>Ga0182745_1000192_pt1 | contig 77958 bp, 63 predicted proteins | sample eDN3rd30CKraftBY_FD_128523 | JGI IMG/M metagenome (GOLD analysis project Ga0182745, IMG submission 128523) | Enriched backyard soil microbial communities from Emeryville, California, USA - eDNA 3rd pass 30_C Kraft BY (version 2) (version 2) | ecosystem: Environmental > Terrestrial > Soil >...
CCATCGTGACCGGCAATGCCGCCACCGCCGAGCGCTTCCTGTCCGAGGTGGACAGCGCCATCGTGCTGCATAACGCCTCCACGCAGTTCGCCGACGGCGGCGAGTTCGGCATGGGGGCCGAGATCGGCATCTCCACCGACAAGTTCCATGCCCGCGGCCCGGTGGGCGTCGAGCAGCTGACCAGCTACAAGTATGTGGTACGCGGTTCCGGGCAGACCCGGCCGTAGCCGTTATACTCGCCGTTTTCCAGTCAGTGCCGTGATTCGCGATGCCCTCATCCATGTTCTCCTCCGTGCCCGCATCGAGGCGCTCGATACTCCCGTCGTCGCATCCGGTGTGGGGGTTGCTGCTGGGGCTGATGTTGGCGAGCCTGTCCTGGCCGGGGATGGCCCAATCCTCCAAGGACCTGGCCGCCAAGGACCCGCTGTTCGCGCAACTGTCGGCAGCGCTCGACAAGGCGCACGCGGAGCAAGTGGATGTGCTGTCGCCCACCCATTTCCAGACGGCTGCGACCGCGTACCAGTCCGCGCTCAAGGATGCTGAAAAGGGCCGCGGCGGCGAGCGCATCCATAATCGGCTCGCCGAAGGCATGAGCGCCATCGAGAGCGCCAACGCCGCGGCCAAGACCGCCCGTGAGACTTTGCGTTCGGTGATCAGCACCCGCTCCGATGCCGTGGCCGCCAAGGCGCCCGAACTGGCGCCCGAGCCTTGGACCAAGGCGGCCGACCGGTTCAGCCAGGCCATGGTGAGGCTGGAGCGCAACGATCTCCCGGAGGCCCAGAAACGGGCGGCCGAGGCCGAGGTGCTGTTGCGTGAAGTCGAATTGACGGCCATCAAGAACGGCCTGCTGAACGAAGCGCGTGGCCTGCTCGCCGAGGTCGATGCCGCCAAGGCCGAGAAACGCGCCCCGCGCACCGTGGCGGCCGCCAAGCGCTACCTGGCCCAGGCCGACCAGGAAATCAGCCGCAACCGTTACGACACCACCTTGCCCGTGAATCTGGCGGCCCAGGCCAGCTACGAAGCGCGCCACGCCCTGTACTTGTCACGGCTCATCAAGGAGACCGAGGACAAGGGCGGCGATCAGGCGGGGCTGGAGGAACTGATCCTGTCCTGGGAGGAACCGCTGCGCCAGATTGCCACGGCCGTGGATCTGCAGCCCAAGTTCGACGCCGGCCTACAGTCCACGATGCAGGCTTTGCTGGCGCACGTGCAGCAGCAGGGCAAGGAAGTCCAGCGGTTGACGCGCGAACTGCGGGATCGCAACGACCAGATTCAGGCGCTCAACGGTGAAATGCAGAAGCTCGAAACGCGTCTCGGCGGTGTTTCGGAGGAACGCATCGCTTTGCAGCGACGCGTGGATGCGCAGGAGCGGCTGCGGGTCAACGTGGCAGCCATCGAGAATTCATTCACGGCCAGCGAGGCCCGGATTCAGCGCCAGAGCGACGATGTGGTGATTTCCCTGCTCGGTATCCGGTTCCCGTCGGGGCGCGCCACCATCGATGCCGCCGATGCGCCGCTGATGAACAAGGTGCGCGATGCCTTGGCCAGATTTCCCGGCGCTTCCCTCGTGATCGAGGGACACACCGATTCGAGTGGTGGGGATTCGGCCAACTTGCTCCTGTCGCAGGATCGTGCCGATGCCGTGCGGCAGTATTTGGTCAGCAATTTCGGCGTCAATCCGGAAAAGATCAGCTCGATCGGCTACGGCGAAACCCGCCCGGTGGCGCGCAACGACACGGCTGAGGGGCGCGCACGCAATCGCCGTATCGACGTGATCGTGCACGTAGATACCTCGGGCATGGATGGACGCAGGTAAGGTCAGCGACGCTGGTGCTGGTGAGCGCCGGCGTGCGCATGATCATGCGCGTGTTCGGCGCAGCGCTCGCAATTCACCCAGCCCGAATCGCCGCTCACGTAGTGTTCCTTCTTCCAGATCGGCAGCCGGTGTTTCACCTCGTCGATGATGTAGCGGCAGGCCGCGAAGGCTTCGGCGCGATGACGTGAGCTGACGCCGACCCAGACCGCGAGTTCCCCGATCCCCAGCGAGCCGATGCGATGCACGCAGGCCGCCTTGAGAACGCCGAAGCGTTCAATGGCCTCGGTCACGATGCGTTCGCCTTCCTTGTGCGCCAGGGCTTCGAACGCCTCGTACTCCAGGCGCGTCACCGCATGGCCTTCGTTGTGATCGCGCACCCAGCCTTCGAACGAGGCATAGCCGCCGGCGGCGGGATCCTCGAGTTCGCGCCGGTAGCCGTCGACCGGCAGTGCCTCACTGCTGAAAGAAAAGGGCTTCATCCGCCGGCCACCGGAGGAATGAACACCACCGAGTCGCCGTTGGCCAGCGTGGTCCGCCAGTCCCGGAAATCGGCGTTGATGGCCACCTTGAGCTGTTCCTTGTCCAGCTTGAACTCATGGCGCGCCCGTAGTTCGTCATACAGGTCCGCGGGGGTGGTCGCGGTGGTGTCGACGGTCTCTTCGCTGCGGCCGGCCTGTTCGCGCAGCAGCGCGAAGTACTGGATACGGATGGAGATGGGGCGAGCCCCCCGTCCAGTCGAATAGGGTTCGGCCGAGTGTGTCGTGCTGCCGCTTGCCGGGGCGGCGTCCGCCGGCGTGGATTGCAGCGCGGCGCTGGCGGCGCTGAATTCTTCCACTGTGTTGACGTTGTCCAGGGCCCGCGGATCGGGCTGGTCCAGCAGCCGGGTGTTGGCGTTGATGAGGAACTTGCGCGGGCATTGTTTGCCGGATTCGATATAGGCCAGCACGCCATCACGTGCCGCCGGCTCCCAGATGGCGCACAACGGCTCCGGCAAGGCATCGTGCGAGCTGCGGTAGGCGGTAGCCACGCTGAGCGGATCGCGCTGGGCGATCAAGTGTTGCAGGGTCTCACGGGTCAGGAACGGCAGGTCGCAGGCCACCACCAGCCACGCCACTTTGGGATGTTCCTGCAACGCCGCGGCAATGCCGGCGATCGGCCCGATGCCAGGCAGGCGATCCACGATCTGCGGGAACTGCGCGCGCGTCGGCTCGTCACGCTGATCCGGCCGCACCGAAACGAAAGTCGCGGCGCAGATTTCGGACAGCAGGCGGTAGGCCCATTCGAGTTGCGACTGGCCGTGATACGTGAGTACGGCTTTGTCACGCTGCATGCGCGTGCTGGCGCCGCCAGCGAGGATCAAGCCAAACAGAGCGGTGGACATGAGTTGAGCCGGTCCTTATCCGATGTCGCTCTTGCCGCCGCGCTTGCTTACCAGGCGGGTTTGTGCGATCACCATGTCATGCGACAGCGCCTTGCACATGTCGTAGAGAGTGAGCGCCGCGACGCTCGCCCCGGTCAAGGCCTCCATTTCGACGCCGGTCTTGTGAGTGACCGCGACGGTGCAGCGAATGACCGCGTCGTCGCCTTCCATGTCGATCAGGATCTTGCAGTTCTCGATGCCCAGCGGATGACAGAACGGGATCAGTTCGTGCGTGCGCTTGGCGGCCATGACGCCGGCGATGATGGCGGTATGGAATACCGGCCCCTTGGCGGTGCTGAAGCCCTGGGCGCGCAGCGCGCCAGCCACTTCAGCCGGAAACCGCACCCGCGTTTCCGCGGTGGCGCTGCGTTGCGTGACCGTCTTGCCGCCCACATCGACCATGGTCGGGCGGCTTTGCGGATCGATATGGGAAAACGCGGACATGGCGGTAGGTTGGAGCCGGCTGGCCCGGCTGTCAATGTCGGCCCGTCCAGGGATCGGCCTGTCCGGACGGGAGCACTAGCCGCCGATGTAGTACATCTCGATCTTGCGCAGCGGGTGTTCGCCGCTGCCGAGTGAGGTGCGCTGTTCGCTGTAGCGGTCGGCGCGGACCTGCCAGGTGCGGGTGATCAGGTCGCGCAACTCGTCGTCGCTGGCGCCATTGCGCAGCGGCGTGCGCAGGTCGGTGCCGGAGGTGGCGAACAGGCAGGTGTAGAACACGCCTTCGGAGGACAGCCGGGCCCGGGTGCAGTCGCCGCAGAATGGGTTGGTCACCGAGGAAATGAAACCGATCTCGCCGGCGCCGTCGTCGAACGCATAACGTTCGGCGACTTCACCGCGATAATTTTCCCGCACTGGGTGAACGGGCCAACGCGAGCCGATACGGTCCAGCAGCTCGCGCGACGGCACCACGCGCTCCAAACTCCAATGGTTGCGGTTGCCCACGTCCATGTATTCGATGCAGCGCACGATGATGCCGCTGCCCCGGAAACGTTCGATCAGTTCGAGCACGGTGTGGTCGTTGCGGCCACGCTCCACCACGGTGTTGAGCTTGATGGGAGTCAGGCCGGCGGCCTGCGCGGCGGCGATGCCTTCCAGCACCCGGTCGAGTTCGGCGAAACCGCCGCTCATGGCCTTGAACACTTCCGGGTCGAGTGAGTCCAGGCTGACGGTGATGCGATGCAGGCCGTTGGCTTTCAGCTCGGCCGCGTGCTGTGCCAGCAATACCCCGTTGGTCGTCAGCGCCACATCGCGCACGCCGGGCAGGGCGGTGAGTTCGCCGACCAGTTCGGAAAGATTCGGACGTAGCAGCGGTTCGCCGCCGGTCAGCCGGACCTTCCTTACGCCCAGTCCGACGAACACACGGGTCAGGCGGGTGATCTCTTCGAACGACAGCCGCTCATTGGACTTGAGGAAGCGATAGTGCTCATGGAAGGTCTCCCGCGGCATGCAGTACGGGCAGCGGAAGTTGCAACGGTCCATCACCGAGATGCGCAGGTCGTGCAGCGGGCGGCCGAGCCGGTCGTATGGCTGCTGTGCGCTCGGAAGGTCGACGACGTTGCTCATGGGATCTCACCACCGATACAGAGGGACCAGACTGCCGCGTGACACCACCGCCGGACCGGCGGGCAACTCCACGAAGCCATCGGTATGCAACAATGATGTGAAATCACCAGACCCTTGCGTGAAGTGCAACCGCGCCTGGCGCTGGCCGGCCGCGTCGGTCACTACCCGCACCGGGGCGAACAAGGTCAGGGCCGGCTTCACTTCAAAGGTCTCATCCAGGGCAATGGGGTGGGCAACGGTGTCGTCGCCGGCCGGCGTGACGCCCATCGCGGCTGCCAGGCCCGGTAAAACATAGCGTCGCAGACACACCAGCGTCGATACGGGATTACCCGGCAAGGCGTATACCGTCGAGGTGCCCGCACCCACACCGAACCACATCGGTTTGCCGGGCCGCTGCGCCACGTTATGGAACACGGTGGCGATGCCCAGTTCGGCGAGTACCTGCGGCACGTAGTCGTACTTGCCCATGGACACGCCGCCGCTCAGGATCAGCACGTCGTGGGTGTCGAGATGGGCACGCAGGCGAGTGCGCAGCGTTGCCAGATCGTCCGGCAGGTGGTCCTGCGCCAGTTGCGTGTAGCCGTGCCGGCGCAGTGTCGCCAGCACCGCGAAGGCGTTGGAGCGATAGATCTGCCAATCGGTGACCGGCTCGCCCGGCTCGATCAGTTCATCGCCGGTGGAAATCACCATGATGCGGGGTTCGCGGCTGACCTGTGCATGCGCCAGGCCCGCGGCAGCGATGACCGCAACCTCGGGTGCGCCGAGCCGGGTGCCTGGTTCGAGCAGCGGGGTGCCAGCACGGCAGTCGATGCCACGCCGGTGAATGTTCTGCCACTGCGACGCCACCACATCCGGCTGCAACGTGGCCACTCCGTCCTGGATCGTGATGCGTTCGACCGGTATTACGCAATCGCAGCCGGTGGGGACCACCGCGCCGGTCATGACCTCGAAGCAGGCATCCTGGCTGGCCAGTACCCGCTGGCGTGAACCGGCCGCCTGGGTGCCGGCAATCCGCAACTCCCGCCGGCCGGAAGCGCTGGCGAAGGCGATGCCGTCCATGGTGACGCGATCGAAGGGTGGCTGGTCCCGCGAGGCGGCGATGGGTTCGCGCAGTACCGCCATGGCCAATCCGGCCAGGGGTCTGGATTCGGACTCCAGCAGGATGACCTTGGCGCGGATGGCGGCTTCGGCTTCGGCGGGGGTGATCATCGGACGATGGCTGGGCGTGCGGCGCTGTTGGGCTGATGAAAACAAAAACGCCCGGCGGGGATGCCGCCGGGCGTATGAGTGTGTCATGAGCCGGTGGCCCTGGGCCACTGGCAAGCACTGGGGGTGGCGCCGCTGTGCTTAGCTGCGGGCCTTGTAAGCGCGTACCTGCTCGTTGAACTGCTTGGCCTTGTTCTGCAGTTCATCGATGGCGGCATTGAGTTTCTTGGACTGCATGGTCTTGAGCTGCATCAGCTGGGCGGTGCCGGCCGACTTGTCCTTGGTCTCCTGGTCCAGGCAGGCACCGAACGCCTTGACGTCCGCGTCATAGGCCTTGAACGCGTTCATGGCGGAGAGCATTTCCTGTTCGGTGGCGGTGGCACCGTTGGGAATGCTGGCGGGGGCCTTGGGATAGGGGCAATCCGCCAGGGCGGCGAACGAACAGGACGCCAGCACGCCGGCCAGGATGATGTTGAACCGCTTGAGTTGCATGGTAAATCTCCCTCGATCTTTGCAAATGAATTCCGTCGAATCCCGTAGCCAGCCGCGGCCGGCCATGCCGTCGCTGACGACATCAGACCGACTTTGCATCGGCGTGGGAGAGGGGGACTTGATGCCCGGCGGCGGGCTTATCGCGCAACTGCGAACACAGTCGCAAGGACCCGACACAGTCATCGGGGAAACCTTCAAGACGAGGCGGCGTACGTAAGAGTTTGGATTACCGCGGCGCTGCGGGTTGCTCGGTCCGTCCGGGACCAGGTCTCGGTTTTCAGCCAGGCAAAACGCCGGGGCCAAACCCCCTCCAGGGGTTCAGCGCCCAGCGTTGCCGATTCCATTCCGAGGCGCGGAACGAAGCGCCCCGCTCGAAGCTACTTCTTGGTGCGGGCCTTGTACGCCTTGACCTGCTCGTTGAAGCGGGCGGCGTGCGCCTCCAATTCCTCGACCGCGGCGTTGTGGCGCTTGGTCTGGATGGCCTTGATCTGCTCCACCTGGTCGGCGGGGGCATCGGCGCCGGCGGCCTGCAGGCGGGCCTGCATTTCCATGTCCAGGCAGTTCAGGTAGCCGGTGACCTGGTTGTTGTATTCCTTCACCGCCTTCATGCCGTCGAGCATTTCCTGTTCGGTGGCGGTGGCACCGTCGGGAATGCTGGCCGGCGCCTTGGGATACAGGCACTCGGCGTTGGCCAGGCTGGCGCTCAGCACGCCCGCGAGCAACAGTCCCGACCACACTTGAATCTTCATCGCATACCCCTCGCATGGTTCCGGCGCGTGCCGGTTGGAATCGTGAGTGATTGCTGGAACCCCCCGGCAATCGATGGGGCGCCATCTTAGGGGAACATCCACCGGCTTGTCATGACCGGCAACGTCTGCCACATGACGCGGGCCGAGGGTGTGGGTTCGCCGGCACGCACTCTATACTTGTCCGCGATGCAGCACCGTCTTCCCCAGCCCGATACTTGCCGGGGCCACCCCGCCCAGACCCATTCCAGGCCGACGGTCCGGGGGGGGCCGATCGCATGAGCGCCGCGGAACTGGAAGCCCTCCGGCTCAGCCTGTCCGTTGCCAGCCGCAGCGTGCTGTTCGGCCTGCCGTTCGCGGTGCTGGCAGCCTGGATGCTGACGCGGCGGCGCCTGGCCGGAGGGCTGGTCCTGGATGCGCTGGTGCACCTGCCGCTGGTACTGCCGCCGGTGGTGGTCGGCTACCTGTTGCTGCTGCTGCTCGGGACCCGGGGTGTCATTGGCGGCTGGCTGTATGACAGCTTCGGCATTCAACTCATTTTCACCGGCACCGGCGCGGCGTTGGCCACCGCGGTGATGACGTTTCCGCTGTTGGTGCGTGCCATCCGCATCTCGCTCGAAGGCGTGGACCAGGGGCTGGAGGATGCAGCACGCACCCTCGGTGCCGGTCCGTGGGATCGTTTCATCAGTATTACGCTGCCGCTGATGTTGCCAGGCATCCTGGCCGGAGCGGTCACCGCGTTCGCGGCCGGCCTGGGCGAGTTCGGAGCGGTGATCACCTTCGTCTCGAACATTCCAGGTGAAACCCGCACGCTGCCGCTGGCGTTGTACACAGCATTGCAAATGCCGGGCGGCGAGGCTTTGGCGGCGCGCTTGGCGACCATTTCATTGTCGCTGGGATTGTTCGGGCTGCTGGCCGCGGAATTGATTGCGCGCCGCTTGCGACGAGTGCTGGGGCGGTAGTGCTCAAGATTCACGCTGCCAAGCATCGCCGGGATTTCACGCTGGATGTGGCCATCGACGTGCCCGCACCGGGCATCGTCGCCCTGTTCGGGCGTTCCGGCTGCGGCAAGACCACGCTGGTGAATATTATCGCGGGGCTGTTGGCAGCCGATTCCGCCCGGATCGAGATCGATGCCGTGGTGCTCGACGATACGCGAGCGCGTCGGCACGTCGCCGCCGAGCAGCGACGCATCGGCTACGTATTCCAGGACGCGCGACTGTTCCCGCACTTCGACGTACGCGGCAATCTCCGCTATGGCGAACGTCGCGCTCCGGCGACCGACCGGCGTATCGAATTCGATCACGTCGTCGAATTGCTCGGCTTGCAGGCGCTGCTGGAGCGACGCCCGCGCGAGCTCTCCGGGGGCGAGAAGCAACGCGTCGCGCTCGGCCGCGCGTTGCTGTCCCAGCCGCGCTTGTTGTTGCTCGACGAACCGCTGGCCTCGCTGGATGTGGCGCGTCGCGAAGAGGTACTGCCCTACCTGGAGCGGCTGCGCGACGAGTTCGCCGTGCCCATGGTCTATGTGAGTCACCAGTTCGATGAGGTGCTGCGCCTCGCCACTCATGTGGTGCTGATGAACCGCGGCCGGGTCGTCACCCAGGGCGACGTGGGCCAGGTCAGTCTGCATCCCGAGTTGCGGACCATCGTCGGCCTGGAAGCGGTGGGCGCCGTGTTGAGCGGCACCATTGTCGCGGCGGACCCGCATACCGGTCTGGCCGCCATCGCGGTCGGCAAAGGTGTATTGAACGCGACGTTACCCGATGCGCGACCCGGCGTGCCGGTGAGAGTGCAATTGCTGGCGCGCGACGTGATCCTGGCCATCTATCCGCCCGAGGGGCTGAGCGTGCGCAATATGCTGGCCGGCACCATTGCGAGCATCGTCGAGGATTCGGTCGACACCGACCTGGTCAGCGTGGATATCGGAGGGGCGACAGTGCTGTCACGCGTGACGCGCGTGGCCATTCAGGCGTTGGCGTTGCGTCCGGGAATGCCGGTCTGGATCCTGATCAAGGCCGTTTCGATCCGCGGCCACGCGTTTCTCGCGCCGCACGGGGTCTAGCGGATTTGGTAATGGGACGCCGCCGCGCGGCTTTGCCATCGGCCGCTCCGGTACGCGTTCCGATGTTCCGTCGCGCGCGCTTCGACTCGGGCCGTGCGTCGACCAGCTTGGCGCTCACTGCTTCGAAACAGACTTCGGCCTTGGCCAGGGATTCTTGTTCCAGGCGCCGGTAGGCGCCGATGAGCTGCTCGCCCAGTTCGGTGACGGTCGAACCGCCGCCGCCCTTGCCGCCGACGCTGGTGACGATGACCGGTTCCTGGAACGCGGCATTGAGGCTTTCCAGCAGCTGCCAGGCACGCCGATAACTCATGTTCAGCTCGCGTGCCGCCTGCGACAGCGAGCCGCTGGCGCGCATGCGCTCAAGCAACGCGATCTTGCCGGGGCCGACGGCATTGTCGGCGCCGAAATCAATGCGCAGTCTGACTTGCAACGAACTCATGTCTCACGTTACCGCAGCCCCGCGCGCCAGGCCAGCGTGGTTCGTGCATGGCGGGTTCTTGTGCCGGTGGCTGTCGTTATGCACAATGGAATATAGCGAGACAGAATTCGAGGGGATGAGATGCAACCGAAAGTGCGACCGGGTGGGGGCCGGGCGCTGGCCCTGTTGGCCTGTATGGCTTTGGGGCTGGCCGCTGTTGTAGGGCGTGCCGCCGCGGTCGAGGCTCCAGCGGCCGGGGCTTCCGCCGACGCCGCTCCGCTGACCGTGTTCGCGGCGGCGTCGTTGACGGATGTATTGCAGCAAGTCGGCGCGCAGTACACCAAGGTGAGCGGGGTGCCGGTGAGGTTTTCGTTTGCCGCGAGTTCCGCGCTCGCCAAGCAGATCGAAACCGGCGCACGCATCGACATGTTTTTCTCCGCCGACCAGGAATGGATGGATTATCTGCAGGCCCGCAAGCTGATCGACGCCGCGACACGCCGCAATCTCGTCGCCAACCACCTGGTGCTGGTGGCTCCGGCCGATAGCAAGGTGGCGCTGAAAATTGCACCGGGGTTCCCTTTGCTGGCGGCACTGGGCGCCAACGGCCGGCTGGCCACCGGCGATCCCGACTCGGTGCCGGTAGGCAAATATGCGCACGCGGCGCTCACCTCGCTGGGGATCTGGGACCAGGTGGCGCCGCGGCTGGTGCGTGCCGAGAACGTGCGTGCCGCCTTGGTCTTCGTGGCGCGCGGTGAGACTCCGCTGGGTATCGTTTATGCGACCGATGCCAAAGTGGAACCGAAGGTGCGGGTGGTTGATGTGTTTCCGGATTCCTCGCATATACCCATCACTTATCCGGTGGCGCTCACGACGAGTGCTGCGCCGCGGGCGCGAGGCTTGCTCCACTTCCTGGGCACGCCGGCGGCACGGGCCATTTTCCAGCGTGCCGGCTTTACCCCATTGCCAGCACCGTCCACACAGAACGAATAAGCCAAGAATCGCGAATATGCCTCGTGACGTTTCGTACCAGGTGAGCGCCGCGGTAGCCGCTGTATTGCTGAGCGCGTCGACCGGCAGCGTGGCGGCCGATACCCGCGCCGAGAATGCCTCGCCCGACAATACCTTTACCCTCGGCGCGGTCACGGTGACCGCAACCCGGGTTGGTGAGGCGACCGTACCTTCCGCAATGATCATTCCCGCGGCGGAGCTGGAGCGTTTCGATCTGCGGCGTCTGGATGAGGCGCTGGCAACGCAGCCGGGATTGACGTTGACGCCGGGCAGTCGCGGCAGCCCGAGAGCCGAGCAGCGTGTGTATTTGCGCGGCTTCGATGGGCTGCAGGTACCGTTCCTGATCGATGGCGTGCCGTTCTATGTGTCCTGGGATGGTGAGCCCACCGACCTGGCGCGCTTCACCACTTTCGACCTGGCCGCCATCGAGGTTTCCAAGGGCTACGTGCCGGTCGCCACTGGACCGGGAGCGTTGGGCGGTGCCATCAATCTGGTGACCCGGCGCCCCGTCAAGCAATTCGAAGGTGACTTCGGCGTGAGTTACGACGCCGATCGTGGATTCAATGCCAACGGTTATCGGGCGCATGCCAATCTGGGCGGGCGCTGGGGCGCTTGGTATGCGCAACTAGGGATCTCGACGCTGCAGGTCGATCACTGGAGCCTGCCGAAGAGTTTCCGGCCGGCCGGGGCTCCGGTCATGACGCCGCAGCAGGGTAATCTGCAGCCCGCGGGCGAGCGCCTGCGCTCCGAATCGCAGGACCGCAAGGTCAGTCTGAAGGTGGGCTACGCACCCAATGCCACCGACGAATACGCCTTGGCGTTCTACGACCAGCAGGCCGACAAGCAGGTGCCGCCCTATGCCGGGCCGCCCAATCCCACTCAGCGCTTCAATTATTTCGACTGGCCGCAATGGGACAAGCAGAGCTTCGCCTTCCTGTCGAACACGGTGTGGCACGACCGGGTCTCGCTGCGTACCCGGTTGTACTACGACCGTTTCCAAAACAGCCTCAACTCCTATGACAATCTGAACTACTCGACGCAGAACACGCCACGCGCCTTCAATAGCAGCTACGACGATCATTCGGTGGGCGGCAGCGTGGTGGTGGGGTTGGCCGCAGGACCGGGAGAGATCAGCATCGCGGGCCATCTGCGGGATGACTATCACGAAGACATTCAGTCGTATCCGGTACGGGTGCCTGCGGTGCTCGAGTTCGTCGACCGCACCTGGTCGTTCGGTGCCGAATATCGTTGGCAGCTGGCGCAGGATTGGAGCGCCGTGGTGGGCGTGAGTCATGACTCGCGTGAGGCGCGGCGTGCGCAGGATCAGAATCGCGCCGGCGCCAGCTTCGATCTGAAAGACCAGAGTGCCACCAACGTGCAGGCGGCCCTTACCTGGCAGGTGGCTCCCGGTGCCGAACTGCACGCCAGCGTGGCGCGTCGCAGTCGCTTCCCCAGCCAGTTCGAGCGTTTCTCGTATCGCCTGGGCTCGGCCATTCCCAATCCCGGCCTGAAGCTGGAACGCGGCACCACTTATGAGCTGGGTTATTCGGGCGAACCGCTGGCCCAACTGCGTTTGACCGGTATCGTGTTCCTGAGCGAACTGGACGATCTGATTCAGCCCGTGACGATTTCCCCGCCGGGCACGCCGCAGGTCACCCAGGTGCAGAACGTCGGTACGGCGCGCCACACCGGGGTGGAGTTGGCGGCCAAATGGATCGCCAGCGAACAGCTCGATGTGGGAGTGAACTACACGTGGCTGGATCGCAAGTCGACCACCACGCCGCGCCGGGTCCTGTTCGGCACGCCCAAGCACTCGGCTTTTGCTTATGTCAGTTGGCGACCCGTGGAGCGTCTCGAACTGGTGCCCAGCGTCGAGTTCGCGACCGAGCGCAATACCTCCGATATCGTGAGCGTGAGCGGCGAGCCGGTGGGCGGCTACACGCTTTTCAATTTGCGGGCGCTGGTCACTCTGACCGAGGTGTACTCCCTGGAAGTGAGCGCCCGCAATCTCGGCGACCACGAGTATCAGCTGGACTACGGCTTCCCCAGCGAGGGGCGTCATTACTCAGTCATGCTGCGCGGCCGCTTCTGACCCCGTTCATGGCATCGCACAGGAAAACATCACGATGAAAGCAAGCAAAAGAAGCTGGCGTCGCGGCTGCTGCGGGACGGGACTGGCCGCGCTGCTCGTCATGGGCGGTCCAAGCGGCGCCGCCGATGCTCCACCGGCTGGAGCCGCCAGCCAGCGCACTGCCCAGGAGCACAGTCCGCACGGCGTGGGTTGCACCGGCTTTCGCTACGACCTGGGACGCGAACTGAAATTGTTTGCCGGCCGGCCGGAGCAACTGGTGGCCGGGCCGGCCGATGCGGCGGCGCCGGCCGCAACGGAGCGCCTGTACGAAGTGCGGTTGCAACCGCAGGAAGGATTCAAGTTTGCGGTGGCCCCCGACAAGGCAACCGTCGCCGATGGTTCCTATGCCGGAGTGCTGCGCGTCCAGCCCAGGCAGGGTGGAGTGCTGCGCGTGACCATCAATGAACAGGCCTGGCTGGATGTGGTGGTCGACGGGGTACTCATGACTTCGCGCGATCACACCGGCAGCGCGAACTGCGAGCTGTTGCACAAGAGCGTCGAGTTTCCCATCACGGCCGGCAAACCGCTGCTGGTGCAGATCAGCGGCAGCACCGTACCGACCGTCAAACTCACCTTGACCCAGCCGCCGACCTGACGTGGCGCGAAGCGTCCGATCCCTCGTTAACGTATCGGTAGCTCTTTGGATTTCTGCACCGTGCGCAGCGCGAAGCTGGAGTGCACGCGCGCCACGCCGGGCAGCCGCGTCAGGTGCTTGCTGTGCAGCCGCTCGAAGTCGGCGGTATCGGCGACCACCACGCGTACTGAGTAATCGTAGTCGCCGGTCATCAGGTAACACTCCATCACCTCCGGGATTTTGCGTATCGCATCCTCGAAACGCCGCAAATCCCCCTCGTCCTGGCGTTCGAGGGTAATGTTGACGAACACGTTCACCGGACAGCCGGCCCGCTGCTGGTTGATGTTGGCGGTGTAGCCTTCGATCAGCCCCGATTCCTCCAGGGCGCGCATCCGGCGCAGGCAGGCCGACTCGGACAGGCTGACCCGCTCGGCCAGGGTACTGTTGGGAATGCGGCCGTCGAGCTGCAGCGCCTGGAGGATGGCGCGATCGAACCGATCCAGTTTCATGACGCAAGAATGCTCGGCATTGAATTCATAGTGCGGCAGATTCTGCCACATTTTCATCGCGGATAGATGAATTATGCAACTTGCTGCAAGTCCAGCACGATCACAGTAGGGGCGTTCCAGCCGCCTCTTACAACGATTTCAAGCGAGGATCTGCATGCGCGTAGGTGTCCCCAAAGAGATCAAGAATCATGAATATCGCGTTGGCCTGGTACCCGCGGGCGTACGCGAACTGGTGGCCGACGGCCACGAAGTGCTGGTGCAAAGCACGGCCGGCGCCGGTACTGGCGTCGACGATGCCGCGTATCAGGCCGCCGGCGCCAAAATCGTAGCCGGTGCGACGGAAGTGTTTGCGGCCGCGGAGCTGGTGGTGAAGGTCAAGGAGCCGCAGTTGGCCGAGTGCAAGCTGCTGCGTCGTGGCCAGACGCTGTTCACTTATCTGCATCTGGCCGCCGACGCGGCGCAGGCCAAGGCATTGATGGCATCCGGTGCCACCTGCATTGCCTATGAAACCGTCACCGCCCCGGACGGTTCGCTGCCCTTGCTGACCCCGATGAGCGAAGTGGCCGGCCGCATGTCGGTGCAGGTCGGAGCGGCTTCGCTGCAGAAGGCGAATGGCGGCCTCGGTGTGCTGCTCGGTGGCGTGCCGGGCGTGGCGCCGGCCAAGGTGGTGATCCTGGGCGGCGGCGTGTCCGGCAGCAGCGCCGCCGAAATGGCTACCGGCCTGCGGGCCGATGTCACTATTGTTGATAAGTCTTTGAAGAGGCTGCGCCAATTGGACGCCACCTTCGGCGGCCGCCTCAAGACCGTGGCTTCGACCGTGGAAGCCATCGAATCCCTGGTGACGCAGGCCGACCTGGTGGTCGGCGCCGTGCTGGTTGCCGGCGCCGCCGCTCCCAAGCTGGTGACGCGCGCCATGGTGTCGAAGATGAAACCGGGCGCGGTGATGGTGGATATTTCCATCGACCAGGGCGGTTGTTTCGAAACCAGCCGGCCGACCACGCATGCCGATCCCACCTTCGTGGTCGATGGCGTGGTGCATTACTGCGTGACCAACATGCCGGGCGCCGTGCCACGCACTTCGACGTTCGCTCTGACCAACGCGACCTTGCCTTACGTCAAGGCTCTGGCGTCGCTGGGCACCGGCAAGGCGCTGGCCGCGGATGAGCACTTGGCTCGCGGCCTCAATGTGTTCGAGGGTGGCATCACGCACGCCGCCGTTGCCCGTGACCTCGGGCTGCCGTATCTCGCCTATTCGGCGTCTCCCGCCCACGCCGCGTGATCGGTAGCCGGGCGCCTGCCCGGTGAACCCTACGGCCGGATCGTTCGATCCGGCCGTCCCTTCCGCCCTGCCATCGAGTGTGGCTCCCCGCGCCGAATAGGGTACGTACGCCGTCTGCCGGAGGGCACTCCAGATCAGGATGATGTCCGAACGGCACGCGCCAACCGTCTTAGCTTGGAAATCGACGATCAGCTTAGCAACATGAGCTTGATCATGCGAAAGGGGAGCGGTAGATGAACAAGAGACGGGCGTGGGGGTTGTTGCGGGGGGTGCTACTGGGCTCGACTGCCTCGGCGCTCGCCACGTTGGGTTTCGGAGCGGCCGCCTGGTCGGCGGATCTGAGTGCCAGGTTCAAGTTCGATATAGCGCCGCAGAAGCTCTCGACCGCACTGGTCGAGCTGTCTCGCCAGGCCGATACCCAGGTTGTCAGCGACACGCAGGACGTGGGCGCCGTCAATACTGCCGGTGTCAGCGGCGAGATGGCCTTGCAAGATGCGCTGCGCACCTTGCTGGCTGGCACCAAGCTGGCCTACAAATCGACGGGTGGTGGCGTGATTGCCGTGGGTTCGTTCGGCCAGACGGCCTCGACCAGCGGCCTCGCGGCTAGCGCGGATCAGAAAACGAGTGCCGTGGAAGAAATCGTCGTCACCAGCACGAAAATCGACACGCCGATCGTCGAAGTGCCGCAATCCATGTCACTAATCTCCCGCGCTCAGCTGGAAATGCGCGGTGTGCAGAGCGTGACTGAGGCGTTGCGCTATGTGCCTGGTACGATTGTCGATAACTATGGCTACGAACCACGCGGCTACGAGTACATCATCCTGCGCGGTTTCGACGCGCTGTACACCGGCAACTACCGCGATGGCCTGAACCAGGCCACCGGCTTGTACTTCTCCAGTTTCATTACCGAGCCCTACAATGTCGAGAGCATCGAAGTGATTCGAGGCCCCGCTTCGGCCTTGTTCGGTCAGGCGGATGCCGGCGGCATCGTGAATCGCATCAGCAAGCGGCCTACCCCGGGCATGCGCAGTGAGGTCGAGCTGCAAATCGGCAACTATGACCGCAAGCAGGCCGCGGTGGACGTCGGTGGCGCGCTGAACGATTCCGGGTCCGTGCTGTTTCGCTTCGTCGGCCTGGGTCTGGATTCGGAAAACCAGCAACGTTATCCAAACGGGGACCGCCCCGGCATCGAGACCCTGTTCGCCGCCCCGTCATTACGGTGGGATATTTCCGAGAATACTTCCCTCACCCTGCTGACCGATTTTCGCAAGGGGGACGTTCAAGGCACCGCTTTCGATGCGGGCTGGCCCGACGGCAGCTACGCTGGAATTCTCAGCGGCGACCCCAAATTCATCCGCTACAAGCACGAACAGATGTCGCTGGGCTATCAGTTCGAACATCGGTTCAACGATGTCTGGTCCCTGCGGCAGAATTTCCGCTACGAGGCGGCAGATGTGGACGTCAACGAACTGTTCAGGGGCGGATACGCGCCGGACGGCCACACTCTGTATCGATATGCGGTACGCACCGACGAGCACCAGGATCAGGCACTGCTGGACACGCAGTTGCATGCGCATCTGACAGGCGGCAGCGTCACGCACAACCTCCTGGTCGGTGTGGATGCAAGTCGCACCAATGCTGATCTGAAGTACTACCTCGGCGCCGCGCCTGATCTGGATCTGCTCAACCCCGTCTACGGGCAGCCGATCGATGCGCCGGACATGCTTGCCATCGACGCCAAGCAGAGAAACGAGTTGATCGGCTTCTACGCGCAAGACAAGATCGAGCTCGGTAAATGGATTCTCAATATTGGCGCCCGCTATGATCGGGTGGAGTCGCTGACCACGCCCGCGTTACTGGATCCGATCGACGACGACGCGGTCACGGGCCGGGCAGGCGTGATCTACAAGTTCGACAATGGGCTGGCGCCGTACCTGAGCTACACTCAGTCGTTCCTGCCGCAAGGCGGCGTGGATGCCAGCGGTCAGCCGTTCAAGTCCTCGAATGGCACCCAATACGAGGTCGGTCTCAAGTATCAGACGCCGCATGGCAGGGGGCTGTACACCGTGGCGCTGTTCGAAGTGACGAAAGACAACGTGCTTACGCCGGACTTCGTCAACGACGGCTTCTTCCTCACTACCGGCGAGCGCCGTTCCCGTGGTGTGGAGTTAGAAGCAAACACGGCTCTGGGTGCGGGATTCACGCTCGCGGCACAGTACAGCTATCTGGATGCGAAAGTGACCGAGAGCACCGACATCGATATGGGCAAGCGACCGATTCAGCTTCCCAAGCATACCGCTTCAGCGTGGCTTGATTATGCTTTTTCCGGTGCGCTGCAGGGGCTGGGATTGAGCGCGGGCGCTCGTTATGTGGGGGCTCGCTACGACGATCGCGAGAACCTGTTCGAAAGCCCGTCCTACACCCTGTTCGACGCCGCGATCCACTACGAGTTCGGGGCCTGGCGCTTGGCGCTGAACTCGGCCAATCTGACCGACAAGAAGTACTTTGCCACCGGATCGGTCGCGGGTGGCTACTACCCCGGCGTGCGCCGCACGCTCATCGCCAGCGTCAAGTATCGCTGGTGATGATATCCAACCGGCTGCGCGCGAGGCCGACATCGACGATGAGGTCGGTCGCGCGCGCAGGTGCTGATGTATGACCGCCCGCGCTTTGTGGCTCAAGATTCATCTGTATCTGGGGCTGTTCGCCGGCGCAGTACTCGCTCTGCTCGGACTGACGGGCAGCGCGCTGGTCTTCGGCGAGCAGATCGATCGTTTGCTCGATCCTGATATCGCGATTCTCGTCGCGCCCGAGGCCGTTCCCGACGGCCTTGTCGAGACGGTCGAGCGCCATTTCGGCCGCCGCCCGTACTACATCGAGGCGGCCGGGGGTGGCGCGTACAAGGCGTTCATCGAAGAGGGTCCTGGTGACAGTGACCGGGTGCGCACCGTCTTCGTCGATCCCGCCAATGACCGGATCCTGGCCAGCAAACGCTGGGGCGGCTATTTCAGCTCGTTCATGCGGGAGCTGCACGAGGCGTTGTTCATGGGGGATGCCGGAGGGTATGTCGTCGGGGTGGTCGGCCTGCTGACGCTCATCAGCGTCATCACCGGCTTGTATCTGTGGTGGCCGCACGGCAAGTCCGTCGGAAAATGGCGCCGGGCACTGCTGTTCCGCAGCAGCCGACATCCTTTGGCGGTGAACTTCGAAATACATCGCGTTGCCGGCTTCTATCTCGCCGCGGTGCTGTTCGTGATCGCATTGTCGGGAACCTATCTCGTGTTCCCACGGGCCTTCACATCTGTTGTCGGCGCATTCTCTGTCACGACGACATGGCCGGACAGCGTGCAGTCGCGACCCGCGGCACCGGGTGCCAAGCCATTGTCCGTGTCGGATGTCCGCCGCGTGCTCGAGGCGCATGCGCCTGGCGCGGTGGCTACCGGATACCAGCTGCCGCAATCGCACGAGGAGGCGTACGCAGTCTATTACCGTGATCCGGGCGAGCCGTACAGCCGTTTCGGGCAGAGCACCTTGTGGGTTGATCAATACACTGGCGAAGTACTGCTGGCCCACGAATACGCACGTTCCAGTCGTGGAGATCAATTTCTCTCGAATCAGTATTTGCTGCACAATGGTGAGATCCTTGGCTTGCCAGGACAATGGCTGACGTTCCTGGCTGGCCTGGCGATTCCCGTGATGTACGGCACGGGATTGTATCTGTGGTGGGCTCGGCGACGTCGCCGCCTGGGGGATGCTGGATGACCGTGAATGCACCGGGACCGCAGGCCGACCGTCGCCACCGGCGTGAGTTGTTTCTGCTGGCGACGACTGAAGCCTGGGAACGTTTCAGCTACTACGGCATCCGCGGCTTGCTGGTACTGTTTCTGACCGCGTCGGCGACCAGCGGTGGCATGGAATGGCACGCGGATTCTGCACTGCGGCTGCTGGGATGGTTTGCCGCACTGGTGTACGTGCTGCCGGTGTTCGGTGGATTGTGCGGCGACCGGCTGATTGGTTCGCCACGCGCCGTGCGTCTGGGTACGGGGGTGCTGGTGGTTGCGTATGTGCTGCTCGCACTCTCGGCCTGGCTGCAGCAACGGCTGCATGTCTCCGCCGGGTGTCTCGCCGTCGCACAGGTTGGCGGTGAGGGTGCGGCCTGCGCCGCACGGTACGCGACGTTGACCAGTACGCTGATGTTCGCGGCCCTTGCACTCATCGCCGTTGGCACCGGCTTGTTCAAGCCAAACATCACGGCGCTGGTCGGACGTTTGTATGAGAAGAACGACCCCGCGCGCGAAGGCGGGTTCCTGATCTTCTATCTGTTCATGAATATCGGTGTCGTCCTGTGCGGACTGGTCATCGGCACGCTCGGCGAGCAAGTTGCCTGGCATTTCGGCTTTCTCGCGGCGGCCGCGGCCATGATGCTCAGTGCGATGGTGTTCGCGCGCTCGCGCTCCGGGTCGTCTGGCGGACCCGTCATTTTGCCCGCGGCGCTCGAGCGGATGCAGGCCGCCGAGGCGGGTGCGCCTTCGGGCGGACGCAAGCCGTCTGCGCTGAGTCGTGCCGAACGCGCCGCGATTGCTGTGCTGGGAATACTCGGCATCTTCGCGACCTTGTTCTGGGTCGGGCTGGAGCAGACGGCGGGTTTGCTGAACCTGTTCGCGTTCGATCATACGCAGCGTCAGTACGCGGGACTGACGATACCGGCGACCTGGTTCCAATCCCTCAACCCGCTGTTCGTGTTCCTGCTCGCTCCGACGTTCACGGTCCTGTGGAGGACGCTTGCGGTGCGTGGCGCCGATTTGCGCACGGAGTGGAAGTTCGTGCTGGGACTGGTGGCGATGGCGAGTGCGTTCGCGCTCATGAGCATGGCGGCCAGTGGCCTCGGCGCGGCGCTGGCCAGTCCGGGCTGGCTGATCGGGGCATACTTTCTGCTCACCGTGAGCGAGCTTTGTATCTGGACCATCAGCCTGGCCGCGGTGACCCGGCTGTCGCCGCGCCGGCACGAAGGGCTGGTCATCGGGCTGTGGTACATGGCGATCGCGATCGGCGGCTGGAGCGCCGGGCAGATCGGTGCGCTGACCGCGACGATTCCGATGGGGGACGTGTTTGCGCTGCTGAGCAAGATGTTCCTGTGTGGCGCGCTGTTGCTGGCGATCGTCAGCCCGTTGACGGGCTGGCTGACTCGACGCGCTGTCGCTGTTTGAGTACGATCGGCACATGCGTGCAGTGCCTGACCTTGATTGGGGGCATGCCTCGAATTTGCCGGAGCGCTCTGAGGTGGTGCCGGCGGGGGGTATTGCTGCCGGCTTTCCTTCGTTCGACGTCGCCTTGCCGGCGTCACCCGATGCGTTCTACGGCTGCAACCCGTTCGGACAGGCGTTGCGTGCCCGTGACGTTGTGCGGCCCGAGTGTGGCATTGGGCATCGGGACTATCTCTGGTTCCCGCGTGGCCTGCAGGTGGCGCATTCACGTTTCCGTCTGAGCGCGGACAGTACCGGTGCCTGCAATGGGCAGGACCTGTTCAAGATGCACTTCAGCCTGACGGGCTGCAATACCTTGCGCTACGCCGGACAAGCCGAGTACGTGCTGCGCGGACCCTGTTTGTCGATGAGCGTGCAACCCGAGGGTGTGGGCAAGCTCGACTGCCATCCCCGCGATGTTCTGGAGCATTCGATTACATTCGCCTGCCGCGCCAACTTCCTCGCCGAGGCGGTGAGACTGGACCCTGACGCTCTGCCGCCGGTGCTGGCCCGGTTCGTGCGGGGTCTGGCGCCGGAGCCCTTTTTCGTCGTCCTGCCCCTGCCGGCCAGGGCGGTGAGGCTGATCGGGGAGTTCCTCTCGCCAGCCTGCAACGAGCGTATCGCGCACTTGCATGCCGAGGCGCGCGCATTGGATCTGCTGTGTCTTGGGTTGGACTTGCTGATCGAGAATCCTGTGCCTGCTCGCTGGCAGCTCGCGCCGAGAGACAAGCGCGCCTTGCAACAAGTGCGCGAGCATATCGAGAAGGATTTCCTGCAGCCGACGTCGATCGCACAGCGGGCGCGCGAGGTGGGGTTGAATCGCACGAAGCTCACCGCCGGCTTCCGCGCGCTGTTCGGAGAAACCATCAACGAGTACGTGACGCGGCTGAGAATGCAGCATGCCCGCCAGATGCTGGAGGCTGGTTGGTCCGCTGCCCAGGTAGCTATGGATCTGGGTTATCAGCATCAGAGCAGTTTCTCGACGGCGTTCCGTGCGTACTTCGGACGGGCTCCGCGCGCTTCCCGGAAAGGTTGTGGCGCTGAGGCGAAGGCCGCACCGCAGTTCCTGCCGAACTCGAAAGAACGCCTGTAGATCTCCAAATACTATCCCCTTCCCCAGGGGTATTTTCCCGTACGGGAGCTGTCCGGCCGGTATTCGTCAGCCGGCGTGGCGGCGGCAAACGGCCGCGATATATTGTTCGACTTACCCGCGGGGAACCGACAGATGAAAACGATACGGGGAATGGGGTTACTACGGGCAGCGATCCTGAGTTCCAGCGCCTCGGTGCTTGCCACGCTGGGTTTTGGATCGACCGCCTGGTCGGCGATACCGGCCGAGGACGAGGGACCTGCCTCTCGTACGGCCCTGAAGACGAACGCCGTCGAAGAAATCGTCGTCAGCAGTACGAAGATCGATACGCCGATCGTTGAAGTGCCGCAATCCATGTCGCTGATCTCACGCGATCAACTGGAGATGCGTGGTGTGCAGGGCATGACGGAAGCCTTGCGATATGTTCCGGGAACCATCGTGGACAATTACGGTTATGAGCCGCGCGGCTACGAGTACGTCATCCTGCGCGGTTTCGACGCGCTTTACACCGGCAATTATCGCGATGGCCTGAACCAGGCCACGGGCTTGTACTTCTCCAGCTTCATCACCGAGCCGTACAATGTCGAGCGCATCGAAGTGATTCGCGGTCCCGCTTCGGCCCTGTTTGGTCAAGCCGATGCAGGCGGCATCGTGAACCGCATCAGCAAGCGGCCCGACCCCAAGCAGCGCAGCGAGGTCGAAGTGCAAGTCGGCAACATGAATCGCAAGCAAGTGGCCGTCGATTTCGGTGGTGCGCTTAACGATTCCGAATCCCTGGTGTACCGCTTCGTCGGTGTCGGTCTGGACACGGAGAATCAGCAGCGATATCCGAACGGCGATCGTCCATCGATCGAAACCCTGTTCGTTGCGCCTTCATTGCTGTGGCGTATCTCCGACGCCACGTCCTTGACGGTGTTGACCGACTTCCGCAAGGGAGATACGCGCGGAACGACATTTTATGCGCAGTGGCCGGATGGCAGCTTTAGCGGCATCGCGTCGGCCGACCCCAAGCACGTCCATTACCGTCACGATCAGGGCTCGGTGGGTTATCAGTTCGATCACAGATTCAATGACACCTGGCAACTGCGCCAGAACTTCCGGTTTGCACGTGTGGACATGCAAACCGATGAGATGTTCAGGAACTTCCTCGCGGATTCCGAGTTCGAACCTGACGGGCATACACTCAGGCGGCTTGTGGCATACACGGACGAGGGCCTGGACCAGGTGCTGATCGATACGCAGCTGTATGCGCGCTTCGACTCCGGCGCGGTGGCGCACAACCTGCTGTTCGGTATCGACGCGAGCCGCATGGACGCTGATCTCGAGTTCTATCTCGCCGAGGCGCCCAGCCTGGATCTGTTCGACCCTCAATACGGGCAGCAGATTGACCGACCCACCGAACTGTGGTTTGGCAATACGCAGGAGAATCGCCAGATCGGCGCCTACTTGCAGGACAAGATTGAGTTCGACCAGCGTTGGATCTTCACACTCGGCGCCCGCTACGACTGGGTCAGAGGTGATACTTTCGCCCAGGATGGTACGCTGGAAGCGGAGATCCGCGACCAGGCGTTCACTGGCCGGGCGGGTTTGATCTACCAATTCGACAACGGTCTGTCGCCGTATGTCAGCTACACGCAGTCTTTTCTGCCACAGAGCGGGCGTGACTTCGACGGCAATCCGTTCCAGCCCTCGCGCGGGACGCAGTACGAGATCGGTCTCAAGTACCAGACACCCGACGGTAGGGGCTTGTACACGGTTGCGCTGTTCGATGTCACCAAGGACAACATACTGACGCCGGATTTCGTGAACGACTTTTTCTACCGGACCAAAGGCGAGCGCCGTTCACGGGGCGTGGAGCTGGAAGCGAACACGATGCTGGGCGCGGGATTCAGTCTTGCGGCGCAATACAGCTATCTTGATGCGAAGGTCACGGAGAGCAACGACGTGGATTTGGGTAAGCGCCCGATCCAGCTCCCGGAGCATACGGCTTCGGTTTGGCTGGACTATGCGTTCTCCGGAGCTCTGGAGGGACTCGGCCTCAGCGCCGGTGTGCGCTACGTTGGCGCGCGCTACGATGACATGGAGAACCTGTTCGAGAGTCCCTCGTACACGCTCGTCGATGCGGCGATCCACTACGACCGAAACTCATGGCGCTTCGCGTTGAACTCCGCCAACCTGTTTGACAAGGAATACTTCGCTTCCGGGTCGATCGCGAGCGGCTATTATCTCGGCGTGCGCCGCACGGTCATCGCGAGCGTGAAGTACCGCTGGTAAGGATGCCAGGCCGGCTTCACGCGATATTGATATCGACGATGCGGTGGCTTGCACGTATCAAGCCTGGCTCTGACGTTGGTAACCTGGCCGGGCGGCCTTTCGAGCCCGGCCGATTTCATCACTCATGAATCCCAAAGCTCTTTTCGCTGCCGTCATCGCATGGATGCCGTTGATGGCGTACGCCGCCGAGCAAACCGTCTCCGTGCAGTCGATCGACACGGTCGTGAAGCACATGATGCAGGAACAGCATCTGCCAGGCGTGGCCGTCGCCGTAATGCAACAAGGGCAGATCGCCTTCTCGAAAGGCTATGGCTACGCCAACCTCGAGCTGCGGACGCCGGTGCAGCCAAAGACGGTTTTTCAATCCGCGTCGGTCGGCAAGATGTTCACGGCGACCGCGATCATGCTGCTGGTAGAGGACGGCAAGCTGAGCCTGGACGACAAAGTCACACAATTTTTCCCTGCCGCCCCGCCATCCTGGCGGGACATGACGGTGCGGCACCTGCTGTCGCATACGTCCGGGGTCTCCGAGGACGCCTACTTGAGCCTGGATCTACGCCAGGACTACAGCGATGCCAAGCTGCTGGAGATCTTCCGGTCCTGGCCGCTGGATTTCGCCCCTGGTACCAGTTATCGCTACAGCAATCCCGGTTACGTACTGCTCGGGATGCTGATTCATAAGCGCACCGGACTGTTCTACGGCGACTTCCTGAAACAGCGGGTGTTTCAGCCGGCGGGCATGACGAGCGCCCGGGTGAACGACATTCGAGCGATCGTTTCTGATCGTGCCTCGGGGTACGTGCTGGGCGATGATGGCAGGCTGCTCAAGGACAAATGGGTGTCGCCGTCCTTGAGCGTCACGGCGGATGGCAGCCTGCTGTTTACGGTCCTGGATCTTGCGAAATGGGATGCTGCGCTGCGAAGCGGGACGCTCCTAAAGCCCGGCAATCTTCAGCTGATGTGGCAGGCCGGTCCACTGTTGGATGGGAGCCGCGATCCATCCAACTACGGATTCGGCTGGGCGACGAGTTTCGTGCGGGGCCACCGGATGGTGGCGCACTCCGGCAGCTGGCAGGGTTTCACCACCTATCTGGCGCGTTATGTTGACGATGACTTGTCAGTTGCTGTTCTGACCAATCTGGGACAGGGAGATCCTGGGCGGCTCGCACACGCAATCGCTGGAACGGTCATGGGCGAGTTGGCGCCGTATACGGTCATTGGTGATGCTGAGCCCGCGCCGACGGCGCGGCTACAACGGATTCTGCACGCCTATCTCGACGGCCGTATCGATGAAGAGGGATACACCGCGGAGGCCTTGGAGAACTGGAACCACGCCCAGCATCGACGAGACGCCCGCAGTATCGGCAAATTGGACGCAACCGCAGCCTTGAGGCTAGTCGAGGCACGCCGTGATGGCGAGTTCGTGTGGCATGTGTATCGAATTGCCGAGACCGAGTCCCGCCCCGCGCAACTGGTCCGCTTCGCGCTGACGCAGGACGGCAAAGTGCAACGTCTGTCGTTCCAGCCGGATTACTGAGCATCGCTATCGAAGGCAGTTGGGCCGCTCGCCGTTGCTGGCTTATTCCCGCTGTGTGATGCGCGCCGCGGCTCCTGCAAAACTAAGAAAAATGTCTGTAGATCTCCAAAGTTCGCCACCTCCTCCCAGGGTAATTTCATTCGCGACCGGCCATGGCTCGTCGTAGAGGCACGGTGGCTGGACTTACGAACAACGGGGAGGGGGAACCTATGGCGATGATCAACGACGACTTCACGATGCAGGCGAAAGCCGCCAGGCGCGCAGCCCCGATCCACGCCGAAACTCTACTCATGCTCGCCGTGCGGCGCGTATTGTTCGGGGCTATAGCCGGTTCGATGTCCATGGCGGCTCCCACCGTGTGGGGCGCGGACGCAGCGCCAGCCAGCAGTCGCGCCAACGTAACGACGCTGGAGGAAGTCATCGTGTCGGCGCAGCGGCGCGACCAGAAACTTCAGGATGTGCCGCTCGCGGTTTCTGTCGTGACCGAGGATGCCGTGCGCAAACTGTCGGCAGACAGCTTCGCGGATGTGGCACGAACGATTCCGGGCGTGTCCTTCTCACAGCTTGGGCCCGGACGTCAGAAGGTGGCGATTCGCGGCATCAACGCCAACACGGGCGGTGCTACCGTCGCCTATTACATCGATGACACGCCTCTGCCGGCAACGCGCGGCACGGTGAGCTTTACGCAGACCGACCTGCGTACCTTCGATATCCAGCGCGTCGAGGTGTTGCGCGGCCCGCAGGGCACGTTGTACGGCGCGCGCGCCCTGGGCGGCGCAATCCGTGTGATCCCCAATCGGCCGGACAGCAGCGGTTTCGAGGCACTCGCGGAGGTGACCGGTACGCTCACCCGCGATGGCGGCCCTGGCGTATCGCTCAACGGCATGGTGAATCTGCCGCTGGTTGAGAATGTGTTGGCGGCGCGTGTGGTTGCCTATATGCGTGATCGCGACGGTTTCATCGACCGCAAGGTGCCGATTTCAGACCGGCGCTATGCCAGCCCGGGCGCTCCCACTCAGTTCAACAGCTTGAGTTACGGCAAGGAGAATATCGCCGCCGAGCACACGGTCGGGACGCGCGCGGTACTCGAATGGACTCCGACGTCCTGGCTCACGGTCCGCCCGAGCGTGATGTTCCAGGAGACGCGCCTGGATGGCATGCAGGACATTACCGGCGGCACAGCGAATCCGAAAGAGGATCTGGTGCAGCTGTTCCTAGCCGATGTCGCCGAGCCTTCGCGGGAGCAATGGACCTTGTCCAACCTGACCGTGCAGGCATCGCTCGGTTGGGCTAACCTGGTGTCGTCGACCTCACTGTTCGATCGTAAGAACGCCTTCGTCGAAGAGGCGACCGCCGAGTTGGATCAGGACGGCTTCTTCCTGGAGGGTGGCCCGATCCTGCCGCATAGCATCGAAGAAGGCTCGAGCGACCGCAGTTTCATCCAGGAGCTCAGGCTCGCGTCGGCCGATGACAGTGCCAGCCGGTTGTCCTGGCTGGCGGGGCTGTACTATTCCGATCGCGATGGCGACCGCTACATCACCGAAACGTTGCCGGGCTACAGTGCCGTTTACGGGCCGCTGGGAGGACCGGTGATACCCAATGACGACTTCTTCAGCATTCAGAGCGCACCGGACACTGAAACCGAGAAGGCCGCGTTCGGTGAACTGAGCCTGCGCGTGCTGGATCCGCTGACGCTCACCGTCGGGGTACGTCATTACCGCATCGAGAATGGCCAGCCCGAGGGCGGCACGACCGCCACTGGCATTTACGGCGATACCGAGTTGCCGGAGCCCGAGCCTGCGTTCTCGCAGGAGTTCAAGGGGGAGCAGTACCGCTTCAATGCGTCCTGGGAGTTTAGTGGCGAGCGCATGGCGTATGTGCAGGCCGCGCAGGGCTTCCGCCCCGGATTTTCGCGCGGCGGCGTACAGCCGCCCTTCGTGAACAACCCCTTGTGCCGGCCGCAGCTGGAGGAGCTGGGACTGCTGCCGTTCCCGGACAAGGTCGACTCGGATGAGTTGTGGAACTACGAGATCGGGGCCAAGACCAGCGCGTTCGGGGGTACCACGACGATCAATGCCGCGGTCTTCCAGATCGACTGGGAGCGGATTCCGCAGCTGCTGTTCCTGGACTGTGGCCAGTTTTTCACCGCCAACGCCGGCTCGGCACGCAGCCGTGGCGTCGAGCTGGAGGTGGCATCGGCGCTCACCGATCAATTGTCCGTCAGTTTCTCCGCTTCCTATATCGACGCAACGTTGCAGAAGGATGCGCCGCAGTTCGATGCCAGGGCGGGAGACCGTTTGCAGGAAGTGCCGCGCTGGCAAGCGGCCGTGGCAGGCTCCTATGCGTTTCGGGCACTGGATCGTTTCGATGGCACGCTGCACGTTGATGTACAGTACACCGGTGAGTCTTCGTTCGGCTTCGACATGGATGATCCGGAGCGGCACAAACCCGCGACCACCCTGGTGAACGCACGGCTGGATTTTGCCGCTGCTGCCGACTGGACGGTTTCGTTGTTTGCGAGAAACATTTTCAATGATATCGAGCGCCAGGGGCTGGCGACCTCGTTGTCGGTGCCGATCGAAGGACGTCCGCGATATATCGTCAACCAGCCCTTCACGGTCGGGTTGAGTGTGCGGCGGCACTTCGATTAGCACAGCAGTTTCCAGAAGCGGCGTGAGAGCCAGGCGGGATTGCGATGAAAGTGCTGCAGATTCTAGAGCGCTTGGTGCGCTTCCCGACATTGCCGCAGCAGCCGAACGTCGAGCTGCTGGACTATGTCGCGGAGCATCTGCGCGCGGTGGGTGTCGAACCGCAGTTCCTCCTGGAGCCGGGTGGCGAGCGAGGCGGGCTGGTCGCTGTCATCGGTCCGAGCGTGCCAGGTGGCATTGTGCTGTCCGCGCACGCGGACGTCGTGAGTGTCGACGGACAGCATTGGACCGTTCCCCCGTGGCAGCTGACGGTCCGGGACGATCGTCTCTACGGCAGGGGCACGGCGGACATGAAAGGCTTCATCGCCTGCTGTCTCGAACTGCTGCCTGATTTGGATCTCGCGCGCCTGTCGCGCCCGTTGATTCTGGCCATCTCTCATGACGAGGAGATCGGATGTGTCGGCGCGCCGCTGCTCGTGAAGCATATCGCTCAGCACGTGCCGCGGCCCGCGGCGGTCATTGTCGGGGAGCCGACCTCGATGCGAGTCGTGCACGGCCACAAGGGCGTGGCGGTCTACGAAACGAGTGTGCGCGGGCGAGCGGCCCATTCCAGTCTTACCCATACGGCGGCCAGCGCGACGCTTGCTGGAGGGCAGCTCGTTGTGCGCCTGGGCGAGATCGCGGCACGGCTGCGCGATGGCGGCCGCCGTGACGAGGCGTTTGTGCCACCTTATACGACCGTGAACGTGGGCATCGTTCGGGGTGGAGAGGCATCGAATATCGTGGCGGCGGCGTGCATGTTGCGCTGGGATGTGCGCCCCATTCCTGGAGATGATCCCGGGGCGATACTCGCCGAACTGCAGGAATACTGCGACGCGACAGTCCTGCCCGCGATGCGGCGCACCACTGCCGAGGCGGAAATCAAAACCGAAGTATTCGCCAGCGCACCACCCCTGTCACCGGCGATGGACCCGGCCGCCCACGATCTGGTGCTGAGCCTGCTGAAGGAGGACGCTGCAAGCATCGTTTCCTTTACGACCGAGGCTGGGCTGTTCCAGCAGGCGGGAATGAGCGCGATCGTTTGTGGGCCGGGATCGATCGAGCAGGCCCACAAGCCGGATGAGTTCGTGGAACGGGCTCAGCTCGAGGCCTGCAGCCGTCTGCTGCGCTCGCTGGTCGATGATTTGTCGCACTGATCTGGCGCCCACACCAGCCATGGGTGTCCGGTCGCGGGCGGTAAACCGTCTTGGCGCTGTGTGGGCGATCGATTGATCGGGAATGGGGTAGGAGAGGGCGATGAGCTATGTATTTCGCGCTGGGATGCGGTACCGCATGCCAACGCATTTCGGGCCCGCACTGGGGCCGCGACAGGGGCTCGAGGGCCAGCGCTACGAGTGCCGCTACGATCCGCAGCAGGTCATCGTGCGGGCGGCTTTTGCCGTGCCGGCGGCGCAGCTGGCGCAGTTTCTGCCGCCCCGCTTCGAGGCGCGTGAGCCGTCTCTTGTGTATGTGACTTTTTGCTACATCACGCAGGCGCAGTGGCTGGCCGGGCGGGGCTACAACACTTTCGGGATTTCCATTCCGGCCACCTATCGGGGCCGTACCGAGACCGTCGCCGGCGAGCTGTTGCTGGTGCTGTGGGAAAACATGGCCGACCCGATCATCACGGGTCGCGAGGAACTCGGCTTTTCCAAGGTTTACTGCGAACTGCCTGAGCCGCAGTTCGTCGAGGATGATGTCGTGTGCCGCGCCAGCTGGGACGGCTGCCAGTTTGCGACTTTGCGGCTGAGTGGATTGCAGGAAGTCGCGGCGCAGGCACTGCCGACCCCGGCGCCGTCCGAGGGCCTGCTGCATTACAAGTACATTCCGAAGACCGGTGCGCCGGGCGTTGCCGACGCCGAGTATCCGGTGCTGACGCCGCCGACGGGATCGCACCTGGCGATCGAGCGGGCCATGACCGCGCAGGGAGCCGCTTGCCGATTTCGTCACTCGTCCTGGGAGGAACTGCCCACGCTGGTGAACATAGTGAACACGTTGTCGGAATTGTCCTGGGGCGAGTGTGTCGAGGCGACATTGCTCAGGACCCGCGGCGCGAAAGATCTGAGCGATCAGCGCATCCTGGATTGATGGCGCGAGACGAGGACATGAATCAACCCTTCGATAGGCAGTCGGGCTCACGCAGCGGTGAGCTTGCAGGTCCTGCCTTGCGCGATGCCGCCTCGCAGCCCGTTTCGTGGGCCGAGCGCGCCCAGGGTATGCATTTCGAAACTCGTCCGTTCGTCAACGGCGGGTATCGCCGCGCGCACTCGCAAGATACGTTTCGTACCGAGAATCCGGCCACTGGCGCCGAGCTGGCCGTGTTCGCGGATTGCGGGGCGGCGGACGTAGATCTGGCCGTAGTGGCTGCGCGTGCCGCCTTTCAGCACGACTGGCGCGGCCGTGCGCCCGAGAGCCGCAAGCTCATCCTGTCTCAGGTCGCGCAGTCGCTGCGTGTCGCGCGGGCAGATCTCGCTCTACTGGACAGCCTGGAGATGGGGATGCCCATTTCGATGGCCAGGGCAGCGGTCGATGAGGCGGCGAATTTCTTCATGTACTACGCGGAGCTCGCCGACAAGGTTTACGGTGAGGTGGCTCCGAGCGATCCCCGCACCACGTTGGCCATGACTTATCGAGAGCCCCGAGGCGTCGTCGGTATCATCTCGCCGTGGAATTACCCGCTGCTGACCGCCGTCTCGGCAATCGCGCCGGCATTGGCGGCGGGCAATACGGTGGTGGCCAAGCCTTCGGAGCTGGCGCCGTCGTCCGTGCTCAGGCTCGCTGAAATCGCGCACGCCGCGGGTCTTCCAGCGGGCGTCTTGAATGTAATTACCGGCCGCGGGGTGACCGCGGGTGTGGCGCTTGCCCGTCACATGGATGTGGACAAGCTGCATTTCACTGGCTCGACCCGCGTGGCGCGCCAATTGCTCGTGTACGCGGGAGAGTCCAACGGCAAGCCGGTGATGCTGGAGGCGGGCGGCAAGTCACCACAAATCGTCTTCGAGGACGCAGCCGACCTGGACGGGCTGGGCGCGGCGCTGGCACAGTCCGCTTTCGTGAATTCCGGCCAGATCTGCGTCGCGCGAGCCCGCCTGCTGGTGCATGAGCGCGTGGCGCACTCCGTACTGGAGGCGATCCGGGCACAGACGTTCGATGCGTTCAGGAGCGGCAGTCCGCTGGACGAGGAGGTCACGTTCGGACCGATCGCGAGCCGTCAGCAGTTTTCTCGTGTACGCGATTATATCGAGCTGGGTCAACGCGAGGGGGCGCAGTTGCAGCCGCTGCGCACGGCGGGTGTCATGCCTGAAACCGGCTACTATCTTTCCCCTGCGTTGCTCACCCATGTGCGCAACGAGATGCGTGTGGCGCAGGAAGAGATTTTCGGCCCCGTCATGGCGGTCGTGACCTTCCGCAGCGACGAGGAGGCGGTGCGCCTGGCGAACGATGTCAGCTACGGTCTTGCCGCAACGGCATGGACGCGCGATCTTGCCCGCGCACGCCGTTTGGCGCGCGACCTGCAGGCGGGTCGCATCGAGATTCGCACCTCGGCCGTGCCAGGTGCGTCTGTTTCGGCGTTCTCCGCTGAACCGTTCGGCGGTTCGGGGCACGGCGTGCTCGGTGGGGTGCGCGGACTGGATCCATACCTGCGCCTGAAAGGCGTGCAGATCATCACCGAATGAGACGTGGAAGTGGAAATTATGACGCAACCGTCGATCGTCGCGCTCCGGGATCATCCCGAGGCGCTGGATGCGGTGGCGGGCTGGATCGATAAGGAGTGGGGTTCGTTCAGCGGGCGCACGCTGCAACAGACACGCGAACGTTTTGCTGTGGAGCTAAACGGAACGGCGCTGCCCACTTCATGCGTTGCGCTCGAGGGTGGTCGGCCACTCGGCGTCGCCACGCTCAGGGAACGGGACAGCGTGGATTGGGATCCGGCCGTCACGCCCTGGGTCTGCAATGTCTATGTCATAGAGGAAGCGCGCGGCAAGGCGGTCGCCGCGAGTCTTTGCCGGGCCCTGGAAGAAATCGCCCGGCGGCTGGGGCACCGCTATATCTATTTGGCCACGGTGATGGCCGAGGGATCGCTGTACCACCGGTTGGGCTATGTGCGCTATCGCACCTACGATGCGTTCGAACATCCCATGTATCTCATGCGGCGTCCGCTCGGGGAATGACCATGGCTGAATTCACGGGTGAAACGGTGGCCTGTGTCGGCTCTGGAACGATCGGCAGCGCCTGGGCTGCGCTGTTCGCGAGCCGGGGACTGCGGGTACGGGTCTACGATCCAAACGCCACAGCCGAGGAAGCGCTGCATGAAATGCTGGAGCGTGCCGCGCGGGCCATGAATCACTCGCCGCAGTTGCTGCGGGAGCGGGTCAGCTTCACGACCGATCTCGTCCTCGCGATCGAGGGTGTGAGTTTCGTGCAGGAGAGCGGACCGGAGGATCTGACGCTCAAACAGCGCCTGTATGCCGAGATCGACGGCTTGCTGCCACCCGAGGTCATCATCGCCTCGAGCACGTCCGATCTACCCATGTCCTCGATTCAGATCCACTGCGCGCACCCGCAGCGTACCGTCGTCGGACATCCCATCAATCCACCCTATGCCGTTGCGCTCGTGGAAGTGGTCGCGGGAAGCCGCACCAGCGCGGCGAGCGTCGAACGTGCCTGCGATTTTTATCGGGCCATGGGACGAAAGCCGTTGGTGCTGGAGCGCGAGGCTCCCGGTTTCGTGGCGAATCGGCTGCAGATGGCGTTGCTCAGAGAAGCCTTGCAGATGGTGGCGCATGGCGAGGCGAGCGTGGCGCAGGTCGACTTCGCGTTGATGCACGGCATCGGGGTGCGCTGGGCGGCCGTGGGCATGTTCGGGTCCTATTTTCTCAACCTGCCGGATCAGGACGTGCGCGCCTGGCTCGATCATTTCGAGCGCTTCGATTTCGGCCAGTCGATCGTCCATGCCGAGCCGTTTCCCGAATGGTCGCCGCAGCTTCGGGAGATCGTTACACAGCAGTGGCAACGGCGCGTTCAGCAAACCGGCGCGGCTGCGCTGTTGCGGGAACGAGATGCGCTTGCGATCGAGCTGGCGCGGCGGCGCGAGCGGAGCTGACCGGCCGGGCGTAAACCGAGGTTGAACATGAGAATATCGATACGCATAGGCTTGCTTGCCTTGGCCGCGGCTGTGCTGGTTCCATCGGTTCGCGCGGCCACCTCGACGGTGGAAGCGGCGGCAGTGGACCGCAATGTTTTCATTCCCATGCGCGATGCAGTGCGTCTGGCCACTGATCTCTATCTGCCCGCCGTGGCCGGACGCGGTACGAGAGTGCCGGTGATCTTGATACGTACGCCTTACGGAAAGGACGAGCGCCATCATGAGTACAGCACGGATTCTGAATCCATCGTCCGGTTCTTCACCAGCCACGGCTATGCTGTGGCCGCGCAGGACATTCGCGGCCGATTCCATTCCGAAGGCGATTACACCGTCGCAGCGCACGATGCCGAAGACGGTTACGACACCATCGATTGGTTGAGCAGGCAGCCGTGGTCGAACGGCCGGGTCGGCACCTACGGGTGTTCGTACGAAGGCAATGTGCAGATCTATCTGGCGCAGAGCCGGCATCCGGCGCTCAAGGCGATGATCCCGCAGGCTTCCGGCGGTGGCGTAGGCTCGCTCGGCGGCTACTATCGCGATTTTTCCACCCGCGTCGGTGGCGCGGTGGAATGGGTGGGAAGCGTCGGCTGGTTCGCATTGTACGGAGAAAAGGTCATGCCGAGGTTGCCCGCGGACCTGCCGCACGATCAGTACAACGCCCACGACAGCCTGTGGGACCAGACGCGGCGTCCGCCGCCGCTGGACTTTCGCAAAGCCTGGTATCACCTGCCCATGAAGCACGCCTTGTCGGCGCAGGGCCTGCCGGTGACGGATTTCGAGGACCACGTCAGCCGGCCGCCCTCCGATCCCTATTGGCGCACGTTACCGCACATGACGGATGCATCGCGCACCGACGTGCCGACGCTGTTCATCAATTCCTGGTACGACTTTGGGACCGACATGACGCTGGTCGAACTCGACCATTTCCAGCGCCATTCCGTCTCGCCAACGGCTCGCGAGAATCAATTCGCCATCCTCAGCCCTCACACTCATTGCGCGTTCGCGCGCAGGGCCGCCGAACAGACGATCGTGGGCGAGCGCGACGTTGGCGATACACGCTTCGATTATCGTCAGACGTATCTTACCTGGTTCGACGCCTGGCTGAAGAACGACGAAGCCGCCCGGGCGGCGATCCGTCAATGGCCCAAGTTGCGCTACTACGCCATGGGTCGCAACCGTTGGCAGACCGCAGCGAACTGGCCGCTACCCCAGGCCAGGCAGATGAGCCTGTATCTCGCGAGCGAACGGCAGGCCAACAGTCTGGCGGGGGATGGGCGTCTGCTTGAAGCAGCCACCGGCACGGGCATCGCGTTCAGTGCCTTTACCTACGATCCGGCGAATCCCGTGCCATCGCACGGCGGACCGCTGTGCTGTACCGGCACGGCCGAGCCCGTCGCGGGGGCCCTGGACCAGCGGTCCGTGGAAGCGCGCGCCGACGTGTTGGTCTACACCTCGGACGCGTTGTCCCGTGAGATCGATGTGACCGGCAATGTTGAAGTGGTCCTGCATGTTTCCTCCGACGTGGTCGACACGGACTTCACCGCCAAGCTCGTGGACGTGTACCCCGATGGCCGGGCGTTCAATATCCTGGAAGGAATACTGCGCGCCCGCTATCGGGAGGGCATGGAGCAACAGGTCTGGATGCGTGCGGGCGAGATTTACGAGCTGAAGATCGCGCTCGGGCCGACCAGCAACGTGTTCCTGCCGGGCCATCGCATCCGTCTGGAGGTTTCCAGCAGCAATTTCCCGAGATTCGATCGCAATCTGAACGTTGGCGGTAACAACGCCGAACAGGTGAAATGGGCCGTGGCGCACAACAAGGTGCATCACACGCCGCAGTTGCGATCGCGCTTGGTGCTACCGGTGGTTGACGATGCGCGTGCCATGTCAGCGTCCGCAAGGCCGTCGCACTGAGCGCGATCCGGCGCTGGTAGCCTCGGCGAGTTCCTCGAGTGCCGGGACGCATTGCGCGAAACCGGCGTCCTGTTGCAGGACATCCGGCCACGGGCTGTTTTCAAGGGCGGGACATGCCGTCATACTCACGGCATGTTCGATAGCCTCACTCCGACCAACAAGGCGCTGATTCTCGCCAACCTGGTGATGTTCGGCCTGCAGTACCTGCTGGGCCAGATTCCCGACGTGTATCTGGCCTTGTGGCCGCCGCAGGCCGCGCAGTACGGCTACCCGAGCTTCATGCCCTGGCAGCTGCTGACCTATGGGTTCCTGCATGGCGGTTTCATGCACCTGTTCTTCAACATGTTCGCGCTGTTCATGTTCGGCTCGGACATCGAACGCCTGTTCGGGGCGCGGCGTTATCTGATCTACTACCTGGTCTGCGTGGTTGGCGCCGCACTCATGCATCTGATCGTGGTGTATGCCGCGCACATGCCGCCTCTGCCCACCGTGGGCGCTTCCGGCGCCGTGTTCGGCATTCTGCTGGCCTTCGGCATGGCGTTCCCGATGCGCAAGCTGGTGATCCTGCCCATTCCGATTCCCATGCCAGCCTGGGTGTTCGTCACCCTGTACGGCGTGCTGGAGCTGTACCTGGGCATCACCCGGACCCAGCAGGGCGTGGCGCACTTCGCGCACCTGGGGGGCATGGCCACGGGTTTCGTGCTGATCCGCTACTGGCGCAGCCAGTCCATGCGTCGCCGCTGATTCTCCGCTGCGGCCCCGGACGGCTTGCTACCATGGCGTCATGAGCAAGACCCTGGAAACGACCCCGGCGGCCGACGGCTTCCGGATGCCTGGCGAATTCGAACCGCATGCCGGCTGCTGGCTGTTGTGGCCGGAGCGGACCAGCAACTGGCGGCTGGGTGCCAAGCCCGCGCAGCAAGCCTTTGCCGCCGTCGCCACTGCCGTCGCCACCAGCGAACCTGTCACAGTGGGTGTGTCGCGGGCGCAGTTCGTACACGCCCGTTCCATGCTGCCGGACGCGATCCGGGTGGTGGAAATGTCGAGCGACGATGCCTGGATGCGCGACGTCGGGCCGACTTTCGTCACCGACCGGCAGGGCGGGGTACGGGGCGTGGACTGGGCATTCAATGCCTGGGGCGGGCTGAATGGCGGCCTGTACTTTCCCTGGGATCAGGACGACCTGGTGGCGCGCAAGGTATTGGAGATCGAAGGACGCGACCGTTACCGCGCGCCGTTGATCCTGGAAGGCGGCTCCATCCACGTCGATGGCCAGGGCACCTTGATCACCACCGAGGAATGCCTGACGCATCCCAACCGCAACCCGCAGCTCGACAAGGGCCAGATCGAAATCCTGTTGCACGAATACCTGGGCGTCACCAGCGTCATCTGGCTGGGCCAGGGCGTGGTCAACGATGAAACCGACGGGCACGTCGACAACCTGTGTTGCTTCGTGCGGCCAGGCGAAGTGGCGCTGACCTGGACTGACGACAAGCGCGACCCGCAGTACCGGGTCTCGCTGGACGCCTACCAGCGCCTGTCCGAGGTGCGCGATGCCAGGGGTCGCAAGCTCAAGATTCACAAGCTGCACCAGCCCGGTCCGCTGTACCGCAAGGCTGCCGAGAGCGCCGACGTCGACTCGGTCGATGGCACGGCGCCGCGGCCCGCCAACGACCGCCTCGCGGCTTCGTACGTCAATTTCTACATCGGCAACTCGGTCATCGTGATGCCGTTGCTGGAGCCGAAATACGACAAGCTCGCCGCCAGGCAGCTGCAGCGCTTGTTTCCCGAGCGCCGCTTGATCGGAGTGCAGGCGCGCGAGATCCTGCTGGGCGGCGGCAACATACATTGCATTACCCAGCAGGTGCCCCTCGGGCGTGCTGGGCGCCGGGCGTCGGCCGCTGCGCGGAGCGCGAAATAACGCTGGAGGAACGGGCATGGCTTCCAAGGTTGCACCCACGGCCGGCAAGCGCTCCATGAGCAAGGAGCGCTACGCGCGAGTGTTGCCACCGTTGCGGGATGCCCTGCTGAGCGCCCAGACCCGGCTGCAGAAGGCCAAGCCCTTTGGGCTCGCGATCATCGTAACCGGCCTGCCCAGCGCCGGACGCAGTGAAATCGTCAACGAGTTCCTGGAATGGCTCGATCCCAAGCACATCCGGGTTCATGCCCTGGACCAGGAGTCGAAGCTCGAGGCGCAGCGCTGGCCGCCGCTGTGGCGCTACTGGAATACGTTGCCGGCGCGGGGCGAGATCGCCATCTATTTCATGGGCTGGTATGACGACTTGATCCAGCCCGCCTTGCATACTCCGAACAAGGCAGCGAGGCGGCGCGTCCGGACGATCGAGCGCATCACCCAACTGGAGCGAATGCTGCCGCGGGACCGGGTCCGGGTGCTGAAGCTGCATCTGACCGTGAACAAGAAGACGCAGCGTGAACGTCTTGCCCAACTGCGAGCCAGCAAGTTGACCCGTTGGCGGGTTACCCGCGAAGACCGCTGGCTGGCCAAGCACCATGACAAGGTCGGGAAAGTCATGCGGGCCTGCCTGCGGGCGACCGATACCGAGGCCAGTCCCTGGCAGGTGATCGACGGCACCGATCCGCAAAGCCGCTCGTTCGCGGCCGGCAATGCCTTGCTGAGCGAACTGACCGATGGCTTCAGGTTCGCCGAGCGTCCGGCCGCCGCCCATCGCTGGCCGGCGACCAAGGTGGCTAAAGCCGCGCCGCTGGCTTCGCAGCCACCGGTCGATTCCCTGCAGGACCAGGATTACCAGCTCGAGCTGGAGCGCCTGCAGGGACGCCTGGCGTTGCTGGTCCGTAAAAGGCAGTTCGCCAGGCACGGCGCGGTGTTCGCCTTCGAAGGCATGGATGCGGCGGGCAAGGGCGGCGCCATTCGCCGTTTGACCGGGGCGTTGGATGCCCGGCAGTACCATGTCGTGCCGGTTTCGGCGCCGGCGCCCGAAGAGCTCGCGCATCCTTATCTTTGGCGTTTCTGGCGGCATGTGCCGGCGCGCGGTCAGATCGCCATCTTCGACCGTTCCTGGTACGGCCGGGTATTGGTGGAGCGGGTCCGCGATCTGACGCCACGCGTCGACTGGGAGCGCGCCTACGACGAAATCAAGGAATTCGAATTGCAGCTGGCCGAGCACGGCCTGGTGGTGCACAAGTTCTGGCTGTCGGTGACCAAGGACGAGCAACTGCGCCGTTTCAAGCAGCGCGACAACGATCCGCTCAAGCGCTACAAAGTGGATCCCGAGGACTGGGCCAACCGGCGTTTCCTGGAGGCCTACGATCTGGCCGCCCGGCAAATGATCCAGCGCACCCATGCCGAGCATGCGCCCTGGACCGTCGTGCCCGCCGACGACAAGAAGTACGCGCGTCTGGCGGTGTTGCGTACCGTGTGCGAGTCCATCGAGCGGGCCCTGGGATAGCCCGCGTTCAGAACCATATCGAGACGAAACACTGGAACACGTTGGCGCCGAACGAATACAGCGGTTCGGTGCCCGCCACCAGACCGCGGTTGCTGGCGTCGCGGAAATCGTCGTAATCGAACATCAGGCGATCGTAGAACAGATTCACCGTGCCGCGCTTGATGAAGCGCCAGCCGCTGTTCGCGAAAGCGTAGCTGGCTCCGACATGCAACGATTTGTTGGTGAAGGTCGACAGTTCCTTGTCGCGCCCCATGAAATTCTGGAAATCACGGGTGGCGAACAAATCGGCGTAGAAGTCGGCATGGCTCTGGCGGTAGAAGCGCATGCTGGCTTCGAAGGTCCATGGCGTGCTCTTCCAGGGATGCACGTAGCCGACCTCGATGGTGTGGGCGCCGATGCCCCAGGTGTCGGTGAAAAACCGGTAACTGCCGTGCAGCGCGGCGCGATACGGCAGGAAGTAGCGAGCGCTCAGTGAGATGGCATTGCTGGTGCGCGTGCGGGGATAGATTTCAGTGGCCAGCCGATAGCTCGAACCAGTCGGGTCCTCGGGGTCGAGGTAGCGGAACGAACGATATGGGTTGTTGAGGTAGCCTTGGTCGGTGATCACTTCCAGGTTGGCGCCCATGAGCAGGCGCTTGGTCAGGATCTGCGTCAGTCCCACCCGGTAGCTCCAGCGATCGATGCCGGCCTCGAAGCCGGGGTCGTTGCGCTTGCGCACCGTGTCCGAGCCCTTGGAGAAACCCATGTTCAAGGTGGTCAGATCGCCGAACAGGTCCTGGGCGATATTGAAGCTGAAGGTGCCGGCCTTATAGTCGTTTTCGCTGCTGTCGGTGTAGCCCAGGCTGTAAGTGGTCTTGCCGCGCAGATAATCGAAGCCCAGATTGTACTGGTTGCGCTGTTCCGAGTACCGGCTGGCGCCGCTCACCCGGACGTCGATGGAGGCGCTGCTGATCATGTCCACGTAGTAATTGGCGCTCACCGAATACTTCTCGGCCATGGTCTTGCGCACCAGCACGGAAGGCCCCTGGATGGTGACGCCGCCGCCCTCGTAGCGGTGATACAGCAGGTCGGCCCGGTCCTCCGGCAGCGTGCCGGCCGGTGCAAGAGCTGGCAGCAGGGCCATGGCGGCCAGCAGCATTGCCAGCCACGACGTGGTGCCGAGTGAAATTCGTGACTGCATCAGTTACACCCGCAACCGCCGCCGGAACTGCCGACCGCGCCGCGTGCGCTCTCGCGGGCTTCGTACACGTGATCGATGTAAGCGCTGGATACCGGATTGGCGTCCAGCGCCATGATGGGATCGGCGAACGCCTGGCGTTCGTAAGGTTTGACCCAGGGCTCGATATTGCCGCAACCGCCGAGCATCAGGCCGATGGTGACCAGCATGGCGCAGCGCTGCAAAACGGTTGCGCGTGCCGAGAACCCAGTGTCTCTCATGTCGTTGACTCCCTTGGCTGCGGCCGGCACGCGCTGCGTTATTCTTTGAGCAGCGCGCGAATCTGGTTCAGGTATTCGCTCTCATCGCCCGGCTTGTAGCCACGATGCAGGTAGCGCACCTTGCCCGAACGATCGATGAACACCGTGCTGGGCATGGCATTCACCGCGTACAGGGCGCTGACCGTGTTCTCACGGTCGAACAGGATGGGGAAGCTCACCGGGGTCTGTGCCAGCCATCGCTCCGCGTCCCCGCTGTTGGCTTCCACGTTGACCCCCAACAGGGTGAAACCCAGCGAAGCATAACGTTTGTACATCTGTTCGAGCAGCGGCATCTCCTGCCGGCACGGTCCGCACCAGCTGGCCCAGAAGTTGAGCATTACCACCTGGCCCTTGAGCTGCTCGAGCGACACCTTGCCGCCGCCCCGGGCGGGGAGTGCGAAACCTGGCGCCGGATCCGGGCTGGCGCTCACCTGCGTGGTGCCAGCTGCCAAAGCAACCAGCAGCAGGGCGCGCAGCAAAACGCGTATTTGGATACGCATTTGGCGGCTGGCGGGTTGGAGCAGGTTCTGCATGAGGTTGCCCGGTGGAAACGACACGGTCATGCTCGCCTAGAAGAAGAACGAGATACCGAGATGCGCTTCGAGGTTATTGACGATCTTTTTCTTGCCCAACAGATCGGAATCGAAAATGTAGTCACGCACGTCCAGGTGCACCGCCATCCAGTCCTTGAGCAGTACCTTGTAGCCCGCTCCGGCATTGACCGTGAACAAGTCGTCGCCACCGAAGCGGGTGCTGCCGACTCCCGCCAACAGGTAGAAGGCCGTGTTGTAGGAGCGGTTACCGCCCACGAACACCTCGCCCGGCAAGGCATTCCAGCCGGCCGACAGGGCGTAATAGGTGTAGTCGCGCTCGCTGCCACGCAACAGATCGGCGGAGCCGGACAGCTTTTCGTAGCTGGTGCGCCCGGCGCGTGAACGGCCGAGGGTGCCTTCGATGAAGAAGTCTTCGGTCAGGTGATAGCTCAAATGCGCGCCATACACGGCGTTGCTCTCGAAGTCCTCGATGCTGAGGACGCCCGCGAACAGGCCCGCCTCGAAGTCCTCGGTGTCGATCCGCGCGCGCTTGACGTCGCGGCGTTCCACTTTGGGTTCGATGACCGGTTGGTCCGCCGTTGCCTCGCTCGCGCCGGCGGATGCCGATGCGGGTGCGGGTGGCGCCTCGTCACGATTGCGTCCGAACCAGGCGCAGCCGGGCAGCAGCGAGACCGCCAGTGCGCTCAGAAGAAGCAGGCGAAGCCGAGATATTTCCATTCGTCGATTTCCTCGTTGTCGTTGCGGCTCGTGAACACTATGTTCTTGCGATATTCCGAGCGCAGCATGAAACGGCGGGTGAGATAGAACTGCAGGCCGACACCGACGTAACCGATCTGGTCGGTGCGGTCCTCGGTGCTTACCAGCGTGGTCTTGGGTTCGATGTAGATGAGACCGGTGCCGAGCGTGAAATACGGCGACAGGCGCCATTCGGGCGCGAACACATGCGTCAGCCCGAGCGTGGCGCTGAAGGCATTGGAGAGGTCGCCCGGCATGTGATTCAAGGTCAGCTCAATGGCCAGGTTGTCGCTGAAGGCATAACCGCCGAACACCGAGATCAGGCTGGCGCCGCCGAAGTCTCCGCCCATCACGCCGCCTTGCCAGCGGCGGCTCATGTAGTTCTCGCGCGTCGGCTCCTTCAGGTCGAGCGGTTCGCCGGTGGGTTCGAGCGTGGCCAGCATCTGCCCGCGCGCCACCCAACCCGCGACGTCACGGTCGCTGCGCACCTGGAACCAATCGGTGCGCCGTTTCACGATGGTCACTTCCTGGCCGCGCTCGATCACGTGAAAGATGGGATAGCCGCGGCCGGGGCCGGTATGCAGCTCGATGAAAGGATCGGCGACCACTACTTTCGGCAATGGTTCGTCCGCCCGCGCGCCGGCTGAGAACAGCGCCAGCAGCAGCCACAGTGAGAGATGCAGGCAACGCATCAATTCACCGGCGCCACGAAAGGATCGTTGTAGTACTGGGCACCGATGTCGAGCCATTCCGCGATCAAGCGCAACTCCGATGGGCTCAGCCAGCCCTGGTGATTCACGGTGCCGCCACCCTGGTCGAACTTGTCGAAGAACGCCGCCGAGGCTCGCGCACCGGCTGCACTCATCGGGGGCTCGATGGGCACGGTGGCGAACTGCGGTGCGCCAGTGACGGGATCGACGCCGACTTGCACCTGCCGGTCTATCAGAGCCCCATTATCAAGGATTTGCTCGTTGCCCGTGAAGAGCAGTTCGCGGTAGGCCCGCAGCTGGTCGGGCGGATCATCGGCAGCACCATCCGTCAGGTCCAGCTGGCCGGCTGGTACCTGGGGCGTGCCGGCGGCATCCGCCGTGTTGTGACAGCTGGTGCAGGTGTTGTCCGCCAACTGGGCGCCGCTGACCTGATCGAACACGCGGCGGTCGCGACTCCAGAGTGGGTGAATATGAGTGGGGTAATGAATCGAGACCCGGCACAGGCTGTTCCATCGGGTGCCGCAGGCGGCGGATACCGGGGCGGGGGTGGCCAGCCCATTGACGCAGGTATAGGGCGTGGCCGGGTCGGCCGGACCCGCGGGGATGCTGGATGGCCCCACGGCATAGCACATGTCGAACGCAGCCGCCGGGGCGATGGATGGTGCCGGCCAGTAATCCACCGGGAAGGCCACATCCACGCTGGGGGCACAGGCCTGAGTCGTGCCGCACATCACGCGGCTGCGGGCCTGCGCCATGGTTTCGCCCATGTCGAACGGCGCCAATAGCGGGTTGGTGTTGGGGAATGCCACGCCCGTGGTGGGAGCGCCGGGATTGGCCGATGCGGTCAGGCCGGCGCGGCCATGCGCCAGCGGCGGGTTGGCGTTGGGGTTGTGGCAGCCGTTGCACTCCAGGGTCTCCCCCGGCATCACCTGCAGCCAGTTGCGGTGACGGTTGCCGAGCACGCCGCCCAGGCGCCTGCCGTTGGCGTCGAGCACACTGATCGAGAAGGCCATGTTGGCCGGCACCTTGACCTTCACCGAGCCGTCCGGCTCGATCGGGGCATAGCCCAGGATATTGCTCATGCCCAACCGTCGCCCGTCCGGCCCGAAAGCGGTGTCCGGCACATTGCCCGGGCGCGCCAGATTGTCGGGTTGCGACACCGCCTTCTCGATGCGCAGGAAGCGGGCAGGGCGCGTTGCGTAGGCCGGATTGGCCGGATCACGGACCGCGCCTATCCCGCCGGGCACGGTATCCGTGCCATCGACGTCATATACGCTGCGAATGTGCAGGATACCCACTCCCTCCGCTAGCAGGTTGGCGTCAGGTATTACGTCGGCAATCGCTGCCGGCGAGGTGCGGGACGATCCGGCCACCACTTCGGTATAAATGAAGCCTTCCTGAGGAGCGACGATGGGCTTCTGGGTGTTGTCGCGCACGTCATAAATATAGATGCCGTACAGCGGCGGCGCCTCGACTGGCGGCGTTGCCTGGTCGTTCAACCGTTCGGTGGTACAGGGCACGATGCTGCCATTCTCGATCAGCCGGCATTGCGACCAGCTCACCAACAGGCGGTTGGTGCCGTCGAACAGCGCTGAGGCTGAGCGGAACCGGCCGCCGGGCGAGGGGCCGGGAAAAGTCCGCACCTCGGTGGACGGGACACGCGTCTGCGCCGGGCCGGCCAGCCCGGCATTGGCAACGCTGCCGCCCCGTGTGTTGTCCACGTAATTGGCGGTATCGATCAGCACCAGGTCGCCACCGCCGAACGTGCCCGTGTAGGGACGGATCAGCGCCAGCGTACGACCGTCCGCCAGCGTGCGCGGCTGCAGGAACTGGATGTTCGAAGGTTGCTGCGTGGCTGGATCGACCGTGCCGGTGGCATGGCTGTTGGCGCCATACAGCAGTTGCAGTCCGGTGCCGTCGGGGTTCACGGTGTACAGGTCCATCTGGTCGTCATCCCGTGCCTGCTCCCAACGCGTGTACACGATGCGGCCGTCGCCCAGCACGGCCGGGTTCAGGTCGTGACTCTGGTTGAACGAGATCTGGTGAATATTGCCGCCGTCGGCATCCATCACGTGCAGCAGAAATGCCGGGTTGGGAGCGTTGCCCGACCGTTCCACCTGGCCGGCGTATTGCGGTTTGTTCTCGTCCAGCAGGATGGCGCGCGACTGGCGCTGCCGGGTCGAGCTGAACACGATACGGCCGTCAGGCAGGTAGTGCGGCATGATGTCGTGGCCTTCCCCGGCCGTGGTGTCCGAGGCCATGATCCGGTGCAAGGACTTGGTCTTGACGTCGTACTCCCAGATATCCCAGGTCGGTTGGTCGACCTCGTCCGCGCCCTCGATGAACTTGGCGCGCATGGCGAACAGCACCTTGGTGCCGTCGAAATTGACATTCACGTCGCGGACATCACCCAGTCCCTCGGTCAGCGAGCCGGTCAGATTGATCTCGTCCGCGGAAGGGGAGGCGCGATCGCGCATGAAAAGGTCGGCGCCGATGTCGAAACGCAGCAGGCGGCGGGCGTCGTCGTTGCTGGCTGCCTGATCGTCGGCCTCGGGCACCGGACGCTTGACGTAGAACACCGGGAAGTCGAGCGCCACTGGATCGTCCGATTCGCCGCTGCCGATGGTCACGTCCTTGCCGCCACCACCGCCGCAGGCCGCGAGCAGAGTCAGCACCGTGCCCAGCAGGATCGTCCTGACCAGGGTTCGGCCGAATCGATAGGGCTCGCGCGCGACTGAATGGCGGCGCCGGGAACCGGCGGCCGGCAGTTGGTCCGCACCACTGGGTCGATAGATATCCATGTTCTGACTACGGCTCATACCCCATCTTCGACGCGACATATTCCGCGATCCGTTAATCCAGTCACAGAAGCCAGCGCGGTGTACGGCGAAATTATTCAGTGCGGCCGATTGCTGGCACCCAACGTGCACTATCGCTCGATATTGGTTGATCGGAATCGGTTGGTTGAGGCGGCCAGTGGCTTCGTATGTCGTCGAGTGTCATGCAGTGTCAACGAGTGCCGTTTTGTGTCACATGCTGTCGCCCTGTCTGCCGGAAGCCTACACGCACAAGCTTCGGTGGCGGTACTGTCGGCGGGTCGCGACGTCTTGTACAGAGGGTGATTGTTTGAGGTACAAGTACGCGCCGTCGGCGCTGCTCACGGGTCGACCGGTAGATACAAAAACTTATCAACGGAAGATCTGGCAGGCATGAATTCAATCCATTCGAAAACCCTGGCGCTGCTGCTTGCCGTGATGGCGCTGGTGCCGTTGCACCAGGCGCAAGCCGGCAACCGCGAAAAGGCCAAGCGCATGTACGATCGCCTGACCGGCACGCCGCCCAGTCCTGAACTGCTCGACCAGCTCACCACCATGCTGGGGAGCAGCGACGCGGCAACCACCGCCATGTTCATCATCAACAAGGATCGGGCCCATTCCAGTGCGTTCTACAACGTCACTCTGAAGAATTTCGCCACGCCCTGGACCAATCGCGATCAGAGCGTGTTCGCGCCACTCAACGATTACACCGCCACCGTGATCGGCATGGTGCGCGATGACAAGGATTTCCGGGGCATACTGTCGGACGACGTGCTCTATGTCGGCAATGCGACGCCTGGCTACTCACCCACCGATAACGCGCACTATGAAGTGCTGGAAATCAGCCATGCCGATTTGCGGGTGGTGTTGCAGGAGCGGATGCAGTCCTCGCTGACCGGCCTGCCGGCGGATGCAACAGCGGGCGTGATCACCTCGCGCGCCGCGTCTCAAGCGTTCTTCATCGCTGGCACCAACCGCGCCATGTTCCGCTTCACCATGCTCAATCATCTGTGTCGCGACATGGAGCAGATTACCGATACCTCGCGGCCGCCGGACCGGATCCGGCAGGACGTCACCCGCAGCCCGGGCGGCGACAGCAGCGTGTTCAACAATAACTGCGTGGGCTGCCACAACGTCATGGATTCGTTGGCCCAGGCGTTCGCCTACTATGACTTCAGCGTGGCGCAGGGCCGGTTGCTGTACACGCCGGACCAGGTGCAGCCCAAGTACCTGATCAATTCCGACAACTTCAAGCCTGGCTACGTCACGCCTGACGACAGCTGGGAGAACCGCATGCGCCTGCCCGGCAAGAACACTCTGCTCGGCTGGGCGGGGGCTGACGGGCGGGTGCGCAATGGCCGTGGCGCCAAGTCCTTGGGCCAGGAGCTGGCAGGCAGCGAGGCGTTCGCGCAGTGTCAGGTGGAGAAGGTGTTTCGAGCCGTCTGTTTCCGATCGCCTCAGGATGACGCCGACCGGCAGGAGCGCGACCGGATCGTCGGCGTGTTCAAGAGCAGCGGCTATCACATGAAGAATGTGTTCGCCCAAACGGCTGCATGGTGTGCTGGAGACTAGAAGCATGAACATGCGGCGCGTATGGCACAGCGGCCTGGGGCCGAAACTGGCCGCTCTGATATTGGGCGGGATGGTATTGGCGGGCTGTGGCGGTGGCGCGGACACCACGCGCAATCCCGGTTCGGACGGCGGCGGCACGGGAGGCCCTGGCGGCTATACCGGTGAGCCGGCTCGGACCGACGACATCCAGGCCTTCCGGGTGGAGTTCTGGGAGAACGTGCGCGGCTCCAATCGCTGCGGCAACTGTCACGGGATAACCGGGACGGCGCAGTCACCGACCTTCGCGCGTTCCGATAATGTCAACACCGCCTACGAACAGATTTCACCCTACATCGATCGGCAGAATCCGGCGCAGTCGCCGCTCGTGCTCAAGGTGGGGGGTGGACACAATTGCTGGCTGGCCGACGCCGGCTCCTGCGCCGGCATCCTCACGCGCTGGATCACCGCCTGGGTGGGCGCGACCGCGACCGGCGGCAGGCAGATTCAGCTGGAGGCGCCACCGCTGAAGGATCCAGGGTCGAGCCGGCGCTTCCCCGCTACCGCGGCGGAGGCCGGCTTCGGCCCTTTGTACAGCAAGCTCACCACTCACTGCGCTGCCTGCCATCGCTCCGAGGCTGCGACTCCGCAGTCACCGTATTTCGCCGCCAGCAATATCGAAGAGGCATATCAGAACGCGATTCCCAAGATCAATCTGGAGCAACCCGCCGAATCGCGCTTCGTGATTCGCCTTGGGCGCGAATCCCACAACTGCTGGGGCGACTGTGCCAGCAACGCCGCGGAATTCCAGGCGCTCATCCAGGCCATGAAGAACGCCATTCCGCCCTCACCGGTGGATCCGAGCCTGGTGTTGAGCAAGGCGCTGAAGCTCACCGATGGCACCCTCGCCAGCGGCGGCAACCGTTACGAAAAAAGCATGATCGCGCTGTACGAGTTCAAGACCGGGCGTGGCGCCACGGCTTTCGACACCAGCGGGGTCGATCCGGCGGCGGATCTGACCCTGGCGGGCAGTGAGGGCACCGACTATGAATGGTTCGGCGGCTACGGACTGACCTTCAAGTCGGCCATCGCCAAGGCCCAGGCCTCCACGGTCACCAGCCGAAAGTTTCAGCAGCTGATCGGTGCCACCGGCGAATACTCCATCGAGGCCTGGGTCGTGCCGGGCAACGTGGTCCAGGAAGACGCCCGTATCGTCACTTATTCGGGCAGCGCCACCAGCCGCAACTTCAGTATGGGTCAGACCCAGTACCGCTATGATTTCTTCGGCCGCAGCAACGTGACCGATGCCAACGGTGGCCCATCGTTCTCCACCGCCGACGCCGAACAGCGCCTGCAGGCATCGCTGCAGCACGTGGTCATGACCTTCGATCCGCTCAATGGCCGGCGCATCTATGTGAACGGCGAGTTCACCGGCGGCTCGGACCCGCAGGGCGGCGGCACCCTGGGCGACTGGGACAACAGTTTCGCCTTTGCCATCGGCAACGAGGTGAGCAATAACCGGCCCTGGGCCGGCGTGGCGCGGCTGGTGGCGATCCATAACCGCGCACTGACCCTGGACCAGATCAAGCAGAATTTCGACGCCGGTGTGGGTGAGAAATATTTCATGCTGTTCAGCGTCTCGCACCTGGTCGACGTGCCGAAAGCCTATGTGCTGTTCGAAGTGACGCAGTACGACAGTCATGGGTATCTTTTCAACGCGCCGCGCTTCATCAGCCTGGACGCCGCTGCGCGCCCGGGCAGCATTGCGCTGCAGGGCATGCGTATCGGCATCAATGCCGCCGAGCCGCAGGTGGGCCAGGCGTATCGCTTGCTGGACACCACCATCGACGACGCCCATTACACCGCGGCCAACGGTCAACGGCTTTCGAACGTGGGTACCATCATCGGGCTGGAGCACGGGCCAAGCAGCGACGAGTTCTATTTGTGTTTCGACCGGCTCGGCAGCCGTGCCAACGTGTGTTCGAGCTATGCCGATGCGGTGCCGCCCACGCTGGTCGACGTGCCACGCCCTTCCGACATCGGCGTACGCACCTTCGACGGCATCAATGCCACCCTGGCGGCGATCACCGGCATCCGCCCGGACAATCCGAGCGTGAAGCAGACTTTCGACAGCGTACGGGAGTCGCTGCCGGCGGTGCCGGACATCAATGCTTTCCTGACCTCGCATCAGACCGCCATCGCCCAATTGGCGATTGGTTATTGCAGCGCGCTGGTCGATGACACGGCTGCCCGTGCCAGCTACTTCCCGGGATTGAATTTCGCGGCGGACATCACCGCGCAGCGTAGCGCACTGCTGAATCCTCTGATCAGCCGCGCGATCGGCAATGCCGCCACCCAGCCGGCGGACGCCGATGTGCGAACCCAACTGGATAATCTGATTACCGGGCTGTGCACCAGTGGTCGATGCGCCGATGGAACTCGCACGCCCACCGTGGCGAAGGCGGTGTGCGGCGCCGCAGCTGGTAATGCCGCCATGCTGGTGCGCTAGGAGACTTCTGGCCATGTTCATCATCAAATCCAAACGCAAGCGAGCCCTGGCACCCCACGAGCCCATCAAGCATGAATCGCACAAGCGCCCCGTGACACGTCGCGATTTCCTGGCGCAAGGGTTCATCACGGGCGCCGCAACCGTGGTTGCGCCCAGTATTCTTGGCGCTCTGTTGAATCCTCGCGTTGCGCGGGCGCTGTCTCCCGACGTGGAGGCCCTGGCGCGGGGCATCTGCAATATTCAACAAGGCGCGGGCAAGATCCCGTTCATTTGTTTCGACCTGGCCGGTGGCGCCAGTATCGCCGGTTCCAACGTACTGGTGGGGCAGCAGGGCGGCCAGCTCGATTTCCTGTCCACCCAGGGCTATTCCAAGCAGGGGCTGCCGGGCAACATGCTGCCCAACAATGCCACCGCCAATTTCGTCAATGACGAGTTGGGGCTGCGCTTCCATGCGCGCAGTGCATTCCTGCGCGGCATCTTGGAGAAAACCAGTCCCGCCACGCGCGCCAACATCAATGGCGCCGTGATTCCAGCCCGTTCGGAGAACGACACCGGCAACAATCCGCACAATCCCATGTACGGCATCGCCAAGGCCGGCGCCAAGGGCGAGTTGTTGACCCTGATCGGGTCGCAGAACTCGGATTCGGGCGGCAACTCCATGGCGCCGGCCATCCTCATGGATCCGAGCAACCGCCCCACCAAGATCGATCGCAGCAACGATGCCGTCGGCCTGGTCGATACCGGCGCGCTAGCCGACTTGCTGCCCAACTCCGCCGACACCGTGGCGGTCATGGAATCCATGGTGCGCATCAGTCAGCTGAAGCTGAACAATCCCAACGTGAAAACCGGGCTGGCCACCGACGGGAAGATCAAAGAGCAGGCGTTGTGCGGTTACGTCAAGACGGCCGATACGGTGGAGCGGTTCAGCAGCCCAAGCGCCCTGAATCCCGCCGCCGATCCCGACATCATCGGCCCGGGGGGCGTGTTCGGCGCCGATTTCGGCGGCGAGCGTGAGTTCGAGAAGACTGCGTCAGTCATGAAGCTGGTGATCGAAGGCTATGCCGGGGCGGGCACCATCAGCATGGGCGGGTTCGACTACCACACCGGAGAACGGGCCACCGGCGAGCGCCGTGACTACCTGGCGGGCCGAGCCATGGGCGCCTGCCTGGAGTTTGCCGCCAAGCGCGGCAAACCGCTCATGCTCTACGTGTTCAGCGACGGTTCGTTGTCTTCCAACGGGCGCATAGACGATTCCGTGGACGGCGGCGGCAAGGGTGAATGGACCGGCGACAATCAGCAGGTCGCCGCGGCCTTCTTCCTGGTCTACAACCCGGGCGGACGGGCGATCCTGCTGCAGGAAAACGGCATTCCCATCGAACGCCGGCGACAGCTCGGCTACTTCCGCCGCGACGGGGACGTCGAGACCGCCAGCTCGCCGGCGGCCAACAACGTGAACCTCCTGGTGCAGACGGTGCTGCTCAACTACATGGCCCTGCACACCGAGGACGACGATTTCAATAACCTGTTCGGCGGCTCCCTGGGCACCGATGCGACGCTGCGCAGCCAGATCGCCTTCGCTCCCATCGTGAACGGCCGGATTACCTGAGCAGCACCGACCCGAAGGACCTCGCGGGTCCTTGAGGGGCCGTACTCGCCCCATCTTCCCGGCGCTGGCCGTCGAGTGGCCTGCCAGCGCCAGCCCAGACTGTTACTATTTCCAGAATTTCCTGGGCTTTGCGGGACTTCAGCGCTTGCTGCGGACGTGATGCGGATGAAACGGCACATACAGCTCCTGGGCGCCTGGCTCGTCTCGCTGTCCTGGTTCAGCGGGGCGGCCGCCACGGCTGCCGATTCGGCCACCCCCACGGCCAGCGATTCGACCCAGCAGGCCAGCGATGCCGCCAGTACGGCCAGCACCGTTTCGCACCGACCCCGCATTGGCCTGGTGCTGAGCGGCGGCGGCGCCCGGGGCGCGGCCCACGTGGGCGTGCTCAAGGTGCTCGAGGACATGCGCATTCCCATCGACGCCGTGGCGGGTACCAGCATGGGCGCCGTGGTCGGCGGCTTGTACGCTTCAGGCATGTCGGCCAGGGATATCGAGAAACTGATGTCCTCGGTCAATTGGCAGGACGCCTTCCAGGACCGGCCGCCGCGCGCCGAGCTGGGCTATCGCCGCAAGCAGGACGATCGGAATTTCCTGGTGCGTTATGCGCTCGGGGTCGGCAAAGACGGTTTCATGACGCCGCGGGGCTTGGTGCAAGGGCAGAAGCTCGAGCAGGTATTGCGCAGGGCGGCTTTGCCGGTGGCGGACGTCAAGGACTTCGATCGCCTGCCGATTCCGTTTCGCGCCATCGCCACCGATCTCGAAACTGGCGCGCGGGTGCTGATGAACTCGGGCGACCTGGTGACCGCGATGCGCGCCAGCATGTCGGCCCCCGGTGTATTTGCACCGGCGCAACGCAACGGCCGCCTGCTGGTGGACGGGGGGCTGGTGGAGAACCTGCCCATCGATGAAGCGCGCGCCATGAATGTGGATGTGCTGATCGTGGTGGACGTGAGCTTCCCTCTGTACTCGCGCGACGAGCTGACTTCGCCCATCGAAGTCACCAACCAGGCCTTCGCCATCATGATTCGCAATCGCACGCAGGAGCAGCGTGCCAAGCTCAAGCCGACCGACGTGGTCATCGATCCTCCGCTCGGACGGGCCACTGCGGCGGACTTCACCCGGGTGCCGCAGCTATTGCGGATTGGCGAACAGGCGGCAAACGATGCGCGTGCCTCGCTCGCCTCCCTGGCCTTGAGTGAAAGCGACTATGCCCGCTATCTGGCACAGCGTAATCCCCGCATGGAAAAGGCGCCGCTGATCGAGTTCGTACGCACCGATGCCAGCTCCAGCCACTATGCGCCGCTGGTCGAGGCCACCATGAGCGATGTGGTGGGCAAGTCGCTCGACAGCTCGCGGCTGCAGAAGCGGCTGTCCTCGCTCTATGCCTTGGACCGTTTCGAATCCATCGACTATGCCCTGGTCGAGGATCAAGGGCGTACCGGCCTGGAAATGAACCTGCGACGCAAGAGTTGGGGGCCCAACTATGCGCGCTTCGGCCTGAGCCTGGAGGACGATTTCAAGGGCAACAGCCACTACACCGCGGCCATGCGTTTCATCATGACCGAGCTCAACCGCCTGGACGCCGAATGGACCACCGACCTGCAGATCGGTGAGAACCCCAAGGTGTTTTCCGAGTTCTACCAGCCGCTGTCGTTGGTCAGTCGCTACTTCATCGCGCCTCGTTTCGACTTCGAGGAGCGCAGCGTGTTCCTGTTGCAGGGCAAGCACCGCGTCGCCGAGTACCGCATCCGCAATCTAGAGGGGGGAGTGGACTTCGGTCGTGAGTTCTCCAATTGGGGTGAGATGCGAGTCGGCCTGCGGCGTGGCACGGGGCGTGGCCATGTCCTGGTGGGCGATCCAGAGTTCCCCACCGCGAGCTACGATCGCGGCGGCGTTTTCGCTCGTTTCTCCTACGACAAGCTGGACAGCGTTTTCTTTCCCCGTCACGGGCAACAGTTCGATTTCGAATGGCGCGGCGAGCGCCGTGACATGGGAGCGGAATGGGGTTTCGATACCTACAGCTTCAATTGGCTGATCGCGCGTTCCATCGAGCGCCATACCTTCGTTTTATCGATCAACGGCGGCACCACCGCCAACGACCGGAATTCGACGCCGGCGAATTATTTCACCCTGGGCGGGTTCTTCAATCTGTCCGGGTTGGCGCCGGGCGCTTTGTCGGGGCCGCATTATGGTATCGGCCGCCTCATGTACTACCGCAAGATTGGCCGGGGCGGTAGCGGAGTGTTGGATCTGCCGGCTTACGCCGGTCTGTCTCTGGAGGCCGGCAACGTCTGGGCCCGCCGCGGCGACGCCAGCTTCAGCGACCTGCGCAAGGACGCCAGTCTGTTCTTCGGGGTCGATACCCCGTTGGGGCCGGTCTATCTGGCCGCGGGCTTCGACGAGGACGGCGGCAAGGCGTTCTACCTGTTCCTGGGGAGGACGTTCTAGCCGGTGCTCAACGCTCCACTTTCTCGAATTCCAGCACCGGCTTGTCACCGGGGCGGAAATAGACGTAACGGCCGCTCATCTCGGTCAGCGCTTCGTCGCGCTCGTCGCGAGTCGTGAACCAGTGCTCACGGGTCCAATCGTTGCCCACCAGGTTGCGGAACGGGTCGGTGGAGCGCAGCTTGACCCGAATGCCGAACGTGTTCTTGGTGGCAGGGGTGCTGGCAAGGTTGTGTTCGTGGCAGATGGGCATGGCGGTCAGTCTGGTCCGGGTTGGCAAGTGCGGGCGAATCATAGCCCGAGCGTCGCGAATTCGCCTACTGATTCAGCAGGCCTGCCGTTGCTTTTGGGCTACGGGCCCCAACCATCATGGCAGTTGCCCCGCATCTCCAGCTTTCGTAGGCTGATATTCCTACGTCCAGACTTTGGCCGGCACGCCGAATGGCGCCGCAGGGGTCTGGTTCCCGTTGCTTCTAGAGGAGGGACAGTCATGTCCTCGTTCCGCAAACAAGCGATCATGCCCGATGCCGCCCAGGCCCTGCCGGGGCGCGACCAGGCCATGCAGGTTCCCGAACACCATTACGTCAATGGCAACCGCACCGTGGCGCCATTCCCGGACGGCTTGCGGCTGGCCTTGTTCGGTCTGGGCTGCTTTTGGGGTGCCGAGCGCAAGTTCTGGCAGCTGCCCGGGGTGTACAGCACTGCGGCGGGTTACGCGGCTGGCTCCACGCCGAATCCCACTTATGAAGAAGTCTGCAGCGGCTACACCGGGCACAACGAAGTGGTCCTGGTCGTGTACGACCCCAAGCTCGTGAGTTATGACACCCTGCTCAAGACCTTCTGGGAGTCTCACGATCCCACCCAAGGCATGCGTCAGGGCAACGATGTCGGCACCCAGTACCGCTCTGGCATCTACGTCTACGACGCCGAACAGCGTGCCGCCGCCGAGTCCAGCCGCAAACGCTATGCCGAAGCCCTCGCCTCAGCCGGTCGCGGTGCCGGCGTCGGCATCACCACTGAAATTCTCGACGCCCCGCAGTTCTACTACGCGGAGGATTATCACCAACAGTATCTGGCGAAGAATCCAAACGGTTACTGTGGGATTGGCGGGTGTGGGGTTTCGTATGAAAGTGCCGTGAAAGCCTAGTGGTCATTTGAACTGCATATTTGTGCAGTGGAACCACGGTACTGTCCGCTTGATTGCCTTCACCGCCCATAGCAAACCCTTTTCAGAGAGCCGTATTGAGCGTAAACCTCAAACCGTGATCATTCACTGCGGAGCTGATCTGGCCGGAGTAGCCGATGGTGAGCTGTGTCTGCCGTGAGAAATCAAATGTCACTCCGGCTTCGATCACTGCACTGTCTCGCGCGATAGGTGTCCCGAACACTGTGAAGGCGCCAGATCCGCTGAAAGCATGGGTGCTTTCCGGGATGGTGTCTCCGAATGCATGGCGCCAGATCAGCATGCCGCTGAACACGGCGTCAATGCCACGCACGACCGAAGCCCGCTCGGCCCTCGCTCCCAGGGAGGTGAACGTGGTGTCGCTGCGCTTGCTCCGGATGGCCAGCGCCGCACTGCTTCGAAGTTCTGTGGATTCGTTGCGATCGACAATGACATTGGCAACGCTGGCGAACGGTTCGAAGACTCCGTGATCGAGCGGCATGCGATAGGCCAGCTCGCCGAAGGTCTGGAACACACCCGCGCGGTAGTCGCCGGTCAGGTGATCCGCGAAGCCCGGAATGTCGATGGAGCGTTTCGTTGCAATGGAATTCGACGTGCGCGCGGCGGCGCCCTTGAAGACGACGCGGTTCCACTGAACGCCACCGTAACCCCCGACGGAATAGCTTTCGATGTCCGCTGATGATCGGCGACTATCGATGGAAACATCCGAGCGGCTGTAGCCCGTGAGCACTCCCAGGAGCGAACCCGATGAGTGCATGTCAGCGCCAACCATGACGCCGCCGATGGAGCGGTTGAATTCAGCGGCATTGCCGTTGCTTTCCCGAGTTTCCCAAGAGCCGAAGCCACGAGCCCAGATATCGCTGCTGTAGGAGAGTTCGGATGAGGTCTGGGGGCTTGCATGGAATGCGGAGCGGACGCGGTCGTTGGCGGCTTCGCGCACGAAGCGGCTGTCTTCGATCAGGCTGGACGCGACCGAAGCGTGCACTTCACCGGAGAGCGCGTCGAAAGTGTTGCGGATGAGAGAGGGGTCGTGAGCAAGTTGTACGACCGCATCGTAGACGGCATTGCCGGAGAGGAATCCGATGCTGTCTATGCCGCCGGCGGTCGCGATCTGATTCGGGGTTTGTGCGACAGATGCCAGGCTTCGATCATTGCGCCGGAATGCGAGATCGACCGTGCCCAGCTGATAGTCGTAGAAGAGGTAAGGATCGAGAAAGGCAAAATCGGATGTGACCGACGCAAACGATCCGGTCAGGGTGCCCTGGGTCGAGACAATGGTATAGCGCGAGGCAAGATCGTATTCACCCGTTGCTCCGATATGGGCAACGGCACCTCCTTCCAGTGCCGTGTTGCCAGTGACGCGTGCCAGGTCGCTCTCATGGCCGCTTGGGTTGACTTCGATTTCGAGGCGCGCGCCATCGCGGACGATCAGATCGCCGTTGACGGTCAGGGTGCCGATGGAATTTCCTGGAGACAGTGTCGCGCCGGACTCGATGGTGACCGTTGATCCAGCGCCTGACCCTACCGCTCCTGAACCGCCGAGAGTGCTTCCTGCAAGAACATCGAGCGAGCCACCGATACGGCCGTGGCCAGATGAGTCTCCAACCCGCAGCGTGCCTTGTCGCAAGATTGTCGTGCCTGAAAAAGCGGCGCTGTCTGCGCTCAACAGGAGCGTGCCCGGGCCATCGACGACGAAAGCGCCATCGCCGGAGATCGTCCCTTCATAGTTTGCAGAGCCTATCTCACGAAAGGTGAATGCCGCGGACGTCCCTTCGATCCTGACGTTACCGTCGAAGCGCTCGACGGCAGTGACCAGGTTGCCATCCGTCACCGTCCAATCGAGCGACGAGGGTCCGGTCAATGTCAGTGTTCCTGTCCCGGACTTCACCATCCGGCCATCGACACCGGACAGGCCGGCGATGCTTCCGCCAAAGCTGGCGTCGGCCGCCTGATTGAACTCGACCGTACCGGCATTGCTGATGTTGCCTCTGATCGAGCCGACTTGGCCGACCAGGGCACCTTCTTCCACGAAGGTGTGGCCGCTGTAGCTGTTCGCTCCGGTGAGCGTCAGCGTGCCGGATCCGGCCTTGCGGAGGCTCCCGGCACCGCCAAAATTGGCCGCGATGCCGATATCGAAGCCGGCCGTGTCAATGATCGCGCCGTTCGCGCCGATCGTGACCTCACGCGAATCAAAGCCGGTCATGAAATCGCTGTTGCTTCGAGTCGCACGCAGGATTCCACCATCGATGCTGACATCAACGTTGCCCAATCCGGCGGATATCCACCCGGACTCCAGCACGGACCGAGCCGCTGCTGAACCGCTCAGGGTCAGGGTGCCGCTGGCGCCGCTATCCAGTCCAATGGCAACGTCGGAGCGAACGTGCGCGCCACCTGTGATCGTCAGAGTGCCAACACCGTAATTGCCGACTACGATGTTGGTGGCACTGCTCCAAGAGGAACCGACACCCGCAACTGTGACAACGCCACTCGAGGAGGCGCCGACATAACCTTGCAGGCTGGACACAGTGGCCCCGTTTTCGATCGCGAGCGAACCGGGTGCATAGTTCCCGACGACGAGCTGGTCGCCAACGATCCACTTCGCTCCGCCGGTGACGACGACTTCGTTCACCCCTCCATTCGGATTTCCAGCGCCTACGATCGCAACGGAGGCAACGGTCACTGTGGCCCGATCTTCAACACGCAGCCTGCCTGTGCCATCGCTTCCGATCGTCAGCCTGTCGGAGTTGACCCACCTGGAGTCCGCGCCAGTTACGATCACTGCGCCGACACCGGTGCCCTCCTGGCCAATGATGCCGCTGCTGTTGGAAACAACGCCGCCGTTCTCGATGGTCAGTGTAGCGCGACCTTGATCGCCGATCGTAAGATCTCCGGAATTGCTCCAGGTCGACTGCGTGCCGCCCGGACTTGTGCCGGCAACCTGCACATTGCCTTCGCTCCCGGCAAGAGCACCCACGGTCGCGTACCAGTTCGATACGGATGCGCCATCCAGGATGCTGAGCGAACCCAGGGTTGTCTCGCCAATGACAAGGTCGTCCCCGAGGATGCCGTCGGGCGGCAGCGCTGGCGTCGTATCGCCATGGACCTCGATAGACTGGGCTACTGAATGCGACGCGGCGGAGAAATGCAGCACCAATGCCAAACGTATCGCGGATTTCAGCAGGCGGCGGCCTCCCTGCGAGCAGTTCTCGTAACTCCATTGCCGGTTCACTCTCATCGATACTCCCTGCTTTCGCTCTATGCGGTGGCATTCGAATATCGTGCGGAGTTTTCCCTACGCTAGCCCCCATTGCGCGGAACTGCTTCACAGCAGACTTGCATTCGTGGATACCCTGAAGGGGGCGAGGTTGAGCCAAGCGATCTGCTGTATCAAGCCCGCCGTTTGATCCTGCCTTGACGAGCTAGCCCGTCGGTGGCGGTGTGCTTGGCTGAGGTGGTTCTGTCGGCGCTGGCTGTTTTGTATTCCAAAATATCTCCAGGCTGACACTCCAAGGCTCTGCAAATCCCTTCCAGTGTGGATATCCGAATTGCTTTTGCCTTGCCGTTTTTCAAGACAGAGATGTTAGCCATCGTAATGCCGACTTTCTCGGCAAGTTCGGTAACGCTCATTTTTCGCTTCGCCAACATGACGTCAATGTTGATGATGATTGTCATGTTCTTACACCGTTAAGTCATTCTCGGACTTCATGTCCGCGGCATTCTGTAGCAGTCTTTCACACACGGCCGCAGCAGTGGCAACTACGACGGAGATGAAAATCATCACCAGGCCCATGGCAACACCGCCCGCGATGTCTTCCTTGTTGCGCTGAACTATGAAAAGGTAGGCTTCGGCTCCCGCGATAAGACCCGCGGTGACCAACGCGCAGTTTTTGATCGTCCGCAAAGCTTTCACCGCCGCAAACGAGAATGCTTTATTTTCCCTGACATATCCCAATAGCTTGATGGCTTGATGAAGTCCTACAAAAAAGGGGATAAACGCCAGGTATATATAGGCGAGGAAAGGGTCGTTGAAGTAGATCTGAAAAAGCGTCGAGTGCCTGTTTCTGCCTTCGAGATGGGGCTCCCATAGTAATAGCGCAAGAACGCCGATGCCGATGAGGGCGAGCACAATCTGTAAGAACACCGTTTGGGTTCTTTTCATATGCGCTCATCGTGAGGCATGAATTTATCGTTTGTCAATATGTATTTGTTGTAAATCGATCATTCGATCTCGGGAAATCGCGCCAGGGTCAATCCGGCAGCGGATGAAGTTGAAGGAACGCAGCGGTAGCGTCGCGTGCGCGGGCGGCGATTTCGCGTGAGCCAGGCCGCTCGGCAACGCCGAGCAACAGGCTGACCATCAAACTGCCCCACAGCAGTCCGCCGAATTGTTCGGCAAGTTCGACAGGGCGCCCATCGAGAAGACCGGATCCCCGCGCCAGCGTCATGATCTGCCGCAAGGCGGTACGGGTCGCCTCGCGCCCTATGGAATCCAGAGCTTGTGCCACCTCCGGCGCATTGACCGCATCGGCGATCGCCAGTCGGAAGACTGCGATGACCGTTGGATCGGTGACCTCGCGGAGGAGCTGTGCTCCGAAGGAGGCTAGTACCTGTGCAAGCAGCTCGCGATCATGCGGCACGGGTAAGTCAGCGGGTACCTTTAGTCGTGTGGCGCGCGCGCTGATGCACGCGATCAGTATTTCCTTCTTGTTGCCTACCAGCGCATATAGTTCTCGCTTCGAAACACGAGCGCGCGTAGCAATCTCAAGTGTGCTGGTCGCGGCGTAGCCGCTCTCCGTAAAAGCCGTAAAGGCTGCGTCAAGGATACGTGTGCGCATCTCGGGTTCGTCGTAATTTTCCTGACGCTTCTTGGGCGTCGATACCCTGTCCATCATTGTTCCTCTTGACGATTGGTACTAGATGGTACCACACTGTTGTCAGCTTGGTACCGGTTGGTACCAACTGTTAGATCGCAACCAGAGGACCGATCCATGCCTCCACAACTCTATTTTTTTGTGAGCATCGCATTCGCCTTTATTGTGTGGGGCATCGTCGCGATGCGATATATCTGGCCAAAGCTGTGTCTGCTGCCACGGGCTGCGGCGCTGCGGCCGCTTCTCATCCTGCACAGCTTCCGCTTCATCGGCTTGGCATTCCTGGTCCAGGGCGTCGTGTCGCCCAATCTGCCGTCCGCCTTTGCATATCCTGCTGCCTATGGGGATATCGCCGCAGCGACTCTCGCATTACTCTCGTTGGCAACGTTGCAAAGTAATGCGGGTATTGTGATTGCGTGGATTTTCAATCTCTGGGGCTCATTCGATCTGCTGAGCGCGTTTTACCACGGCGCGCAAGCCGGTCTCATGCCTGGCCAGTTGGGTGCCGCCTACTTCATTCCGACTTTCTTTGTGCCACTTATGCTGATCACGCATGTCCTGGCCTTCCGGATTCTCCTGCGGCATCGGCAAGCAGCAGAGGCGGAAAAGGGTATGGATCTAGTGAGCGCTCATTGACCAATGGAGCATGTGCTGTTGGTGCTATAGCGGCGTAGTGGCAGTTCGGGGCGCCGGTCGTAGAACCATGGCGCCGGCCAGCGCCGAAAGGGTGGAGCCGAATAGGACGCCCAGCTTCACCCCGCCTTGCAGTGCGCTATTGTCAGGGAACGCGAGCAGGCCAATGAACAAGCTCATGGTAAAGCCGATGCCGCACAAAAGACTCACGCCATATAACTGCCGCCATGTCGCCTGCGCCGGCAAAACTGCCCAGCCCATTCCAACGACGGTTGCCGCAGCGATCATGATTCCGAGTTGCTTTCCGATGAGCAGTCCCAGCATGATCCCGAGCGGTACCGGCATTGTCATCGCATCCAGCGAAACGCCAAGGAGGGACACACCCGCGTTGGCGAATCCGAATATCGGCAGGACGAGATAGGCGACCCACGGGGAGATCGCGTGTTCCAGGATGTGTAGCGGCGGCGATGGTTGCGCCGTAACGGCGACTGGGGGCTTCAATGGAATCGCCTGTGCCAGCACGACACCGGCGAGCGTTGCATGCACGCCGGACTTCAGTACACAGAGCCATAGCAAGATCCCCAGGACCAGGTATGGGAGTAGCCTGAGCACGTTGAACCGGTTCAACGAATACAGCAGGACGGTTATTACGATCGCGCCCACCAACGCCGGAACATTCAGCGACCCGGAATAGAAAACCGCGATAATAATCACCGCGCCGAGGTCGTCGCTGATCGCGAGTGCGGTAAGGAAAACCTTGAGCGACAGGGGTACACGATTGCCGAGCAAAGTGAGCACCCCCAACGCGAAAGCGATGTCAGTTGCCGCGGGAATGGCCCACCCGGTGGGCTGGCCGTCGGCTCCCTGATTCAGGGCCAGGTAGATCAATGCCGGCCCCGCCATGCCGCCCAGTGCTGCCGCGCCAGGCAGGATTCGCTGGGCGCGGGTCGCCAACTCGCCTGATACCAGCTCGCGTTTGATCTCGAGGCCGACCAACAAGAAGAAGACCGCCATCAGGCCATCGTTGATCCAATGGAGAACGGACATTCCACCGATGTGCGCATCTAGTCCATTGAAATAGGCGGGGGCAAGCGGTGAGTTGGCGACGATCAATGCCAAGCCAGCGGCGCACATCAGGACGAGACCGCCACTGGATGCGTTCTGGAAGAATTGCCGGATAATCGAGGTGAATGCTCGGTCGGACCGAGTCTCGTAGACGCTCATGCGGCCTCCAAGTTGCTGGAAAACGGCTGAAATCGGGTCTCCGTTTTCGGGCTTCGGGCCCGGGCGCACGCAGCACACGTCTGCGAAAAATTGTAATCGGGCGCGTGGTGTCATACAAGACACCGGCGGTCCACACCACTATAGTAACGCCGGATTCCGGTTCAAGCCGCTGCTGAACGCGGGGTTTGGAACTGTTTTATCGGAGGAGTCATGTCTCTCGATTTCGAAGCGGACTACATCGATAGCGCCGCCCTCGTCATCATGCATTATCAGGTCGACGTGTTCGCCATCCTGTTCGGGGATCGGCCATCGCCGCTGCTGGACAAGTGCAATGCGCTGATCCGACGCTGGCGGGCTACCGGGCGGCCCCTGTTCTTGCCAAATTTCTTCCTTGGCAAAGAGTATGAGCATGTCTCGAAGAATAACCGCCTGATGCTGTCGATCATGCCGACTGGGCGGTTCCGCGACGCTCAGCCGATGCAGGGGCTGGCGATCGAGCCGGGTGATGTTTTCTATCAATGCCCGCGAGCCAGTGTCTTCCATGGCACGACGCTTGATGCAGACCTTCGCGCACGCGGTATCAGCACGCTCATCATGGCTGGGATAAGCACCACTGGCGTCGTGCTCTCCAGTATCACCTGGGCCAGTGATGCGGACTACGACGTCCGTCTGGTCCGGGACTGTTGCTATGACCCCGATCAGAAGGCGCACGACGCTCTATTCCGTACCGGTTTCGGTGGGCGCGTGCAAGTAGTATAGAAGAACGCCGCGTGAGCATTGACGAAGGGGGAATCGGGGCAATCGTCCGGGAATATCTGGCGATCCTGTTTCAGGAGGCGGGTTTGCGTGCCGCGGCGCGCCGTCTGCGTGCGCCAACCAAGCGGGTGCTATCACAGCAAATCGAGCGTGAAGCGCTGTCGAGTTCCGTCGTGAGCCGCAACGCGGACACGACATCTCAGGCTGCACCACAAAGCGATGCTGGCAGCGGGGAGCCACTCATCATCGATACGGAATCGGAACGCCACTTGCAGTTTTCGGGTGACGCACTGCAGAGCCGCATGCGGCTCGACGATCCCTATGCGCTGATTGCCGCGTATACCCGCCAGATGATGTCATTCCTGCTGTTTGACCCGGACCCGGAGCATGTACTGCTGATTGGCCTCGGTGGTGGCTCGCAGGCCAAGTTCTGTTATCGGCATCTGCCACAGGCGCAGATCACCGTGGTCGAGATAGATGCCAGGGTCATTGCGCTGCGGGAAGAGTTCTCTATCCCGCCCGACGACCGGCGCTTCCGTATCGTTCACGATGACGGGGCCAGGTACATAGCGGCGCATCAGCAACGGGTGAGCGCTATTTTGATCGACGCTTTCGACCAAGCGGGTATTGCTCCTTCCTTGGCAACGCCCGAGTTCTTCCGTCATGCGTCCGGGCTGCTGCTGCCTGGGGGCGCATTGATCATGAACCTGCATGGGGATCCAGGGCGGTTTGACGGGCACCTTCAGCGGGTGCGCGAAGTGTTTGGCGATCGGGCGTTGCTGGTGGAAGTGACAGGGAACGACAACCTCCTGCTCTGTGCGTTCGCGGCAGGCGGCGTATCGCCCGCGGCCAAGCACCTGTTTCTGCGGGCGCGCCACCTGCAGTCGAAAATACCGCTGAACTTCCGGCACTACCTGCAGCAAATTCGGAACGGCAAGGCGCTGCTTTGATGGTTCGCTAGGCAGCGTTCGGCGCTTGCAAGATTTCCGGGGGCGGCGGTGTTGGTGCCGCGTCCCTTACTGCGTCGCTCCGAACACCTTCTTGATGATGGAACTGGCCTGGCCCAGCGGGTCCTTGCGGATGGCGCGTTCCTCATCGGCGATCCGGCTGAACAGGCCGTCCAGCGCCTTGTTGGTCACGTAGTCGTTGATATTGGCGTCCTCCGTCTTGATCAGACCCATTTGCGCGGCTCTGCCCGCATAGTCATCGTACTGCGCGGCCAGTTTGAGTTTGGCTGTCTCGCGGGCCACGATCGGCTTGAACTTGCTCGTCAATTGTTCGCTGGTTGCGCGACGAAAGTATTGCGTTCCGGCATCATCGCCTCCGGTGAGAATGGCTTTCGCATCGGCGAGGGTCATGCGCTGCAACGCGGTCTTGAATATCGGCTTGGCTTCCGCCACGGCAGCCTCCGCGGCATGATTCATGGTGGCCTTCAGGCTTTCCGCATCCTTGTCCAGGCCCAGGAAGCGTAACGCGTGTTCCGCCTTCTGCAGAGCAGAGGGCAGGGGAATGGCGACCTTCGGATCCTTGAGGAAGCCGTCCGGCTTGCCGAGTTGCGCGACCGCGATATCGATCCCCTGCGACAGCGCCGTTCGCAGTCCGCTCGAGGCGTCCTTGGGGGATAACGCATCCAAGGCCGAGGTCGCCGCCAGAATCGACGAACCGGCGTACAACAGCGCAGCCACGGCGACCCCAAGGGTGAAGCGCTGGCGCGAGGCGGTGCGGGTCATGTGGACGTCTCCGTATATCGATGGGTTCGATCATAGTCCCACCGTGGAGCGGACACCAAGTGGCGCCTATGGGGTGCGAGCCAAGGTCTCTGTTGCCTACTGTCTGTGGCTATACGGCTGTTCAGGGTATGATAGTACTGAAATGCTCATGGGCTAAAGTACAGGAGCCATCATGCCGCCTTCACACGCACTACGGCGTCATCGGGAAGCCGTTCGAGCGCTGATTGAGAAGCGTCGGATGCACAATCCCCGTATCTTCGGTTCAGTGCTACGCGGCGAGGACGCGGAGGGCAGCGATTTGGATTTGCTGGTCGATGCGGCACCCGGCACTACGCTCTTCGATCTTGGCGGGCTTCAAATGGAATTGGAGGAGTTGCTGGGGGTGCCTGTCGATTTGCTGACGCCTCAGGATCTGCCGCTACGATACCGAGAAAAAGTACTGGGCGAGGCGGCGCCAGTATGAACGCTGATGATCATGGTCTACGCATAGATGATTATCTCGCCCATATGCTTGAGGGAGCTCAACTGGTGCGCAAGTATGTGGATGGCATGAGTAAGGAAGAATTCATTCAGGACAGGCGTACACAGCAGGCAGTCATATTGAACCTGATCGTGGTGGGTGAGGCGGCCACCCGTCTATGTGGAGGCCACGAGGAATTTGTTTCCAAGCATCCGGAAATTCCATGGCGCCAGATGCGTGGAATGCGGAATCGTATGGCGCATGGCTATTTCGATATCAACCTAGACGTCGTTTGGGAGACTATTCAGGTGTCATTACCAGAACTGGAGGTTCGGTTACTTCAACTGCGCGGCAGTTGAGCACAGGTTTGTCACACAGCTTTCTTCTACCAGCTTCATGGGGCGGCTGCTTGGCAATCGAAGACCTGAATGACCTGTACTTGTTCGGTCGCGTCGTGGACGCGGGCGGCTTCGCCGCGGCCGAGCGCCAGACCGGAATACCCAAGTCACGATTCAGTCGGCGCGTCGCCGCCCTGGAGAAAGAACTCGGCGTGCGCCTGATTCAGCGCACCGCACACCAGTTCCAGGTCACGGAAATAGGACAGGGCGTGTATCAACATGCACGCAGCATCGCCGATCAGGCCGATGCCGTCGTGTCCGCCGTTGGCGCGGCACTGGCCGAGCCCAGCGGCTTGATTCGGGTCAGTTCCTCGGTGCTGATTGGTGAGGCGTACCTCGCTGCTTGGATTGCCGATTTCATGGCGCTGCACCCGAAAGTGCGGGTCAATCTCGACCTGTCGAACCGGTTCGTAGATCTGTTGACGGAACGCATCGATCTGGCGATCCGTTTCGTCAGCAAGCCGTTGCCGTCGTCTGACATCGTGGCAAAGCCGTTGGGCGCTGCGCGCATGGTTCTGGTGGCAAGTCCCGAACTGCTGGCCACGTATGGCGAACCGGCGGACATCGCCGACCTCGAACGCTTTCCAACAGTCGCCCAGGGCTCGTTCGACTCGGTCCGATCCTGGTTGTTCAAGGACGCACGAGGCGCCACCGTGCAGTATCACCCGCAACCCAGATTCGTCAGCGACAACGTCATGGCGCTGCGCGATGCCGCTGCTCGCGGCATTGGCCTCGCACAACTACCGCTGGATGCCTGTAGCCATGCCTTGCACGGCGGCACTCTCCACTCGGTGCTGGAGAGCAGCGAATCGGTCGGCACTCCCCTATACGCGATGTACCCAAGCCGCCACGGCATGCCATCGGGTGTCCGCGCTTTGTTGACTTTCATTGAGCAGCGCTTTCGGGATCGACCGATGTGGTCCGGCGCGGCGGGAGCGGGTTCGCCAGCAGCGCCCGACGGGCGGTCATAGCTGCGTGCCGAGCGGAGCTGACCGCTCGGCACGTTCACCCTATTACACCCGGCCTCCATCCGTCAGAATGGTTCGCCCGGTAATCCAGCGGGAATCGCTGGATGCGAGAAACGCGACCACCTCCGCAATATCCTCCGGCTCAGCCAGCCGGCCCAGCGGCGTGAGTTTGGTCTCGGCCTCCAGGTGATCCTTGGGAATGCCCGCCGTCATGTCGGTTCGGGTGATAGCCGGCGCAACCGCGTTGACCCGAATCCCCCGGCTTCCCAGCTCTCGCGCAAAGCCGCGTGTCAGTACCTCAACGGCTGCCTTCGCCGCGGAGTACACCGCGGTGCCATTGCCCGGGTCGTGCACCAAGTTGGTCGAGACATTGACGATGTATCCACCGCTCGCAGGGAAATATGGCAGTGCCGCCTGCGTCGTTGCGATCACGCTCCATGCGTGCGTGGAGAATTCGTTGTCGAACATCTCTCTGGATATCTGCCCAACAGGCGCTGCCTCGAAGATTCCCGCCATGTTGACCAGGATGTCGATCCTGCCGAACTTTTCCACCACCTCCTTGATCATGGCATTGACCGATCGTTCGTCAGCAACATCCGCCTGAAATGTTGCCGCCTGGGCGCCGGCACGTCGGATGCCCGCAGCGACTTCCTCGGCCGTTGCCGCCTGCCCTTTGTATATGAGAGCCACCGTGGCTCCATCCGCCGCTAGCCGGCGTGCCACTGCCGCCCCAATGCCTCGCGATGCCCCCGTCACCAGCGCCACCTTGTTCTGCAATTTCATACCGCCTCCTCATCGTGTGTCGATGGAGGCAAATTAAGGGCGGTTACCCCTCGATGGTAGCCACACCGCTGCACACGCCGCGTTGCAGAAATAGAACGCGGGAATGAGCGAGGGATGTGCCACAGCGATTGCGCGCGGCGCGGCTACCTGCTTGTGCGTCCTTTGAAAAATCTCCCTATTTCACTGTCAGCATGACCACTTCTTGGGGCGTCCCATTTTTAATAAATTCCCAACCGTTTGGGTTTATGGTATTGTTTTATGCCGACTATTTTGCGGATCGATGGCTTGCGGGTGGTTGTTTATCCGAATGATCATTCGCCTGAACACGTTCATGTGTTGGGGCCAGGCCGAGAAGCTGTATTCGAACTGCACTGTCCCGAGGGGCCAGTGACGTTGCGGGAGTCTTACGGATTCAAGATTCGTCAATTGAGGGTCTTGGTGAATCAGTTGAATGCCGTGTTGCTGGCTCTCTGCTGTGCTTGGGAAAATATTCATGACTTTGACTGATTCTGAAGTTCGTGCAGCCGAGAGACGTATGCAGGCGCGTCTCAAGGGGCAGCCGTACGCGACGGCTGCACGCTATGACCGGCGATCCGCCCGCATTGTTGTGATACTGAATAATGGGCTGGAGCTTGGGATACCCGTGCACTTGGCCCAGGGGCTGGTGGGTGCAACTGCCGCGGAACTGTCCAATGTGGAAATATCGCCGGCGGGGCTTGGATTGCATTGGCCATTGCTTGATGCGGACCTTTACCTTCCGGCACTGATCGAGGGTGTATTTGGAACGCGGCGTTGGATGGCCCGCATGATGGGCAAGGCTGGAGGCAGTTCGACCTCGACAGCAAAGGGCAGGGCGGCGCGACAGAACGGCAAACTCGGAGGCCGTCCGCGAAAAACGTCGGCGCATCGGTGAAGCCGGCAATACTCGCCCCACTGGGGAATTTTCCCTCCTGAAGTGTAGTAGAAGGTAGAGTTAGGCTGGAGCGGCCCCGTAACAGGACGCCGCCGGCATAAGTCCAATAAATTCCTGTACTTGCCACCGAAGGCTCGCTAAGCGTCGTCCATGCCCGATTCCCGCGACCAAGGCATCGCCCGTTTGTTTGCCGACAGCCGTCAGGCGTTGAGCCGTTACGTGCGGCGGCTGGTGGGTAGCCAGAGCGCGGCCGACGAGATCGTGCAGGAAGCTTTTCTGCGGGTCTACAACCAGCCGCAGGCGAGGGAGCCGTTGCGGCCCTACCTGTTTTCCGTGGCTCGCAACCTGGCTTCCAACTCCCGGCGTCACGACCGGATCGTCAACGCATTTTCCGCCAAGGATGTGGCTTCGCAGCTGATCGAGGCGGAGCAGTCGCCCGAGGACTCGCTGTTGGCCGACGAGCGCCTGCGGCTGCTGAACGAATCGATCCGCAATCTGCCGCCGCAATGCCGGGCCGCCTTCGCCCTGCGCATGTTCCAGGACCGCTCTTATAAGGAGATCGCCGCCCAACTGGGCATTTCGGCCCGGACGGTGGAAAAGCACATCGCCGCGGCGGTCAGCGTGATTCACGCCGACCTGGCCAAGCGCTTCCAGGAGGGGAGTGCGCCATGAGCAACATTCACCCGTTGCCGGATGCGGCCACGCTGCAGCGTGAAGCCAGTGCCTGGATCGCACGGCTGCACGCCGACGACGTCACCGCCGATGACATGGCCCGTTTCGAAGCATGGCGAGCCAGCAGCGCCAGGCACGCCCGCACCTTCGAGGCCATGGCCGGCACGGTCATGGAGGTCAGGCAGGCCAAACGCATCGTGGATGCCGTGTCGTTCGGCAACACCATTCAGGCCGCCGCCGCGCCAGGAGCGCTGGCGGGTGAGCAGAGTGCCGCGGCGAGGCCAGCCAAGCGTATCGCCCGTCATCTGGGGTTCGGTGTTGCCGCGATGCTGCTGGCCATGGCTGCGGGGATGCTGCTGTGGTGGAACGACCCCTACGTCGGCCCGCCCCGAACCCAATTTCAGACCGCCCTGGGTGAGCATGCCTCGGTGGAACTCCCCGACGGTTCCCGTCTCGATCTAAACACCAACAGCGCGGCGCGGGTGGAATACACCGAAGGCTCCCGCATCATTCATCTGACTCGGGGTGAAGCATTCTTTACCGTCGCGCACGATGTGCGCCGTCCCTTCTGGGTGGTGGCCGGTAATTCCTGGATTCGGGCCGTCGGCACGGCGTTCAATGTCGACTTGCGCCCCACGGGAGTGCGGGTCGTGGTGAGCGAGGGCACCGTCAAAATCGCCGCGACCTCGCTGGGCGAGCGCATGCCATCGGATGCCTCCCTCGCCAGGGAATCGGTCTCCATCCTCAGCGCCGGCCAGCAGACCGAAATGCAGACCGGCCTGTCGAAGATCCGTCCCGTGACCCCACTGGAGTTCACCCGTCTGGCCGCCTGGCGCAAGGGCAAACTCTACTTCGAGAACCAGCCCCTGGGTGACGTCGTCGAAGAGCTCAGCCGCTACACCGACGCACAAATCCTGATCGAGGATGGGGCCTTGCGGCGCCTGCCGATCGGCGGCACTTTCCAGGCCAACTCGCAAGGCGTGGATGCGCTGCTCGGCATGCTGCAGGAAGGATTGGACGTGCGGGTGCGTCGCGACGGCGATGCCCGCATCTACATTGAAGGCACGACTGACGAAGGCAAGCCTGACCGCCGCTGAGCGCGGCGCCGATTCAGCCATGATTTGTTTCGCTGCATATTGGGTAGTTTCGCTTTCTGAAGGGTAGTAATGGCAACGGTGATGAAAAATCACCGCCACCACCAAGCAACGACAGGGGGCTACGTGACTACTAGATTCCGATGGAAGGCGTGCGAACAGGCCTTGGTTTGCGGTGCGGCCGTGCTGCTGGCGACTCCCGTACTGGCCAATTCCGACCCGGTAGCTTTCGACATCGCCTCGCAGCCGCTGGTGCCGGCGCTCAAGGCGTTTGCCGAACAATCCAACATGCAGCTCATGTACACGCATGAGGCGGTCGAGAACGCGCAGGCCAACACCCTGGTCGGCAGTTTCGACAAGCACGAGGCGCTGCAGAAGCTGCTGCGCGGCACCGGCTTGGAAATCGTGTTCAGCGCCGACGACGTGGCCACCATTCGGGTGAAGCGTCGCGATGGCTCCTTCAGCCGCACTTCCATGGTGAGCGAAGCCCCGGACGCCGAGATGCGCCTGGCCCGGGTGAGCGCCGCCGGACAAGCGCCAACCTCCGGTTCGATGCAGTCCGCCCAGGCGGCGCCTGCCCCGGCCGCCAGTCGCGGCGAGCCGGAAATCAGCCGTCGCATCGAGGAAGTCATCGTCACCGCGCAACATCGCCAGGAACGGTTGTACGAAGTGCCGATGGGCATCACCGCGATCACCAGCGATGAAATGAGCAAGTCGCAGCAGCGCGGCTTCGAGGACTACACCATGCTGGTTCCCGGCATGACGTTGAGCCAGGGCGACAGCGGCGGCGTCAACACGCTGTCGTTGCGTGGCTTGAATGCGAACGGGGTCGGCTCCACAGTTTCGGTCTACCTGGACGATGCGCCCATCGGTTCCAGTTCGGCGGTGGCCAACGGTTCCGCCTTCGCCTCCAATTTCGACACTTGGGACATGCAGCGCGTCGAAGTGTTGCGCGGGCCCCAGGGCATGTTCTACGGCGCCAGCAGCGAAGGCGGCCTGGTCAAATTCATCACCAACGCGCCCGATCCCAAGGCGTTCGATGCCGCCGTGGAAGTGGGCGCCGAAGGCGTCGCCAAGGGCGGCACCGGCTGGAGCGCCAAAGGCATGCTGAATATGCCACTGGGCGAGCGTGCCGCATTCCGTATCAGCGGTTTCAACGAACATCAGCCCGGCTACGTCGATGACCTGTATCAGCACAAGCGCGACGTCAACACCACCGAGAAGACCGGCGTGCGCGCTTCATTGCTGGTCCTGCCCACGGATGCCCTGAGCATTCGCCTCACGGCCCAGCACCAGGTGCTGGACGTCGATGGCAGCGCAACCGTCGATGCCGACAACCTGACCCGCCTTCCGGCTTATGGCGATCTGGAGCACCGTCAGGCACTGCTGGTGCCTTCCAAGTACCGCTACGACAATGTCGCGTTGAGCGTCAACTGGGACCTGGGCTGGGCCAACTTCCTGTCGTCGAGCGCTTACAGCGAAACCAAGAATGGCGTCGGCAGCGATATCAGCTTTCTGCCCTCGGGCATCATACCGGGCGTCTCCTACATGGATCTGCTCTCCATACCGGCGCTCTATCCGCCCGACGGCGGCCTGGTTCCGAACGGTCCCATCGGCGCCACCTTGGTCAACAAGGTCACGCTCAAGAAGTTCACCCAGGAATTCCGCCTGCAATCGCCGGCCGGCCAACTGGAATGGGAGCTGGGCGCGTTCTTTACACGTGAACAGGCCGCTTTGAATCAACCGTTTCAAATGCGCAATGTTCCGAGTGGCACGCCGTTCGGGCCGCCGGGCTGGTTTTTGCTCGGCGAACTGGACTCCGTTTACAAGGAGTGGGCGGCTTTCGGCAGCCTCACCTACGCCTTCACCGACCAGTTCGACGTGCAACTGGGAGGCCGTTGGGCGCGCAACGAGCAAACGGCTTCGCTGTATCAGAGTTCCGTCTTTTTCGGTATCGACAGCGGGCTGGACGGTGGCGCCAAGGCCAACAAGTTCCTCTATTCGTTCGCCCCCCGTTGGCACATCAATGACCGCTGGATGGCCTATGCCAGGGTGGCTTCCGGCTACCAGCCGGGTGGCATGAACCTGCTGCCCGTGGGCACGCCGGCTGACGTACCCACCCAGTTCAAGCCGGATTCCACCGTCAACTATGAATTGGGTACCCGTGCCCAATTGCTCGACCGGCGTCTGGCGATCGAACTGACCGCGTTCCGCATCGACTGGACCGACGTGCAGCTCAACCAGATCGTACACACCCCGATCGGGGACTTCGGTGTCGTCGGCAATGGCGGCACGGCGCGCAGCCAGGGCATCGAATTGAGCCTGCAGGCGACCCCGTTCGATGGGCTCAACGTGGCGCTGAGTGGTGCCTATATCGATGCCATCCTGACCTCGCGCGCCGAAACGGCAGCGGCGGAAAGCGGCGATCGTTTGCCGGGCACTCCGCGCCTCAGCAGTACCCTGGACGTCGAATATGCCTGGCCGCTGTGGGCAAACTATCGCGCCTACGTCGGTGGTACCTGGGCCTATGTCGGTAATGTCGCGCCTTCCTTCTCGACCATCAGCGGTGACGACCGGCTCATCGACAGCTACACCTACGGGAACTTGCGCGCCGGCGTGCAAGGCGATCAGTGGGGCGTATCGCTGTATGCCAAGAACGTCACCGACCGGCGTGCCATGCTGTCGTTCAGCGATTCCGGCGACCCGGCGTTTGTCGGCGGCTCCAGCTACAATCGGCCCAGGACCATCGGTATAGCGGTATCCTACAAGTACTAGCGAGACCGGCCGCGCGCGGGCAGGTCTTTGTCGCTATCGAGATTGGCGTGACGGTGGCCGGCCACCGTCACGTCGTCTGTGCCGGCGGCGGCGTTGAACATTTCTGGCCGCGCTGCAACCCTCTGGCTATCCAGCGCGTCAAAAGCGGCCCCGTTCCAGCCGGTGGGCAGCCCCCGGCGATCGAAGTTGTAGTCATCAACGAGAGCAGTCATGCATAAACACATCTCCAAGGATTCCAGCAGCGTCCGCGCCCTCCCGGGGTTGCGCAGTACCTGGCGGTTGCATGCCGCCCTGGCGGTTGCGGTCCTGGCGTTACTGCTCGGCGGCCTGTCCTCGGCTTTCGCCGCCGCGGCCAACAATCCCTTCGTCGGTGTCTGGAATGGCGTGTTGGGCGCCGGCGCGGCGAAATTGGATATCGTGTTGACGGTCAAGCAACTGGACAGCGGTGAGTACACCGGCACCGTGGCTACCGTGCAGCAAGGCGGTGTCTTCACGGCCGACAACCTCACCTTGCAGGACGGCTCCGTCAGTTTTGGACTCAGGCCAGTCGGCGGTCTGTATCGAGGCAAGCTCGATGCCGACGGCGCCGGCATCACCGGCACCTGGAAACAGAACGGCGTGCCGGAGCAGGCGCTGTCGTTCAAGCGCGGCAAGGCCGAGGCAGTCGCCAAGGCGGACAAGCCCAAGGGCCCCACCACCAAGCCGTTCATCGTTCCCATGGACGTGAACGTACCCGTGGCGCCGACCGCTTTCAGCGCCGGTGGCAAGGCCCATCTGGCCTACGAGCTGCACATCACCAATATGAGCCAGTGGGACCTGTTGCTGTCATCGCTCGAAGTGGTGGACGGTGACAACCCCTCGCGGGTCCTGGCGACGTTCAGCCAGGCCGACCTGGAGGGCATGATGCAGCGTCAGGCCAGCGAGAAGACCTTGTTGGAGAAGCAGCAGGCGGGTGTCGTCTACGTCTGGGTCACCTTCGACCGGTTGCAGGATGCGCCGGCCAAGCTGAGTCATCGTTTCAAGGTCAAGCTGGGCGAATACCCGGAGGCGCTGGAAGTGCACACCCGCCCGATGCCAGTGGCCAAGAACGCTCTGGTGATCAGCTCGCCGTTGCGCGGCGATCGCTGGGTGGCCGCCAACGGCCCGTCCAATAGCTCCGGCCATCGCCGCGCGCTGATTCCTGTCGACGGTCACGCGGCCATCGCGCAGCGTTTCGCCATCGACTGGGTGCAGCTGGGCAAGGACAACAAGACCCATCATGGCGACCCGAAGGACAACAAGAACTATTATGCGTTCGGCCATGACGCGCTGGCCGTGGCGGACGGCGTCGTTGCCGCGGTGTTGGACGGCGTTCCAAACAACGTGCCGGGTGTCGACTCCCGCGCCCAGCCCATCACGCTCGCCAACGTCGGCGGCAATTTCGTGGAGCTCGACATCGGCGGCGGACTGTATGCGTTCTACGCGCATCTGCAGCCGGGTTCGCTGCGCGTCAAGGTGGGCGACAAGGTGCGCCGTGGCCAGGTGGTCGGCCTGGTCGGCAACACCGGCAATTCCACCGAGCCGCACTTGCACTTCCATATCTCGAACGCGCCCGAGCCGCTGGCGGCGGAGGGCTATCCCTACGCGCTGCCTTCGTTCCAGGTCGAGGGAGCGATGGAACTGCAGGGCGACCAGATCAAGGCCAAGAGCAGCGCCAAGACTGAAACACGTACGTTGGCGATTCCCGCCGACGGCGAAGTCGTCAACTTCGGCAACTAAGGTTTACTGCGGCTTCACTTCGGGAGGACTGCGATGTCGATGTCCATCAAGACCACGTTGGGAGCCAGGCTGGGCCAGTTGCTTGCGGCCGGGCTGTTGCTGGCAGCGGGGGCGGCGGTGAGCGCCGATGCTCCCAAAGGTGACCAGGCACCGGTGGTGCACCGGCCGCAGGAGCCGAAGAAGCCGTATCCGTACAAGGAAGAAGAGGTGCTGTATCCGAATGCCAAGGCCGGCATCAAGCTCGGCGGCACGCTGACTCTGCCTAAGGGTACTGGGCCGTTCCCGGCCGTGCTGCTGATTACGGGCTCCGGAGCACAGAACCGCGACGAGGAACTGTTGGGCCACAAGCCGTTCCTGGTGCTGTCCGATTACCTGACCCGCCGCGGCATCGCGGTGCTGCGGGTCGACGATCGTGGGGTCGGCACTTCGACGGGCGACTTCGAGAAATCCACCTCGGCGGACTTCGCCACCGACGTGCTGGCGGGCGTTGCCTTCCTCAAGTCTCGCGCCGACATTCAGCACCATCGCATCGGCTTGATCGGCCATAGCGAAGGCGGGTTGATCGCTCCCATCGTGGCCGCGCAATCCCCCGATGTGGCCTTCATCGTCCTGATGGCGGGGCCTGGAGTTTCCGGCGCGGCGGTCCTGGCCGAGCAGCAGGCGCTGATTCAAGCGGCGGGCGGCATGCCCGAGGTGGAGTTGCACGCCAACGCCGAGATGATGAAAAAAGTGTTCGCCGTGCTGCGCGAAGAGCCGGACGCCGCCAAGGCACGGCCGCGCCTGATCCAGATCAGCAAGGACTTCGCGGCGACCTTGCCCGCGGCCAAGCGTGCTGAGTTCGAGAAGGTGCTGGACAAGACGGTGGATTCGATGAATGGTCCGTGGATGCGCTACTTTCTGAGCTACGACCCGGCGCCGACGCTGCGCAAGGTGGCTTGTCCGGTGCTGGCCCTGTTCGGTGAGCTCGATCTGCAGGTTCCGCCCAAGCAGAGCCTGGCGCCAATGGAGGCCGCCTTCAAGGCAGGCAAGAATCCGGACTACACGGTACGAATGCTGCCGGGCCTGAATCACTTGTTCCAGCACGCCAAGACCGGCTCGCCCACCGAGTACGCCAGTATCGAGGAAACCATCAATCCCGCCGCCCTCAAGATCATGGGTGACTGGATCGCGGCTCATACCCAGGCCAAGTAGTACCCGGAACCTGATCAAGACGAACCAGGCGCTCACATCCCGCATCGGCGCCGCGGAAAAAACGTAAACCAGCCGAGCGATCGGCTGGCCTCTGTATTCTTTCCCACATTGACGGTACCTTCCGTCGATGGACGAGTCTCTCGACAGCTGGTTCGCGCGCGAAATCCTTTCGCACGAGCAGGCGCTGGTCCGGTATCTGTTGCGCACCTGGAAGAACCGCGACGAGGTGCACGACCTGCGCCAGGAAATCTACGTCCGGGTCTACGAAGCGGGAGCCAGGTCACGCCCGTCATCCCCCAAGTCCTTCCTGTTCACCACGGCCCGCAATCTGATGGCCGACCGGGTGCGTCGTAACCGCGTGGTTTCCATCGAGGCGGTGGGGGATTTGGAGTCGTTGCACGTCCCGGTAGACAGCATTTCTCCCGAGCAGCGCGCCAACGCTCACCAGGAGTTGCGGCATCTGGCTCGCGCCTTCGACGCACTGCCGCCGAAGTGCCGCGAAGTGGTCTGGATGCGCCGGGTGGAGGATGTGCCCCAGAAGGAGGTCGCCAGTCGCCTGGGTATCAGTGAGAAAACCGTGGAGAAGCATGTGTTGAAAGGGGTGCGCCTGCTCGCCGATTTCCTGTTCGGCGCGACCGCGGACACCGGCACAGACAGCGCCGCTGCCAATACCCGGCGGGAATTGCCCACCGGCGCCATCGATGAACACGAGTACGAGCATGGACAGCGTACAGATTGAGAAGACCGCGGCCGCCTGGCTGGCTCGCCGCGACCGCGGTAATTGGGGTGCAGCCGATCAGGCGCAACTCGATGCCTGGCTGCAGGCGTCGACCGCGCATCGGGTCGCCTTCATCCGGCTGGATGCGGCCTGGAAGCAGGCGCTGCGCCTCAACACCTTCACTGCCGGTACGCCAACGGACACGACGGTCGATGCAGCCGGACAGAGACCCTCCCAATACTTCGGGCGCTCGCAGATCCAGCTGACGCCGGACCCGGCCAGCTCCGCTGTGGATCGTCAACCCGTCGCGCTTCAGCCTCCGACGCGCAGCTCATCTCGCTGGCCCGCGGCGCTCGCAGCCTGCCTGGTGGTAGCGGCAGCGGTTGTTCTGGTGTGGCGCGTCATCATGCCGCGTGAAAGCTACTCCACCACCATAGGTGGCTTGGCGTCAGTTCCGATGCAGGACGGCTCGAAGGTGACGCTGAACACCAATACTGAAATTCGCGTGGCGATGACCGAGACGGAGCGGCGCGTCAGCCTGGAGCAGGGCGAAGCCTTTTTCCAGGTGGCAAAAGACGCCTCGCGGCCCTTCGTGGTCAGTGCCGGCGATCAGCGCGTCATTGCGGTGGGTACTCAGTTCTCGGTGCGTCGCGATGGCAATGATGTGCGAGTCATCGTGACCGAGGGGCGGGTGCGGGTGGAGCGGGGGAGCGGCACCAGCCGCCTGCCTCCCGCCGAACTGAACGCCGGCAGCGTGGCTCGTACTGGCGGAGCCGGAGTGCTGGTGCAGCACAAGCCGGTCGCCGAGGCCGAGGAGTATCTGAGCTGGCGCAATGGCTTCCTGGTATTCCGCGAGACTTCGCTTGCGCAGGCGGTCAGCGAGTTCAATCGCTACAGCACCCGGCAGATCATCATCGACGACGAATCGCTGGCCGGCATGCGCATCGGTGGCTCCTTCCGTTCGGATAATGTCGATGCCTTCCTGCGCCTGCTGCGCGAGGGGTTCGATATCGATGTCGAAGCTCAAGGCGATCGGCTGGTGCTGAAGCGCCAGTGAGCACCGACCTCCGACACTTGTTTTGCGTCGTCCAGGGAGGGATTTGCGATCCTGCTTCGTCCTGGTAACGCGGCGGCTACATCATTCACCAACAACCGCCCGCGGGGGAATCCATGTCGAAGACTGCGTTGTTGCGATCCGCGCTGCTCACCTTGGCATGTGCCACCGCGTTGGCGGGTCGCGTGCAAGCCGACGAGCTGAAGCAGATCGATGTGCCGGCCGGAGATCTCACCAGCGCACTGGAGTCCTTTGCCAAGCAAGCCGGCGTGGAGCTGGTCTACGAAACCCAGCAGCTCAAAGGGCTGCGCACCTCGGGAGTATCCGGCACGCTGTCGCCGCAAAAAGCGGTGACAAGACTGCTCGAAGGCACGAAGCTCATTTTCCGCACCGATCCGCAGAGTGGTGCCATGCTGATAGCGCTGCCGCGCCCTGACAAAGCCGTGGGACGCAACGCAAACGGCGACGCGGCGCGCATCAGGTTGGCGCAAGCCCAGACACAGGACCAGACACAAGAATCCATGGCAGGCAGCGGCTCGGCTGACACCACGGCCGCGGCCGGTGCAGCCGATTCCGGGTTGAGCTTGACCGAGGTCATCGTCACCGCGACACGCCGGGCCGAGAACATTCAAGACATACCGCTGAGCATCGCGGCCGTCGACAGCGAAGAGATCGCCAAGCGCAATCTGGTCAGCCAGTCCGACCTGTTGCGCAGCATTCCGGGTGTCAGCCAGATCGAGTCGGGCGCCGGCGGCAGTTTCATCATCATGCGTGGCATCGCGGCCGATCCGGCCAACGAAGGGTATTCCCTGGGCCTGACCACCGGTGTGTTCCTGGGCGAAGTGCCGGTCTCCGCGGGTCGCGTCGGCCAGACCGACCTGCGCCTGGTGGATATCGAGCGGGTCGAAGTGCTGCGTGGTCCCCAAGGCACCCAGTTCGGCTCCGGCTCCATCTCGGGCACCTTGCGCTACATTCCCAAGGCTCCCGATCTGACTGAGGCTTCGGGCGAACTCAAGGCCGGTTACTCCCACACCGGCGGCGCCGGCGCCGACAACACCAACGTACAAGGCGTATTCAATCTGCCGCTCATCGACGACACCTTGGCGGTGCGCGCCGTGGCTTATCGATTCGACAATGGCGGGTACATCAAGAACATCGGCGGCCGAGATCCCGCGTTCATCGCCAACGCGCAGGCGCTGGGCATTCCCGAGCTGCTGAGCTATGGCAACGTAGGCGATACCGAGGCCGTGGGTGGCCGTGTCACCGCGCTTTGGCAACTTTCGGACGATTTATCGGTGACGCTGACTTTCCTCAAACAGAAACTGGAGCAGGACGGCACTTTGGAAGTGCAGACGGTTCCGGTGGGGGACTACTACCCAACGGTTGGCGGGCACTACGACCAAACTCGCTTGTTGTTCACCAATGCGTTTGGACGTGGCGAGTTTCGTGGCGACGACACCAGCGTGGCCAACGCATTGGTGCAGTACCAGACCCCATGGGGCGAACTGCTGAGTTCCAGCTCCTACAGCGACCAGTCCTATCGCAACATCAATGACATCGGTTTCTATTTCGTCAGCGAACTGCACGGCAATCCGCACCCACAGGACTACACACAGCAATCGCGCTCCTTCGTGCAGGAGCTGCGTTTCACGTCCAGCTTCGACGGGCCCTTCGGACTGATTGCCGGTCTCTACTATGAAGACGCCAAGGCGCACCGCAAGGTGAACAATGCCTGGGGTGGCACGCTGGCCGCGCTGGAGCAGCTGTTTCCGGAGAACGCCGGAGACCGGTCGCTGGGCCGCTACGATTGGCGCAACAACGTCAAGCAGAAG
>Ga0182745_1000194_pt1:0-70000 | contig 77105 bp, 75 predicted proteins | sample eDN3rd30CKraftBY_FD_128523 | JGI IMG/M metagenome (GOLD analysis project Ga0182745, IMG submission 128523) | Enriched backyard soil microbial communities from Emeryville, California, USA - eDNA 3rd pass 30_C Kraft BY (version 2) (version 2) | ecosystem: Environmental > Terrestrial > Soil...
GACGGGCTCGTTGTCGTCGGTTTCGTAGTCGGGGTAGCCATCCTGGTCGTCGTCGACGGGTTGGCCGTCGTCGTCGAGCACGGGGACGACGACGATCGCTTCGACGTCGACGGTGTCGGTGTGAGTCACGCCGGCAGGGAGCGACAACTCGCCTTGGCAGAAGAACGAGGCGCCGGGTGGGAATGGTCCGACCCACGGGCTGGTGAAGTCGTAGTCGGTGGGTCCGCCGAACGGGCTCAGGTCGCAGGTCCAGTCGGTGACGTCGGGGCCGGTGTTGGTGGTGTCGGTGAGGGTGACGTCGGTGAGCCAGGTTTGGCCGGTGTTGGTGACGACCCAGCGGACCGGTTCGACGGTGTCGGGTAGGTAGACGATGGCGGTGCCGGTGGTGTCGGCGTCACCGGGCAGTGGCTTGGTGGGGGTGACCCAGGCGTCGGGGCCGGTGCCGATCGTGGGGTCGGTTTCGTTGCCGTCGTACTTGATGACCTGGATGGCTCCGGTGAAGGCGACGTAGTCGTCCTCGTCCGATGGGCCGTCGGTCGGGATCGTGCCCGGCGTACCGCCGGCCGTGAGGCTGGTATGCACCTCGGCGCGGTCGACGTGGGGCGCTCCGGTACCGGTCAGGGTTAGCGCGGCGGTGCAGGTGAACTCGACGCCGGGCCCCCAGGCGACGGGATCGGCGCCGAAACTCGCGCCCCATGCGACGACCCAACCGTCGCCGGCGTCGAACGTGCCAGCGGTCGGGCCGGCATCGCCGGGGAACGTGCACTCGAGGCCGACCACGTCGGCGTCTCCGCCGATCGTCTGGTCGGTCACGGTGACCTGGTACAGGTCGGCGTTGCCGTCGTTGACGACGGTGAACACGACCTCGCGGGTCTCGCCGTCGTCGTAGCCGACCCCGTCGGGGGAGGTGTCGGCGTCGTTGACGATCACCCCGGGCGTGGCGCTGCCCTCGGGGCCGGAGTCGCCCTTTTCGATGTCGACCGACGGGAGGAACACGCCGAAGTCGATCGTGTGGTCGTTCTCGCCCGGGCCGCCCGTGGTGACTGTGGCGGTGAAGTCGCCGAGCGGAACCGTCTGCACACCGTCGGAGTCGATCGTGTCGTCGCCGCCGGCATCGGTGACGGTGACGTGCCAACCCTCGAGCGCGCCGCCTGGGGCGAAGTTCTCGGCGACCACGACCACTTGGTAGGTGGTACCGGGTGCGACGTCGAAGTAGTACTCGCCGTTGACGTCGGTGGTCGTCGTGGCGACGAAGTCGCCGTTCTCGTCGCGCAGTTCGACGATGACGCCGGGCACCGGGTCCTCGTCGCCGTCCTGGATGCCATCGCGATCGGTGTCAATCCACACCCGGTTGCCGATCTGGATCGGTGCGAGGTCGGCGAGCACGGTCACACCACTCAGCCCGTTGCCCTTCGTGAACCCTGAGTTGGGGAGCGGAGACGTCGTGTTCCAGGTCGTGTCGGTGTTGATGATGGCCCCGTTGGTGACGCTGTGGCCAGGCCCTTGGCCGTCGGCGTGATTGAACCAGCCGAGGCCGATCGAGAACGCCTGCGGGCTGATAGGGTCCATCGTCGACGAGACCAGTTGGGCTTCGCGCAGCGGGGCCACGATCGAACCCTGGGCGGTTTCGAAGTGAAAGATCGATCCGTCGGAGAAGTAGTCGCCGACGAAGAACTCGGTGACGCCCGCCGCCTGGCTCGGATGGCTGGGGTTGGTCGGGCAGCCACCCGTACCTTCCCAACTCCAGGTGCCGTCGCCGTTCGAGCAGGCCTTGTTGAGGTCGCCGCCCGAGTCGTGCGAATAGTTCTCGTCGACGGTCATGTCGGCGAACCGATCGCGGAATCCGAAGATGATCGAGCCCTCGCGGTCGAACGTGAACGCGCTCAGCCACGGCTCGGGGCGCGTCGCCTCGCCTCCCGGGTCGCCGAGCATGCCGGCCGGCGGATACGTGAAGCTCCACGGGTGCCAGAACTCGGGTGAGCTGGCGTTGTTGCCGGTGTAGATCTGGCCCCGCGAGAACGTCAACGGGTGGCTGAACGCGGCGATCCAGTCGGCGCCGTCCCAGCGCTGAATCGACACGCTCAGGTCGGCGGCGGTCGGGCCGGAGCAGACGCCACCGACGTACAGCACGCCGTCCTTGAACGTGGCCGTGCCCGGGCGCCAATGACCTGCTTGGCAGCCCGCAGCCGCCTCGGAGCCGGCGCCGCGGACCTGCGGGGTGCCGCCGGTTGCGCCGGTCGCGTCGTAGACGTAGAGGTTGCCGTCGTTGAGGTTGACGACGTAGAGCTCGGCGCCGTTCTCCGACAGGGCGATGCCACCCAGGCTCTCGGTGCCGGGAACCCCGTAGAACGAGTCGTCGTGAGCGCCGCCGCTGTGGGCGGTCGATCCAGCGCTGGGCACGACCGCGAACGTCGTCGTGGCCCCGCCGAGATCGGTGACGTAGATCGCACCTTGACCGGCCGGGCCGTAGCTGGTGAACGACTTGGCGAACGCCGCCTGGAAGACCCGTTCGCGGTGGCGGTCGTAGGCGATGCCGAACGTCGCGCCGACATCGACCTGCTCGTTGAGCGTGACCACACCCGAGCTGCCGTCGAGGTCGCCCCGGGCAGTCCACGGGATCGACAGCAGGGCTCGCGTTTCGTCGACGTCGTCGACGTAGGCGTTGACCTGGGTGGCGATCGCGAGGGTCGGGTCGTCCTGTGCGTAGTCGGCCGGGTTCCACACGGCCATGCGAATCTCGACGTCGCCGCCCGTCATGTCGACGAAGTTGGTGAGGGAACGCAACGTGTTGAGCGCGCCGCCGGTCCCCGCGTGGGCCGGTTCGAGGAAGTCGAGCGACGCCGGGATGACGGCGTCGACGCGGTAGCGGCCGCCGTCCATACCGACCGCCGCGTCGAGGTTGAAGACCGCTTGGCCGTTGGCGTCGGTCGGCGACGAGATCGACGTGCCGTCCGGGTCGGTGACGGTCACCACGATTCCCGGCTGACCGACGTCGAGCGCCGGGTTATAGGTCGTCAGCTCGGTGAACGTCCGGTAGATATCGACGGTGAGGATGCCGTCGCCGGGTGCCGCCAGCGCGGACGGCGTCGGGCGGACCACCGCAGTGAGCCCGCCGACCAGCGCGGCGACGGTCAACGCCGCCCGCGCGGTACGAAAAGTGAACATGAGAACCTCCGCCAGTTGCTGTTCGTGAGATCGCTCGCCCGTCGGAGATTCCCGCCACCGACGAAAGAGCTGATGCCTAGTTTGCAAAAACTTTGCGCGGTTGTCAATGGCTTGCAACTGCCGGTGGCGTACCGGGTCTGCGATGATGCGCTGATGCGGTGGCCTCGGCAGGCAGCGGTGGTCGCGGTCGCAGTGTCGGCGATGTGCCTGCCGGCGGGTTGCCGCGGCGAGCCCGACGTCGCCGGCCCGCGGCCGATCGACCGGGCGGGTGCCGAGGTGCTCGCCGGCGTCTTGTACGAGAACTACCTGGTAGGAGGTGCCGACTTCCGGCTGACCGCCACCCTGCCGGCGACGGGCGACACGATCGAACTCGACGGCACGATCGACTGGGGGGCGCACACCGGCGTGGCCACGGTCACCGCCACCGGCCAGGAGTCGCCGCTCGACCAGGTCGCCTGGAACACCGAAACGGTGTACGAGCTGGTCCCCGCGCTGTCCGACGAACTCGCCCGTCACGGCGTCGTCGCCCCCGGCTGGGTGGCCCGGCCTCCGGCCCCGGCGGCGCGGCATCTCGACGGACTGCTCGGCCTGCTCATCGGCCTGGCCGCGCCGCAGCGCGACAATCCCCAGTTGGTCGCCCAGGAACCGAGCGCGCAGTCACTCGGCGCGGCCGAGATCGACGGCGTCGCCGTCGACGGGTACACGTACCAGGGCAGCACGTACTGGGTCGGGGAGGACCGGCGCCTGCGCCGCCTCGAGACCGGCACCCAGGACAGTCGCCGGACGGTCGTGATCGATCTCACTGCGCTCGGGCCGCGGTCGGTCGAGCTGCCACAGCCGGCCCACGTGGCCTCCTACGCGGACGTCGCTGCACCGTACGATCGGGCGTTCGGCACGAACCCCGGTTGATCTGTCGGGTGCAACGCGCGTCACTGCACGGGGTTTCCCGGATGCCACGGTGCCCGCCTCGGGCGTATCAGTGGTGCCATGAGCACCTCCCTCTCACACTCCAGGTCCCCGCGGGCACGCTGGCGCACGGCCACGGCGATCACCGCGGCGTGGTGCGCAGGGCGACGACCAGCTGCGACACCCCGGCCCACGCGATCTGCCGCTCGGAGTGGACGGAGCCGACACGGACCACCCGCATGCCCTCGGCGATCGCGGCCTCGACGGCTTGCTCGAGCACCCTCGTTCGCCCGCCCCCGGGGGCGGCGACGACGTGGATGCCGCCGCCGTGGCGCCGTGCGGCAGCGGTGAGCAATTCCCGTACGCGGGCTGTATCGCCAGTTCGTCCAACCATCTAGGGTGACAGCATGCTGGCTGGCGCGCTCGATCTGGGCATCGACATCAACGTCTGGCCATGGATCTGGCTCGGCACAGCCGTCACGTTTGCCCTCGTCGAACTGGTCTTCATCGGCGGCGCGTTCATTCTGCTGCCGTGGTCGGCGTCGGCGTTCATCGCCGCGATACTGGCCTTCTACGAAGTACCGGTCGAGGTGCAGTGGGCGGTGTTCATCTTCGGTGGGGCGGTCCTGTTCTTCGGGCTGTATCGCTGGGCGCGGCGCTTCGTCAACAGTGCGCCGAACACGCCCGGCGTAGGCGCCGAACGGCTGGTCGGCCTGGTCGGCATCGTCGTCGCCCCGATCCAGACCAACGACGTCGACCGCCGCGGCCGGGTGCGGATCGGCAGCGAGGAGTGGGGCGCGATCAGCGACGCCGACCAAGTGATCGATTCGGGCTCGAGGGTGCGGGTGCTCGACATGCGTGGCACGCGTGTCGTCGTCGAACCGTTGGGCCCGGGCGCTCCCGGAGATCAGGGAGCGCCGAACGAGAGAGGGGAGACCCCCAGATGACCGCTGTCGTCATTGTCCTGATCGCCTTAGGCGTCGTCCTGATCGCCACGCTGTCGGCGTCGGCGCGCATCGTGCGGCCCTACCAGCGTGGGCTGTGGGAACGCCTCGGCAAGTACAAGGACACCCGCGCCCCGGGCTTGCGCCTGATCGTGCCGTTCATCGACACGATGCAACTGATCGACATGCGCGAGCAGGTCGTCGATGTGCCGCCTCAAGAGGTCATCACGTCCGACAACGTGACGATCTCGGTCGACGCGGTCGTGTACTACCAGGCCACCGACCCGCAGCGCCTGGTGTACAACGTGGCCGACTTCTTCACGGCCATCACCAAACTCGCCCAGACCAACCTGCGTAACCTGCTCGGCGACCTGGAACTCGACGCCGCGCTCACCAGCCGCGACCGCATCAACACGCAGCTGCGCAATGTGCTCGACGATGCCACCGACACGTGGGGCGTGCGTGTCGTCCGCGTCGAGATTCAGCGCATCGACCCGCCGCCGGAAGTCGTGTCGGCGATGCACGGCCAGATGCGCGCCGAGCGCAACCGGCGCGCCACCGTCACCGAGGCGCAGGGCTTCCGCGAGGCGGCGATCGCCCGCGCCGACGGCGAGAAGCAGTCGGCCGTGCTCGCCGCCGAGGGCCGCCGGCAGGCCGCGATCCTCGACGCCGAGGGCGAGGCCCAGGCGATCGAGCTGCGGGCGCGGGCCAACAAGATCCGCCTGGCGATGGCCGGCGAGGGCGAAGGCGAGGCCGCCCGAGCCCGCCTGACCGGTATCAAGGCGGCCGGCGCCGACAACACGGTGCTCACCGTCGAGTACCTCCAAGCGCTCGCCAAGCTCGGCGACGGACGCGCCAGCAAGCTCGTGGTGCCGGCCGACTACGGCAGCCTGCTCGGCCTGGTGTCGGCCCTCTCCGAGAGCGTCAAGCCCGACGACCCGAACGACGCCGTGCGGCCGCGCGGCGGGTTGCCCATCCCCGACGTCACCGAACGGGTCGAGCTGCCGGCTGCCAACGCCGACGACGCCGAGGGCTGAGCGAGGCCCGACGTGCGACTCGAAGAAGCGCCGCCGAAGGGGTGGTACCCCGACCCCGAGGGGTCGACGCGGCTGCGGTGGTGGGAGGGCGACGACTGGACCAACCAGTACCGCGCGTACCCGTCCAACGAGGAGGCCGGCGGGGCCTACGAAGTTGCCGCGGCTGCGCTGGGCGGTGCCCCTGCCTCGGGCGCGGCCACACCCGGCTGGTACCTCGACCCGGCTGGCGGCGGCGGGCAGCGATTCTGGGACGGCTCGAACTGGACCGATCGGCTCCGCCAGGGTGGCGACGCGGCCGGCCAGCAGGCGGGCCAGATGGTCGACCAGGTGCGCATCGCTGCCCGCGAGGAACTCTCGCGGGCAGCCCAGCAATTCGGTGCCCAGGCGCGTTACGCCGTGCGCGACGTGGGCCCGCTGATCTCGGAGTACACGAACAAGGCGACCCGACTGATCAAGCGCCTGGTGATCCTGGCGGTGATCGTGGCGATCGCTTGGTTCGTGTTCCAGGCCTACGCCAACGCCACCTTCTTCGACTGGCTCGGCGACCGCATCGACTCGTTCCGCTCTGCTCCGTCCGGATCGCCCGCTCGCGGCGCCCCCCGCTGACGCGGCAACGACCGCCTCAACTACCGGGCACCCAGGTGGTTGAGCCTGTCGAAACCACCGGAGTCACACGCTCTGGGCGTGACGCGTTGAGCGGAGCATGCGGGTGGCGGCTTCGGCGATGTAGTCGCGCAGGGCGTCGGGGGTGACGACCTCGAAGTCGAACGGGAGCATGCCCAAGCGCACACCGAAGTAGTGGAAGTCGTCGACCCCGGCGGTGAGCATCGTCGAGCCGGCATCGAGTTCCTCGAGCATGCCGAACCGGGGGCCGATGTAGCCCGACAGTTCGCCGATCGGGGCGAACACGCGCACCTTGACCTCGTGACGGTACGGCGCGGTGGAGATCGAGCGGCGCACGTATTCGACCGCGTCGGGCGGGTCGACCAGGCGCACACCGTGACCGGTGCGGCGCACGCTGACGAACCGGTCGAGCCGGAACGTGCGCCAGTCGCGCCGGTCGAGGTCGTGCGCCACCAGGTACCAGCGGCGGTCGACGCTGACCACCCGGAACGGCTCGATTCGGCGTTCGGTGAGGTTGCCACTGCCATCGCGGTATTCGGCCGCCAGGCGTTCCTGCTCGCGGCAGGCGGCCGACACGGCCACCAGCACCTTCGGATCGACCTGGTCGTCGGTGCGCTGGTTCGGCATTCGCAGCGTTGCCGCGGCCAGCGCGTCGGCCTCGGCGCGAGCCCGCGGCGGCAGCGTCTGCTGGAGCTTGGCAAGCGCCCGTTCAGCCGCGTCGGCGACCCCCGCGATCGACTCGCCGGCCGCGCTGCGTACGCACACCGCCAGCGCCACCGTTTCGTCGCGGTCGAGGATGAGGGGCGGCACCGCGCTGCCGCCGAAGCCCAGCGAGTAACACCCGTCGGCGCCGCGGCGGGCATCGATCGCATAGCCGAGTTCGCGGAGTCGGTCGACGTCGCGGCGAATGGTGCGCTCGGTGACGCCCAACCGCTGCGCCAGCACCGGCCCCGACACCGCCGCGCCCGACTGAAGCATCGACAGCAGTTCGAGCAGGCGGGCGGTGGAGGCCATGCGAACAGTTTCCCACAGATCAGGACCGGAATAGTCCGGTTGCACGCGTACGTTGATTCCTGCCAACCCCGCCCGCCACCCCCCAGGAGCGCATCATGGACTTCACCCGCAGCCTCGCCGACAGCCAGGCCCAGCTCGAGCAATACCGGCGCGAAGCCGCCGAATACCGGATCGCCCGCGAGGTGCGTCGACGACGACGTGCCGCCAAGCGCGGCATTCCCTACTTCCGAGGGTGACGTGCTGGTGCGGCGGTTCCCCCCGGCCGCCGCGCCCTCGGGCACATGGCCCGGGGCCTTGCCAGACCCTCTAGCATCGCCGCCATGACTGCGATGCTGGACAAGGTCCGTACTGGGAAGGGCTTCATCGCCGCGCTCGATCAGAGTGGCGGCAGCACCCCCAAGGCACTCAAGCTGTACGGCATCGAGGCCGACGCCTACGACGGCGAGGAGGCGATGTTCGACCTCGTCCACGCGATGCGTACCCGCATCGTCACCAGCCCGGCGTTCACCGGCGAGCGGGTGCTCGGGGCGATCTTGTTCGAGATGACGATGGACCGCCAGATCGACGGGCAGGGCTCGGCCGAGTACCTGTGGAACGAGAAGCAGGTCGTGCCGTTCCTGAAGGTCGACAAGGGCCTGGCCGACGAGGTCGACGGGGTGCAGGTGATGAAGGCGATCCCCAACCTCGACGAACTGTGCGAGCGGGCGGTCGGCCATGGGGTGTTCGGCACGAAGATGCGGTCGGTGATCTCGGTCGCCAACGCGGGCGGTGTCGATGCGGTGGTCGCTCAGCAGTTCGCGTTCGGTCGCCAGATTCTCGAACACGGCCTGATTCCGATCATCGAACCCGAAGTCGACATTCACAGCTCGAGCAAGCCCGAAGCCGAGGCGTTGCTGCTCGACTCGCTGGGCGCCGCGCTCGACGATCTGCCCGAGGGCGTCGACGTGATGCTCAAGCTGACGCTGCCCAGCGAGGACGGCTTCTACACGTCGCTGGTCGAGCACCCGCGGGTGCTCCGGGTGGTGGCGTTGTCGGGCGGCTACTCGCGCGACGACGCCAACGCGATCCTCGGGCGCAACTCGGGCATGATCGCCAGCTTCTCGCGGGCGCTCACCGAAGGCCTGACGGCGCAGATGTCTGACGCCGAGTTCGACGCCACGCTCGACACCGCGATCCAGGCCATCTACGACGCCAGCATCACCTGAGCGGCGCCGGCCTGCCCCCTAGCTGCGTTGCCCATCGGGCTCGTTGGCCGACGTCAACGTCGCCCTCGGGCGCCTTGCCAGGGAACGATCCGATCGCCGCTCAGCAAGCTGAAAAACCCTGTCACAGCCCTTGCGTATGGTGGCGGGTGGCCGGCTTCCCCCTCCCAAGAAGTCTCTTCAAAGGAGGCCGCTGTGGCGCGTGCCGAAACCGAATTCAGTCATGTCAACGTCGCTGTGTTGTGGGGGGTGTTGTCGAGTCCGCCGCGGTCGCGTGAGCTGCCGTCTGGCGCGACACTGACGTTGCTCGAAGTCACCACCCGGCTCGCCGACGGTGGGGTCACGGTGCCGGTCGTCGTCGCCGACGCCGGTCGAGACGTCGCCGCCCTGGCCGCCGGCGACGCGGTGGTGGTGGTCGGGCGGGTCGTCCGGCGCTACTTCCGCGTCGGGGGCGCCACCCAGAGCCGTACCGAGGTGGTGGCCGAGCGGGTGGCGCCGGCAACCCGCCGCCAGGCGGTCGAGCGGGCCCTCAAGCGGGCCGCGGTGCTACTCGGCGCTGCTCGGGTCGGGGTCGGGTGAGGCGTCGCCCGTCGGCGCGCTCCAGGCCGCGTCCGCCGCCTCGGAAGCCAGTGGTGCAGGGTCGTCGAGCGGGCGCACGAACAGGCCGGTTCGCAGCTTGGGGGTGAAGAACGTCGACTTCGGCGGCATCAGCAAGCCCTCGCGGGCGGTGCGCTCGATCTCGGCGATGCTCACCGGGCGAATCAGCACGGCTGCCGCGATCGTCGGGTCGTCGGCCACCAGTGCCGTCACCTCGTCGACACCGTGCTGGTAGGTGACCTCGGCGTTCGTGCCGGCGAGTACGTGCTCGAGCCACACCCCGTCGAGCCCGCGCACATCGTCGAAGAACCCAGGGCGCGGGGTGAGCCAGGTGCCGTTGCCGCCGGCGTCGACCAGGCACAGGCAGCCGCGTGCGTCCATCTCGTCGAGCGTTGCCGCGGTGACCGGGCCGGCGTGGGCCATGTCGAACCCCACGGCCAGCGCGGCGACCAGCTCGGCGCGGCCGATGCTGCGGTAGACGCGGTGGATCGCGTCGACGCTCAGTTGTTCGGCCACCAGCTCGTTGACGAACGCCAGCGTCAGTTCGGCGGCGGTGTCGTTCGACCCGGCGCGCTCGCGCTCCTCGTCGCGGAACACACGGGCCACGCCGTAGCGGTGGTGGCCGTCGGCGATCAGCACGTCGTCCGACCACACCATCGCCGCGATCGCCTGCACGCGGGCCGGGTCATCGACCCGCTCGACCGTATGGGTCACGCCGTCGACCGTCACCTCGCCGACCGTCTCGCCGGGCTCGCGCAGCAGGTCGGTGAGGCCGCCGGCCAGCGACAGGCCCCAGATCGGCGACAGGTTGGCGCGAGTGGCGCGGGTGAGGTCGAGCCGGTCGGTCGACGCCTTCGGGGTGGTGCGCTCGTGGGGCAGTACGCGCCCGGCGCCCTCGTCGACGACCTCCAGCGCGCCGACCACACCGACGATGTCGCGGGGCTTGCCGGTGGCATCGGTGAAGCGCTGGCGGTACAGCGTGAAGGTGGGCTCGGTGTCGGCGACCAGCACGCCGGCGGCGACCCACTCGCGCAGCCGCGCGCCGGCTGCTTCGTACCGTCCCGCACCATCGCGCTCGCGGGGCACGTCGACGTGGACGATGTTATGCGGGTGGAGCTGTTCGAGCAGGTCGACGTCGCGGTCGGACAACACGTCGTAGGGCGGCGCAGTCACCGTCGCCAGTGACGGGACGCGAGAGACGTCGTAGCGCAGGGCACGGAACGGTTCGAAACGCGGCACGCAGTGAACCCTACTGGTGGTGGGTCGACGGGCCGTAGCCTCCCACAGGTGCCCGTGCCGCCTGCATTCAGCGCCGACATCGACTCCGTGTTGTGCGACCTCGACGGTGTGGTGTGGCTGGCCCACCAGGCGATTCCCGGCGCTCCCGAGGCGATCGCCGCGCTGCGAGCGTCGGGGCGGCGCGTGCTGTTCGTCACCAACAATGCGTTTTCCACGATCGGCGCCCAGGAGGCCGCCCTCGCCGCGATCGGCATCCCGGCGGTCGGCGACGTGGTCAACTCGGCCCAGGCCGCGGCGCAACTCGTCGAGCCGGGCACGCGGGTGCTGGCCGGGGGAGAGGGCGGCCTGCTCGAGGCGCTGCGCGAGCGCGATGTCGAGGTCGTCGAACCACCCGAATGGAACGCCGGTGGACGGCCACCTGTGACCGCGGTGGTGATCGGTCTGCATCGCACGTTCGACTACGCCCGGCTCGACGCACTCAGCGCCGCCGTGCGCAGCGGGGCCACGTTCATCGCCAGCAACGACGATGCCACGTTTCCCACGCCGGCTGGGCTGGTGCCCGGCGCCGGGTCGCTGGTCGCCGCGGTCGCCACAGCCGCGGGCATCGCTCCGACGATCGCCGGCAAACCGCACGCCCCGATGGCCGCTGCGGTCGCCGCGCGGATCGGCGCTGACTTTGCTCCCGACCGGGCGCTGATGGTGGGCGACCGGATCGACACCGACGGTGCCTTCGCGATCACGCTCGGCTGTCCCTTCGCGCTGGTGCGCACCGGCGTCGTAGTGCCCGGTGCTCGCGTCGACGGCCCTGTCGCGCTCGACGCCCCCGACCTCGCCACGGTCGCCGCCACCCTCCTCGCTGCCGACAGATAGCCCCTACTCCCGGTGGTCGAGTGCCGGGCTCTGCCCGGTGTATCGAGACCATGGGGCGCGCACCAGTCACGTCTCGATACAACGGGGTGGCGGCTGCGCCGCGAGTGCGCCACTCGACGACCGTGGGCCAAGGACGCGTTTCCGTTGAGGTGCGTGTCGCACAGTCCGAAGCCGACTCGTCGCGCTGGGTCAAGTATCTCGAATACACTTGCGGGCTATGGCTGAGTCCCCTCTCAAGAAGCTGATCGAGACCGGTGTGTACGTCACCGACGTCTCCAAGTCCAAGGCCGAGGCGCTCGTGGCCACCCTGGTCAAGGCGGGGGAGGTGCGCAAGAAGGACGCCGATTCGCTGGTCGACACGCTGGTCACGCGCGGCAAGGCGGTCGCCGAGCAGGTCACCCAACTCGTGCAGGCCGAGGTGACCAAGCAGTTCGCGGCCTTCTCCGAGCGGTTCGACACCGTCGAGGACCGCGTCGAGGATCTCGCCGAGAAGCTCTCTGCGCTCGCGCCGATCACCATCCCCGGCTCCCGCCCGCCGGCCAAGAAGGCACCCGCCGCTGCCGCCCCCGCCAAGAAGGCACCCGCCAAGAAGGTCCCGGCCGAGAAGGCACCCGCCAAGAAGGCTCCGGCGAAGAAGGCTGCCGCCAAGAAGGCGCCGGCGAAGAAGGCCGCCGCCAAGAAGGCGCCGGCGAAGAAGGCCGCCGCGAAGAAGGCGCCGGCGAAGAAGGCCGTCGGCAGCTCGGGTGTGGCGCCCGTCCGTACGTCGCGCAACGGTTGAACGGAGCCTGATTGGCAGCGCGTCAACGGCTCGACGCCGAGCTCGTCCGGCGTGGGCTGGCGACCAGCCGGGCGGACGCGGCCGAATTGATCGAGGCTCATCGGGTGCAGGTCAACGGTGCGCTCGCCGACAAGCCGGCCCGCCAGGTGGCCCCTGGCGACCAACTCCATGTGGTCGGCCCGCCCGCCAAGTACGTCGGGCGGGGTGCGCTCAAGCTCGAGCATGCGCTCGACGTGTTCGCGCTCGACGTGGCCGGCCTGCGGGTGCTCGACGCGGGCGCGTCGACCGGGGGGTTCACCGACGTCGTGTTGCAGCGCGGCGCGACGCAGGTGCTCGCTGTCGACGTCGGCCACGGCCAGCTTCACGAGCGGTTGCGCGCCGACCCGCGGGTGGTGAACTTGGAGCGCACCAACGTGCGTCACCTCACCTTGGAGCAGGTCGCCGAGCACACCGGCGGGCCGGTCGACATGGCGGTGGGCGACTTGTCGTTCATCTCCCTCAAGCTCGTCATTGGTCCACTGGCCGCGGTGTGCCACCCTGGTGCTCCGATGGTGCTGCTCGTGAAGCCGCAGTTCGAAGCCGGCAAGGCCGAGGTCGCGCGCGGCCGCGGCGTGGTCACCGACCCGGACGTGTGGGAGCGGGTGCGTAGCGAGATCGACGACGCGCTCGCCGCCGCCGGATGCGGTGTGCGCGGGTGGGCCGACTCGCCGATCACCGGCGCCGACGGCAATCACGAGTTCCTGGTGTGGGCCGACGCGGCGGGGGCCCCGGCATGAGCACGGTCGTGGTGATCGCCCATCACCAACGCGACGACGCCCGGATCCTGGCCGACGACCTGGCGCGCTGGCTCGCCGCCAACGGGCATGCGGTGGTGTTACCGGACGAGGGCGACCGGATCGTCCCCGACGCCGACCTGGCGCTGGTGCTCGGCGGTGACGGCACGATGCTCCATGCCGTGCATCTGCTCGACGGTGCGCCGGTGCCGCTGCTCGGGGTGAACATGGGCCACCTCGGCTACCTCACCGAAGTCGAGCCAGGAGACGTCCACGACGCACTCCAGCGTTGGGAGCAGGGCGCCGAGGGCGGGCGCTGGCACCTCGACGAGCGGATGATGCTCGATGTCACGGCCACCTCCGCAGCGGGCACCGAACTCGGCACGTGGCGGGCGCTCAACGAAGCGGTCGTCGACAAGCAGCAGTCGGGCACCGTGCACCTGCTGGTGCGGATCGACGGCGAGCCGTTCACGTCGTATGCCGCCGACGGCCTGATCGTCGCGACCCCCACAGGGTCCACGGCCTACTCGTTGTCGGCCCGCGGCCCGATCGTGTCGCCCAAGCACCGGGCCCTGCTCGTCACCCCGGTGGCACCACACATGCTGTTCGATCGCACGCTCGTGCTCGACCCGTCGGAGGAGGTCGTGATCGAGGTGATCGGCGCCCACGACGTGACGATCGCGGTCGATGGGCGGGCCACGTGCGATCTCACCACCGGGGCCGTGGTCAGGTGCGCCCCCTCAGCGGCGACCGCCAGCTTCGTCCGCTTCGGCGAGCGTCCCTACCACCAAGTCCTCAAAGCCAAGTTCGGCCTCACCGACCGCTGAGCCGAACGTCCGCCGGTCAGCGGTCGTTGAGCCAGGGGAGGCGGGGGGTGAGGATGGTCCGCAGGGTGGTGCGGAACTGTTCGCGTTCGCCTGCTGGGAGTTGCGCGAAGAACGCGTCTTGGGCTGTCGTGGCCTCGGCGACTGCGGCGTTGTGGAGCTCGGCGCCGGCCGGGGTGAGCGACAGCACGTTGCGGCGTCGGTCGGCCGGATCCTTGGTGCGCGTGATCAGGCCGCGGTCCTCGAGCGCGTCGATCAGTCCGACGACGATGGTGGGGTCGACCGCGAGCCGGGTGCTGAGGTCCTGCTGCGAGAGGTCGTCGGACGTGCGCGCGAAGCTCAGCACGAGGAACTCGCGGGCGTTGAGTTCGAGCCCGGCAAGCACCGCCTCGAACTCGAGACCGATGTAGTGCCCAGCCTTCATCAGCAGGTAGCCGGGCGACGTCAACACGTCGAGGGGACGGTCGTCGCGGGCGGCCACGGTCACAGTATGGACGAACGATTCACGGAAAGTTATCCAACGCGTCGATGATCGAACATTTCCATGATCTAGGATGTCGATCATGCATCGCACGCGACTCGGCCTTCAACTCCCGTACTTCACCTATGCCGACGTACCGCCCGCGCAACTGTTCGGGCGCGTCGCCGACCAGGCGGTAGCCGCCGAACAGTCCGGCTTCGACACGGTGTTCGTGATGGACCACTTCTACCAACTGCCGATGATGGGCACGCCCGACCAGGAGATGTTCGAGGCCTACACGCTGCTCGGCGCACTCGCCGCGCGCACCAGCACGGTTCGCCTCGGCACCCTGGTCACCGGTGTCACCTACCGGCACCCGTCGCACCTCGCCAAAGCCGTCACCGCGCTCGACGTCATCTCGGGTGGACGGGCACTGCTCGGCATCGGCGCGGCCTGGTTCGACCTCGAACACCACTCGCTCGGGTTCGATTTCCCGCCGCTGAAGGAGCGCTACGAGCGACTCACCGACGCGCTCGAGATCTGCCGGGGGATGTTCACGCAACCGACCACCACGTACGCGGGCACGCACTACTCGGTCGACTCGGCGTTCAACCAGCCGGCCCCGATCAACGGCGAAATCCCGATCATGATCGGTGGCCAGGGTGAGCGCAAGACGTTCGGGCTGGCCGCCCGGTACGCGCACGAGTTGAACACCACCGCCTCGTTCACCGACATTCCGCGCAAGCTCGACGCGCTCCAGCAGCGACTCGATGAGGTCGGCCGCGAGCGGTCCGACATCACGGTCACCCCGCTCGGCACGCTGGTGCTTGGCGAGACCCACGACGCTGCCCGCGCCAAGCTGGCGGCGCTGTTGGCGGCCCGTGGGCTCGACCTCGACACGGTGCTCGCCGACGCGGAGCTGTCGCAGATGGTGACGGCCCGGATGGTGTGGGGTGACCCCGACGAGGTCACCGAGCAGGTGCAGGGCCTCCTGGCACTCGGGCTCGATGGCCTCGTCGTCAACATGGTTGCCGACCCGGGCGACGCCGACGCCGTCGCGTTCGCCGGTGAGGTGCTCACCAAGGCTCTTGTCTGACCCTCACGCGCCGGCCGGGCGGGGCATTCGGAAGCGGTTGGCTTCGGTGAGTTCGAAGTAGTCGGCCGGGCCTCCGCCGCGGGCGATCGGGTGGGCGGCCACGGTGTCGTACACGCCGCTCGCCACCAGCTCAGGGGCGATGTGGATACCCATCACCTCACCGAGCGTCAGCCACGCCGGCAGCCCGGTACCGGCGAGGTCGGTGAGCTGGACGTGCTGGGTGACCCGGCATTCGAACACGACCGGGCTCTCGGCCACGTGCGGCGCGCCGACCACCCGCGACTCGGCGGCGGTCAGCCCGGCCAGGGCGAACTCGTCGACGTCGGCCGCCACCGCTGCGCTCGACGCGTTCATCGCCTCCGCCAGCGGTCGAGTGGCCAGGTTCCAGCAGAACTCGCCCGTCGCGGTGGCGTTCCCGACGCTGTCCTTCCACCCCGAACTGGTGAAGCCCACCACCGGTGGCCGGTAGCTGTACAGGTTGAAGAAGCTGTACGGAGCGAGGTTGAACACGCCGTCGGCGCCGACCGTCGAGATCCACCCGATCGGGCGTGGGGCAACGATCGAGTTGAGCGGATCGTGGTCGAGCCGGTGTCCCTCGGAGGGCACGTAGAAGTGAGCGTCGGCGGGCATACGGCCCAGAGTGTGACACCGGTGGAGTAGAACTGACAGAGTGCTGACCGAACTGCACATCGAGAATCTGGGCGTGATCGAGCGCGCCGTGCTCGTGCTCGGCCCGGGCATGACCGCGCTCACCGGCGAAACCGGGGCCGGCAAGACGATGCTCGTCGAGGCGATCGAGTTGCTCGTCGGCGGGCGCGCCGACGCTTCGGTGGTGCGCCATGGGGCGACCGAGGCCCGAGTCGACGGGCGGCTGCTGCTGCCCGACGGCGCCGAGGTCGTGCTGTCGCGGGTGATCCCCGCCGACGGGCGTTCACGAGCCTACGTCAACGGGCGTCCGGCCACGGTGGCCAGCCTCGCCGAACATGCCGACGGCGTGATCGACCTACATGGCCAGCATGCCCACCAGAGCCTGCTCGCCACGGCCACCCAGCGCGCCGCGCTCGACCGGTACGGCCGCGTCGACCTGGCGCCGCTGCGAGCGGCCCGCGCCCGTGTCACCGAGCTCGACGCCGAACTGGCCACGCTGGGCGGCGACGAGCGGTCGCGGGCCCGCGAGATCGACCTGCTGCGGTTCCAGGTCGGCGAACTCGACGCGGCGGCCATCGTCGATGCCGACGAGGACGCCACGCTGGCGACCGAGGAGGCCACACTGGCCGACGCGGTCGCCCACCGCGAGGCCGGCGGCGCAGCCCTCGACGCGCTGCGCGGGCAGTCCGAGAGCGACACCGCGGTGACGGCCGGTGATGCGCTCGGTGCGGCGATCCACGCGCTGGCCGAACGGCCCCCTTACGCAGCCCTGCATGCCCGCCTGCTCGGCATGTCGGCCGAACTCGACGACATCGCCGGTGAACTCCGCGGCGTCGCCGAAGCGATCGACGAGGACCCGGCACGGCTCGCCGAGGTGCGCCAACGGCGCCAGTTGCTGGTCGACCTGCGTCGCAAGTACGGCGACACGCTGGCCGACGTGATGGCGTTCCACACCCAGGCCGACACCCGCCTGCGCGAGCTGGAACAGTACGACCACCGGGCCGCCGAACTCGACCGCGCCCGGCTGGTGGCGCTGGCCGATGCCGAGAAGGCGGCCGTCGAGGTCGGTCGTGCCCGCCGGGTGGCCGCCCCGAAGCTGGCTGCCGCGGTCGAAGCGCACCTGCGCGAGCTGGCGATGCCGAACGCGGCGGTCGCCGTCGAGGTGGGTGCGCACGCCGACGACCACCCCGGCGACCAGGTGCGGTTCCTGCTCGCCGCCAACCCGGGCAGCCCGCTGCTGCCGCTCACCAAGGTCGCCTCAGGCGGCGAGCTGGCGCGGGCGATGCTGGCGCTGCGGCTGGTGCTGTCGGGTGCCGGTGGCGACGGTTCGGCCCCCGGTGTGCTGGTGTTCGACGAGGTCGACGCCGGTGTCGGTGGGGCTGCCGCGTCGGCGGTTGGGCGGGCGCTGGCAGACCTCGGTGTGCACCACCAGGTGCTCGTCGTCACCCACCTCGCCCAGGTTGCGGCCGCCGCGACCCAACAGATCGTCGTCACCAAGCGGGTCGACGCTGGCGCCACGTTCACCGACGTCGCCCCGGTGGCGGGCGACACGCGGGTGACCGAAGTGGCCCGCATGCTCGCCGGCGACGAGTCGGAGGCCGCCGTCGCCCACGCCCGCCAGCTACTTGGCGAGCGGGCTGACCGGCGGGGCCACTGACCGGCGACGCATCAGCCGTGCCCGGGCCACGAAGCCACCCGCCGTCGCCAGCACGATCGCAAAGTGCAGCAGCGTGGCCCACAGGAACGTTGCTCCCATGCCCACCGCCGTGCTGTCGCCGCGTGGGCCCACGCAGTACGCGGTGAACGCGAACGCGGTGCCACCGTCGTCGGTGGCGCGGCTGTCGCGGACCACGAACATCTCCGGCCGGGCCGCGTCGCACAACACCGCACGGAACAGCTTGGTTTCCCCCGGCCAGATCGCCATGTTGACGATCAACGTCAGCATCACGGCAGCGAACAGCGCCGCACCGAGCAGCAACAAGGCCAGCGCGACCCGTCCGCCCGGTGCCACGACGGGTCGCTGCGTCGACAGCCGGGTCATCGGCGCTGCACCTCCTGGAGTTCGCCGTGGAAGTCGAACTCCACCCGGGCTGTCGCCCGGGCCGACTCGACCGCGAACGTGATCCGGCGCAGCGAGAGCTGCACCGAGATGTACTCGACGTACCCGCCCGGAATGCCGGCGTAGGCGAGCGCTTCGTCGGCCATCGCTTCGAAGCGGTCGATCGGCACCTCGGACAACCGCACGGTGGGCTGCTCGTCGGGGTCGCGCTGAGGTCGCACGCTGCGGACGTCACGGCCGTAGATGACGTAGTCGTCGACGATGCCCGGGCCGAGCTGGAGGCTGAACGATCCGTACGTGGGGTTCACGCCGAAGAACGCCCGGCGCACGATCGGGTCGGCGCCCACCTCGCCGCGCAAGGTGTCGGTGACCTCGGCGAACGATGCGACCGACACGCCACCGCCGCGGGCCTGAACGATCGAGTCGAACTCGGCCCGGGAGATCGCACCGGCACACGCCGGCAGCACCGACATCGCCAGCCATGCTGCGAACGCACGTCGCCCGCGACCCACGACGTCACGGTACTCATCGGCCCATCCGCGCGATCGGGATTTTGCCCGGGGTAGGGTGGTGTCCCGTCGTGCAGTCAGAGAGACGCCAACGAGACGGAGGGCAGCCACCCCAATGCCGAAGCACATTTTCGTGACCGGCGGTGTCGCCTCGTCGCTCGGCAAGGGCCTCACGGCCAGTTCGCTCGGGCGCCTGCTCAAACTGCGTGGGCTGAGCGTGGTCCTCCAGAAGCTCGACCCGTACATCAACGTCGACCCGGGCACCATGAACCCGTACGAGCACGGCGAGGTGTTCGTCACCGAGGACGGTGGCGAGACCGACCTCGACCTCGGGCACTACGAACGGTTCACCGACACCCCGCTGTCTCGGCGCTCGAACGCCACCACCGGCTCGATCTACCAGGCCGTGCTCGCTGCCGAACGCCGCGGCGACTACCTCGGCAAGACCGTCCAGGTCATCCCGCACATCACCGACGAGATCAAGCGGCGCATCCACGGCGTCGCCCACGACGACGTCGACGTCGTCATCACCGAGGTCGGCGGCACGGTCGGCGACATCGAGATCCTCCCGTTCCTCGAGGCCATCCGGCAATACCGCAAGGATGCCGGGCGCGACAACGTCTGCTACATCCACGTCACGCTCGTGCCGTTCATCGGCCCGTCGTCGGAGCAGAAGACCAAGCCCACCCAGCACTCGGTCACCGAGTTGCGCAGCCGCGGCATTCAACCCGACCTGATCGTGTGCCGCAGCGAGGTGCCGCTCAGCGAGGAACTGAAGACGAAGATCTCGCTGCTGTGCGACGTCGACGAGCGGGCGGTCATCAACGCGGCCGACGCCCGCAACATCTACGAGCTGCCGCTGATCCTCCACGACGAGGGACTCGACACGGTCGCCCTCGACGTGCTCCGGCTCGACGCTCCGGCGATCGACCTGGCGCCGTGGGAGGCGCTGGTGGAGCGGGTCGAGTCGGCCGACCGCACGGTGCGGATCGGCCTGATCGGCAAGTACATCGAACTGCCCGACGCGTACCTGTCGGTGGTCGAGTCGCTCAAGCACGCCGGCTTCCACCACGGGGCCAACGTCGAAATCGACTGGATTCAGGCCGAAGACGTCGAGGGGCTGCTGGCGGCCGAGCGACTCGGTGCGCTCGACGGCATCGTCATCCCCGGTGGGTTCGGCAGCCGCGGGTTCGAAGGCAAGATCACCGCCGCCCAATACGCACGCGAGGAGGGCGTACCGTGCCTCGGCCTGTGCCTCGGCCTTCAGGCGATGACGGTCGAGTTCGCCCGCAACGTGCTGGGCATGGAGCGCGCCAACTCGTCCGAGATGGACCCTACGACGCGATACCCCGTGATCGACCTGATGCACGACCAGCGCGACGTGTCCGACAAGGGCGGCACGATGCGGCTCGGCGCCTACTACGCCGTGTTGCGACCGGGCACCAAGGTCGCCGACGCATACGGTGAACCGGTCGTCAGCGAGCGTCACCGCCACCGCTACGAGTTCAACTCGAAGTTCCGGTCGCGCTTCGAGCAGGCCGGGTTCGTGTGCAGCGGCACCTCGCCCGACCAGCGCCTGGTCGAGTTCATCGAGCTCGCCGACCATCCGTACTGGGTCGCCACCCAGGCACACCCCGAGTTCAAGAGCCGCCCCGACCGCCCGCACCCGCTGTTCCGCGAGCTGATCGGCGCCGCGCTCGCCCGGCGCGACGAAACCCCGCCGGCGCTGCGCCGGTTGAAGGTCGAGGCCGCCGAGCGTGCCGCTGACACGGCTGCCGACGCCGCGTGACCGGCTTCGCCCATCTCGGCGACGAGCTGCTCCAGGAGGGGTTCGTCGTCAACTACGTGCGCGCCACGTTTGCTGCTCCCGACGGCTCCACGTTCGTCCGTGACATCGTGCGCTCGCCCGGCGCTGTGGCGGTGGTGCCGCTGATCGCCGGGAGCGGGCTGGTGCGGTTGGTCCGGCAGTACCGCCCGCCGTACGACCGCTGGCTCGTCGAGGTACCCGCCGGTACCCGCGACGTCCCCGGTGAGCCGCCCGCCGAGTGCGGGCGCCGCGAGCTCGCTGAGGAAGCCGGGCTGGCGGCCGGCGAGATGATCCACCTGACCGACTTCATCCCCTCGCCGGGCATGACCGACTCGGTGTTGTCGGTGTTCCTCGCCACCGGCTGCACGCCGGTACCGCGCGACCTGCACGGCCCCGAGGAGGAGCACATGGAGTTGCTCGACGTGTCGCTCGACGAGGCCCTGGCGATGGTCGACCGCGGCGAGATCACCGATGCCAAGACCGTCATCGGCCTGCTCCTCACCGCCCGCCGCCGCGATCTCGGTGGTTGAGCCGCCCCCGGTGGTTGTGCCCCACGGTGGTTGAGCCTGTCGAAACCACTTGTGCTGGCATGCTGGGGTGATGGTCAAGCCGCTCGACGCGATCCCTGACGCCGAGCTCGGCGCTGGGGTGCTGTCGATCGAGGCCGAGGACTTCCTGGTGTGGCTGGCGGCCGAGCGCGGACGCTCGAAGAACACCTTGGCCGCGTACCGGCGCGACCTGACCGGCTACGAGACGTGGCTGACCGAGCGCGGCCACGACGTGCTCGACATCACCGGTGACGGCCTGATCGAGTTCGTCGGCGCGCGCCGGGCGTCGGGCGCGGCAGCGTCGAGCGTCGCCCGCCAGCTGGCGGCGATCCGTATGCTGCACCGCTTCCTCGCCACCGAGCAGGTCCGTCCCGACGACCCCACGGCTGCGCTCGACGGCGTCAAGGTGCCCAAGGGATTGCCCAAGCCACTCACCGAAGCGCAGGTGACGTCGCTGCTCGACGCGGTCACCGGCGCCGATCCACTGGCCCGCCGCGACCGGGCGCTGCTGGAACTGCTCTACGCGACCGGTGCCCGCGTCAGCGAGGCGGTCGGGTTGTCGCTGGCCGACCTCGACCTCGACGCCGGTCTGGTGCGCCTGTTCGGCAAGGGCTCGAAGGAGCGGATCGTGCCGTTCGGCTCGGCTGCCGCGCGGGCACTCGCTGACTGGCTGGCCGAGTCGGGGCGGGGGGCGTTCGTGCCGGCCCAGTGGAAGCGGCGCGCCGACGCCGAGGCGGTGTTCCTCAACCAGCGCGGTGGTCGCTTGACGCGCCAGGGGGCGTGGCTGGTGATCACGAAGTACGGCCGCCTGGCCGGCATCGAGACGGAGCTGTCGCCGCACGTGCTGCGGCACTCGTGCGCCACCCACCTGCTCGATCACGGCGCCGACCTGCGGATCGTGCAGGAACTCCTCGGCCACGCGTCGATCTCGACCACCCAGGTGTACACGAAGGTCAGCCAGGAACGCCTGTGGGAGGTCTATCGGACCGCCCACCCGAGGGCGGCGGGCCGGTCCGGGTGAGCAAGGTGACACGGCTGCTGACCCAGCCGCACCATCTGGTCGCCCGGTTCGTGTGGTCGCTGCGGGCCAAGCCGCCCGGCGCAGCCGACGACGAGTGGGCCGAGACCAATCTGCTTCCGGGCGAGGTGGGCCTGTGGCGACGGATGAGTGACATGGACCGGGCGCATTCGATCAAGGTCGCCCGCCGGTTCGTCGCCGCCCGCCCCGAGGCGACCCGCGCGGAGGTGGCCGGAGCGCTGTTGCACGACGTCGGCAAGATCGAGTCCGGGCTCGGGGTGTGGGGTCGTGTCGCGGCATCGATCGTCGGCGGCCGCACCGAGCGTTTCCGCAGCTACCTCGACCACGAACGGATCGGCTCCGACCTCGCCGCGGCCGCAGGCAGCGCCCCCGCGACCGTCGACCTGATCGCCGAGCGTGGCCCCGCCTTCGAGACGTTGCACCAGGTCGATCGCACCTGACGCGCACCAGGTCTCGATACACAGGGCAGTGCCCGGCACTCGACCACCGTGGCTACCGGTCGTGTTCGCTACCGGTCGTCGAGTGGCGGACCCGCGGCGTAGCCGCCACTCCGGTGTATCGAGACCGGGGGTGCCCGTCAGGTCAGGACGACTCGGGCGCGGAGGTGGTTGGCGGTGGCGCGGAGCCACATCCACACCATGACGCCCAACCAGATGCCGGCGATGCCGAGCTGCGGCCAGGCCAGCACCAGCGCGCCGAACGGCACCAGCACGATCGTGTAGCCGAGCGCCGCGCGACCGAGGAAGCGGTAGTCGCCGGCGCCGATCAGCACGCCGTCGTAGGCGAACGCGATCGCGGCGGGCACCATCAGCGCGGCCAGCCACAGCGCCGCCCCCGTTGCCCGTTCGACGACCGCCCCGTCGTTCGTGAACAGGTGCGGAATGAACGGCGCCAGCGCGGCGATGATCGCACCCAGCGCAACGCCGGCGATGACCGACATCACCACCGCCCGGCGTGCGACGTGGGCCGCGGCACCCCGGTCGTCGCGGCCGAGATCCTCGGCGATCAGCGTCTGCGCCGGTATCGCCAGGGCATCGAGCGACAAGGCGATGAAGAAGAACAAGCTCATGCCGATCTGGTGCGCGGCCAGCGTCGGGGCATCCACCCGAGCTGCTACAGCGGCCGACCCCGACGTGATCACCAGCATCGAGCCCACCCGTAGCAGCAGGTGACGCCCGGCCGTCATCAGCGGGGCCATGCCCGACCACGCCGGGCGGCGGTGTGTCGCCGGGGCGATCTGGCGGCGCACCAGCAGCACGAACGCGATCGCCGCGGCAACCTGGCTGATGACCGTCGACCACGCCGAACCGGCCACACCGAGATCGAGCCCGTAGACCATCGTGATCTCCAACACCAGGTTCGCCAGGTTGCTGGCGAGCAGGATCCACAACGGCGTCGTGTAGTTCGAGGCGCCTCGCAGCACGCCGAGCGTGCCGAGCGTGACGAGCATGAACGGGATACCGATCGCCGAGATCGACAGGTACGTCGTGGCATGTTCGAGCACGGCACCGCTGGCGCCGAACGCGCGGCAGATCGGCCGGGCCGACAGCGCCAGGCCGGGTGCCGCGACGACGCCGACCAGCGCCGCCAGCCAGATCGCCTGCACGCCGACGTTGGCGGCTCCGGCCCGGTTGCCGGCGCCGATTCGTCGGGCCACCCGCTCGGTGGCGCCGTAGGTGAGGAAGTTCGAGCCGCCGTACACGATGCCCAGCACGCTCGCCGCGATCGCCAGGCCGGCCAACTCGTCGGTACCGAGCCTGCCGACGATCGCCGTGTCGGTGAGGACGTACAGCGGCTCGACCGCCAACGACCCGAGCGCGGGAATCGCAAGCTTGAGAATCCGTCGATCGACCGGGGACAGCCTGGACTTGGTTTCGACCGGCTCAACCACCGGTGGTTGAGCCTGTCGAAACCACCTCACCGTCGGAGCATCGGTTCACGCGGGGAGCATGCCGATCGCCGCGTACGCGCGGGCGAGGGTGGTGGCCGAGACTTCACGGGCCTTGTCGCGTCCCACCCGGAGCAGGCGGGTCAGCTCGCCCTTGTCGGCGATCAGTTCGTGGTACCGCTGTTGGATCGGTTCGAGTACGGCGACGACCGCCTCGCCGGTGGCCGTCTTCAGGTCGCCGTAGCGGGTGTAGTCGGCAGCCACCCGGTCGGGCGTGGAGTCGGTCGCCGCGGCCAGGATGTCGAGCAGGCTCGACACACCCGGCTTGGCCGCCACGTCGTACCGGACCTCGGTCTCGGAGTCGGTGACCGCCCGCTTGAACTTCTTCATGATCACGTCGGGCGGGTCGAGCAGGTACACCACGCCGGCGTCGCTGGCCGCCGACTTCGACATCTTGTTGGTGGGTTCCTGGAGGTCCATCACCCGGGCCCCGGCCGGCGGGGTGACGGCCTCGGGCACCTTGAACGTGTCGCCGAAACGCCCGTTGAAGCGGACCGCCGCGTCGCGGGTGATCTCGACGTGCTGGCGCTGGTCGTCGCCCACCGGCACCTGGTCGGGGTCGTACAGCAAGATGTCGGCGGCCTGAAGCGCCGGGTAGGTGAACAGGCCGGCCGAGATGAACTCGCCCTGTCGCTTGGCGGTCTTGTCCTTGAACTGGGTCATCCGGCTCAGCTCGCCGTACGACAACGTGCACTCCATCACCCAGCCGAGCTGGGCGTGCTCGGGTACGTGACTTTGCACGAACACCGTCGACACATCGGGGTCGAGGCCGACCGCGAAGAACGTCGTAGCGACCTGCAGCGTCGACTCGCCCACCACGCCGGGCCGGTCGGCGACGGTGAGCGCGTGCAGATCGGCGACGCCATAGAAGTTGTCCTTGGCGTGCTGCTCGCGCACCCAGCCCCGGAACGCGCCGAGGTAGTTGCCCAGATGGGCATCGCCGGTTGCCTGCACGAGCGAGAGGGTGCGTACCACGCCGGCGAGACTAGGCAGAACGAAAGGTGTCAGACACCTTCCGTTCTGCGTAACCTGGCGGGCGTGACGGTGAGCCGCCGATTTCGGTGCCCCGGGTGGACAGCCCGGGGACGGTGACGCCCTTCGCTTGCGTGCGCCGCGACCGAGTCCGCCCGGGGAATCTGCCCTGTCCCGTGTCACTCTGAAAGGACTCCCGTGATCTCCGACATTCTCGCTGCGCGCGACGCCGCCTTGGCCGACGTCGCCGCGGCCACCGGTCTCGACGACGTCAAACGCCTCACCACCGAACTGCTCGGCAAGACCGGTGCGATCGCCGGCTTCAAACGCCAACTCGGCGGGCTCGCCACGCCGGACGAGAAGAAGGCCGCAGGCCAAGCCGTCAACGAGGCGCTGGCCGCTGTCGAAGCTGCGTTGGCGGCGCGTTCCGGTGAGCTGGGCGAGGCCGCGCTGGCAGCCCAGGTCGCGGGCGAGCGGCTCGACCTCACCGAGTACGTGCGGGCGCCGCGCCGTGGCCACGCACACCTGGTCACCCAAGCCTGGCAACGGCTCGAAGACGTGTTCGTGGGGCTCGGTTTCCAGGTCGCCGAAGGCCCGGAGGTCGAGACCGACTGGCACAACTTCGAGGCCCTCAACATGGGTGAAGGCCACCCCGCACGCGGCGAGTTCGACACGCTGTTCACCGACTACGCGGCGGCTGGCAGCGCGACGGGGAACGTGCTGTTGCGCACGCACACGTCGCCGGTACAGATCCGTACGATGCTCACCCAAGAGCCGCCGATCTACGTGGTGGCGCCCGGACGGGTGTTCCGGCGCGACACCCCCGACGCCACGCACATGCCGGTGTTCCACCAGATCGAGGGGCTGGTGATCGACCGCGGGATCGGCCTCGCCGACCTGGCGGGCACGATCGAGGCGTTCACCAAGGCCTTCTTCGGGCCCGGGTTCTCGTCGCGCCTGCGGCCGAGCTACTTCCCGTTCACCGAACCGTCGGCCGAATTCGACATCCAGCGCCCCGATGGCTCGTGGCTGGAGCTCGGCGGGTGCGGGGTCGTGCACCCCAACGTGCTGCGCGCCGGCGGCATCGACCCCGAGGAGTGGAGCGGGTTCGCGTTCGGCTTCGGCATCGACCGCATGGCCGTGATGCGCCACAGCGTCGCCGACATCCGCGACATGTACACCAACGACCTCCGCTTCATCTCCCAGTTCTGAGCCGGTCCAAAATGCCCGATCGCTGCGTTCCGGAACGACTCGTTGGCCTCGAGCCAACTTCGCCGTCCCGCGCCTTGCGCTCGAACATTTCGATCCCGGCTATCGAGGAAGAATCATGAAAATCTTGCTGTCGTGGTTGAACGACTACGGGTCGTTTGCCGATCCATCTGACGCTGACGCTGTGCAGCGGCTGGCCGAGGTGATGACGGGGCTGGGGTTGGCGGTCGAAGAGGTCGTGCCGGTGGGGGCGACGGTGCCGGGTGTGATGTCGGCGCGCGTGCTGCGCACCGAGCAACACCCCGACGCCGGGCACGTGCAGCGGGTGTGGGTCGACACCGGCTCCGGCGAATCCGACGATGTGGTCACCCACGTGTGGTGCGGGGCGTTCAACTTCGCGCCTGGCGACGTGGTGCCGCTGGCCACGCTCGGCACCACGATGCCGAACGGCATGACGATCGCCCGCCGCCCGATCCTCGGCCACGACTCCGAGGGCATGCTCTGTTCGGCGAGCGAGCTCGGCCTCGGCGACGATCACTCGGGCATCCTGGTCCTGCCCGCCGACGCGCCGCTCGGCGTGCCCTACGGCGACGTGCTCGGCATCGCGCCAGACGTGCTGATCGACATCGACCTGACCCGCAACCGCCCCGACTGCTGGGGCTACGTCGGCATCGCCCGCGACCTCGCCGCCCAGTTGGGCATCGAGCTGCGGCTGCCGGTACCGGTAGTAACGACCGGCTCAACCACCTCGGACGCCGGAAAGGTGGTTGAGCTTGTCGAAACCACCGTGCGCACAGCGCCGGTCGAGCTGCGCAGTCCCGAGCGGTGCGGTCGCTTCACGTCGGCCGTGCTGTCAGGTGTTGTCGTCGGGCCGTCGGCACCGTGGATGCAGCGCCGGCTCGCCGCCGCCGGGATGCGCCCGATCAACAACGTGGTCGACGTGTCGAACTACGTCATGCTCGAACTCAACCAACCGAACCACGCCTACGACCTCGACACGCTAGGAGGCGGCGGGTTCATCGTCCGCGAGGCCGCCGCTGGCGAGCAAATCGCCACGCTCGACGGCGAGACGCGCACGCTCACGGTCAACGACTGCGTGATCTGCGACGCCACCGATACGCCGATCGGTGTGGGCGGCGTGATGGGTGGCCTGCACACCGAGATCACCGACGCCACCACCACCGTGGCGCTCGAAATCGCCTGGTTCGACGAGTTGTCGGTGCTCCAGACCGCGCAGCGGCTCGGGCTGCGCTCCGAGGCATCGGCCCGCTACGAGCGCGGGTGCGACCCGTACGTGATCGACGCGGCCCGGGCCCGGTTCGCCGAACTGTTGCGCGAGACGTGCCCCGAGCTCGTGCTCCACGACGGTGTGGTCGACGCCCGCGGCACGCTGCGGCCACCCGACCGGGCCACCGAGGTACGCCAGGCCACCGTCGACCGGCTGCTCGGCGCGCATGTGCCAGCCGACGACTGGGCCGCGCTGCTCGACCCGATCGGCTTCACACTCACCGGTTCGGGCGACACGCGCACGGTTGCGCTGCCGTCGTGGCGCCCCGACTCGACCGGAGAGGTCGACGTGGTCGAAGAGATCGGCCGTCACTACGGCTACGACCGGATCGGCAAGCGGGTGCCCGCGGTCAGGTCGGCAGGCGGGCTGACGGTGCTCCAGCAGCGCCGCCGCCGGCTGCGCGAGGTGCTGCTCGGCTTGGGTATCTCCGAGGCGATGCCGAACCCGTTCCTCGCCCCCGGCGCGCTCGCCAAGGCGAGCATCGACGGGCCCGTGATCCACATCACCAACCCGCTGCGCGACGAGGAGAGCGTGCTGCGAACCTCACTGCGGCCGGGCTTGCTCGATGCGATCGCCTTCAACGAGTCGCACCGCACGTTCGGCGTGGCACTGTTCGAGATCGGCCACGTCTACCCACCGGGTACCGGCGAGCTGCCCGACGAGCGCGAAGTGCTGTGCGTGATGCTCGCCGGCCAGGAGGCGCCGGCTGCGGTGGCGGTGTGGCGCGAGGTCGCCGCCGCACTCGGCGTCGGCGCACGGATCGACCAGGCGCGCCCACCGGCCGGGCTGCACGCCACCCGGTCGGCCGTGCTGCAAGCAGGCCGTGACCCGTCGGGCGCGGTCGGCGAGGTCGACCCAGCCGTGCTGGCCCGCTTCGGTGTCAGCGAGCGGGTGGCGATCGTCGAACTCGACCTCACCGAGGTGCTCGCTCGCGAACCGAAACCGGCGGTGTGGCAGCCGGTGAGCCGGTTCCCGTCGAGCGACCTCGACCTGGCGTTCGTCGTGCCCGACACGGTGCCCGCCGAGAAGGTCGACAAGGCGATCCGCCAGGGTGCCGGAAAGCTGCTGGTCGGGCTCGACCTGTTCGACGTGTTCCGTGGCGCCTCGGTGGGCGAGGGCAACCGCAGCCTGGCGTACCGCCTGCGCCTGCAAGCCGCCGACCGCAACCTCACCGATGCCGACATCGCCGCCGTCCGCGAAGGCGCCCAAGCAGCCGCCGCCAAACTCGGCGCCGACCTCCGCGGCTAGCACCTGCGGCTGATCAGGCGAGCGCGTCGGCGACGACGGTCTCGGTTTCGGTGACCGTGAGGTCGAGCACCGAACTGGCGTCGACCGGCTCCCAACTACCGGCGCGGTTGACGAGCAGCCGCACAGCCTTCGTGCGCAGGTCGATCTCCAGGTACTCGCGCACGCCGTACGCGGCGTAGAACGGGAGCTTCTCGCCAGCCTTCTCACCGGGGGACAGGATCTCGACGACGAGTTCGGCGGTCGCCAGGAACGCGGGGGAGGTGCGTTCGGTGCCGGGTCGGAACACACCGATGTCGGGTACCCGCGCGTCGAACTTGTCGACTCCGACGTTCAAGCCGCCGCTGGCGACATGAAGACCCGCGTGCTTCGCCTTCGGTAGGAGCAACACAGAGAGATGGGTCATCAGCGTGCCGTGTTCAGGGCTGGGGCCGGTCACGATCCGGTACACCCCCTCCCACCACTCGTCCCACCGATCGAGATCGTTGGCGCGGCGGTACTCGATCAGTTCGAGTAGCCCGGGGGCTTCGTCGGTGCTGGCTTGCACCATCATCGGCATACACGGTACCTCCTGGGTTGGGTGGGCATGGGGCCGACCCAACACGCATAGGCTCCGGTGGTCAATCGGGAGAAGTCCCCTCCCCGCCAGGACCGAGGAACTTGCCGAGGACGGTGACCTGGCCGTCGGCGTAGCCGAGGCGCTCGTAGAAGGCGACCGCGGCGGCGTTGTCGTGGCGCACCATCAGGTTCAGCTTGGGCACGCCGCGCGCCTGGAGCCAACGCTCGGCCGCCGCCATCAGCCGCCGTCCAACACCGCCCCGACGTACCGCCGGGTCGACGGCCAGGTAGTACACCCAGCCGCGGTGGCCGTCGTGGCCGACCATCACCGTGCCGACCAGGGCGTCGCCGGCGAACGCGCCGAGCACCGCCGAGGTCGGGCCGGCCAGCGCCCGATCGAAGTCGTCGCCGGGGTCGTTCCACGGCCGGGAGAGGCCGGCCGCCGCCCACAGTTCGATCGCCGTCTCGCGATCCGTCGCACTCGTCTCGCGGACGTCGGCCATGCCGCAGTGTGGCACCTGGATGATCGGCAATACCGTTTCAGTTTGCTGCCTGCTCCCGGTGGTTTCGACAGGCTCAACCACCTGGCCAGCGCCCGCTCCCGGTGGTTGAGCCTGTCGAAACCACTTCACTGAACGGCACCTGGCCGTGCCGGGGTTGGCGGATCGTGGGGGTAGCCTGAGGGTGCCCGGCCGTGGTGGCTGGGGCCGACGAGGGTGTCCCGTACCGGCAGGTGCAAAGACGGGCTCGGGAGATGAGCCATGTCGTGGATCCTGTTGATCGTCGCCGGACTGCTCGAGGTGGCGTGGGCTGCGGCACTGCCCGCCACGCACGGCCTGACCCGCCCGCTGCCCACGGCGGCGTTCCTCGTCACGTTGGCCGGAAGCATGTTCCTGCTCGCCCGCGCCACCCAGACGATTCCTCTCGGCACGGCCTACGTCGTGTGGGTGGGCATCGGGGCGGTCGGTGCGGCGATCGTGGGCTTGGTGCTGCACGGCGACCCGGCCACACCCGCCCGGCTCGGGTTCCTCGCCTTGCTGATGGTGTCGATCGTCGGCCTCAAGCTGACGAGCCACTGACCGGGACGGCGTGGAACTCGCGGAAGGTGAAGGCGTCCGCCGTGGCGCCCTTTGCCCGCAACAGGTCGAGCCGGTCGACGGCCTCGTCGAGCGACGGCAGGTGGCCCGCGGCAACCCACCAGAGCACGACCACCGCGTCGCCGGCGCGCTCGAACCACTCGGCCCGCCGACGTAGGAACGCCGTGTGGTCGCTGCGGTACACGTAGTTCCACAGCGACTCGCGGTCGGCCCACACCGACATGTTCACGATCATCCCGTCGAGCGCGGGATGGCTGAGGTCGGTCGCGTTGTCGCCGTCGTCGCCGATCAGCCGCCACACGAACCCGGGCGACGCCTCGGCCAGCGCGTTGACCTCGTCGAGGGCGTTCATGAAGTCGGCCATCCGCGAGTCGTCGAGCGGGAAGCGCGGCGTGGCGACGTTGAGCTGGGCGAGGTGGTGGGGCACCCGCCCAGCACACCACAAACCGGTGTGTCGCGTGCGGTGCGGCTGGCACTCGCGACGGGGTGAAGGCAGACTGGCGGTGATGGCGGGCGAGACCGATCTGGCGGCGATGTTGGCGACGCTGACGATCGAGCGGCGGCCGGATGCGTACACGTTCGTGACGGGGTCGGAGTGGCAGGCGTTGGCCAGCGCCGCAGCGGCGACGATCGTCGAGGTCGAGGGGCCGACGTACGTGGCCACGGTGACCGACTGCCGGCGGCTCGGCGCGCCGGTCGGGTTCGAGGCCGCGTGGCTCACCGTCACCGTCCACAGCTCGCTCGAAGCGGTCGGGCTCACGGCCGCGCTGAGCGGTGCCATGGCCCATGCCGGTATCGCCTGCAACCTGCTCGCCGCGTTCCACCACGACCATCTGCTCGTCCCGTGGGAGCGCGCCGACGAGGCGGTCGCCGTGCTGGCCGCTCTACGCAGCCCGTAGCGTCGTCCGGCATGTTCTCCGAGAAGCCGACGATCGTGGGTGAACGGGTCGTCCTGCGGCCGATCGTGGCGGCCGACGCAGACGCGATGTGGGCCGACCTCGACGACCCTGAGGGGGCGCGCCTCACCGGCACCCACGCCACGTTCACGCGCGCGGCGATCGAGCGCTGGGCCGCCACCCGCGCCGACCAGCCCGACCGGCTCGATCTGGCCGTCACCGAGCGGGCGACGGGGGCATGGCTGGGCGAGGTGGTGATCAACGACTGGGACGCCGACAACCGGTGCTGCGGCTTCCGGATCGCGCTGGGGCCGCACGGCCGCGACCGCGGTTTCGGCACCGAGGCGACCCGCCTGATCGTCGACCACATCTTCGCCACGTACGAACCGGTGCACCGGATCGAGCTCGAGGTCTTCGCCTTCAACCCGCGCGCCCGGGCGGTCTACGAGCGGGTGGGGTTCGTGTACGAGGGCACCCGCCGCGACGCCTTGCGGTGGGACGGCGAATGGGTCGACGCGATCGACATGGCGATCCTGCGCCCCGACTGGCAGACCGCCCGCCCGTAGGCGCGGCCATTGCGCCCGGTGGTTTCGACAAGCTCAACTACCTGGTCAGCGCTTGCGTCCGGTGGTTTCGACAAGCTCAACCACCTGGTCAGCGCTTGCGTCCGGCGGTTGAGCTTGTCGAAACCACGCCGGCGGTGGATCCCGACTAGGTGAACCTCACGGCGAGGACGGGTGGGAGGTCGTTGGTGACCTCGGTCCAGTGGTCGCCGCCGTCGATGCTGGTCCACACGCCGCCGCTGGTGGAGCCGAGCACGAGCTGCTCGCCGCTGGCGTCGACGTCGAGCCCGTGGCGGTAGACGAGGTGCCACGCGTTGTGCTGGGGAAGGCCGTCGGTGAGCTGCTCGAACGTCGCCCCACCGTCGCGGGTGCGGGTGACGACCACTCGGCCGTCGACCGGGACGCGGACCTCGTCGCTGGCAGCCGGCACGAACCAGGCCGTGTCGGGGTCGGTGGGGTGGGCAGCGACGGCGAACCCGAACGTCGACGGGTCGACGCCGGTGATCTCGGTCCACGAGCTGCACCCGTCGGTCGACCGGTACATGCCGCCGTGGTGTTGCACCCAGGCGACCTCGGGCGCAGCGGGGCAGCGGGCGATCCGGTGCGGGTCCTGCATCGCCGGGTTGCCGGCCTCTTCGGGCGGCGTGTACGGGGCGTTCATGCCGGTGGCCGGCGCCCACGAGCGGGTTCCGTCGCGGGTGACCCACACGCCACCGGCCGACAGCCCGACGGCGAGCGTGTCCGGGTCGCTCGGGTGGAGGCTGATCGAGTGCAGGCCGGGGTCGTCGAACCCGCCGCCGAACCACTGCGACCGGGTCGGGTGGTCCCACAGCGACTCGACCAGCGACCACGTCTCGCCCCGGTCGGTGCTGCGGAACATCCCACCGGGAATCGTGCCGCACCACAGCTCGCCCGGCCGCGACGCGTGCCCCGGTTCGATCGTCCAGATCAGCTTGGTCGACCACTCGACCGGCTCGCCGCGGACCGGGTCGACGTGTACCTCGCCGTTGGTGGGCTGGGGGTAGGCGGGGGCGTCGGTCTCGACCCAGGTCGCTCCGTCGTCGTCGGAGTACTGGAGTTTGCAACCGAAGTGGCCGTGGTCGAGCGCCGCGTGGATACGCCCGTCGCGCGGATCGCGCACGGCGTTGCTGACCTGCACGCCGAGGAAGCCGAGCAGGTCGAGTTGCCCGTCGCGCAGGCGGAACAGGCCCTTGCGGGTCGACAGGAGCACGTCCTGGTTCGGGTGTGGGTGCATGGTCAACCTCCGGACAGGGCCTGGAACACGTGGATCGTCGATGTCGGTGTGACGGGTGTGGTGAGCGCGTCGACGTGGGTGACCTGCTCGCCGTCGACGAACAGGGTCACGTGGCGCCGGATCCGCCCGGCGTCGTCGAGCACATAGCTGCGCACGGCCGGGTGGAGCTCGAAGTAGCCGGCGAATGCCGCACCGACGGTGCTGGCCTGCTCGATCACCGCGTCGGGGCAGGTGACGTGACGGCGGAACGCCTTGGCGAAGACGAGCTGGGTCATGTGGCTACCACCGCCCCGGTACGCCGTTCGAGCAGCGCCGCCAACTGGTCGAGCTGGGCGACCATGTCGCCGTAGTAGCGGGTGCCCCAGTTGGCGACCATCCAGGCCCAGCCGAACTGCGGGTGCTCGGCGTCGAGCGAGTCGCGCACGGCGATCACGTCGGCGAGGTCGGTCGCCGCCCGGTTGCGTTCGGCGGCGAGGTCGCTGGCGAGCCGTTCGGGTTCGGCAAGGTGACCGACGATCAGCCGCAGCGCGAGGTGGCTCTTGAACACAGTGGGCGACAGCTCGCCCTCGGCCAGCCAGCGGGCAAGCGCGTCACGGCCGGCCGGCAGCAGTTCGTAGCCCGTTTCGGTGCGGCCGACCAGGCCGGCCACGGCCAGCCGCTGCAGCTCGCTGTAGATCTGGCTCATCGCCGGGGCGGCGAAGAAGAACCGCAGGGTGCGTTCGGCGCGCTGCTTGAGCTCGTAGCCGGTGGCGGGGCCGAACGCCAACAGCACCAACGCGGCGTGTGCGGTACCGCTGCGATCGTGTCGCAACGGTGGTGCGGCGGCGTCCATGGGGGCATCGTAGAGAATATTCCTATTAGGAACAAGCGCGGCAATGGTGCGCTATCAGGACGTGTGCTGACCGGGAGATGGGGTAGACCGGCGGCATGGCTCTGCGTTGGTACACCGTCATCGTCGACTGCCTCGACGTCGCCGCCCAGTCGAAGTGGTGGGCCGAGACGCTCGGCTGGAAACCGATCTACGAAGCACCCGACGAAGTGGTGCTCGTGCCCGGCTACGTCGACGAGCAGGTGATCGCGTCCACCCCCTGGGAGCGCGTCCCGCCCGGCCTGGTGTTCGTGCCGGTGGCCGAGGGCAAGACGGTGAAGAACCGCCTGCACATCGACCTGGCCCCCCACACCAGTGACGACCGGGACGCCGAGATCGCCCGCTTGCTGGCACGCGGTGCGACCCAGATCGACGTCGGGCAGGCCGACGACGCGTCGTGGACGGTGCTCGCCGACCCGGAAGGCAACGAGTTCTGCGTGCTCTCCGCGCGCGACTTCTGACCCCGGGTCAGTTCATCGACAGGTCGTCGGGTGCGTCGGCCAGCCAGGCCAGGCGGCCGCCCTGGCGGCGCAGTACCGAACGCCACAGGCCGTCCGGTTCGGGGTCGAACACGTCGGCGGGCTCGGCGTCGAGCACCAGCCAGGCACCGGCGTCGATCTCGCTTTCGAGTTGGCCGGGGCCCCACCCCGAGTAACCGCGGAACACGCGCACGGCGGTGACGCTGGCGGCGACGAACGCCGGGTCGGCGGTGAGGTCGGCCGAGGCGATCGGGCCCGACACGGGCGCGAGTTCGTCGGTGGCCTCGTCGAGCACCCGCTTGGTGAGCGCCAGCGCGATCAGCGCGTCGGGTTCCACCGGTCCGCCCTGGAACATCGAACCGTGGGCAAGGTCGTTCCAGCGGTCGAGTGGCTCGCGCAGTTCTTCGTCGATCGGGCGGTTGATGATCACCCCGAGCGCGCCCTCGCCGTGGTGTTCGAGCATGTACACCACCGTGCGGTCGAAGTTGGGGTCGCCGAGTGGGGGCGTGGCGACGAGCAGGCGACCCTTGGTGGGGGTGGAGCCGGCGAACATGAGCACCATTCTGCCGCACCCGCAGGAATCCCCACTTGGTCTTATGGTCTGACCAAATATTGCAGCTACGCTACCGCGCGGCGAATCCGCCGGTCCGGCTTGCAGAGGAGGTTCCCGGGAATGATCGAACTCGAAGCGTGGCGGGGGCAATGGTTCATGGTGGCCGAAGTGGCCGACCTGAGCGACCGCCCGCTGGCCGTCAAGCTGCTGGGTGTCGACTACGTGGTGTGGCGTGGCTCGGACGGGGCACTCGTCGCGGCTCCCGACCGCTGCCCGCACCGCGAGGCACCACTCAGCGCCGGCACGGTCTCGGACGGGTGCGTCGTGTGCCCGTACCACGGGTGGACGTTCGGTGACGGTGGGCGCTGCGTCGAGGTGCCGTCGTCGGGCGCCGGCCGCCCGGTGCCACCCAAGGCTCACCTGTCCACCGTCCACGCCGTCGAGCGGTACGGCCTGGTGTGGCTGTGCCCGGGCGAACCTGAAGGCGAGATCTTCGCCTGCCACTACGACGACGACCCGACGTTCCGGCGGATCAACACCGGCGTCGATGTGTGGCGCACGAACGCGCTGCGGATGGCCGACAACTTCATGGACATCTCGCACTTCCCCTGGGTGCACACCGGTACGTTCGGCAACGCCCAGCAAATCGAGGTGCCCCACATCGACCTCGGCCCGCTCGACGACGGGTTCCACGGCTACGCCTACGAGGTCGCCGCCGGCAACGTCTCGGCCGAGGGCAACGTCGCGTCCGGCACGGCCGATTCCGATGTCGTCCACCGCTACATGTCGACCGGGTTCCACCTGCCGCTCACGGTGCGCTCGACGATCCGCTACGACAACGGGCTCGAGCACATCATCTTGATGCTGTCGACCCCGGTCGACGACGTCACGTCGTACTTCTCGTTCGTGATCTGGCGCAACGACGACTTCAGCGTGCCGGCCGAAGAGGTGATCGCGTTCGATCGGGCGATCGGCGCCGAGGACAAGCGCATGCTCGAACTCGTGCCCGGCGTGCTGCCGCTCGACCAGACCCGCACCGTCAGCGTGCAGAGCGACAAGGCATCGGTCGAGTGGCGCCGCCACCTGGCGGCCCTGCTCGGCGTCGGCGCGCCGGTGAACCGGCCCGTGGTGGCAGCCGCCGGCGACTGACCCCGATGACTGACGGGCGACTCAGCATGGAACTGCCAGCGAACGAGTTCAAGGCCCGCCTGACCACCGGCGCGGCGGTGCAGTGGGGGATGTTCACGTCGCTCGCCGACCCGGTGGCAGCCGAGATCTGCGCCGGCGCCGGGTTCGACTTCGTCGTCGCCGACACCGAGCACGCCCCGGCCGATCTGCGTACGGTGCTGGGCCAGCTCCAGGCGATGAGCGCGTACCCGGTCGAACCCGTGGTGCGCACGTTCGACGACGACCCGGCGGTGCTCAAGCGCTTTCTCGACCTGGGTGCGCGCACGCTGCTGGTGCCGATGGTCGCCTCGGGCGAGCAGGCCGCGGCGATCGTGCGCGCCACCCGCTACGGCGGCGACGGCGTGCGCGGGGTGTCGTCGGCCCGTGCGGCCCGGTGGGGCCGCGTTCCCGGCTACCACGCCACGGCCGACGAGCAGATCTGCGTGCTCGTGCAGGTCGAGTCGGCCGCCGCGCTGGAACGGCTCGACGAAATCTGCGCGGTGCCGGGCGTCGACGGTGTGTTCGTCGGCCCGATGGACCTGGCGACGTCGCTCGGCTACGTCGGCGGGGGCACGCACCCCGACGTCGTCGCGGTCGTCGAGGCCACGCTGCGGCGGATCGCCGAGGCAGGTGCGACGCCGGGCGTGCTGGCGTCGACCCCCGACCTGATCGGGCGCTACGTCGCCGCCGGCGCGCGCTTCGTGGCCGCCGGCGTCGACACGATGCTCCTGGCCCGCGCAACAAGCGACCTCCGCGAGTCCTTGCCGGGGGTGTAGTGGTTTCGACAGGCTCAACCACCTTGGGGCACAGGAGCCAAGGTGGTTGAGCCTGTCGAAACCACCGGTGGGACCGGGTCTCGACCTAGCCCCAGACGCGGCGGGCGGTTTCGTACACTCCCTGGTCGAAGCTGAACTCGACCCAGTTGCCGTCGGGGTCGTTGAGCATGCAGATGTAGCCGATCGGGTCGGGCATCCACTTGGCGGGCATGCCGAGGCACCCGGCTGCGGCCCCGCGGGCGGCGATCTCGTCGACGGCTTCCTTGGAGGGCAGCTCGATGCCGATGTGGTTGAACACGCCGAGCGACGCGATCGGTGCCGGGGCGAACGGGTCACGATCGGGGAAGAACTCGGCGATCACGAGGATGAACGGGTTCTCCGGGTCGGGGTGCCCGAGCCAGGCGCCGTGGCCGTCCTCATCGGTGCGGCGGTCGAGCAGCTGGAGGTCGGTGTAGGTGGTGTACCAGTCGATCGTGGCCTGAATGTCCTTGACGCGCAGGGCGATGTGGGTCCAACGCGACGTGGTAGGCCGCAGCGAGTGCTGCGCGGTCTCATGGGCGGTCATAAGGTGGCACACTAGCGCGCCTGGACGTACGGTCAGACCATTAGACCGTTGAACCGTTCCGCTCGGCGTGCAACGATTGGGCAACATGATTGGGTACCTATGACCACCACCGAAGCACCGTCACCGATCGCGTTCGACCCGCTCGCCCGCGAGACGATCAGCGCGCAGATCCGCGATCAGTTGCTCCAGCGGATCATCGCCGGCACGCTCGCGCCCGGCACGCGCGTGCCGTCCGAACGCGACCTGTCCGAGCAGTTCGGTGTCGCCCGCACGTCGGTGCGCGAGGCCATGCAAGGCCTCTTGTCGATCGGTGTCATCGAGCGGCGCGGCAACCGCAGCTTCATCGTCGAGCACTTGCCCGACGTCAACTTCAACGGGCGCGACGACCGGCGCGAGTTCGTCCGCCAGCTGTTCGAGACGCGGCGTCTGCTCGAGGTGCCGATCATCGAGCTCGCCGCCGAGCGGGCGACGCCCACCCAGCGCGCCGAGATCCGTGAGTTGGCGGCGCGCTTCAGCCCCGACATGGCTGTGCGTGCGTTCCGCGAGCTCGACCAGGAGTTCCACACGCGGATCGCCCGGGCGTGCCAGAACCCGCTGCTGGTCGAGGTGTACGGCAAGGTGATGACGCGCCTGTTCCAGTCGGACGACATCGCCGAGCTGTTGCACCACGAGGCCAACCGCGACGAGGTCGGCAAGATCGTCGGCGAGGCGTCGGCGCAACACGCCGCGCTGGCGCGCGCCGTGGCCGACGGCGACACCGACGCGGCCCGCCGCGAGGGCACCGCCCATCTGGCGTCGGTCGAACGGCGGATGATCGACCGACTCGTGTGACGTGACGTGACCGGTGCGCCCGGTCACTGCGGCGAGGGACGTCCCTTGCCGAATGGACAGTTGGTCTGACAGACTGACCGAATGACGTACCCCAATGTTCTTGTCTTCGTCGACTACCCGACCGACGATGTCGATGCCGCCCGCGCGTTCTATGCCGAGGTGTTCGGCTGGGAGATCGAAGACCGTATCCCGGGCCTGTTCAACCGCATCGTGCCGGGCCAGAACTTCAAGCTCGACGACGGCACCCAGGGCCCGACGGGCAACCTTCACATGGGCATCTACAACGCCGCCAACGCGCGGCCGCGCACCGACGACGCGCCCGCCGAGCCGACCACGGTGAGCGCCGGCCGGGCAGCACGGGCGTGGATCCTCGTCAGTGAGGACGATTCGTTCGACCGGATCCTCGACGCCGCCGACCGGCTCGGCGGCACGGTGCTGTTCCGGAACCACTTCTGGACCGAGTTCGGCGGCGCGTGTGCGGCGTTCGTCGACCCGTGGGGCAACCAGTTCATGTTGTGGCAGCACCTGCCCGAGGTGGAGCGCGACGAGGAGACCCACCAGGTCGTCGGCGAGCACGTCGTGCCCGACGGCTGGACGTACGAGTAGTCGATCAAGGAGCTGACCGACGAGTAGACGCGGCGGCTTCGGTCTGATATGGTCTGACCATCAGTCCAAAGACGCCGCTTCCTCTCAACCCGGAGACCCGATGATCACCGGCATGAATCACGCCGTCCTGTACGTGCGCGACGCCCGTCGCCAGCAGCGCTTCTACGAAGACGTGCTCGGCTTCGAGACCGTCATCGAGCACCCCGACGGGGCGTTCGTGTTCCTGCGTGCACCCGCCTCGCCGAACCACCACGACCTGGCGTGCTTCTCGATCGGTGACGCGGCCGGTGCCTCGATGGCCGGGCGCGCCACCGTTGGCCTGTACCACATCGCCTGGGAGGTGCCGACGCTGGCCAGCCTGGAGGCGATGCGCGAGCGCTTGGCCGCGGCCGGAGCACTGCACGGTGCCTCCGACCACGGCTGCAACAAGAGCCTGTACGCGAAAGACCCCGACGGCCTCGAGTTCGAGGTGATGTGGCTGGTGCCGCACTCGGAGTGGGGCGACGCGGAACACCAGGCGATCATCGAACCACTCGACCTTGCCGCCGATGTCGCCCGCTTCGGCGCCGACCGGACGTCGTCCACTCACCTGCCCCGACCCGATGGAGCATCCCCCCGTGCTTGAGCAACTGGCTAACCAATATTGCTACTTCCTCGACGACGACGCGTTCGTCGAGACCGACCGGCCCGGGTTCCGGCGTCGCGTCATCACCGGAGACCAACTCCAACTGTGCTTCTGGCGGATCGCCGGTGGCTCGGGCGGGTCGTTCTTGCACCATCACGAGGCCCACGAGCAGCTCGGCATCATCGCCCGCGGCGCGCTCGACTTCCGGATCGGTTCGCCCGACGACGAGACCCGCACGGTGCTGCGCGCCGGCGACGTCTATCTCGCGCCGGTGTCGATCTGGCACGGCGACTCGGTCTTCATCGGCGACGAGGAGTATGGCGAATGCTGGATCCTCGACGTGTTCGCTCCACCCCGCGACGACCTGCGCGGCGGGGTGCCTACCGACCTGGAGGTCAACCCGTGAAGCCTGACTGGCGCATCGCCGTCGACATCGGTGGCACGTTCACCGACGTCGTACTCGTCGACTTGGCGAGCGGCCGGGTGGTCGTCGACAAGACGCTCACCACTCCCCAGAACCCGCTCGACGGTGTCCGCACCGGGCTGCGCAGCCTGCTCGGCCGTGCCGGCATCAGCCCCGGCGACGTCACCGCGCCGATCGTGCACGCGACCACGCTGATCACCAACGCGCTGATCGAGGGCAAGACCGGCCGGGCCGGCCTGGTGACCACGGCCGGGTTCGGCGACACGCTGCTGATCCGCGACGAGCACCGCTACGACATGTACGACCTCCAGATCGAGTTTCCGGCGCCGCCGATCCCGCGCGACCGCACGGTCGAGATCACCGAGCGGGTCTCGGCGGTGGGTGAGGTGGTCGACGCCCCGAGCGACGCCGACCTGCGGGCGATCGCCGACCAGCTGCGCACGCTCGAGGTCGAGTCGGTGGGCGTGTGCTTCATCAACTCCTACGTGAACAGCGCCAACGAGCAGCGCGTCGCCAACTTCCTCGCCGACGAGCTCGGCGTACCGGTGTGCATCTCCGCCGAGGTGTCGCCGCAGATCCGCGAGTACCCGCGCATGGTCACCACCGCCTGCAACGCGGCGACGATGCCCGTGATCGGCCCCTACCTCGACGAGCTCCAGAAGTGGCTGTCGAGCGAGGGCTTCGGCGGCTCGGTGCTGATGATGCTGTCGAACGGCGGTGTCGTGTCGGCCGACGACGCGGCGCGGATTCCGATTCGCCTGGTCGAGAGTGGCCCCGCCGCGGGCGCGCTCGCCGGCTCGTGGTTCGCCCGGCGGCTCGACGAGGAACGCCTGCTGTGCTTCGACATGGGCGGCACCACCGCCAAGGCGTGCCTGATCGACGGCGGCGAGCCCGAACTCACCAACGTGTTCGAAGTGGCTCGTGCCTACCGCTTCAAGAAGGGTTCGGGCTTCCCCTGCTCGGTGCCGTCGGTCGACCTGGTCGAGATCGGCGCCGGTGGTGGTTCGCTCGCCCGCACCGACCAGTTCGGGCTGCTCAAGGTCGGCCCCGAGTCGGCGGGTTCCGAGCCCGGCCCGGCGTCGTACGGGCGTGGCGGCACCGAGCCTGCGGTCACCGACGCCGACGTCATCTTGGGCATGCTCGACCCGGCCGCGTTCCTCGGTGGCGACATGCCGCTCGACGCGGCCGCGGCCACCGCGGCCGCGGCCCGTGTCGGCCAGCAGCTCGAGCTCGGCGCGGTCGAGGTCGCCGCCGGCATCCACGAGATCGTCAACCAGAACATGGCTGCCGCGGCCCGCATGCACGCCGTCGAGCAGGGAGTCGACCTGCGCGGCATCTCGGTGCTCGCGTTCGGTGGTGCCGGCCCGGTGCACGCCTGCGGTGTCGCCGAGCTGTTGGAGTCGCCGCGCGTTGTGTTCCCGGTCAACGCCTCGGTGTTGTCGGCGTTCGGCACGCTGGTGTCGCCGGTGCGGATCGACCTCGCCCGGTCGATGCCGCGGCGGCTCGACACCATCGACCCGACCGAGCGCGACGCGATGCTCGACGAACTGCGCGCCGAGGGCCACCGGGTGCTCGCCGCGGCCGGTGCCGACGCCGCCAACGTGCGCTTCCGCTACGGGGTCGACGCCCGCTACGCCGGCCAGGGCAACGAGGTGACCGTGTGGGTCGGCGAGGGCGACTCGTGGACGCTCGCCGACGCCGACGTGCTCGCCGCCTTCGAGGCCGAGTACCGCCGGATCTTCGGCATGGCGATCCCCGACGTGCCCGTCGAGATCGTCACGTGGCGCCTGTCGGTGTCGTCGCAGGGCGAGTCGGTGGAACCCGACCCGGTCGCGGCCGGCACCGGCGCCAACCCGATCGGTACCCGCCCGGTGGTGTTCGGCCGGGCCCAGGCCGCGATCGACACGCCGGTCTATCGCCGCCCCGATCTCGGCGCGGGTGACCGGTTCGCCGGCCCGGCGATCGTCGAGGAACGCGAAACCACCGCCGTCATCCGCCCCGGATGGGACGTCGAGGTTGCCGCCGACGGCAGCCTGGTCGCCACCCGGACCGGATCCACCCCCGTCACGTCCAACCCCGGCGCAGCGCACCAGAACGGAGCCGACCAGTGAGCCACACGTTCGACCCCATCGAACTCGAGATCTGCTGGCAGAGCCTGATCGCCACGGTCAACGAGCAGGCCCGGGCACTCCAGCGCTCGGCGTTCAGCCCGATCGTGCGCGAGGCCGGCGACCTGGCCAACGCGGTGTTCGACCGCCGCGGCCGGATGGTCGCCCAGGCGGTCACCGGCACGCCGGGCCACATCAACAGCCTGGCGATGGCCGTCGCCAACATCTTGGACGAATACCCCGTCGACGACCTGCGCCCCGGCGACGTGCTGATCACCAACGATCCGTACAAGACCGCCGGGCAGTTGCTCGACGTGACGGTGCTGGTGCCCGCCTGGCGCAAGGGCCCCGGCGGCGAGCCCAAGCTGATCGCCCTGTTCGGCTCGACGATCCATCACACCGACGTCGGTGGCTACGGCATCGGTGCCGGTGGTCGCGACGTGTTCGAGGAGGGTCTGTGGATCCCGATCGTGAAGCTGATGCGCGGCGGCGAGCGCAACGACGACGTGTGGAAGTTCATCCTGTCGAACGTGCGCCAGCCCGACCACATGGCCGGCGACCTGCACGCCCAGATGGCTTCCGGTGAGATCGGCGCCCAGCGCCTGCTGACGCTGCTCGACCGCCATGGCCTCGACGACATCGAAGACCTCGCCGACGAGATCATCCGGCGATCCGAGGACGCCACCCGGGCCGGCATCCGCGAGCTGCCCAGCGGCCGCTACGAGTCGTCGGCGTTGCTCGACCTCGCCGACGGCAGCGAGATCGAGATCCGCTGTGCCCTGATCGTCGACGCCGACAGCGGCGAGATCACCGTCGACTACACCGGCTCGGCCGACGCTTCGCGGTGGGGCATCAACGTGGTCAAGAACTACACCCACGCCTACACCACGTTCGTGGTCCGCTCGGTGCTCAGCCCCGACATCCCCAACAACTACGGCAGCCTGGCGCCGATCAAGATGATCGCTCCCGAGGGGTCGATCCTCAACGCCGTGTCGCCCCAGCCGTGCACCGCGCGGCACGTCGTGGGGATGTTCCTGCCGAACGCGCTGCTCAAGGCCCTCGCGCAGGTACGGCCTGAGGCGGCGATGGCCGAGGGCTCGGGTGCGGTGTGGACGATGCAGGTGTCGGGGAACCACGACGACGGCCGCCCGTTCATCACCGCCATGTTCACCTACGCCGGCGGTGTCGGTGCACGGGCCACCAAGCCCGGGCTCGACGCCTGCTCGTACCCCACCGGCGTCGCCGCGGTGCCCGTCGAAGTGGTCGAGGCCTCGGCCCCGATCCACTTCACCCGCAAGGCACTGCGGCTCGATTCGGGTGGCGCCGGTGCGCAAACCGGCGGCCTCGGCCAGACGATCGAGTTCGGTGTCGACACCACCCGCCAGTGGGAGCTCAACGCGGTCACCAGCCGGTTGGCGCACGCCCCCCAGGGCATCTTCGGTGGCGCCCCGGGCGGCACCGGTTCGTTCAGCGTCAACGGTGAAGCGGTGACGACCCAGGCCCGGATCACGCTCCAGCCCGGCGACCTCGTGCGCCTCGACCTGCCCGGCGGCGGCGGCTACGGCGAGCCGCTCGTGGCGGCGGGGGACTGAGCCGATGTCGGAACCGGTCGCGTTCGGTGCCCTGTGGGCGCAGGCCGTCGCGGCCGGTCCGGCGCGCCCGTTCCTCCGCTTCGAGGCTCCTGACGGGTCGGTCGCCGAGTGGACCTACGGCGAGTTCGACCAACTCGTCGCCCGGATGGCGGCCGAACTCCACGATCACGGCGTCGGCCCCGGCGTGGCGGTGCACCTAGCGCTGACCAACTGCCCGACGTTCGTCGTCGCCTGGTTGGCGACCGTGCGGCTCGGTGGGTGGATCGTGCCGTCCGACCCGATGGGGCGCACCCCCGAGTTCGCCGAGCACATCGAGCGCACCGCCCCGGCGGTCGGCTTCTGCTCGCGCGACCGCCGCGACCTGTACGCGCCGGCGCTCGGCGATCGGCCGCTGTTTCCGATCGACGAGGCCGACGCCGACCTGGCCTGGCTGCCGGCCGAGCCGTTCACCGAGTGGCCCGCACCGGCGCCGTCCGACCGGGCCGCGGTGATGTTCACCAGCGGCACCACCGGCCGGCCCAAGGGCGTGGTCATCACCCAGGCCAACTACGCGTTCGCCGGCCAGACGATGGCCGCCGCGGCTGGGCTGGGCGCCGACGACCGCCAACTCGTCGTGCTGCCCCTGTTCCACGCCAACGCCCAGTACTACTCGTTCGCCTCGGCGATCGCGGTCGGCGCCTCGGTGGCGCTGATGCACACGTTCTCGGCGAGCGGGTTCGTCGGCCAGGCGGCGCGTCACGGGGCCACCCATGCGAGCCTGTTCGCCGGCCCGATCCGGATGATCCTCGCCCGCGGCGGCCCGCTTCCTGGCGACGCTGTGCCGCCGTTGCGCCTGCGCCACTGCTGGTACGCGCAGAACCTCTCCGACGACCAGTTCGCGACGCTGGGGGAGTGGCTCGGCTGCCGGCCGCGGCAGCTATACGGCATGACCGAGACGATCCCTGCCGTGCTCACCGACTCGGCCGACGACCCGTTGCCGAACGCGATGGGGTTCGTCACCGAGGGGTGCGCGGTCGAGATCCACGACGAGCACGGTGTGCCGTGCCCGCCCGGCGAGGTCGGCGAGGTCGTGGTGCGCGGCCGGGCCGGTGTCGAACTGTTCGACGGCTACCTGGCCGACCCCGCCACCACCGCCGCGTCGTTCCGCGGCGGGTGGTTCCGCACCGGCGATCGGGCCTGGCGCGACGCCGGTGGCCGGCACTTCTTCGACGGCCGCCGTGCCGACGTGTTGAAGGTCAGCGGTGAGAACGTGTCGGTGGTCGAGGTCGAGACCGTCATCGACGCTCATCCCGGCGTGCACGACGTGGTCGTCGTCGGCGCCCCCGACCCCATCCGCGACGAGGTGCCGGTGGCGTTCGTCGTCCCGTCGACCGGGGGCACCGACCCGGCCGACCGCGCCGCCTTGGCCGCCGAACTGGCCGACTGGTGCGCGGCCCGGCTGGGCAAGGCCAAGCGGCCGCACCGGTTCCAGATCGTCGACGAACTACCGCGCACCAGCGTCGGTAAGGTCCGCAAGTTCCTGCTCGCCGATGCTGCCGCGGCGCTCGATCCATCGTTCCCACCCCAGGAGGCCTCATGACCGTGTCCCCAACCGTGTTGTCCCCCGCCCTGCTCGCTGCGCTCGAGTCGTCGATCACCGACGTCAGCACGGCCGAGACGATGCCACCCGAGCTGTACACGTCGCCCGAGGTGCTGGCGTTCGAGCGCGAGGCGGTCTTCGCCCGCGAGTGGATCTGCGTCGGCCGCGCCGAGCGCGTGCCCAACGTGGGCGACTGGTTCACCACCACGGTGGTCGACGAGCCGATCATCGTCACCCGCGACAAGAGCGGCGAACTGCGCGCGCTGTCGGCGGTGTGCCAGCACCGGGCGATGCAGATCTGCGACGGTCAGGGCAACGACTCGAAGTTCACCTGCCCGTACCACCACTGGAGCTACGCCCTCGACGGCCGCCTACTGGGCGCCCCGGCGATGGAGCGCACCGAGAACTTCGACAAGTCGCAGCACGGCTTGCCGAACCTGCGCCTCGAGGTGTGGCAGGGCTTCGTGTTCGTCAACCTCGACCCCGAGGCCACACCGCTGGCGCCGACGCTGGCCCGCTACGAGCCGCTGATCGCCAACTACGACCTGTCGAACGCGATCTGCCCGGGCACGTTCACCCTCGAGGGCCGCCCGTGGAACTGGAAGGTGATGTTCGAGAACTTCAACGACGGGTACCACGCCAACCGGCTGCACCAGTACGTTCAGGACTTCTGCCCGAGCAACCTGAGCCAGTTCCCGGTGCCGTGGGACGACGATTCGAACGTGATCTTCCGGGTCGGCGGCTACACCCACATCGACGGCGGGTTCAACGCCACCCACCACTCGATCATGCCGGTGTACCCGAACCTCACCGACGAGGAGCGCTCGCGTTCGACGTTCGCGCTCCTGCCGCCGACGCTGTGCCTCGGCACGGCCCCCGACCAGGCGTTCTTCTTCATCGTGCGCCCGACTGGGCCCGAGACGATCGACATCGAGATCGGCTACATCTTCCACCCGTCGGCGTTCGACGACCCGTTGTTCGAGCACAAGCTCAAGCTCACCGACGTCGGCGTGCAGGTGTTCGTCGAGCAGGACTCCGACGCCACCGCCAAGGTGCAGCGCGGCCTGCGTTCGCGGTTCGCGCCGCGCGGCCGCTATTCCTGGCAGGAGGAGAGCCACATCCAGTTCAACCGCTGGCTGGCCCGCCGCTACCGCGCCGAACACGAGCGCCACAACACTCCGGTCCGGCTGGTGTCGGACCGCTCGGTCGTCAACGGGTGACGGTGCGCGGCGCGGGCTGCGACGGTTCGTCGCGGTTCCGTAATGCGCCGGAAATCAGAGTGAGTTACTATCAAGTTGTGGTCTGACCATCAGGCCATTTATTCAGGGAGGAACGTTTGCAGTGATGAACACCCAGACCCCAGGTCGGCGAACGTCGACACGCCGGGCCGTAGCCGTGATCGCCGGCCTCGCCGTCGCCCTTGCGGCGTGCGGCGGAGACGACGACGACGCGGTGACCACCAACCCTCCGGTCGTCACCGAGGCACCCGTCGACACCGACGCCCCCGAGACGCCGGACGACACCGAAGCTCCGGACGACACCGAAGCCCCCAGCACCGACGGGCCCGACCTCGACGCCAACGGCGACGGCGTGGTGCGGATCGGCATCGCCGCCGCCGGGCCCCGCGACGACGGCGCCTACTACCAGGCAGTGGTCGACGCGGCCCAGGCGTTCTCGGCCGAGCAGGGCTGGGGCGACGTGATCGTCGTCGACAACATCCAGTCGTCCGACGCCGCCACCGAGCTGGCCAACCTGGCCCAGCAGCCGATCGACATCTTGATCGTCGGGGCCAGCGAGATCGCCGAACCGATGGGCGACCTGTCCCAGCAGTACAGCGACATCTTCTGGTACTGCAACTGCGGTGCCGGTTTCCCGGAGAGCGAGTTCTACCTGCAGAGCCAGGACGAAGGCGCCAAGATCGCCTACACCGCAGGCGTGGCCACCGGTATCTTGCTGCGCGACAGCGGCGGCGACTCGGTGTCGATGATCGGCTGCTGCGACCTCGGCTTCGAAATCCAGCACTACCGCTCGTTCGAGCTCGGGCTGAAGTCGGTCGACGAGTCGCTCAAGTTCACGTACGTCCAGTCGGGCGACTACCCGTTCGACTTCGACAACGTGCAGAACGCCACCGCGGCCTACGAGAACGCGGTCGCCACCGGGGCCTCGGCGATCTACCCGTACCTCGGCGGCGCCCACGAGCCGCTCGTACAGCTGGCCAACGACGGCGGCCAGATCGTGCTCAGCGCCGGTGCGTCCGACGTGTGTACCCGCGAGGGCGAACTCAGCTGGGACATCGCGGTGCGCTTCGACGGCGGCGACTACGTCCGCGAGATCTTCCCGCAGATCGTCGACGGCAGCGCGGTCGAGGGCGAGGTCATCACCTACGCCCCGGGCAACGAGCCCGATGTCGCCGGTGCCGTCATCTGCAACGCAACACCCGAACAGCAGGCCGAGATGGACGCCGCCTACGCGCTGATGGCCAGTGGCGCCCTCGACGCCGAGTTCGGGGCGATCGCCGCCGAGGCCTTCGGCGGCTGAGCAACTGCCATGTCCGGCACCGTACGCCTTGAAGGCGTTTCCAAGCACTACGGCCGTGTACGCGCCTGTGACGCGGTCGACCTGACGCTCGAACCTGGGCGCATTCACGGCGTGCTTGGCGAGAACGGTGCCGGCAAGTCCACCTTGATGAAGATCCTGATCGGCCTCGTCGTTCCCGACGCGGGCACGATCTCGATCGGCGGCGAGCGGGTCGCCTTGCGCGACCCGCTCGACGCCGCTCGGCACGGGATCGGCATGGTGCATCAGCACTTCAGCCTCGTCGAGCCGCTGCGCGTGTGGGAGAACGTGGCACTCGGCGAGGCCGGGGCGCTGCGCCCCGCTGCCGTGCGCGCCCGGATCGCCGAGTTGTCCGAGCGCTACGGCCTCGACGTCGACCCCGATGCCGTGGTGGGCGACCTCCCCGTCGGCATGCGCCAGCGGGTCGAGATCATCAAGTGCCTGCGACGCGACCCGTCGATCCTGATCTTCGACGAACCCACCTCGGTGCTCACCCCGGCCGAGAGCAGCTTGTTGTTCGACACGCTGCGCCACGTCGTCGTCAGCGAAGGACGCGCGGTCGCGCTCGTCAGCCACAAGCTCGACGAGATCCTCCAGGCCACCGACGAGGTCACGATCATGCGCCAGGGGCGTGTGGTCGACCACGTCACGACCGCCGACGTCGACGCTGCCACGCTGGCCGCATCGATGGTGGGGCGCGCCGTGTCGCTGCGCGGCGACCGGATCGCCGGCGCCGTCCCAGAAGCCGCCGCGACCGATGTCGAGACGGCTGCGGAGGTGCTCCGGCTCGACGACGTCACCGTGCGCAGTCGCGACGGGCGGATCCTGCTCGACGAGCTCTCGCTCAGCGTGCGCGCCGGCGAGATCGTCGGCGTCGCCGGCGTCGAGGGCAACGGGCAACGGCCGCTCGCCGATGTGCTGTCGAGCCTGCTGCCGTTGTCGGAAGGGCGCGTGTTCGTCGGCGGCGAGCAAGTGGCCACCGGCAAGGCGGGGGCCATGGCACGCGCCGGCGTGGGGGTGATTCCCGAAGACCGCCACGACTCGGGCGTGGTGCTCGAGATGACGATTGCCGAGAACCTGTGGCTGGTGAACCCGTCAGCGATAGCCCGCGCCGGAGTGCTCGACGAAGGCCGGATGCGTGCCGGCGCGGAACGCCTGATCGACGAGTTCGAGATCAGCTGCGCCGGGCCTGACGCCCCGATGTACTCGCTGTCGGGGGGCAACCAGCAGCGCGTCGTGCTGGCCCGTGAATTGTCGAACGAACCGCAGGTGCTGATCGCCGCGCAACCCACCCGGGGCCTCGACGTGGGGGCGATCGAGTACATGAGCGACCGGCTCCGTAAGGCCGCCGCCGACGGTGTCGGTGTGCTCTTGATCTCGAGCGAACTCGAAGAAATTCTTGACCTTGCCGATCGCATCCTCGTGATTTCCGACGGGCGGATCATCGGCGAGATGGACCGCCACGAGGCCGATCTCGGCCGGATCGGCCTGCTGATGGGAGGACAGGCGGCGTGAGTGCCGAGTCGATCACTACCGGCACTGCCGGTGCACCCACCGCGGCTCGGCCGCCGCGCGTGCGGCGTCCCGAATACGGTCAGCTGGCCGGGGTCGTCGGGCTGTACGTCGCGTGCATCGGGGCTGCGTTGGCGCTGTCGGCACTGCTGGTCGAGGTCACCGGCGGGTCGTCGGTCGACGTGTTCTCGGCGCTGCTCAACGGCAGCATCCGCGGTGACGGCCGGATCGGCGCCACGCTCGGCGTCGCCGTACCGCTGCTGCTGGTCGCGCTCGGCACGATCCTGTCGAACCGCGCCGGGTTGGTGAACATCGGCCAGGAGGGCCAGCTCTACATCGGCGCCGCCTGCGCCGCTTATGCCGGCACCAAGCTCGGCATGCACGGTCCGCACGTGGTGGTGCTCGTGCTGCTGGCCGGCATCGTCGGCGGCGCCCTGTGGGCCGGTATCGCCGGCCTGCTCAAGTATCGCCGCAACGTGCCCGAGGTGCTCAGCACGCTGCTGCTGGTCACCATCGCCTCCCAGTTGGTGGGCTACGGGCTGAAGAACCAATGGCTGCTGCTGGCCCCCGCCGAGGGCCGCTCGAATCGTCAGCAGGTCAGCCGCCAGCTCAGTGCCGACACGCGGCTCCCGCGGGTCACGTGGTTCGGGAACCAGTTCCCGATCTCGGTGTTCCTGGCGATCGCGCTGGCACTGCTGGTCGGCGCCGTGATGGTCCGCACCGTGTGGGGCATGCGCCTGCGCATGCTCGGCCACAACCGGCGCACCGCCCAGCGCGCCGGCGTCGCCGCGTCGCGGTACGGCGGCGCGGCCCTGTTGGTGTCGGGTGGGTTCGCCGGCCTGGCCGGTGGGGCGATGTTGGCCGGCGGCGACTTCGGCAACTACACGCTGGTGCCCGGGTTCGCCTCGCAGATCGGGTGGACGGGCTTGCTCGTCGCCCTCGTGTCGCGGCAGCGGGCCGCACTGGCGATCGCGATGGCGTTCGTGTTCGCCTGCCTGCGCACCGGGTCGAGCTTTGTCGCCTCCACCGGTGTCGAGCGGCGCATCACCGACGTCGTCCAGGGCCTGCTCGTGCTGGCCTTGCTCGTGCCGCCGGCCCTGTTGTTCCTTCGCCAGCGCCGGCGTGCCCAGAACGCCGCAGGAGACCGCACATGATCGACGTACTCTCGGCAATCGGCGACGTGCTCACGTCGGAGGCGGCCTACCTCAACGCGCTCACGTTCGCCGTGTTCCTGGCGTTCGGCGCCACCGGAGAGTGGGTCGCCGAACGCTCGGGCACGCTGAGCATCTCGGTCGAGGCAATGCTGCTCGGTGGCGCGTTCGCGGCTGCGCTGGGCACTGCTCGGTTCGGCAGCGTGGCCGCGGGGCTGGCGTGCGCGATCGCGGCCGGGGTGGTGGTCGCCTCGGTGCAGGCCAACATGAGCCATCGCCTGGCTGCGAACCAGTTCGTCGTCGGACTGACGCTCAACATCTTGGTGCTCGGGGTCGCCAGCTTCCTCGCCTCGGAGCTCAAGCCGTCGATCCGCAAGGCCGGCACGCAGCGGATCCCGTTGCTGGCCGACATTCCCTTGGTGGGTCAGGCGCTGTTCGACCGGACCTGGCTGTTCTACCTGATCTACCCGCTGGTACCGGCCTGCTGGTGGCTGGTGTTTCGCACCCGGTGGGGGCTTGAACTGCGCGCCGCCGGAGAGAACCCGCAGTCGGCCGACGTCAGCGGTATCGACGTCAACAAGCGCCGGCGCCAGGGCATCTACGTCGCCGGTGCCACGTGCGGCATGGGTGGCGCCTACCTGGTGCTCGGGGCGGTCGGCCAGTTCGAGGACTCGATCGTGGGTGGGCGGGGCTTCATCGCCCTGATCGCGGTGATCTTCGGCGGGTGGACGTTGCGCGGCACGCTGTTCGGCTGCCTGCTGTTCGGCTCGGTGTTGTCGTTCCGGCTGTCGCTGCCGGCGCTCGGCTACCAGCTCAACGGCGACCTGCTCGCCTCGTTGCCGTTCGTGGTCACCATCCTCGCCATGTCGCTGTTCGCCAGCCGGGTGCGGCCACCGGTCGCACTCGCCCAACCGTTCATCCGCGGACTCAAGTAGGACTCAATGACCCCCACCACGAACGTCCCCACGCTGCTCACCCACATCGCCCTGCCCGTGCGCGACCTGGCGGCCACGCTCGCGTTCTACGCCAAGTACACGAACCTGGCGGTGATCCACGAACGCGAAGATCCCGAGACCGAGCTGCGTACGGCCTGGTTGGCGAACGAGCGCGACCGCACCACCGACGGTGCGGCACGTTTCGTGATCGTGCTGATCGAGGGCAAGTTGCCCACCAAGATCACCGGCGACATCGAGGAGAAGTACGGCTTCCTCACCTCGATCAGCCACCTCGGTCTGTCGCTCGACAGCCGCGAGGAAGTCGACCGCATCGCCGAGCTGGCCCGCGAGGAAGGCTGCCTGCTGCTCGGCCCGATGTACCGCAACGAGGTCGTCGGTTACATCTGCATCGTCACCGACCCCGACGGCAACAACCTCGAGTTCTCGGTCGAGCAGGTGCTCGGATGACGACGATGCCGACGACCGTGCGCGTCGCCGCGCTCGACACGTTCGCGTGTACGTACGGCACCGACCGCGAGCGCATGTCGTTCCTGTACGTGCGCATCACCGCCGACGACGGCACGGTCGGCTGGGGCGAGGTGTGCGATAGCTACGGGTGCTCGTATGCGGGCGTGCTGGCACACCTCATCGACGAGGTGTTCGCCCCGCTCGTCGTCGGCCACGAGCTGCCCGGCTCTGGGGGTGAGGTCGACCTGCTCAGCGACCGGATGCGCCTGTTCACGCGCCGCCGGCTGGGCGACGCGTGGGTGGCCGCGCAGGCCCGCTCGGGCGTCGAGATCGCGCTGTGGGACCTCGCCGGTCGGGCCGCCGGCCGCTCGCTCGCCGACCTGCTCGGGCGCACCACCGAGCGCGTCGAAGTGTACGCGTCGTGCGGGTTCCTCGAAGAAGGTCCCGCCGAGCACCACTTCGAGGTGCTCCGCCCGCTGCTCGAACGCGGCATCCGCAAGGTGAAGGTGCGCACCGGCCCCGAGTGGCGGTCCGACCTCGACACGCTGCGCAAGCTCCAGTCGATGCTCGGCGCCGGCATCGAGCTGATGGTCGACGCCAGCGAGACGTACACGCTGCCCACCGCCCGCGCGCTGGCCGGCGCGTTGACCGAGTTCGACGTGCGCTGGATCGAAGAGCCGTTGCCGCAGGGCGAGCGCGCCGGCATCGAAGCGCTGGTCGCCCACTCGCCGGTTCCCGTCGCCTACGGCGAGCACCTGTTCGGGCTCGACGAGGCACTCGACGCGATGCGGCGCCGCCAACTCGACGTGCTCCAGCCCGACGCGGCCACCGCCGGCGGCATCACCGAAGCCCGCAAGATGGCCGCCGCGGCCGCCGCCTTCGGGGTGCGCGTCGTGCCGCACGTGTGCTCGGGGCCGGTCGCCCTGGCCGCCAACCTGCACGTCGCCGCGAGCGTGCCGGGCATCCGCCTGATCGAGTACCCGCCCACGCTGCTGCCGGTGTGGGAGACGTTCGGCACCGGGGCCGCGCTCGGCCTCGACGCGCTCGACGACGGCCACCTGCCGGTGCCCACCACGCCCGGCCTCGGCGTGGCGATCGACCCTGCCGCCGCCGCCGCCCATCCGTACCAACCGCCCGGCGCCCGCGTTGCCGGCACCACCACCGGCCTGCCCGACCGTTTCGTCGGCGACCGGTAACCACCCACTGCCGACACAGGAGAACCAGCATGTCCGACACCATCCACGCACCCGCCGAACTGCACGAACTGCCCGACGACGCGCGCATCCAGGCGGCAGCCGTTCTGGTTGCCAAGCCCGGCTCGCCCGGCTTCACCGGCGAGATCGGCGGCTCGATGGCCGAGTTTTCGGCCGACTACATGGGCTACATCGAGGAGTACCTCGACGCCGACCTCGAACTCGTCGCCGACCGCGTGCTGGCGATCCTGCGTTCGATGGGCGAGCTGCACCAGGGCTTCGCCGTCAGCCAGCTCGACCACGCCCTCCAGACCGCCACCCGGGCCGAGCGCGACGGCGCCGACGAGGACATGATCGTCGCCTCGCTGTGCCACGACATCGGCAAGACGTTCTCGAACATGAACCACCCGGCGATCGCCGCAGAGATGATGCGGCCGTGGGTGTCGGACGAGGCCTACTGGGTGGTCAAGTACCACCAGGACTTCCAGGGCCGCCACTACTACGGCCGGATCGGTATGGACCCCGAGATGCGCCGCCGCCACCTGGGCCACGAGCACTATGCGATGGCCGAGCGGTTCGCCGACGACTGGGACCAGACCGCGTTCGACCCGCACTACGAGAGCGAGACGCTCGAGCACTTCGAGCCGCTCGTCCGCAAGGTCTTCACGCGCAAGCCCCGCCGCGGCTGATGCGGCCGACCAGCCCGTCACTGCTGGTCGCCGGTGGCGACGTGGTGACCATGAACCCGACCCGCGACGTGCTGGTCGGGGGCACCGTCGCGATCGACGGCGACCGCATCGTCGCCGTCGGCTCGACGTCCGAGCTGCGCGCTGCCTATCCCGACGCCGACGTGTTCGACGCCTCCGGCTGCGTCGTGACACCCGGGATGATCGATGCCCACCAGCACCTCACGGGCGACCCGCTCGTGCGCAGCTGCATCCCCGACCTGCTCCCGCCCGGGGCCTCGATCTTCGAATGGTCGGTGCCGTTGCACGGTGCCCACACCGGCGACGACGACGAGGTGTCGGGCCTGCTGTCGGCGGTGGAGGCGCTGTCGAACGGCGTCACCACGGTCGTCGAGGCGGGCACCGTCGCCCACCCCGAACGCGTCGCCGAAGCACTCACGCGGGTCGGCCTGCGGGCCACGCTCGGCACCTGGGGTTGGGACATTCCCGAAGGGCCGTTCACCGGCCCCACCGACGAGGTGCTCGACCGCCAAGCGGCGGTGCTCGATCGCTTCCCGGCTGCCACCGACGGCACCGTGCCGCTGGTCGAGGGCTGGGTCACCTTGGTGGGCCACGACCTGGCGTCGGACGCGCTGTTGGCCGGCGCGGCCGACCTGGCCCGCGCGCGTGGGGCGTCGATGACGATGCACCTGTCGCCCACGTCGTCCGACCCCGAGCGCTACCTGGAACGCACCGGCAAGCGCCCGGCCGTGCACCTGCACGACCTGGGCGTGCTCGGCCCGCACCTCTTGCTCGGCCACGGCGTGTGGCTCGACGACGCCGAGGTCGAGTTGGTGCTCGACACGCGCACGGCGATCGCCTATTGCCCATGGGCGTACCTGCGGCTCGGGCAGGGGGTGTGCGCGAACAGCCGCCACGTCGAGATCGTCCAGCGCGGCGGCCGGATCGCGCTCGGCTGCGACGCCACCAACGCCGGCGACTCGATCGACATCTTGCGCACCGCCGCGGTGGCCACCGGCATCGCCCGCGACATGCGCGTCGACCCGACCTGGTTCGGCGCCCATCAGGCGTTCGAGCTGGCGACGATCGCCGGCGCCGAGGCGATCGGCCTGGGCGACCGGGTCGGTTCGCTGGAAGTGGGCAAGCAGGCCGACGTCGTGATTCACCGCACCGACCACCCCCACTGGACACCACGCGGCGACGTCGGACTCCAGCTCGTGTGGGGCACCGACGGGCGCACCGTGCGCGACGTGTTCGTCGCCGGGCGGCACGTCATCGCCGACGGGCGGCCGACCGCCATCGACCACACCGAACTGGCCGAGATGGCCACCCACCGCCAGGCGCGCCTGCTCGAACGGGCCGGCATCAGCGTGCCCCACGTGTGGCCGCACCGCGACGCCCACTAGTACCAACGAGAGGACGAAGACATGCAGATGACAGGGCTGGGGCGTACGGGGATCCAAGTCAGCCGGTTCGGGCTGGGCACGATGGTGCTCGGCGCGTGGGGCAACACCGACCATGCCGACTGCGTACGGCTGATCCACCGCGCGCTCGACGCCGGCATCAACTTCGTCGACACCGCCGACGTGTACGCGTTCGGCGAGAGCGAGGAGATCGTCGCCAAGGCGCTCGCCGGCCGCCGCGACGAGGTCGTGCTGGCCACCAAGTTCCACAACGGCATGCCCGGCCCCGACGGCACGTTCGACCCGAACCACCGCGGCAACTCGCGGCGCTGGATCCGGCGTGCGGTCGACGACTCGCTGCGGCGGCTGGGCACCGACCACCTCGACCTCTATCAGGTGCACCGCCCCGACCACGACACCGACGTCGCCGAGACGATCGACGCCCTCACCGACCTGGTGCGCGACGGCAAGATCCTCGCCTGGGGCACGTCGACGTTCCCCGCCGACGAGCTGGTCGAGGTCTGCTGGGCGGCCGAGCGACGCAGCGTCGCCGGGCCGCACACCGAGCAGCCGCCGTACTCGATCGTGTGCCGCGCGATCGAGCGCGACGTGCTGCCGGCCTGCCTGCGCCACGGCATCGGGGCGATCGTGTGGAGCCCGCTCGGCGGCGGATGGCTGACCGGTAAGTACCGGCGCGGCGAGGCGGCCCCGGCCGGCTCGCGCGCCGACACCAACCCCGACCACTTCGACCGTGACAACGACGCCAAGTTCGCGGCCGTCGAGGCGCTTGCCGCGATCGCCGCCGAAGCGGGGCTGACCTTGACCCAGCTGGCGCTGGCGTGGACCCTCGAACACCCGGCGGTCGACGTCACCTTGCTGGGCCCGCGCACGGTCGAGCAGCTCGACGACTTGTTGACGGCGGCCGACGTGCGGCTCGACACGGCGACGCTCGACGCGATCGACGCGGTCGTCGCCCCGGGCACCGACCTCAACCCGGCCGATCGTGGGTGGGTGCCGCCCGCGCTCGACGCCGCCGCGCGCCGCCGGGGTACGCGGTGAAGGCGGTCAGCTACGCCGGCCACGGCGGGCCCGAGGTGCTCGAACTGGTCGACCTGTCCGACCCCCAGCCGGGCCCGGCCGACGTCGTCGTCGAGGTCGGCGCGTGCGCGCTCAATCGGCTCGACATCGTCCAGCGCAACGGCTGGTACACGCTGCCCGGCTACACGCTGCCGCACATCGCCGGGATGGACATCGCCGGCACGGTCGTCGACGTCGGCACCGATGCCTCCGGCACGGTCGCAATCGGCGACCGGGTCGTGGTCGACCCGTCGCTGGCCGGCGTCACCGGCGACTCGAAGCTGGCCGGGATGGGCGACCTCCACGGCGCGCTCGGCGTGCTCGGCGGCACGATCGCCGGCGGCTACGCCGAGCGCTGCCTGGTGCCCGCCTCGCACGTGTACCGGGTTCCCGACGACATGGACTTCGCCCAGGCGGCGACGTTCCCCACCGTGTTCCTCACCGCCGCCCACGCGCTGTTCGCCACCGCCGGGTTGACGGCCGGCGAGACGGTGTTGATCCACGCTGCCGGCAGCGGCGTGTCGGTCGCCGCGATCCAGCTCGCGGTCGATGCAGGGGCGACCGTGTTGGCGACGGCCGGCAGCGCGGCCAAGCTCGACCGGGCGCTCGAACTCGGCGCGACGCACGTCGCCAACAACCGCACTACCGACATCGCCGCGTGGGCGCGCGAGGTCACCGGTGGGCGCGGGGTCGACGTCGTGTGCGACCACGTGGGCACCGCTCTGTGGGAGGCGTCGGTGTTCTCGCTGGCGATCGGCGGGCGGCTGGTCAGCTGCGGCAACACGTCGGGCGACACCGCCACCATCCCCAGCCTCGGCTTCCTGTTCCACTCGGGCATCAAGATCCTGGGTTCCGACCCGTACCGGCCCGACGAGTTCGGCCCGCTGTGGGACACGTTCTGCGAGCGCCGGTTCCCCCAGGTGGTCGACGCCGAGTTTGCCCTGGCCGATGCCGCCGAGGCCCAGCGCAGGCTCGAAAGCAACGACGTGTTCGGCAAGATCATCCTGCGCCCGTGAGCACGAGCAGGCGGTTCGCCCCGGTGGTCGAGTGCCGGCGCAGCCGGTGTATCGAGACCATTGGTGCGCGCCAGCGTCGAGACGGTTGTCGAGTGGCCGCTCTGCACCGGCCGCGACCACAGTTCTCTGAACGGCGTCGGCGCTGATGGCCAGCGACGACTCGGCGTACCCGGAACTCAAGAAGTCGCACACGATCGCTCGCCAGGGCCGCCCGTTCACCGACCGCAAGCCGCCCGCGGCAGCGCCGGTGTGGGCCGTGATCGACGGGTTCGGGCAGTTCCACACGCTCGCTGCGGCGATCGAGGTGGGGGCGTTCGAGGCACTCGACCGGCTCGGCCCGGCCACCGGCGAGGCGCTTGCCGGCGAGCTCGGCGTGTCGCCGCGGCACCTCACGGCGCTGCTCGAAGGCGTCGTCGCGCTCGGCTTGCTGGAACACCATCACGGGCGGTTCCTGCTCACCGATGCGGCCCGCCGCTACCTGCTGCGCGCCAGCCCGGCGTCGATGGTCGACCTGATTCCCGTGTCGCCCGGCCCGTTCGGCAACTGGGCCGCACTCGCCAGCACGGTGCGCACCGGGCAGCCGCCCAACCCGGTCGACGACGACGCCGGGTTCTACGCCCCGCTGGTCGAGGCGACGTTCGCCACCATCCACCGCTGCGCGTTGCGAGCCGACCTGCAACTGCGCTACACGGCACTCGCCGCCCCGCGGGTGCTCGAACTCGGTGCCGGAGGGGCACCGTGGTCGGCGGCCGTGCTGGGGGCGGTGCCCGGCGCGGCCGCGGTCGTGAACGACCTGCCCGGCGTGGTCGACATCGCCGCCCGCCGCCTGGCCGAGCACGCCGTCGCCGACCGGGTCGAGCTGCGGCCCGGCGACTACCTCACGGTCGACGTCGAGCCGGCCGCCTACGACCTGGTCGTGCTCGGCCACGTGCTGCGCGCCGAGAGCGACGAGCGCGCCCGGGCGCTGGTCGAGCGGGCCGCGGCGGCGCTGCGCCCTGGAGGGCGGGTGGTGATCGGCGACTACTTCGCCGACCGTCAACGGGCGCACAACCCGCACGCCCTGACGATGGGCGTGACGATGATCGCCAACACGCGCCACGGTCGCGTCCTGCGCTACGGCGACGTTGCCGGGTGGATGCGCACGGCCGGCTTCGAGGCCCTGCGCCTGATCGAGCCGATCGGCTTCCAACAGGTCGCCGTCGGCACCCTGTCGAGACAGTCCTGAACCGAGGAGGTACCCCGTGACCGATCCTGTGATGTCCGCTGACACGCCTGGCGGCGAACCGATCCCCGTCGAGCTACTCGTCGACGCCTGGTACGTGGTGACGATGAACGCCGCCCGCGACGTGATCCACCGTGGTTCGATCGCGATCGACCATGGCGTGATCGTCGCCGTCGGCAAGACCGCCGAGCTCGAACGCATCTACCGCCCCGCACGGCGCATCGGCAGCGACCGGCTGGTCGCCACGCCGGGGATGATCAACACGCACATCCACATCACCGGCGAGCCGCTCACCCGCGGGTACGTGCCCGACGACACGCCGTTCGAGGAGAACGTGTTCGTGTGGCTCACCAACCTGTACGCCGCCTACGGCGAGGGCGACGAGCGCTGCTCGGCGCAGTTGGCCGCGGTCGAGATGCTGCGCAGCGGCACGACGACATTCCTCGAAGCGGGCACGATCCGGCTGCTCGACGAGGTCGTCGACGGGCTCACCGAGGTGGGCATCCGCGGCCGTGTCGGGTCGTGGGTGTGGGACCTGCCGCCCGAGCCCGACGTGTATCGCCAGGACACCGACGCCGCGATCGCTCGGCTCGACGACCAGCTCCGGCGCTACAAGTCGGTGGCCGACGGCCGGATCCAGGCGTGGTCGACGGTGGTCGGCCACACGACCTGTTCCGACCCGTTGTGGAAGGCCGCCCGCCAGCTCGCCGACGAGCACGGCGTGGGCATGAGCTTCCACATGTCGCCCGCCAAGATCGACCCCGAAGGGTTCATCGCCGAGTTCGGCCAGCGCCCGATGATCCACCTCGACGAGCTCGGGGTGCTCGCCGACGACGTGTGCGTCACCCACGCGGTCCACGTCGACGACGCCGAGATCGCCGCGCTCGCCCGCACCGGGTCGAGCGTCGCCCACTGCCCGACCACGGCGCTCAAAGTCAGCTACGGCGTGACGCAGTACGGCAAGTTTCCCGAGATGGTGCAGCAGGGCATCAACGTGTCGATCGGCACCGATGGCAACAACGCCTCGAACTACTCCGACCTGATGCGTGCCACCTACCTGGTGGCGGGCTTGTTCAAGGACGGGCGCGTCGACCCGCAGATGTTCCCGGCCGAGCAGGCGTACGCGATGGCGACGATCGGCGGCGCCCGCTCGATCGGTGCCGAGCACGAGCTGGGGTCGCTCGAACCGGGCAAGCGCGCCGATGTGGTGCTCCACGACACCGACCGGCCCGAATGGCGCCCGCTGCTCAACGTCGTCAACCAACTCGTGTGGTCGGCCGACGGGCGCGGCGTGCACACCGTGCTGGTCGACGGCCAGGTGGTGGTGGAAGCCGGGCACATGACCACCATCGACGAAGGCGCCCTGTGGGAAGAGGCCCAGCGCCGCGGCGAGGCGATCGTCGCCCGCTCCGGCCTCCCCGACCGCGCCAAGTTCCCCGTCTGGTAACCGGCCACCCGGTGGTTGAGCCTGTCGAAACCACATCCGGCGAACAGGCCGCTCACGGCATCGTGATCGGGCGGAAATCTGGCGTTTACAAGGTGGTCTTACGGTCTGACCACTGTGAGCATTGCCACCGGGACGACCACCCTCGCCGCTACGCCCGACACCTGCTATTGGGGCTACCTCGACGCCGCGCAACCCCCGGTGCTCGAAGTCGCTTCGGGTACCGAACTGTGGATCGAGGCCGTCACCCATCACTCCGGTGACGCCCCCGACCTGCTGATGGACGACGGCATCCGGGCGATCTGGGACGCGATCGCCGAGCCCAGCCGTGGGCCGGGCGTGCACATCCTGACCGGTCCGATCGCGGTCACCGGGGCGCGGCCCGGCGACACGCTGCGGGTCGAGATCCTCGAAATGCGCCCGCGCCTGCCGTACGGGTCGAACGTCGCTGCCAACTGGGGCTTGCTGTACGACGTGTTCGGCAAGGAGCGGATCACGATCTACGAGCTGCTCGACGTGCCTGCCGACGGTTCGTTCCCGGCCGCCGCGCGGCCGCTGTTCGGCGTCGACTTCACCGCTCGCGACCTGTACGACGTGCCCGGCGTCGTCACCGATCCCGACCCTGCCCGCCGTCAGCCGTTCGGCCGTGCGGTTACGGTGCCGGTGCGCCCACATCTGGGTGTGATCGGTGTCGCCCCGCCCGGCGACGCGCGGGTGAGCACCATCCCACCGGGTGTGTTCGGCGGCAACGTCGACAACTGGCGGTTCGGGCCGGGGGCGACGATCCACTACCCGGTGTTCCACGAGGGCGCCCTGTTCTACGTCGGCGACCCGCACTTCGCCCAGGGTGACGGCGAGATCTGCGGCACCGCGATCGAGGCCAGCCTCGACGTGCGCCTGCGGCTCTCGCTGGCCGACGATCTTCCGGTCGCCGCGCCGCTGCTGCACCACGCCGGGCAGTGGTACACGCACGGCTTCGGCGACGACGTCGACGCGGCGATGCGGATGGCCGCCGAGCAGATGCTCGACCTGCTCGTCGGCCGCGGCGGCTTCACCCGCGACGAGGCCTACTCGCTGGCGTCGGTCGCCATCGACCTCGGCATCACCCAGGTAGTAGACGGCACCGTCGGCTGCCACGCCGCCGTCGCCGACGCGCTGCTCCGCCCCTGAGCCGGAGTGGGCCCACAGCGGCTCAGGAGCGACGTAGGCAGACGGTGGCGACGATGCCGGCAAGGAGTGCCCAGAACGCGGCCGAGACGTTCCACGGGGCGATGCCGGAGGCGGCGACAGCGAACGCGATCGTGGCCGGGAGCTGCAATGTCGGTTCGCGGGTGGCTCCCGCCAGCGAGGTGCCGAGCGTCGGCAGCAGGGCCACCGCGGCCACCGCCGCGACCACGCCGGCGGGCGCCACCACGATCAGTTCGGCCGCTGCCGGAGCGGCCGCCGCGAGCACCAGACAGACGCCGCCCGAGCACACCCCGGCGATCCACCGCCGTGCGGGCGGCCCGGCATCGGGGCCAGCAGCTAGGGCGGCGCTGATCGCCGCCAGGTTGATCGCATGACCGCCCGCCGGGGCACCCGCGATCGTGCCCGCGCCGGTCACCACCATCGCCGAGCGCCACGGGGCGCGGTACCCGAAGCTGTCCAGCACCGCCATGCCGGGGATGTTCTGTGATGCCATCGTCACCAGGTACAGCGGCACCGCCACACCGATCAGTGCGTCGAGCGTGAACTGCGGCCGGGTCAGGTCGAGCCGGGGCACGAGGGCCGCGGTCTCGAGGGTGGTCCCTTGGCGGGCGAGCTCGACGACGATCACCGCCGCGGCTGCCACGAACGCGCACGGCACGGCCCATCTCGGCCACCTGCGCAGGCACACCAGCCACACCGCGGCGACCGGAGCGATCGACCACGGGTCCTCGATCAGGCTCGGGAACGGTGCCAGCACCAGGTGCAGCACTACCCCGGCCAGCATCGCCTGGGCCACCGGTACGGGAATCTTGCGAATCAGCCCGGCGAGTTGTGGCCACAGCCCGGTCAGTACGAACAGCCCGCCGGTGATCATGAACGCGCCGACCGCCGCCGGCCACGACGCCGATGTGCCACCGGCACTGGCCAACAGCGCCGCGCCCGGGGTCGACCAGGCGACGATCACCGGCATCCGCGAGCGAACGCTCAACACGATCGTCGCCAGGCCCATCAGGGCGGTCACCGCCATCAGCCCAGAGGCCGCCTGGGAGGTGCTCGCCCCGGCGCCGCGTAAGCCGGTGAGGACGACCACGAACGCACTGGTGAACCCGACCAGTGCGCACACCACCCCGGCGACCACCGGGGCCGAGAGCTCAGAAGTCCGTCGCACGCCAGCGCACCGTACGCGCCCCGCGCGACCGCAGCCGAACGGCGCGGGTCAGGCTTGGCCGGTTTGGCGGAGGTAGGTGAGGGCGTCCCAGTAGTCGGTGCGCTTGGCCACGTGGCCGTCGCGGGTGTCGATCACCATCACCCCGGGGATCTCGACCGGCGTGCCGTTGGGTTCGGCGTGGAGTCGGTAGCACACCGCCACCGACGGGCCATCGGCGATCACCTGCTCGATGTCGTAGCGCAACCCTGGCAGGCTCGCCAGGAACCCCGGGAGGCGCCGCCGGTACTCGTCCTTGCCGGTGCAGCCCGAGCCGAGCGCCGAGGCGTGGGCGTTGATGAAGTCGTCGGTGACGCAGGCGGCGACCGCGTCGGGGTCGCCGGTGGCGAAGGCGGTCACGTATTGGGTGGCGATCTCGGCGGGGGTCATGGCTGCTGAATCTATCGTTGCATGAACATGCATAACCTCGTATGATCATCCAAATGTTGCGTGTCGGGATCGTCGGTGCCTCGGGGTTTACGGGCGCCGAATTGCTGCGCCTGCTGGCCGGGCACCCCGAGATGGAGGTGGTGTACGCCACCGGTGACTCGCAGGCCGGCAAGCCGGCCGCCGAGTTGTACCCGGGGCTTGCCGCGGCCTATCCGGGCCTGGTGTACGAGACGTTCGACGTCGCCCGGGCCCGCGAGCTCGACGTGGTGTTTCTCGGGTTGCCGCACGCGGCGTCGATGGCGCTGGCGCCCGAGCTGGTGGGACATGTGCAGTGCGTCGTCGACCTGTCGGCCGCCTACCGGCTCAAGGATGCCTCCCAGTACCCGACGTACTACGGGTTCGAGCACGACCAGCCGGGCCTGCTCGCCGACGCCGTCTACGGCCTGCCCGAGCTGCACCGTGCCGACCTGAAGGGCGCCCAGCTGATCGCCACGCCGGGCTGTTATGTCACCACTGCCACGCTGGCCCTGCGCCCGCTCGTGGAAGCGGGCCTGATCGAGACCACTGGGGTCATCGTCGATGCGGCTTCCGGTGTCACCGGCGCGGGCCGGCAAGACAAGTACGCGTACTCGTTCACCACGCTCGACGAGAACTTCGCCGCCTACGGCTTGCTCGACCACCGGCACACCCCCGAGATGGAGCAGGAGATCGGCGCCCAGGTGTTGTTCACGCCGCACCTCGCCCCGATGAACCGGGGCATCCTTGCCACCTGCTACGCCAAGCCGGCCGGCGGTGCGGTCGTGTCGACCGAGTCGTTGCTGGCCTTGCTGCGCGAGCGCTGGGCCGGCGAGCCGTTCATGGTGGTGACCGACGGGCTGCCGTCGACCAAGGCCACGCTCGGCTCGAACGCCGTGCACGTCACCGCCCGCTACGACGCCCGCACGAACACCGTGCTCGCGATCGCAGCCCTCGACAACCTTGCCAAGGGCGCCAGCGGGGGAGCGATCCAAGCCGCCAACGTCGCCCTCGGCCTAGCCGAGACCGCCGGCCTGACGGCGGTCGGAGTCGCCCCGTGAGCCCGGTGGTTTCGACAGGCTCAACCACCTTGGCGGTGGACTCGTGACCCCCAACGAGCGGGCGCAGATTCTGATCGAGGCGCTGCCGTACATCCGCAAGTTCGCCGGCAAGACGGTGGTGGTGAAGTACGGCGGCAACGCGATCGCCGGTACCTCCGAACACGACGCGCTGGCACTGTTCGCCGAAGACGTCGTGCTGATGTACCTCGTCGGCTTGCGCCCGGTGGTGGTCCACGGCGGCGGCCCCCAGATCAGCGAGCTGATGGCCAAGCTGGGCATGCAAGCCACGTTCGTCGACGGGCTGCGGGTCACCGACGCCGAAACCGTCGACATCGCCCGGATGGTGCTGACCGGCCAGGTCAACCCGCAGATCGTCGCCGCCATCAATACCCACGGCAACTACGCGGTGGGCGTGTCCGGCGTCGACGCCGGGTTGATCCGGGCCGAGGCGCGGGCGCCCGAGCTGGGCTTCGTCGGCGACGTCACCGCGGTCAACCCGACCGTGCTCGACAACCTGCTCGACGACGAGTTCATCCCGGTGGTCGCCACGATCGGCGCCGACGAGACCGGCCAGGCGTACAACATCAACGCCGACACGGTCGCCGGGGCGATCGCCGAGGCGCTCGGGGCCGAGAAGCTGATCTACCTCACTGACATCGAGGGCCTGCGCCGCGACGTCGCCGACCCGGCGTCGCTGATCCGCCAGACCACGGCCGCCGAGCTGGCCGAACTGGTGGCCGACGGCACGGTCACGTCGGGGATGATCCCGAAGGTCGCCGCGTGCATCCACGCCGTCACCAATGGGGTCACGAACGCGCACATCCTCGACGGGCGCCTGCAGCACGTGTTGCTGCTGGAGGTGTTCACCGACGCCGGTATCGGCACGATGATCTCAGGAGCCCAACCGTGACGCACGCCCCGACCCTCACCAAGCAACTCGGCCTCGAACAGTGGCCGTTCATGCCGGTGTTCGCCGAGCCCACGATCGCCTTCGAGCGCGGCCGCGGGGTCGAGCTGTGGGACACCACCGGTAAGCGCTACCTCGACTTCCTCTCAGGCATCGGCGTGTGCGCGCTCGGCCACGCCCACCCGGCCGTGGCGGCGGCGGTCGCCGAACAGGCGGCAACCCTCCTGCACGTCAGCAACTACTTCGCCAACCCGCCGGCGATCACCGCCGCAGTCAAGCTCGCCGCGCTGCTCGAAGCGGCCACCGGCGAGGCGGGGCAGGTGTTCTTCGGCAACTCCGGGGCCGAGGCCAACGAATGTGCGATCAAGCTCGCCCGCCGGTTCGGGGGGCACGGCCGGCACACCGTGGTCAGCGCGCTCGGCAGTTTCCACGGGCGAACGCTGGCGACGCTCGCCGCCACCGGCCAACCGGCCAAGCACGAGCCGTTCGCGCCGATGCCCGAAGGCTTCAAGCACGTGCCGTTCGGCGACCTGGACGCGCTGCGGGCCTCGGTCGACGGTTCGGTCGCGGCCGTGCTGATCGAGCCGATCCAGGGCGAGGGTGGCGTCAACCCCACCCCGCCCGGCTACCTCGAAGGCATCCGGGCGATCTGCGACGAGGTCGGCGCGCTGCTGATCGTCGACGAGGTGCAGACTGGGCTCGGGCGCACCGGCGCCTGGTTCGCGTTCGAGGCGTCCGGCGTGGTTCCCGACGTGGTCACCGTCGCCAAGGCGCTCGGCAACGGCATGCCGGTGGGGGCGTGCTGGGCGCGCACGCCCGTTGCCGCGGTGTTCCAGCCGGGTGACCACGGCTCCACGTACTCGGCGACCGCGCTCGCGGCCGCCGCCGTCAACGCCGTGCTCGACGAACTCCAACGCATCGACGCCCCCGCCCTGGCGCTGGCCCGCGGTGCGCACCTCACCGAACTGCTCCAGGCGATCCCACAGATCGTCGGCGTGCGCGGCTCGGGCCTGATGCTGGGTGCCCAGCTCGCCGATGGCATTGACGCCAACGCGGTCTACCGGTCGCTGCTCGACGAGGGCCTGATCGCCAACGCCGTCAACGCCTCGACGCTGCGCTTCCTGCCCCCGCTGGTCGTGTCCGATGCCGAGCTGGACGAAGCCGCGGTGATCCTCACGAAGGTGCTTGGCGAGGTGGCCCCATGACCGCCCGCGGGTGCCTGAACGTCACCGACTTCACGGCCGACGAGGTCGCCGCGATCCTCGCCCTGGCCGAACTGCCCCCGGCCGCGCTCGGCAGCCCACTCGCCGAGCACGGCGTTCCTGGTGGCGTCGCGCTGATCTTCGAGAAGCCATCGAATCGCACACGGCACTCGATGGAGGTCGCCGTCGCCCAACTCGGCGGGCACCCGGTGTACACCCGTGGCGAGGAGATCGGCTTCGACACACGCGAGCCCGTCGAAGACGTCGCCCGCATCATGGCCGGCTACCACCGGGTGATCGCCGCCCGCGTGTTCGAGCACTCGGTGGTCGAACGGCTCGCCGCGGCCGTCCCCGACACGCCCGTCGTCAACATGCTCAGCGACCACTCGCATCCGCTCCAGGCGTTCGCCGACGCGCTGACGATGCAGCAGTTGCTCGGGCCGCTCGTTGGCAAGCCGGTCGCCTACGTGGGCGACTACAACAACGTGTCGCGGTCGCTCGGCGAGATCTGCGCGCTGCTCGGCATGCACCTCCGGTTCGGCTGCCCGCCCGGGTTTGCTGCCGACGATGCCGAGCTCGAGCGCCTGCTGCTGCTCGGCGCGGCGTCGGTCGAGCAGACCGGCCGGCCGCTCGACGCGGTGGCCGGGGCACACGCCGTGCACACCGACACCTGGGTGTCGATGGGGCAGGAGGACGACAAGGAGGCCCGCCGCCAGGCGTTCGAGGGTTTCACCGTCGATACCAGCACGATGGGAGCGGCCGACCCGGGGGCGGTGTTCATGCACTGCCTGCCCGCCTACCGCGGGTTCGAGGTCAGCGCCGAGGTGATCGACGGCCCGCAGTCGGCCGTGTTCCAGCAAGGTCACAACCGCCTCCACGCCGCCCGCGCCGTGCTCGCCTTCCTCCTCGGAGTCCGCTGAGCGATGAGCAAAGTCCAGCGGCAGCAGACGATCGCTCGGCTGATCGAGCAGCAGCAGGTGACCAACCAGCCCCAGCTGGTGGAGTTGCTGGAGAGCGAGGGCATCACCGCCACCCAGGCCACCGTGTCGCGCGACCTCGAAGACCTCGGCGCGGTGAAGGTGCGCGTGCCGGGCGGCGCCACCGTGTATGCGGTCCCCGAGTTCGCACCCGAACGGGTCGCCCCGCTCGATCAGCTGCGGCGGGTGATGGGCGAGTGGGTGGCCGACGTGACCCACTCGGCGAACCTCGTGATCGTCCGCACACCGCCCGGCTGCGCCCACGTGGTCGCCTCGGCGCTCGACCGCAGCGGGCTCGACGGGCTGCTCGGCACGGTGGCCGGCGACGACACGATGCTGTGCGTCGCCACCGAGCAGCTCGGCGGCGCCGGGCTGGCCGAGCACCTGCGCGACCTCGCCGGGCTGGTATGACGGTTGCCATGAGGGACTTCGCGTGACCGGACAGACGTTGTGGCACGGGCGCTTCGAGGGCGGCCCCGACGAGGCCCTCCTGGCGTACAACAACAGCCTGGCGTTCGACCAGCGGATGTGGCGTGAAGACGTCGCCGGCTCGCGCGCCCACGTCAACGGCCTGGCCCGGGTGGGGTTGATCACCGAGGCCGAGCGCGACGCCGTGCTGGCCGCGCTCGACACGGTCCACACCGAGATGGCGGCTGCGGCGTTCGTGTACGTCGAGTCCGACGAGGACATCCACACCGCGGTCGAGCGGCGGGTCACGGAACTGGCCGGCCCGGCTGGTGCCAAGCTGCACACCGCCCGCAGCCGCAACGACCAGGTGGCTACCGACTTGCGCCTGTGGACCAAGCGCGAGCTGGTCGAGCTGGCCGAACTGCTGCACGGCCTGCAACAGGTGCTGCTCGACGTCGCCGAAGCCCATCCGGGCGTGTACCTGCCCGGGTACACCCACCTCCAGCGGGCCCAGCCAGTGTTGCTGGCGCACCACCTGCTCGCCCACGGCTGGGCGTTCGGGCGTGACGTCGACCGCCTGCTGGCCACGGTCGACCGGCTCGACGTGTCGCCGCTCGGCGCCGGCGCGCTGGCCGGTACGTCGCTGCCGATCGACCCGGCCGGCACCGCCGCCGACCTGGGCTTCGCCCGCCCGTTCGAGAACTCGCTCGACGCGGTGGCCGACCGCGACTTCGTCGCCGAGGCGTTGTTCGACCTGGCCCTGATCGGCGTGCACCTCAGCCGGATCGGCGAGGAGTGGGTGCTGTGGACGTCGGAGGAGTTCGGTTTCGCCCGCCTCGACGACGCGTTCTCGACCGGTTCGTCGATGTTGCCGCAGAAGAAGAACCCCGACATCGCCGAGCTGGCGCGTGGCAAGGCCGGGCGCCTGATCGGCAACCTGACGGGGCTGCTCACGACGCTCAAGGGCTTGCCGCTGGCGTACAACAAAGACCTCCAGGAGGACAAGGAGCCGTTGTTCGACTCGGTCGACCAGGTGCGCATGGCGGTGGTGGCCCTGTCGGGCATGATCGCTACGGCGGCGTTCGTGCCCGACCGGATGGCCGCCGCGGCCGACGCCGAGACCACCGCCGCCACCGACCTGGCCGAGTACCTCGTGCGCGCCGGCACGCCGTTCCGTGAGGCCCATGCGATCGTCGGCCAGCTGGTCCGCCGGCACCTCGCCGGCGAGGGCGGGTTGGGTGAGTTGGCCACGGCCACGATCGATGCCGATGCCGGGGCACTCGTGCGGCCCGGGGTGGGCGTCGCCAACCGGGTGTCGCCAGGCGGGGCCGGCCCGACGCCGCTCGCCGCTCAGGTCGACGCGTACCAGGCCCTGCTCGCCCGCCAGTCGGCCGCGTTCGCCGAACGGGCTCACCCCGAGTGATACCGGTCAGCCGCGAGCTGCTCGGCGGTGATGCCGACGTGGTTGCCCCGCTGCTGCTCAACAAGCTGCTCGTGCACGGCTCCTGCACCGGCCGCATCGTCGAAACCGAGGCCTACCGCCCCGACGACCCCGCCAGCCATTCGTATCGTGGGCAGACGGCGCGCAACGCGGCCATGTTCGGATCGCCGGGCACGCTGTACGTGTACTTCACCTACGGCATGCACTACTGCGCCAACGTGGTGACCGGCCCACCCGGCGAGGGCGCCGCGGTGCTGCTGCGGGCGCTCGTCCCGGTGACGGGCCAGGACCTGATGCGCACCCGGCGCGGCGGCCGCCCCGCGCTCGCCGACGGCCCCGCCAAGCTGTGCCAGGCGCTGGCGATCGGCCCCGAGCACAACGCCAGTGACCTGCTCGGGGGCGGCCCGATCCACCTGCTCGACGACGGGTCGGCGCCGCCGGCGCAGCCCCTCGTCGGGCCACGGATCGGCATCAGCAAGTCGGTCGACGCGCCATGGCGGTTTCGGGTGCCCCGGTGAGGCAATGATGGGGACATGACGACGCCGCCACCGCCGCCACCGCCGCCACTCCCGTCGGCCCCTGACGGCCCCTTCGGTCAGCAGCCGCCCCAACCGGCGCAGCACCCGCCTCCGCCTCCCGGCCCGCCCGCCGCCCCGGCGTACCCCTCCGCCCCGCCACCGCCGTATCCGGTGGCGCCACCCGCGTACGGCAACCCGCCCCAAGGCAAGCCCCCTCGGCCGAAGGCCACCGTCGGCGGCGCATTGTTGCTGGTGGCCGCGGCGGTGGTGCTGCTCGGCTGCTTCCTGCCGTGGGTGTCGGTCGGAGGCACGAGCATCAACGGCTTCGACGACGGGTTCGTTTTCGACAACGAGATGTACGACGCGCCGGGTGCCCTGGCTGCCTTCGGGGTGGTGTTGCTCTTGGCGTTCGGTATCACGTTGCTGGCTGCTGGTCGCGTCCTGGCAATCGCGATCATCTCGGTGGTCGCGTCCGGGCTCGGACTTCTTGTGGCGTTCTTCTACGTCGCCATGTGTGTCGACATGGCCGACAGCTTGAGTCTGGTGGGGGCCGATGTCGGTATCGGGGTGATCCTGCAACCGATCGGGGCGCTCTTGGCGATCGCCGGAAGCATCGTGGCGCTCGTGCAGCGCAAGCCCCGCCAGCCGACCTTCCAGGGCTACAGCTGAGCTTGCTCGGTCGC
>Ga0182745_1000194_pt1:75000-77105 | contig 77105 bp, 75 predicted proteins | sample eDN3rd30CKraftBY_FD_128523 | JGI IMG/M metagenome (GOLD analysis project Ga0182745, IMG submission 128523) | Enriched backyard soil microbial communities from Emeryville, California, USA - eDNA 3rd pass 30_C Kraft BY (version 2) (version 2) | ecosystem: Environmental > Terrestrial >...
AGCAGTTAGAGAGTCGGCCTTCGGGCCCTCGATAGCGTGCCTTTTGAAGAATGAGCCTGCGAGTTATGGTATGTGGCAAGGTTAACCAGTGATGGGGAGCCGAAGCGAAAGCGAGTCTGAATAGGGCGTTTTAGTCGCATGCTGTAGACCCGAAGCCAAGTGATCTATGCATGTCCAGGTTGAAGCGAAGGTAAGACTTCGTGGAGGACCGAACCCACGTATGCTGAAAAATACGGGGATGAGGTGTGTATAGGGGTGAAAGGCCAATCAAACTTGGCGATAGCTGGTTCTCCTCGAAATGCATCTAGGTGCAGCGTTGCGTGTTCAGTTCCGGAGGTAGAGCACTGATTGGGCTAGGGGGCCTACAAGCTTACCGAACTCAGTCAAACTCCGAATGCCGGAACTCCAGAGCGCAGCAGTGAGACTACGGGGGATGAGCTTCGTTAGTCGAAAGGGAAACAGCCCAGACCATCAGCTAAGGCCCCAAATTCTGAACTAAGTGGTAAACGATGTGGGATTGCTTAGACAGCCAGGAGGTTGGCTTAGAAGCAGCCACCCTTGAAAGAGTGCGTAATAGCTCACTGGTCGAGTGATCCTGCGCGGACAATGTAACGGGGCTAAGTTCAGAGCCGAAGCTATGGGTTCGTAGCAATACGAGCGGTAGAGGAGCGTTGATGTTGCAGTGAAGCCGGCGTGGAAACGTCCTGTGGAGCGGCATCAAGTGAGAATGCAGGTATGAGTAGCGAGAGAGGGGTGAGAAACCCCTCCGCCGTAAGCCCAAGGTTTCCTGGGGAAGGCTAATCCCCCCAGGGTCAGTCGGGAGCTAAGGCGAGGCCGAAAGGCGTAGTCGATGCACAACTGGTTAATATTCCAGTACCACCGTGTCCGCGCCAGGTCCAAGAGTGGCAACGTCGGGGCTGTTCACTTCGGTGAGCGAACTGACCGAGCTGCTGGCGGATAGCTGACGGGGGACGCAGGAGGGTAGGTGAACCGGGGCGTTGGTAGTCCCCGGGTAAGCGTGTAGGCGGGTTCCGATGAGAGTTGGAGCCGTAACGCCGAGACGTGATGCCGAGACAACAGTCGAAGTCACTGATCCCATGCTGCCAAGAAAAGCCCAGCAGTGAGTTGGCACGGTGCCCGTACCCCAAACCGACACAGGTGGGCGGGTAGAGAATACCAAGGCGATCGGGAGAACTATGGTTAAGGAACTCGGCAAATTACATCCGTAACTTCGGGAGAAGGATGACCCTTGCTGGTGACGAGATTTACTCTCCGAGCCTCCGAGGGTGGCACAGACCAGGGGGTAGCGACTGCTTACCAAAAGCACAGCAGCGTGCGAAGCCGCAAGGCGCTGTATACGCTGTGACGCCTGCCCAATGCTTGAAGGTCACGGGGAACGGTTAGCCGCAAGGCGAAGCTGTGAACCTAAGCCCAAGTGAATGGCGGCCGTAACTATAACGGTCCTAAGGTAGCGAAATTCCTTGTCGGGTAAGTTCCGACCTGCACGAATGGCGTAACGACTTCCCCACTGTCTCAACCATAGACCCGGCGAAATTGAAGTACGAGTAAAGATGCTCGTTAGCTGCGGAAGGACGGAAAGACCCCGTGAACCTTTACTATAACTTGGTGTTGAGTCTTGAATTGCATTGTGTAGGATAGGTGGGAGACTTGGAAGCATCGGCGCTAGCCAGTGTGGAGTCAACGTTGAAATACCACCCTGTGTAATTTGGGGCTCTAACCCGGGTCCATCAACTGGATCGGGAACAGCGCCAGGCGGGTAGTTTGACTGGGGCGGTCGCCTCCTAAAATGTAACGGAGGCGCCCAAAGGTTCCCTCAGGCTGGTTGGCAATCAGCCGTCGAGTGCAATGACACAAGGGAGCTTGACTGCGAGACCAACAAGTCGAGCAGGTACGAAAGTAGGGCATAGTGACCCGGCCATCGCTTGTGGAAGCGTGGTCGCTCAACGGATAAAAGGTACTCCGGGGATAACAGGCTAATCTTTCCCAAGAGTCCATATCGACGGAAAGGTTTGGCACCTCGATGTCGGCTCATCGCATCCTGGGGCTGAAGCAGGTCCCAAGGGTTGGGCTGTTCGCCCATTAAA
>Ga0182745_1000195_pt1 | contig 76970 bp, 92 predicted proteins | sample eDN3rd30CKraftBY_FD_128523 | JGI IMG/M metagenome (GOLD analysis project Ga0182745, IMG submission 128523) | Enriched backyard soil microbial communities from Emeryville, California, USA - eDNA 3rd pass 30_C Kraft BY (version 2) (version 2) | ecosystem: Environmental > Terrestrial > Soil >...
CAGCGGCGTCGAACCGCAGCAACTGAGGGACAGCCGGTCACTGCGTCAGAAGATCGGCAAACAGCTCAGCAGTGTGCAATCCTCCCTGGACGGCCTCCTCGTCGATCGGCCCCGGCGGAACATTCTGCGCCGCGCCAAGTGAAAGGAGATTCCCTTGGAACTCCTCATTGATTCAACCGGACAAATCCGCTGCCTCTACGGAGAAGAGGTCGACTTGCATCAACTCGGCATGCTCTCGATCTCACGCGGCTCCCATGTGGAGCCAACACCGGATGGCCGCTGGACCGCCGATCTTTCCCCGGTGAACGGGCCATTGCTCGGGCCGTTCACGACCCGGTCCGAGGCACTCGCCGCCGAAGCCGCCTGGCTGAACGCGCACTGGCTGACCTCCGATTCCGCACCCTGACGTCCTGAAACCTTCAGCGTTCCGCCACGCGGCGAACCGTGTTGACTGTTGAAGTCCCGCGCTGCACGGGCACCCGGTCGAGCGCGTGGCTCGCGGGGTGGTTGTGTTTTTCACATGACCACTCTGCACAGGGTGGTCGTGGTCCTTAACTTCTGGAGATCTCCCATGACCCAACGTGAACTGAATTGTGCGGTGGCCTGCGCCACCGGTGAATCCCTCTGTGAAATCCGCCGTCGTGGGTTTTCGATCGTCGATCCCAATGAAGTTTGTTTCGATCCCGAGCCGGATCTGCTCAGCCCGCAAATGATCGACTGGGATGATGTTGAATTGCGGCGAAACATCCCGGTCGTCGATCAGCCACGGCGGATCCTGCAAAAGATCGCCTGACGGCCCGACCGTCACCCGGGAAGAACCGCCAACCTTTAGAAAGGAACCATGATCTCACTGCCACCATCACCGAAATTCGCCGCCGGGCAGATCGTGATCACCACGAATGCCCGACGGCAACTGCCAGAGGCGGAGGTCCGTCAGGCACTGCAGCGGCACTTGGCCGGAGACTGGGGCGATTGCGGTCCCGAGGACGCCGCCGCGAACGAAGCGGCGCTCCTGGATGGTGATCGCCTGCTGTCGGTGTACCACACGGCGGAGAAGACGTGCTTCTGGATTCTTTCGGAAGCCGACCGCTCCGTGACAACCGTGTTAATGCCGGATGACTATTAGCAAATCAAGGCCAGAGGGGATCCGAATCAGTTTCCCCTGGCACGCCTCCAACCTCATTTAATTCACAGCACTTTGAACCTCAAAGGACGATCGATGCAAATCACCTACATCAACAACGACGGCAGCGGCTTCGCCGACAAGATTGAGATCGCAGAAGGAACAACAATCGAACAGTTGTTCTCCCAGCGTGTCTCGTACGGCCAGCCGCAGGACTATCTGATCCGTGTGAACCGGCAGCCGACCACGGCGGACTCTGTCCTGCAACCGGGAGACCGGGTTTCGATTACTCCCACCAAGATCGAAGGAGCCTGGTTTGGCTCTGATTTTTTCCAACGGAAAGGAACCTCATGGGAGCCCGCCAACGGCTCAACAGTCTGTATCTGATCGTCACCTTGATCGTGGCCGCGCTGAGCGGTGGGGCGCTGCAGTCCTGGAGCGTGTTCTGGCTGGTGTTGGGCGCGCTGGTCGTGATTTTCGTTCACGGCGGCGACATCCGTCCCAACGCCAGACGCACCCATCGGCATCGCCGCCACTAGAGCATGGTGCTCTCGCCTGTGCCCGCGCAGCACACGTCTCTTGAAGGAACGTCACTCGCCGCGTGGCGGGACGACTGCCTGACTGAGTACGCGTTATCTGATTTGGAACAGGAGGGACCATCTGCCATTGGCTGGTGGTCCCTCCTGTCATCTGTGGTTGCCTTCTTTCTTCACAGGAACACCTGACCGTGAACCGATCTCCCCATCACCGGCTGTTACTGAGAATGGCCCGCTTTCTGGAACACGATTATCAGCGACGCTCCTCGCCGGAGATTCCATGCGATTTGCCTTTGGACCGGTGGAACCAGGTCCGGAAACTTCAGCGCCAGGCGTTTCTCGCCCGCCACCACCGGTATCACGCGGCGGCGAAACAGTGCCAACAGCGCCTGCAGCAGGTCCTGCACTTGCTGAGCCAGGACTGTTCGACCCTGTCGGCAGAACCGTCGACACGCAAGCAACCCGCCTCCGCCCCGAATCTCCGTCTCCTTCACGACGAACTGCAATTCCTGTTCGACGAGTTCGAGCAGGTCGAACTGGACTGGAACAAGAAAGAGATTGCTGTTCAAACAGAACGGATCGTGCTGGAAGGGATGGACCTCGGCCCGTTCCAGATCCGGTTGCGGTTATGGCATCTGGGCGAATCCCAGCCCTACCAGGTCATTGCTCTGGAACCGTATCCCCCTTCCAGCAATGACGACATCACTCACCCGCACGTCCAGTCGAGAAGTCTCTGTGAAGGGGAGGGGAAACTCACCGTTGCGCAGGCCCTCGATGAAGGTCGTCTGGGCGAGTTCTTCGTTTTGGTCCGCCAGATCCTGCGGACGTACAACGACGGATCGGCTTACCATCCGTTGTCCGAATGGCACGACTCCCCCTGTTCAGATTGCGGTTCCAGCATCGATCCTGACGACACCTGCTCGTGTGATCGTTGCCAGACCGAACTCTGTTCCCACTGCACCAACTGCTGTCACTGCTGCAGCGACACGCTTTGCACCGAGTGCCACGACATCTGTGAAGCCTGTCACAGTTCTGTCTGCGACCGTTGCCTGGGCCACTGCACGAACTGCAACGAACCGGTCTGCAGCGACTGTCTGCAAGAAGATCGCTGTCCCCCCTGTTCTGAACAATCCCTGGAGAATGACAATGAACAAGAAGAACATGAAAGCATGGCATTCGAACCGACGACAGCTCAGACGTCCCCGCCGCAAACGGCGACAACGCCGTCCCACGCTCCGGTTCAGCCCCTATGCCTGGGCGAAGTTGGTGTTCCTGCGTGACCTCGGCCCGACCGAAGTCGGTGGGTTCGGGATTGCAGAATCGGAGGATCTGCTGTTCGTTCAGGATGTGATGCTTGTCGAACAGCACTGCACCGAGACGTTCACCTCACTTGACGATCTGGCCGTCGCCGAGTTCTTCGAGGACCAGGTGGATCTGGGACGCAAACCTGAACAGTTTGGCCGGATCTGGATTCACACGCATCCAGGAAATTCCCCGGAACCGAGTCCCACCGATCATGACACATTCCAGCGGGTCTTCGGCGGCTGCGGCTGGGCGGTCATGGCCATCCTCGCCCGAAGCGGCAACACCCAAGCGGAACTTCACTGGAAAGCGGGTGGTCCTGTTTCGATTCCGCTGGACGTCGAGGTCGATTTCACGAAGCCGTTCCCCGGCTCCGGTGAAGCGGCCTGGGAAGAAGAATACCACGACGCCGTTCAGGAGGAATTATGGAATCCCCCGTCGATCCAGGCCGGAAGTTCCCGCATTCCTGAAGACGATCCGCTCCAGGCGGAATTCGCCAGCTTTTTCCGCGAGCCACCGCCATTCTGAAGATGCGGCGGCGGTTCACACACTCCTGACCATGAAACTTCGAAGGATTTCCGAACAATGACTTCCATTCCCGACCGGTTTCTCCGGCAGCAAGGGCTCGTCCCGCAGGAGAAACTCCACAACCAGACCACAACCGTCATCGGCCTCGGTGCCGTTGGCCGACAGCTGGCCATCCAACTCGCCGCCCTCGGAGCGAGAACGATTCAGATCATTGATTTTGATGTGGTCGAATCGACGAACGTCACGACACAGGGATATTTCCACACCGATCTCGGCCGAAGGAAGGTCGACGCCACCGCCGAACACCTCCGACGGATCGATCCGGCCATCCAGATCGAGACCATCGCCGATCGCTACCGGCCGAGTATTGGAACGGGAGATGTGGTGTTCTGCTGTGTCGACTCCATCAGCAGCCGGGCTGCCATCTGGAGAGCGGTCCAAAACCAGTGCTCATTCTGGTGCGACGGTCGGATGCTCGGCGAAGTCATGCGAGTTCTCACCGCGACCAATTCCACATCTCGTGCACACTACCAAGCCTCACTGTTCCCGCAGTCCCAGGCTCAGGTCGGCACCTGCACAAGTCGCTCGACAATTTACACGGCCAACATTGCCGCCGGACTGATGCTCCACCTGTTCGCGCGCTGGCTGCGGGGAATTCCAGTTGACCAGGATCTCTCACTCAATCTGCTGGCCATGGAAATGACAACTTCCACGTCAGACCTCCCAGAGACGGTTGTCGAGAGCAAGCGGCAGGTGAATGTGGCGGCAGGATAGGGAGTCCATGGGAGAGCCAACCACGACTGAGTTTTCTCCATACTCCGGGCCGGCCATCTGGCTGGCCCGGAGCATTTTTTCCTTAACATTCAGAGAGCATATCTCCATCCCCACAGGTTCCACACAGGCCGGAAACAGCCGCTCTCAACAACTCTGTCCAAGAGCTGCGCCAACGAACTCGCCAGCACGTTCGTCTCCAACAACCCCGATGATGTCAGAGAGACATCCCACCGGGGCTTCCTCATCACGCACTCGCCCGAGATGTAGCCCGATGACCGACAGGACTGTCCAGTTCACTGCTCATTGGAGGCAGGGGTGAACCAGACGGTTTCATGACAGACGCCCCCTGTTCAACGTGCTCGCGTGGGCGCTGCTTTCCGGGAATGGTGACGTGGGGTTCGTTGAACCGTCTGAGCTCCCCGATGCATCCCCTTGCTGTTGACACTTCAAATACTTTTAAGTATTTGAGTGTCAATGATTAAGAGAAAAATCAGGGGGAGTTCTGGTGTGCCCAGGGCAGGTTGGAGATTGCGATTTGGGTGGTCGAATTGGGCGAAAAGGGCACGCCACCTGCCATGATTAAGTTCAAATGATGATGGTCACGAACATGGTTTCGGCCGAAACCAGCCGATAGCGAGGCGGGGGGTGGAAGTACCAAGGATGAAAATGGGGAGAGGTCATTCGCCCGATTGAAGTCCATTCAGCCCTCGCTTCAGGAGCCGTCACGACGTGATTGCTGCGGATATTCTGCATACCCGCAAACGGGGGTAGATTACGGAGAAAATCGCCGACAAAACAGTGCCGGACAGTGCGATCTCCGGGGCTCTGGGGAGTATTCTCGCTCAGAGAGACTTTAAGCCTCTCTTCCGTGGGGCTTCTGAACCAGCCTAAGAGAACGGTTCTGGAGACCGCCACCTTGGTTGTGGGAAGCGTTCTGTTGTGGACCGGCGACGGAGGGGGCGCTCTCCGATAAGAATTCTGTGAGCCCAGTAAATCCGATGGAAACGGCTGAATCCGGAATAATTTCCGCTTAGATTCAGATGAAGTGATGACGTTCCAGAAGTCCCAATCAGCTCTCGCCTGGCATCCAAAAGACGTCTGGTTGGAATATCCACCGATTCCGGCAGATCAAGATACGGAAATGGCGGAAGTGGTACTCCATCACTATTCAGAACCCCCAAAATGGCTTGCTTGTAACGCGATTCATTCTCCGCAGTCTATTAAGATCGCCTGGTTTCCAAGATCGAAACCAGGGGATTTCTACCACGACACCGATTGACTTCCACAAGTCCGGCAACTTCGAGTGCTACCAATCCTTCATAACCTGCCACGCGGCTGATTGACGAATCTGCCAGCCTGCACGGAGTGATCAGCAGATGGCGCTTTCGGCCATGTTTCTCGGCGAGTTGTAAAATGAGGACAGCCAAGCGTACCGCGGACTTCCCCGGCAAATTGGTGGCCAATGCCAGCCATGCCAGTTGGGATTGCTCTTCGGAAGAGGGAACATATTCCTCTTCGCTCTTTAATGATTCATGGAGCGACTCGAGATCACATTCCACAGCTTCCGAAACTTCCATCAGATTTGCTCCGTAGTTCTGGTACATGTTCGCAGATCCGGATTTCTTTGGTTCTTAAGAACCGCATTCGGGGGCGTTTTTTGTTCCTAGTGCTCCTCAACATCTGCCTCGAACTGGAGATCTGACATCTTCCGGCAGAACAGATCCTCGGTCTTCCATGTTCCGGCCAGCCCGGGGCGTCGTCGAATTTCATCACGCTGTCACCCCATCGGGGGGTCCAACTCGATCACCCCATTTGTTCCCCTTTCATTTGAATGGCCATTCAAATGAAAGGGGCTTACGGCTGTGACTTTGAGTGATTTGGAACGGTCGGTGGAATCTTCATGATTCCACTGATACCATATCAAGGTTTCATAAGATATCAATATGTAAAATGCAGATGATGGTTCCGTCCCTCCAGGGGCATATTCTCCGCACCCTATAGAAAATTGCGGATCGAGGAGGAGCGGTAACCCGAGAGTACTCGCCGACTTGGAGCTCCCGACCGATCTTCTTCTTCCAAGATCGTGACTGACGGTCGCTGAATTCCGGAATTCATGGAGACGACAATGACAACAACGGTGACGAATTCACACGGCGCAGACACGGAGCGGAGACTGTCACGGCCTCGCGAGCCGACGCCGATCGAAGTCAAGGACGATCTCCAATATCAATCGATTTGCCAAAAATGCGAGAGGGTCGTTCTTGCCCTTCAGGCAGGGGTGATTGTCGGTCATCATCGGCTGGGACAACTGGTGCTGGAAGCAGAGAGCATGATCACTGCCCGGCGCCATGCCTATCCGATTGTGGACCGACTCGCGGCAGACATCGGCATCAGCAGCCGGCTCCTCCGGCTGTGCGCTCAGTTCGCGAATACTGTCAACGCAGGCACGCTTGAGAAGATCTATGAGTCCGGAATGTGCTGGGACCACCTTCGCGTTCTGATGAACCAGGGGGAACTTGCGGCACTTGAGGAATGGATGCAACAGGTCAAAAAACGGGGACTGAGCGCGTCGTCGCTGGAGGAAGAACTCCGTGGAGGAAAGTTACCGTCGAGACGGGGCAGCGGCAGGAAAGCCTGTAAACCGTCATCCGCATTGGCCGGTTTGACGCAGCTGCACAAACAGATGACGTCTACGGGGAACCGTTTTGACGCCCTGTTTTCGAGTGAGTTCGATCTCGCGGACAGCCTCAAAGAAATCCCCCCTGATGAGCTGACTGAAGAAATTCGAGACTCCATTGATCATGCAACGAGCCTGCTCCAGCAACTGGCGAAAATCGCTCAGGTCCATGCAGCCGCACTGGAGGAGGCGTCGTCGTGGATGGAAAACGTCTTCGAGGCTCGGCGCAAAGCGGAACTCGAAAAGCTCACACCGGATTTGACCGGAATCCCGCAGAATTGTTTTCGCGAGTAGATACGAACGATGTCAGAAGACCGTCCCGATCGTGATGATTCCGCAGAACTGAGACCGCACGTAGCCGAGATCTGCGGTCAAGTTGTCTCCGTTGATCATCTCGACACATCGCTCGATCAGATTTTGCGAACCCGGCGGCTGACGGTAAGTGAAAGGCTGGACCGCACCGTTCGAGTCGAACCTGTTTTTGAATCACTGTTACGGCCACCGTTCCCTCGGGCCAATCGTGGACTGCTGCAACTGTTGCCTTTGATTGCTGGTCGCGGTGGACCTTCCTTCAGGCAGCTCACCTCAGTATCGACTCGTTCATTGCCTCCGCCAGAACGGTTCGCAGGAAATTTCCCTCAGATCTTGAGTCCCCATGTGGCAGAGTTTGTGCATGAGCACCCACTGGGCTTAATCCAATGTGGTCCGTCTGTTTCACGATCCCATCTCATCGGCGAAATCGCCCTGGCATTTCCCAGCCAGTCACTGGCGGTCATGACCGCCAGCCGGGCCGACGTCGGGAGCATCCAGCAGGACTTGCGCCGCATGGGGATTCGATCCCAGCGATTAGTCACCGCCAGGGAGCCTGATCGCGCCGAGAGAATCGTCATCGGGACTTTCAGCTCGATGGCGCATGCCGAGGTGGAACTGGAAAAACGTGACATCTTGATCATCTTCAACGCCCGTGACGCCATTTCCAATCGCGCTCAGGGGCCACTGACCGCTCCGGATTTGAGGGGGCGGCTGTACGCCTTCCAGCAGGGGGACGGGAAGTTCTCGCCTCTCGAAGAGGACCGCCTGGCAGCAACCTTCGGATTCCAGCGCGTCGACGTCCCGGCCCCCGGCTTCGAAGCGGTTGACATCAATATGCAGTGGACGCCGTTTTTCGTTGCCCGCCCCAATGGTCGGACGGCCATGGAGATCAAACGGCATGGTATCTGGCGCTGCGAACCACGAAACCGGATCATCGCCAGGCTGGCGACACGGGCGCGGGAGCAACATCATCGGGTCGTCATTTTGACGGAAACGCTGGAACATGCCGCCCGGCTTGCCCGGAAATTGCCGGACTGGCCCATCTGTTTTGAACGGGATTGTGACCTTTCTGGACTTGCCGGTCAGGATGCGATGCGTCTGCAGGCTGCCCGTTCTCGCTGGATAATGGGAACCGAACTGATTACGACGGCGGCAGGGCTTGCCACGATCCGCCCTGGAGTCTTCAATCTGCTGATCTGGGCCGGCAGCGGACCGGGGTTGCCACCCATTCCCGCCTCGCACCTGGCGTCACTCTCCGGGACTCGCGGACAACTCACGATCGTCGACATTCGTGATCGGCACCACCCCCTGCTGCGGCGCTGGTCCCGGTCTCGGGAAGACGCCTATGCCCGACTGGGCTGGTTTGAACGGCCATTCAATATTTCGTCGGCCATCTGCCGCGCCAACAATTTTCTCGAACGCCTGCAGGGGAGGAATTCATGACGTCCTCTGAAACCTCTCGCCGCCGCTACCGATTCAGTGAACATGGTGCCAGCGATTATCCCGAATGTGGACGCCGACAAACTCGTGCCACAGCCCCCCAAGACCCTCGTCCGCTGACTTTGGCGGGAATCATCAATCGTGAGAACCTGGTGCGGGTCTTCAAGCAGGTTCGATCGCGTGCGGGCAAGGGGACCGGCATTGATGGATACCGTTACGACGACTTCTCGATCAGCGAAATCGGAGATGCCGCGGAAGTGATCGCGACTGCAATCCACGAGCGACGCTGGCGACCCGCCCCCTCGCGCCGGAAGTGGATCCCGAAGCCATCCGGGGGGCAACGGGCGCTGGACATTCGCTGCCACATCGACCGACTCGCCTCGTCGGCGGTCACGGAAGCTCTCTCGGGCCCGCTGGAGCGGATTTTTCTGCCGACCTCATTTGCGTATCGGCCCGATCGCAGCGTGCACAAGCTGCTGGCGATTCTGGCCCATCTCATCGAACAGGAAGGTTACTTTGTCGTTGCTCAAGACGACGTGAGCAACGCATTTCCTTCCGTCAGAATCAATGATGTGATGCAGGATTATGCGTCCGTCGTTGAAGATCCCGGACTACTGCACCTCATTGGGGTGATTCTCCGGGGTCATCATCAAGAGTCGCTAATTGGCATTGAACAGGGGGATCCACTGTCTCCCCTGACTCTCAATTTGCGACTCCACCACGGTCAAGATCTGCCGTCTTTAGCGACCGCAGGTCCTGACTCCCCGTTTCGGTTCCGATATGCCGACAATGCGGTTTATCTCTGCCGGAACGTGACCGAAGGCCAGTGTGCGATTGAATCCGACGGCGCCTTACTGCAACAGGCCGGTTTTCGCTTCAAAGGAGCAGGCAATCACCCTGTTCATCTCCGTCGCTCTGGAGCCAGCACCACAGTGCTAGGTCACAGATTGCGATTGGATGGTGGAAGCGTTCATTTTGGCTTGGGCAATCAGGCGCTGCTGAAACTCTCGCGAGCGCTGAACCGGGCTCATGAACTTCCAGATTCACCTACGATGGCGGAAGCTGTCGTAAGGGGATGGATTGAAGAACATGGTCCAGTCTTCGAGAACTGCGGACTGCAGGAGGTCTTGAGAGGGGTTTTACAGGTGGCTGCGGCGAATGGATTCCGTGAGTTGGGATCAATCAGCCGTCTGACGGCCTGGGTGGATCGAGCGGTGACTCACTGGCGTGAGGTCAGACGGGGCTCTATCGATCAACTACTTCCCCAAATCCTCTTCCTGCGCGCTCCGCGGCGCAGGCCCGCCCCTTGAATTGGGGCTTGCCACGTGCGCCGGCCAACCCGGCGCACGTGGCTTTCTTTCTCCAGAGCTGTCGCCGTCTGGCGAATCCCTGAGACGACTTCCGGACTTTGACGTCATTGGGAGCTGAAGTGAAGAAACCGGGTTGCGGCTTCATGGTCCTGCAGTTCTCGCTCATTCAGTGAACGCCTTGACTGTCAAGTTTTACTGCATAAAAACTTGACTCACGGTCATGTCCGGGTAATAATCCCGGCATGAAGAACCAACGACGGACAACCGGATCGGAGGCGGCCAACACCGCGGAAACCGTGCGTCGCAAAGTCGAGGCGGGCGGAGAGCGGGTCTGGCGGCTGGCCGATTTTGAAGGATTGCCGTTCACGGCGGTGGCCCAAGCCTTGTCCCGCTTGTCACGGCAGGGTGTGATCCAGCGCTTGGGAAAGGGGCTGTATTACCGGTCCCGGCCAACGGCGTTCGGGGACAGCAAGCCCAATCGCAACCACATCCGCTCCTTGCCGGTTCGTCGGAAGGGGGTCTTCCCGGCTGGCGTCGCGGCAGCTAACCTGCTGGGCTTTACCACACAGAACCCGGCCCAGGTAGAAGTGGCAACTGATGGCGTCAGCCTGCCACGGTTGATCGTCGGGCAAGAAACCGTCATTCACACGCGACGTCCGGAAGCCTGGCGGGAACTCCCGGAGACCGATACTGCTCTTCTCGACTTCCTGCGTCGACGAGGGGAGACGAGCGAGCTATCGCCGGAAGAAACCGTGAGTAAGCTGCTCGACTACTTCCGCGAACCGGGACGCTTCAAGCGTCTCCTGCAGGTTGCCGAATCGGAGCCGCCGCGTGTCCGGGCGATGCTGGGAGCCATCGGCCAGCAACTCGGTCAGCCGGAACACCGGCTCGCGCTGCTGCGGAAGAGTTTGAATCCGCTCTCCCGGTTCGAGTTCGGAGTTCTGGCTGTTTTGGAACACGCTCCGGAATGGCAAGCGAAGGAGCGTCAACCATGAAACTGTTCCAGCACCCTGACTTCGAACAGGCCATCATCCGCGCGGCGGAACATTTCCGCTCCATGGGGCTGCGTGAATCCATCATCGAAAAGGATTACTACGTCACCGAGGCGCTGCGGATCATCGAGCAGGTCGCCGGTGGCAAAGTCATTTTCAAAGGGGGCACCAGCTTGTCCAAGGGCTGGAACCTGATCCAGAGGTTTTCGGAAGACATCGACATCTTTCTTGCCCCAACAGGTTTTGATCCACCTCTCGGCAAGAAGGCGATTGACCGCGAACTCAAGAAACTGCGGCAGGCCGTTGAAGACCATCCGGCGCTGACGTTCGTCGAAAAGGAAAGCCAGACCATCGGTGGCTTTGGCCGTAACGACCGTTTCGAGTATCTCCAGAAGTTCGCGGGGACCGGCGACATTCGCAATCGCGTCTTCGTCGAGGCAGGCACCGCCAGTGGCCGGGAACCGACCGAACGCATCCGGCTCCAGTCTTACGTCGGTCAGTTCCTTCAGGAAGCCGGCGTCAGCCTGGGGGCCGAAGACGAAGGGCCTTTCGAGATGCGGCTGCTGCATTTCCGGCGGACGTTCGTCGAAAAGATGTTCGCCATTCACGCCAAGGTCGAGGCGTTCAAGCAGACCGGCAGGCCGATCGGCGGCTATGCCCGGCACTACTATGACCTGTTCTGCCTGGCCGAACGGCCGGAAGTCCTGGCCATGCTCCGGTCGGACGAATACGAGGCGATCAAAGCCGACTACGACCGAATCAGCACGCAGCACTTTTCCAAAAGCTATGTGCCGCCGCCAGACATGGCGTTCGCCAACAGCCATGCACTGTTTCCGCCGACCGATTTGCGGACCATTCTGGGCAGTGAATTCGAAGCGCAATGTCGGGTGCTGTGCTTTGGTATCTTTCCTCCGTGGGAGGATGTGCAGGCCCGCCTGGAGAGCATTCGGTCGCTGCTGTGATCTCGCCGATCGGCATCTTCCGAATCGCGATCTCTGAGTCCGCCGTTCCAGAGCGGCAAAATGGAGTCGCTGTTTCTCGGGAGCGACGGCAGCCAGCTTCTGATCCTTCAGCGTTTCTCGCCTGCGACTCATCGTGTATCGATCAATCTACATAAAACGCGCCACAGCACGCCGCTGTAGATCAATCTACATAAAACGATCTATCACGAGGGTGCTGTAGATCAATCTACACGAAATTCGGTGACCAACTCGGCCTCGCGAGGTCCGTGTAGATCAATCTACAGAAAATGAACGATTTGGACGATTATCGACGATTTTCGTCGTATCTCGCACGACAGAAGCAATTTACTTCTATCTTACCCATTTTCCATATAGCCTAAACTTTAGGCTATTAACTACCTCGTATCCCCTGACGGGGGGGCGTCTACGCCGCCCCCCGTCAGGGGCCTCACGGATGAGGAGAGGTAGAAAAGAAAGAGCCGCGCTGCGAGATCAGATCGCTGGCAGGTTTACTACTGATCCCCTGTGCACCTGATCAAACGTGCATACATCCGCCGAGGTCCACTCGCGCCACGGCTCTCCACCGTCTGGCCGGTACATCAGCCAGTAGCGATCGTCATCGGTCGCGGGGCTGCCTTGTCGGTGACTAACAATCCTGACAATCGTGTACACGAGGGAGACCGCTGTACTGACATCCCGCACTGGTATCGCGAGGGCTGTGGTTGCTTGTCTTGGGCGGCAGACGAGCCAGAACCCGTTGCTGCGACGCGGCAGTGCCGGCGTGCCGTCCTCGACGACGTTGTAGAGTTCTGGCTTCGTCCTCGCACTGGGAAGCCGTCCTGTGGCATCCTGGGCGATTCTGTGATGGTGGCACTTTATTCAGTAACTGGCTGCTGATTGGTTTCCAAGAAGCCCCAGACCAAGTCAGTGACACTTTGCTCAGCGACTGGCTGCCGGTTGGCTTCCAGGAGTGCCCAGACCAGGTCGCAGAGGTCCTTGTTGACCATTGTGATCAGGGGGCGCGGCTTCCCGTCCTTGATGTCGTAGATCTGCCACTTGTCGGAGCCGGTCAATCGCCTGTGGTGATGCTCTTGATATCCTGACCTGCCGACAGTCCTCCCCCACATGGAATCGCTCTCCATCCCGCGACTGCCGATCTTCAGTTCTTGCTTGTGTAGACCATGATTCTTTCGATACCATGTGAACGAATCAATTGAAATTCAAGGAATCATCGGAGCCTTCATGAAGGGACAAGCAAAACGGACAATGCTCTCGTCCAGCGCCCAGATGATCACGGAGTTGGTCGAACGCATTTCCTCGGGAAACCAGCGGGCGTTCGCACGCGCGGTCGGTTGCTCCCAACCCGTGCTTTCTCGAATTCTCAACGGAAAGCAGGAGCCGGGCAGGGAACTGCTGGAGCGGATTGCCGTTCTGGACGGAGTTGATCGAGCGGCCCTCCTCGCCACACTCAATGCCGACACGGCGGTCAATTGGGCTGCCGAGACGATGGTTCCCATCGCGAACTCACTCCTGGATGGCAATCCCGCGGGTCGCCGGGATCAGCTGACGACACGCACCATCGCCCTCTCTCCGGACATTTATCACCCGTCGGTCTATGCCGTTCCTGCAAGAATGTGCGAACCGGCTTTCAGCGATGCCCGGGAACGCATGCGTGCCGATGACCTGATCGTCATCGATTCGAAGGTGGAGGGGATGCGGCGAAATCTTCAGATTCTGAATGGCAAGTTGTGCGTCATTGTCATTCGGGGCCCAGAAAACAATACGATCACTCTCAGGCGGGTCTGGGTCAAATTTGATGCCAAGCAGGCTGGATGGGCTATTTGTACCTGTCCTGATGCGAAAGTAGAAGACTTCCGTAGCGAAAAATACGGAGACCGGCTGCTGCGTTCGATTGTGATCGACCTTCCGGAAACACCACCGGAACCGCAATACGTCGATCATGTCGTTGATGTCAATGACATCGTCGGAATCGCGGTTCAGCTCGTGCGCCATCTCTAAAGGATTCAACACGACAGCAGAAATCTCGTTTCAACTGGTATTCACAGCCGGCCAACTACTGGCCGGCCTTTCATGTTGACCGCCATCAATCGACCACGGAGTGCATGATGTCGGGTAAGTCGAGAGCGAGCGATGCCTCACGACACCCACAAAATCTGTTCTTCTGCGACACCGAATGCAGAAGGCGTCCTTCCGGAAAATGATCTCAATTCGTCCGGAATTCAGTCCCTGACAGAATCAAGACGTCTGCCGCCGGATCAGCTATTGCGAATTGCGACAGCGATCGAATTGCTGGCAACCTCTGCCCAGGTGATTGCCGACTCGCTTTCTTCAGCCACTCCGGGCACGGTGGACACGGTCTATGTCGCCGAGCGGCTCGGCTGTTCGACGGTCTGGGTCGCTGAGCAGGCACGCAGCGGCGCGATTCCCTCCGGTTGCGTGGTTCCCGGGACGGGAAATGGCCGGCCCTGGAAGTTCCACCGGGTCCGGATCGATGCCTGGATCCGGTCTCGATAATCGCCTCGTGGTGGATCCAGGAGCGAGCTTGCTCCTCTGAACCCACGATCCGGTTTGCTCTGCAAGACATTCCCCGCGACAGGCCCCTTGCGCCCCCATTTCGTGGCACCGCCGCCTCTGTGTCGCACGGCTTTCCCATTACAAAATTCCCAACAGGAGCAAAAGATGCCTCGACGGCCCAAGCCGCCGGAAAAAGTGGTCGTCACCCTTCGGTTCCGTAGACGAATTGCTGATTTCCGTAACGAATTGCCACGCCAAAGGGTTATGTCAGCACGCAAAAACCGGTTGCAGTCCGGGTTGCAGGTGCGATCGGCATCGCTTGTCCGACGCTGTCGCTGAATGGCAATACGACAATGACTTTCTCCGCGTCATCAATGCTTGGCCGCGACTCTCTGAGCCAGTCAGAGCCGGAATTCTTTCGATGGTAGAAACCAACTTGTCGCTACAACCGGAGTCCGTTCCAGCCGGTCCCGCATGACACTAGTGGCGAAAATTCACCACCCCCAACGACTGCAATCCGGCCTTCATTTCGCATGCCGGATCAGGTACATAGCGGTGTTCAACGAATGTGCAACTCTTGTCCAAATTACATATTACAACAATACCAATTTGATCAGTGATTTCCATCCATTGCCACTGTATGAACTCATGGTCTCACAATAGAAACGGCCTTTGGGGAGTTGCTGAGCGGCGGAGTGAGAGCAGAAAACGTGAACACTTGAGCACAATTACTTTGCGAATCAATGGTTATTTTTTTAACCACAGTTGACAAATCGAAGCCAGTAGTTACACTCATCGTTGCCTAAGGGCATGATCTTTCACAATTCAGGCTTTCAAGCAGTCAGTTGCCGCAGATCCCTTTCGCCGCAGCCCAATCAACGGGACGTGGTCGCGGATCGTGGTGGCAGTTTTGTCATCGCGATTACTTGGCATGTGCAGTCATTCCAAGCGCTTTCAGGGGCGGGGTTGTTTCATCCCCGAGCTATTCGACGCCAACGAGCGACATGGTTGTTGCTCGTGATCCTGTCTGCGGTTTTTTCAGAAAGGCCGTGCCAATGGCACCCTCATTTGAAAAAGATGTCTGTTTGGAAGCCGAACCGCCACGTCCATCTGCGGTGTTGCGTTTGATGGAGGATCAAGCGATTTCGGTCGCGAAGTTCCTTCGTCATCACCAACAACACCTTGTGGGGACTGGTGAGTCGGCGTCTGTCGAGGACGCATTGCAGGTTGCTGACCTTGTGGCCAATTTGGCCAGCAAAGGCCAGAAATGTGATGCGGAACAGGTTAGTGGCATTCTGTGCCGATGCGAAATCCTTTTGGATTCGCTCGTCATAAGGGTCACTAACCTGCGTACCAAAACAAGGTAGCGGTGGTCAGGACCACATCCCTTACAAAGTGTACTATAGGCATAATGCCATGACTATAAATGTGGGTGAAACCTTGCGAATGATTCGCGAGGCAAGAAACGAAAAGGTGTCTGACATTGCCAAGAAGGCACATGTCAGTCCTCCGTTCCTAACACTTGTCGAGCAGGGGCGGCGGCAACCATCGCTGCAAGTTCTTAATGACCTCGCGATTGCCTTAAAAGTCCCGCTGGAAGCCATTATTTTGGCTTCTCAGCCTGAAAATGGCACAATGCAATCCTCGGATGATCAGGCAAGGCGGATCGTCGAATCGGTGAAAAAACTGAAGTCATTACAGGATGCGCTCAAACGGGAATTGGATGCCCATCATGCCGAACCTGCCTGATTTTTTCCGCATTACTCCCAACCAAATTGCGGAAGCGTTGGAACTCTCGGTTGGTAAACTCTTTCAGATCGGTGCCGATCCGAGCCGGTTCTACCATCCAGAACGAAGGGCCAAGACGAAAGGTGGAAAAGAACGTTTACTGGATGTTCCCAAACGGCATTTCAAGCTCCGGGTGCTGAAAAAACTCCACAAATTCATGCAGAATCATCGACTCTTCAGCGAATCCGCACATGGGGGAGTAAAGAGGAGATCAACCTTCTCCTCGGCTGAACGACATCTTGGTCGATCAGTGGTCTGTATACGGGACATCTCCGATTGCTATCCGTCAATCAGTACCGAACAGTTGCGACTCAAGCTTCTGTCTCTTGGCTTCAGATCAGATACGGCAAAGCTCCTTTCTGGTTTGCTCACATGCCGCAATCGTATCCCACAAGGCGCAAGCACCAGCGGCGACGCCTTGAATTTGTTCCTTTTTGACATTGATTGTGCCGTGGCTGAAACGTGTGGTGACGACATGTCGTTCACCCGTATGGTCGATGACCATGTCCTGAGTGGGAACGATGGGCAGAGGGTGGAAGAAGTCGCTGAATTTCTTGAAAAAGAATTGCTGAATAATGGCTTAAAAGTCAACCAGGAGAAGAAGGCATCAAATGGAACGACCGTTCAGCCCAATCGGCAATCCGTTCACAGTATTGGCGTCAACCATCCGTCCAAAACAAGAATCCTTCGGGATCGCGCAAAAGAATATCTGGAATACGCGGAGAAATATGTCCGGGCCGCGAGGAGTGTTTCTGCTCAGTCGCTTCCCGCAGTCGCAACAATTCGACGTACCCTGAATGGTTATATCAACTATTCGCGGCAAGCGGATTTATCGCCAGCTGCTCATTTGTCGAAGTTGATGGCGCAAGGGGACCGGTTGGTCGGAAATCGCCTGAAAAAGGAAAAAGTGACCCGTTCCAGCAAATGGTGGTTTTCGAACGGAAAACGTGACCGCTCTCTTGAGTTTGCCGAGATCTGGATGAAGATGAACAGTGAACCTAACGCAAGTTCGACAAGGAAATTCGCTCATTGCTCAGGCAAACGAACATGGCCAAGTTTCCAAGTCAGGCAACGGAACCCTGATGGGCCATCGGTCGGATGCCTACAATCAAAATTTCATGCCCCTTCAGGCTGATGTTGGATTACGCCAAATGCGTGCCTACTGGTTCAGTCTGCCGCATCGGTGTCCCTCCCAGCGTCCCGATCCTGACGAAGAAAAATGACCAGATCATCTGCTGGAATTGTAAATGCAGTGAGAACACGACGGAGGATATCCCGAATTCCATTCGCTGAAAGATTGCTTTCGGCAAACACTCCATCGCTGACATGGAGTGCTTTTCGCAGCTGGTCGGCGTCGGTGGTGAATGTGTGATTCCCGCGTGTTGTTGTGAAATCCGGGTGACCGCACAGTCCTCGAAACCGCTCCGTGTCCCGGTTCCACAGATTTTTGAGAACAAGCTCATAGAGCCTCTGCCAGGTTGTGATGCCAGTGGTGCCTTGCCCGCTGAGGGTAAATCCATGCTGGCGTTTGTACGTGAAGTCTTCATCCAAACGATGATGAGGCTCTTCACGGTTCAGTTCTGCGACGATGCGGTCGTTGGCGGCATGGTCCGTGTCACCGGATCGCTCGGTTTCCTCCAGTGTGACGAATGTGAATTGTTGAACCAAAGTAGACAGCTCACTGGCAACAACGTCAAACGCCGCCGCCTTGGCGTTGTAGACCCTTTTGAATTCGACACCGGCCTCCAGCGCGGCAGGGTCGTTATGGTCGATGGAAAGCCAGATATCGTCTGAAAGAGCCAGCAGGTTCTCCCGGGCCGCTTCCAGATCTTCCAGAATCTGTCGTGTTCGCGGCGCTGCTGAAATGTTGAAATTCATGCGATCAATTCCTCAGGTTCCTTCTCACAATCCACGAACTGTTCCGTGCTGGACTCGTTGCGTGGCTTGACTGGCCCGGTCCAGGAACGCCCGGCGAGTTCAATTTGAAGTCGCTCTTTCGCCTTCACCTGAATCTGTCGGACTCGCTCTCGGGTAATATTCATCGGCCCAGCGATTTCTTCGAGCGTCTGGTCCGGATAACCGATAGCAGGGCCAGAAGGCGTAAGACGGAACCCGAATCGGTAATCCCCATTCCAGTCCGTATCGCTGACAGATCTGCCGCAGCCAGAAACTTGCATAGGTTGAAAACTGATAGCCGTTTTCTGGGTCAAATCGGCGAGCAGCCTGCATTAGTCCGATCATCGCTGTCTGTTCGGCATCATCACGATCCATGCCAAACCAGCGAATCAGCATCCGGGATGCACGTCGGGCCAGCGGCATGTGAAATTCAACAAACCGGCGATAAGCCCCCGGTTTTCCTAGCTTCATCGCGATTGCCAGGCGATCACTTTCAGTGGCATAAGAGGGGCGCTTGACGAAAAGGTTCAAGTCGCTGTTTGGCAAAAGTGCGGTACGAACCCGCGCCAGGACATCCGTCAGTCCGGTTTGTTCATCTTCCTCGAATCCGATATTCAATCCGCGAAGCCGCTCCAGCAATCGTGCCGGAGGTTCGCTAGAGAAGAAGGGATGTTCGCGGTGCAGGATGCGGCTCCCGTTGGGAGTTGTGGTGGCCCATTGCCAGACCTGTTTTCGGGGCGTTTCGCAGGTGTGGATCAGGATGTGTTCGTGAAAGGACCGTCGAATCTGCCTGCCGTTGAACGTCCCGCAACAGCCCGCGATTGGCGAGAACCGTGCGATGTGACGGGCAGACAAACACGGCGAAGCCACGTTTCTGGGCGACTCCCGTCAGCTCCATCTGCGTTTCGCTGACACCAACGGTTATTGAAGGGCAAAATCGATCCCAGCCGAGGCATTCGATGAAAAGATGCTCGAAGGCGTGTTCGGCCAGTGCTGCTTCAATCCCGCCCATCGCATCGATCCAATTTCCAGGTTGTGGTGCGGCACGACGCTATTCATCTCCATCTGACTCATCAGCGTCCTTGATATCTGCCCGCGAAAAACTCTGATTAAATGCGCGGACATCCTCGAAAAACTCTTCACTGAGATGTGGAACGTGTCGAGCAATTGCAGAATCGATCCGACTGGTCGTTGCCGCGCATGCCGGTAGGAAAAAGTTCCCAATGCGTCCTTTATTGTCTTTGAAAACGTAATGCTGCTTCAGTTCTCGTTTCAGCTCCGCTCCGAGTTGCGCCAACTCCTTTCGTCCAGAAGCGGAAATGCTCGCGAGAGAGATTGGAAAGCGGTCTAAAAGCCATTTCTTCAGATTGAATCCATCAGATGCGCATGCCCACCACCAGTAGCCCAATGCACTGGTGAGAAGTGCGAAGACAATATTTGCACTTTCCTCATCCTTGAATCTGAAGGCAGCAGTACGGGCAGGCAAGGAGGGCTTGCCGTGCATGTCTGTAGTTTCAGGGATCTCTCGCCAAACAGGAAACCAGTTGTATGCAGTGCCTCCAACGAAGACACATGGTTGAGGAAACTTTGGTGCAGCAGCCGCGAGAGCTGAGAATGCCACACTACTGGTCAGGTCTGATCCCAACTTTGCCTTCATCTTAAACAGCGCAGCTAAGGAGTCCGCTTGGATTTGACTGCCGACTTTGGGAATTCCTTCGAGGATCTCGAGTGAGTTGGAAAATGATGCGTAATGCAACGATGTGAAAAGACTATTTCGACACTCAGCGATCCATCGAATGAGCCCAGTCGTACATCGTTGGGGACTGGCTGTCTCGGATGGCCCATAAATTGCGATCGTGCATCGTGTGCGTACGTCATTCCCAAATAGAGCGCTCGGAATCCGATCAAAGTGAGACCACCACCATTCGCCTGGTAATGCAGCAACAAGACCACGCAACACTTGGAAAGAACGCTTTGTGGAGAATGCCATAGACAATGGCAAAATCATCCCGAAGTGACCTGCGGTTGTGAGAATTGTGAAACTGCGTTCGACCACAAGCGTATAGAGATCCTCGTCACGACTCCATCGCTCAAGAGCGGTCTTGAACGTGCGTTTTAGCACTGCACGTTCCAACTCTTTCGGAATCTCAGCGTATGGTGGGTTGCCAATAATGATGTCGAAACCACCGTGTGACATGATTCCATAGAATTCCACAAACCAGTGAAAGGGGTGGTGAGTGGACTTCCAAGCATCAAATGTCTTCGAATTCTTTACGTCGATACCACACTCACCAGCCAGATACCGATCGAGTTCGTCATCAAGTTTCGCAAGTCGCTTGCGTAACTCCTCTTTGTCCCTGGCGGTGACTTTCCCGTCATGCGTGGTTTGCTGAGCACGGAACTGCTCAAAGCACTTTTCGACAACCAGGGCATCTTCCTCGATACGCTGGATCTTCGAAGCCGCGAACCCCAACTTACCTGCTTGGGACTTCTTGATCTCCGCCAGAGAGACATAGCCCACCAGCGTGTTACCCGCGCGAATGTTGAAGTCGATATCGGGCAGCGGTTCGATCTGCTCCACCCGCTCGACCTGAGCGACCAGTTTGAGGAAGAGCCGGAGTTTGCAGATCTCGACTGCCTCCTCCATGATGTCCACGCCGAACAGATTGTTGATGATGATCGACTTGAGGATGAAATAACGTTCGCTGGCATGCGACTGCATCGCCGCAAGCACCGCCCGCAGATCGGCAAACTTTGGCTTGCCTTTCACACCGTTTCCAATGCGTTTCGGCGGGTGAGCAGGCTGATGATCAGTCGTGAAATGTTTCTGGACATAACCAGCCGCTTCTTCAATATCCATGTCCAGACGCCCTTTTGCGGCCCGAACATAGAAGGCCTTTTTCCCGTTTAGCGTCACATAGACCGGTCTGTTCGCCGGAGTGATACGGATACGCGCGATCAATGTATTGTCGATTTTGACTGCCGACAAACCGACCTTGGTGACAATGTCGGCTCCGAAATGCGCCTCAAGTTTCTGCTGAATCCAAAGTAAGTAGGAATCCTCGTCCTTCCGCTGAGGGTTCACGGATTCCAAATCGGAAGAGATCCCGAGCAGTTTCCCATCATTCTCCACTCCGATCAGCACATCACCGCCATCCGCATTGAGAAATGAGGCCACAGCGGCAGCAATGTCGCCGATGAGTGATTTGTCGGGCTGCGGAGCCTTGGGATGTTTATACGCACAGGCTTTGAATTCCACGCAATTGGTTTCTCCTCCCGCGATGAATGCACGAGCCTCAGCCTCGGGCGTCACATCGGCTGTCAGATCCGCCTCTGCGACCAAAGTCCGCATCGTGGACAAGCAGTCACCGTAAAGCGACTCCAGGATTTGCAGTGCTGCGAAGAGAAACGCCCCTGACCCACAGGTGGGGTCGAGAACGGTGATCCCCGGCTCGAACTTATCGTTCGATTTTTCTGGCAGGCGACCGGCGATCGCCTGCCAGAATGCCCGCAGGAGTTCGGGGCCTTCGCTGTTGACGATGGCATCGCGAGCGAACTGCCAGATGTCGAGATTCAGTGTGATCAGGTCGTTGATCGCGTGAACTTCGCTACTACGGAGCTTGTCCCGAAGTTCCAGGCACCGCTGCCGGCGGGCGACATGTTCCCGCCATGTTTCGGTCGGCAGGGCGAAGGGGTCATCGGCAGGACGGTTCCAGCCGTCACGCTTTGCGACATCTTTAATTCCCGCTGCAATCTTATTGGGGAGCGGGATGACTTCCCCCTGATCGTCGATGACACCATGCCGGACAGCAGCATAGATGTACCGGTCTGGATCGTCGCGGAGGAGTCGCCACAGAAAGCTATCCGGCCTGAATGCAATCGGACACTTTTTCTGGGCGGCATCGAACAGAAACGGAATGATCGTGTTCTTGCTGATGTACTCGGTGATGTCTTCCTTGGTGTAGTAGGCCCCCATCTGCTTCTGGTTGATGTACTTCTCAAAGATATAGCCAACGACGTCCGGATTGATTTCGTTCCCAGCCCGGAGTGGGCGTTCGTCGAGATGCCATGAGAACTCGTCAAAGAAATCAAACAGCCTCTCAAATGCCTTGTCCGGGATTTCAATATCGGTGTATCGTTCTTCGAGTTGATGGACTTCAAAGAAGCCGCCGTTCAGGTAGGGAACATTGCCAAAGAGTTTTTCCAATGCCCGATCAAGTTTTCGATCGTCCTTGTGTTTGCCGAGACCATCATGAAAGAGACGAACCAGGAAGTGTCGGTAGAATGACTGAAACTTGTCTTTCCCTTTGAGTTCACGCACCTGGATCATGCGGTTCCGCAGGTAGTCGATGTCGCCGTCAAGAAACCCTTTTTTCTGGATGAAGTACACGAACATCAGCCGGTTCAGCATCAGGGATGTATACCACTCCAGATCGGCTTCGGCCTTGATCCCCTTAATGAACTTCAGAAATGCAGCGTGTTCCGCCTTGAACCGTTCGTAAAACTTTTTGGTCACCTTATCGACGTCGAACGCGGCACGGGCACGACCGGCAACATCGACGACCGTCAGGCTTTCTTCCTCATCGAGCGTGACAGCGATTTGTTCGAGACGCTGAATGAGTGCATCACCCGTGGAGGAAACGTCGAACCGGTGGTCGCGACTGGCGAGCGGCTTTCCGGGTTCGCGCCGCACCCATTGCCAAACCTGTTGCCCGGAATTCTGGTCAGCATAAATGACGAAATGCTCGCGGGCCGACTTCGTGACCTGGTGGTCGATTTTGAGTCGGGTGGGGCGATCAGGGATCGACTGGCAGACAAAGGCTGAAAAACCCCGCTTTTGTGCAACGGCCGTTAATTGGATTGTGGTGCCGTTGACCGGAATTTCGAGCTGGGCCTGATGCTTGTCCCATCCCAGGTGTTCCCGAAAGAGCGTGTTGAAGTCGAACGCCTTCAGGGACTTTCTGACCGCAGCAACGTCAATTCTCATGTGTGCGCCTTCTGATTCAGCCGTTCTTGCGTAATCCCAGCGAACAAATCACCTGTGGTTCGGCGGTCGTCTCGTCGTCTTCCACGCGGCACAGGCGTCCGTCCTGACGAAGAGCGATCACCAGATCTTTCAGGTCCACATCGCTGATGCCGCTTTTGAGTTGTCGATTCAATGTATCGGTAGCTGACTGGAGCAGCGGGTATTTGTAGATGTCTTCGATGGCCTTGTTGAGTTCAGAAGAGGCCAGAAGCGTTCCCTTTACGTCCTCAGCGAATGCTTTCAGGCGTTCATAGGAACGGAACCGGGCACCCGATGGACGCCCTAGTTGGCCGCCGACGGATTTTTCTGTCTCGACAATGAGCTTAACTCCCTTGGCCACCATTTCATGATGCTGCTCGTGCCGCTCAAGAGCCGGCGTATCTGGAGTACATTCGGCTGCCTTGAGGATTGAAAACTGGGACTCCGTGACACTTTTCCCTTGGGTATCTACCCAGGCAAGTGCATCGGTCCCTTCGGCGGTTCGCAGATAGACCAAAGCCCCTTCGGGCTGTGCTGGCGTCGGCTCATGCGACCGAGTGGAATAGACCACATTCGGCAGTGCAGCGATCTTCTGCTCCAGCGATGGATCGCGGTCGATGGCATTTTTCCAGATTTGATAAGCGTATGACGCCAGATCGACCTCAGTGTCGTCGTCCCCATCGAAAATACCGGACTTTTCATGATAGAGATTCAGCAGCGGCTGATCATCTTTTTCATCGTCAAAGAACGCTTCATCGGTACCGACAACTTCAGCGTTTTCTTTGAGCCGCTGACGAACGCGACTGCGGAGCTGAATGATCCGCTCCACGCCATCGGCAGGCAAAAACGAATAGCAGAGAATCGTGTCGGATTTCTGGCCAATACGATCGATACGTCCCGCCCGCTGAATTAAGCGAATGATCGCCCAGGGAAGGTCGTAGTTGACGATGACCGAGCAATCCTGAAGATTCTGCCCTTCGCTCAGGACGTCGGTCGCCAGCACCACCCGGAGTTCATCTTCAGGAGAGACCTTGCTTCGTTTGTCGTTACTGACTGGGCTAAATCGGTGAGCAATGGCAGTGGGGTTTTCCGTATCGCCAGTCACTCCTGCAACTGCCTCAATTCCGCAGCGCTTCAACTGAGATTCAAGGTAATCAACTGTGTCGGCAAACTGCGTAAAAAGCAACACTTTCTGTTGAGGATGGCGTTCCTCCAATAAATCAATCAACGCCAGCAGCTTGGCATCCCGGTCGGCGTCCCACAGTCCGGCCGTTTTGAGGACCTTCATTAGCGCCTTTGCATCCGCCCGCAGGTCTTTCGCCAAGGCATCTTCAAACAAAGCCGGTCGCAACCATTTGAATCGACGTCGAAAATGGGAGGTGTAGACTTCATAGATCGCTGCGGCCCGACTTTTGAAATCGGCTTCGGTGAGGACATATTCGATCTTTTTTGTTGGATCTGTGTCATCGGAGTCGTCTCCGTCCACAGCGGCCCAGAGATCGTTGTCCTCGTCATTGGCGAACGTGTCGAGCAGCCCAACATCTTGAGTTCCGATTGGTAACGGTAGGTCGTTATCGATGGCATGCAGGTAAACGAAATTGCGAAGAATATGCCGCTCCAGCGACAACACGAACGCGTGGCCGCTGCTTTCGAGCCGCTTGAAAAGATTCGTTCGACAAAATCCCTTGAGACGGCTTCCAGCACGCGACAGATCATTCAAAGTCCGAACTTCGTCCGGCGTCGGCGGCTTATGCAGGGTTGGCTTCTGATAATTCCCCAACCCATACCTGGGCAGCGTGAGTTTATTGATCGCTTTGACGACGTCATCTGCGAACAGACTTGCATACTGATCTCTTGGGTTTTTGGAGTCGATGGCGAACTTGACAGTTTTCGGGACACGAACAGGGAAGTATGAGCGAGTTCCATCAGCAAATTCGAGGTATTTGCGATTCGTTGCTGGATCGAGTTGGGCATAATTTTCCTGAATGAAGCTACGCGTGCGACGGACAAGATAAAGTCGCATGAGATCGCGCCAGTCATCGGCTTCATTACTTTTTTCAAAGGCAGCCAGCGATCGGACGGGGCATTGGTGACGACGAATGAATTCTGTTTCACCGAGTTCTCGAAGCAATTTTTCCGGGCGAATCCCGACATCTTCGTTTTCATCAACAAAGAGACGCAACTGGTTGGACAGGTCGAGATAGGTCTTGTTGTACGGTGTGGCAGAAAGCAAAATCACGCGACTGTCATTGGAAGAGATGTATTCGGCGATGGAGCGATATCGCTTGGCGTCGCGATTTCTTAGATTGTGACTCTCGTCGACCAGTACCAGCTGATAACGGCGTAAGTCGGGAAGTTCGCGTTGGACATTGGTGACAGACAGAACTTTGGCTCGCAGGCGATACTGCTGACGGTAATCTTCCCACATTGAGACCAAGTTCCGTGGGCAAATAATCAGCGTGCTTAGGCCGTGATCGTCCTCGAAAATGCGGGCTAGCGCCGTTGCCATTAACGTCTTGCCCAAACCGACCACATCACCGATGACGACCCCTCCACGTTTATTGAGGTGATGGGCGGCAATTTTGACGGCTGCCTTCTGAAACTCGAAGAGTTTGTCTCCGAAGTCAGACGGAATACGAAACTCTGCCAAACCAGCACGGGCTTCCTGTGCCAGATGGTACGCCATCTTGATGTAGATGTGGTACGGCGGAAGGACCTCCGTGCGAGCCCAGCTACTATTGATGATATCGACAAGTTCTTTTGAGATATCGATGCAGAATCGGTCATTCCAGCGTTCGTCAAACCACTTGGCCAGTTTGTCACAGGCGTCGTGATCGAGAACATCGATGTTCAACTCGCCTTGCTTGGATAGCCCTGCAAGTGTCAGATTACTGCTCCCCAGGTATCCCGTTATGGGGTTCACTGGATCCTGGCGAAAATGGAGATACAACTTTGCATGGAGTGGATGACGCAAGAACAGTTTGACAACGAGCTTTTTCGCCTCGATTTGCGATGCCAATCGGCGTAAACCGGCTTCATCCTCGTTGGTCGGTACCCCGACCATGAGCTGGTCACGAAAATCCTGGGCCAACTTCCGCTTCAACACGATGGCTGTGGCCTGGTCGATGTCCTGCTCACCGTGTAGCAGGCTCATCGCGGACCGCAACTGATCCTGCGGCATCTGTTGCATGCCAACCAATAGTCGGCAGCAATTACCGTCCCCGCCCTCCCATTTCTCGACCAGAGCATCAACCTGCCGCCAACCTCGAAGGTTGAAATAGCCGACACAGAAATCGGCGTGCTTGGACAACCCCAGCGTCTCACGAAGAGCCGGCAAAAGCGACTTCTCGATGTTGTCGAAGATACGGGGCATTCTTGCTACGACTTTCTGGTCTTGCGGGGCCTCGCTTTTGTGCCCGAACTGCTTACTTTTTTCAGGAACTTGTCCAGGTCCGACCGGCGAAACAGGCGGTATCCATTTGCAGGATTTCTGTGAACAGGGAGTATCCCATTCTCGGCCCACGCCCGAACGGTATTCTGTGCGACACCGAGGATGACTGCTGCTTCTGCAACCTTCACGTAATCGCTGATCCTGGTCATGGATTTGGGCCTCGTTGGAAGGCTGGCCCGTAGAATTTCTGAATATGAATCTGCAAAGTCTACCAAAGGCTGATTGGTCGTGACAGTCATCAACGCGACATCATTCTGATCTGAAAATGCAGCCTGAAGAACTTCCTCTCACGTTGAATTTCTACCCCTGTGTGTTAAATACTTGAGTTAGAGAGAGTGTTACGCTGTGGATAGTGCGTGGTAACCTTCTGAAATTGCCCGGGGATTTGAAGTGGCCGGTGGGTGAACCATCGAAACCTGGTGGGTAAACCGTCGAAGATCGGTGTGTAAACCATCGAAACTTTCTGCCGGTGGGTGAAGTATCGAATTGGGACATTTCCGGCCTTTCCGGTGTGTGAACCGTCGAACCATCCCGGTTGGGTGGGTGATCTGTCGAAACTGCTTGACTTGGTGGGTGAACTGTCGAAGTATCGGGGGCATGTCCTCCGTTGCGAACACCACCACGAATACCAAGGAACGCCCCCCTCTCCTGCCTGAGCGGCACACGCCGGATTTCTTTGTGTGCGACCTGATGGATGCCGCTCCCAAGGGGGACATGGCGTCGATGCAGCATCCGATTTTCTCGCTCTCGACCAAGCCGGACCGTCGGGTGCGGCGGTATGAGCATGGAACGGTGTTTGTCGAAGTCAAACCGTCGTCGGATGGCCTGGCGACGGTCCATGACCGGGATATCCTGATTTACTGCATCAGTCAGTTGATGGCCGCCATGAACAAGGGGCAACCCATCTCCCAGGAGTTGCGTTTCAAGGCTCACGACCTGCTCAAAGCCACCAACCGAATGACCAATGGCCAGGGGTATGAGGCTCTCAAAGCGGCACTGGAGCGACTTTCCGGGACACGAATCAGCACGAACATCATTACCGGCAATCAGGAAGTGTTCGAGACGTTCGGCCTCATCGAACGGGCGAAGATTGTCCGGGAGACACGCGATGGCCGGATGCAGGAACTGGAGGTCAAACTCTCGGACTGGGTCTTCAATGCAATCCAGCATCAGGAAGTCCTGACGCTCCACCGGGACTATTTCCGGCTCCGCAAACCACTCGAACGGCGGATGTACGAACTGGCCCGGAAGCACTGCGGGAAGCAGGGAGAATGGAAGATCTCCCTCCCCCTCCTCCAGAAAAAATGCGGCTCCGCTTCCACCGAGAAAGAGTTTCGCCGGTTGGTGTCGAACATCGTGCAGGAAGACCATGAACACCACCACATCCCCGATTATTCGGTGACGTTCGATGACAGCGACATGGTGACGTTTCGCAGCCGGAGGAGCGTGCCCACGTCAACAGACCCCCTCCCCGTTCGGGTTGGTCAGCTCGATCCCGATACCTACGACGCGGCCCGTCGGGCGGCTCCCGGCTGGGATGTCTATTACCTGGAACGGGAATGGCGGGAATGGATGACGGAGCCGCCGCGCGATCCCGATGCGGCCTTCATCGGCTTCTGCCGCAAAGTGTCGGAACGTCGCGGTCGGCCGTGATGTGTTCAGGAGAGATGACATCTGCGGCTCCCTCTTTTCCCGGTTCCCCAGGAAGGATCTCGTCCTCGTCGCTCATCGTAAACACAGAAACTTACAGAATCGTATTTCTGTATGATTCCAATTCCGTGTCATGCCCCGCTCCCGATTTCTTCGTCAAAGCGTTTTTCCAGCAGCTCTCGGACCACGTCCGCCATTTTGAGTCCCTGCAAGGCGCACTGGCTTTTCACCCGTTGATGCAGCGAGACCGGCACGTCGATCGTCAGCCGTTTGACCGGTTCGTTGGAAGCGGAACGGTCAGAAACCCATTGGTCCGGTGTGGCGGCACTCTGGCGGTTGGTCGGTTTGCCGGTGAAGGTCACTTTCTTCATGCGGCCAGCTCCAGAATGTCGTCCACCAGCGATTTGATCTCTTTGCCTGCGGCGTTGCTGGGAGCCGTCTCGAACACCGTCTGCCCCTGGGCGGCGGACTCGGCCAGAGCAATCCGCTGGCAGATGGCGGTGTTCAGGACCGGAATCGGATATTCGGCCAGAGCCTCAATCACATCCCGCCCCAACGCCGTATTTACGATTTTGCGATTAATCACAAATGCGGATTTCAGTGTGGGCTTGAAGACCGTCGCCTCCTGGAGCATGTCAACGATTTCCTTCGCGGCCCACACGTCATACGGCGACGGCTGGACCGGGATCAGCACCAAGTCACTCGCCATGATGGCGGACCGGGCCACGTCGTAGACGCGCGGCGGGCCGTCGATGATGACGGTGTCGTATCCTTTGGCCAGCGGCGGCAGCTCCTTGTGAATGGATGCCTTCGGCAGACCGGCGACCGGGAACAACGGTTCGCCGATGCGGGATGCTGCCCAGTCGAGGGCGGAACCCTGCGGATCAGCATCGACCAGCAGCACTTGTTGCTTCCTGCGTGACAAGGCATCGGCAACATGGACGGCCAATGTCGTCTTGCCGACGCCTCCCTTCTGATTTAGAAATCCAATGATCATAACCCTCCGTGAGCAACGTGCTCAGCGAGTGCAGGCGTTTGGCGGCGTTCAGGTTCGCGAGGGCCTGCACTGACGCCTGCGGAACGCTTCTCTGCAATTCGATAGATGAAATGTGGTTTTGCAGAAATACGATTTTCTGCCTATCACCATTTCCGCAGATGGTCAAACACAGAATTGCAGCAATGCGATTTTGCGGTTTTCTGTGTCGTCGTATTTCCGCAATTGCGAATTTCACGGTGAAATTCCCTCCTCAGCTCGCTAAGGGGAGATGTCTGACAAAAAAGAGTTCTGCCAGCAGCGAATCAGTTGGATAACTGATTGAAAAGACGGGTGAATGAGTTGTTCAGGAATGGGACAGCGGGATCGTCACAAAGCAGGACGCAAATGGCCACAGAGCAGGGCTCACGGAGAGCGACAAGACATCCCGCTGGAGATCAGGTCGGAGTCGTGTTCCATTCTCCAGAACGTCAGCCGAAAAACACTCGCGGAAGATCTCGGGCGCTGTGCAGGACGCGGAGGAGAAAGATGCCGCCGTCGATGGGGACATAGAACGAGACGTAATTCCCGACGACGAAGCTACGGAGGTCTTCTTGCAATTTCGGGCAGGGGGAACCGATCAACGGAGAATCGGCATGCAATTGAGCACGGTCGGCGATACGGCGGATGAGTCCCCGCGCCGCCTCCGGGTTGTCCTGGGCGACGTAGTCGAAAATGGCGTTCAGGTCGGCATCGGCCGCCGGTGATCGGATGACGCTGGCCACTATTGTCTCGGTTGCAGCTTTGCGGCCAACCGTGCTTCACCTCGGCGGATGATGCCTTCTGCATCGAGCGGGGTTCCCAGACCAGCGGCCATTTCCTCCCGGCCGACTTGAATCTTCGCTTTCAGCGACTCCATCGTCGGTTCCTGGGCGTCCAACAGATCAAGGGCGTGCTCGATGAGATCCTCCGGAGAGGCATACTCCCCGGAGGAGAGATGCCGTTGCAGGATGCTCTGGGCATGGGAAGTGAGTTCAATGTTCATGAGAGCCAGTTTACCAGATCCGGCATGGTAACGTCAAAACTTTTGTAAGAGGGAGGTCTTGCCAGACCCATTCGTTCGGCGTCTCTCCGCCAGCTCTTTCTCATAATAGCGGCATGCCAGCAGGCGGGTGATGTCGCGGATGTGGGAAGAGGTGCGGGTCATGGCTGACCCGCTTCTTCGTTGATGATGCGGCTGCCGTCGATCATCAGACCGACGCGATTCCAGGCCGGCGTATAGACGAACCCACCACGGCGGCAGAATTCGTTGAGAGCTTGCACGAGCTGTTGTGCTGCCCGGCGACTCTCTTGTTCGGCCTTCCAATAAGGAAATGAGCAGATCACGCTGTTTGTCGGTATATGTACGATGTCGAAGGTCAGTTCGGTCCCGTCGGTGCCGGGCCGATAGCAGAACTGGGAGGAATGATCGACAAGATGGATCGGTGCTTTGGAGGTGGCGGTTTCGGTGTTGTCAGACATAATTTGGTCGCCTTCGTTGTGGTTTCAGGACCGCGCCCATCGCGGCCTGATGGCACGAACCGAAAGCCGCAGCACGCCGGAGCGGAGCGCGCTGGCCAGCGGAAAATTGGGGGCGACCTTCAGGGGGAGCCGATTTTCTGCTTGCCAGCCCGGCGGCGGCTTTATAGTGCCAGCAGATCAGTCCGTGATGGGTGCGGTCCGGCCGACCGAGATAAAGGCAGCGGCCAGTTCGACATCGGCGGAGAGCGCAATGCCGAGGAGCAGGCCATCAAGGAAGTTCTTCTGTTCGGTCATCCGGGCGGACGGGTTTTTCGAAGATCATGCAGGTGTCATGCAGTCCGGGAATGAAGGAAGAACGATAGACCTTCCGTGAACTGCTGGCACCGTGGCTGAACCGGATGATGTCGGTGCAACACTGCCGCAGGCCGTGGGCAAACGCCAGGCGTTTCGTGTGCCAGGCGAGGGGGACGAACCCTTCCTCCCGGTCGCAGTAATCCCCCATCAGAATGGCCAGTTTCCCGTTCGGTTTCAGAGCGTTGGCCGAATTCCTGATGAACTGACCGTAGCGTTTCAGGAAATGATCCAGCGTGGGAGAGCGTGACAAGTCTCTCGGGTCGTCGGCATAAAGTTTCTGACGCCAATAGGCCGGGTGTGCCCAGATGAAGTTGAATGTCTCCGGGCCGGGGAACTCCGCCGGATCGCACGCATCGAACCCAGTGTGGATGTCGAAGGACATGCAGGGGATGCCCATTTCCTCACACACATCGCGGCATGTGCCCGATCCGCTCATCGGATCGAAAACCATGCCGGGTTGGAAGAAACTCAGCAGATTCTTGATGAGATTGCCGCCGCAATTGCCCGGGTAGCTTCGATCTCCATATTCTCCGGCCCGATGAAAATGGTACAGGCTGGTCAGATGCGGAACGGGACTGCCGTTCTTCGGGGCCACGGGCAACCGGGCATACACGGGCTGGTGAGATGCCTCGTTCCTCGTTGCTACCCTTTTCTGATTGCGTTGGGCATAGAACGGATTGATCGCAGTGCTGCTCATGGCTGACCTCCTGTTTCGACCATCGATTTCTCCAAGTCGTCGAGGCGACTCACGATGCTGGCGACGTGATCGGGTTGAGAGAAGTCGGTTTCCGACAAGGTTTCGAGGGTCTTCAAGAGAGTTTCTACTCGCCGCGTCAGTTGTATTCGGGCACACTCACCAACCGGGTAAAGGCCATTGGCCGTTGCTTCGATAAAGTCGAGATGGCACTGGCTTCGCTCGTAGTCGTCGCGGGCGGCAACCAGGATCTTCCAGGCTTGCTGCTCGTCGAGATCAGGTCGCCGGGCCAGTACGTCATCGACCGACCAGATGAGGGCCACTTGGTCTTCAGCTTCGAGGATCGCGTCGAAGTTGAGGCCGTGACTCCAGTCATCCTCGCCAAATTCGAGAAAGGCGCTGATGTCGATGTAGGCCGGAACATGGAACCCGTTCGGGTATTTCTCCTCCAGGATTTCGCCGAGATTGATGGAAAGCGTGCGTGTCATGGGTTCCTCCTTACTCGACATGGTTCATCTGAAGGCGAAGTTCGGCGAACTCGCGTTCCAGGTCGTCGTAGACGGTGTCGAACTCCATATCCCAGTCACGGTCGAGGACGTCGGCCAGCTCCCGCATCCGGGTCGAGATTGAAAATGAGGCATGTTGTGAAGTGATCATGGTTGTGATTCCTTTCGGTTGTGGGGCGAGCTTTCGTGCCCGCCCCGTGATGTGAATGGGTTAGTCTTTCTTTTCGCTAGCGATGCGGAGAGTGACGCGGCCGTCGAGCGGAACGCACTCCAACTGGATGTTGAAGCCTTTCCCATCCGCGTGAGGCCAGACAGACCCGATGCGGGTCCAGAACCCGTTTTTCCCGTCGCCTCGGTCACGAACCTGGTAGGCGACATGGCTGGGGCCTTTGGAGTGGGAGGTTCTGGTCTGAGACATGGCAATGTTCCTTTCGTTGGTGTTTCCGGCTGCGACCATCGCGGCCTGATGGCACCCGTTCAAAGTCGCTTCAGCTCGGGGTGAAACGGACTGGGCAATGGGAAAATTGGGGGCGACCTTCAGGGGGAGCCGATTTTCCCGTTGAGCGGCCCGACGGGGGCTTTAGGAGTGCCTCATCCGAAGGCCGTGTGGCCAGTCGGTCTCAAACGGAGGAGGAATGCTTGCCAGGACCGCCGGAACATCTGAGATCATCAGTGCCGACTCGGAATCACCGGCTGTTCGGGCCCCTCCTGGAAGAACAGATAGTTCTGGCCAGTGTTATGCGCTGACCTGCAAAGACTGGTGGGGGCTCAACGACGGAACGAAGCAGAGTTCCGATCGATGCGAATCGTTTTCCCAAGATCAGTGAGAATGAACATCCATTCAGAACGGATGGGGGACGACCGGTGTGACATTCCGTGCCATTCTATGACAAATGGTCGCACGCGAATTTCATTAACTCATTTTCAACCGGTGTCGGCATAAAATCTCGGCATGTTACGCATCATCGAAAGCATTTCTGCCGGTCGGGCCAAGAGTTATTACAGCACGGCAGACTATTACACCGAAGGGCAGGAGCTGACTGGACGCTGGAGAGGCGAGGGGGCAAGACTGCTGGGGCTTTCCGGGGAAATTGCGGCGAAAGAGTGGGAGTCGCTGTGTGATAATCACGATCCCCGGTCTGGCGAGACATTAACACCACGCCAGAAAGAGAATCGCCGCGTCGGATACGATTTTAACTTTCACGTTCCGAAAAGCGTTTCCATCCTGCACGGCCTCACCGGCGATGAACGGCTGCTCGATGCGTTCCGTGACGCCGTTGAGGAGACGATGCAGGACATCGAATCCGAAATGAAAACCCGCGTCCGCAAGTCCGGCCGGAACGAGGACCGGACCACCAGCAATGCGGTGTGGGGGGAGTTCGTACATTTCACGTCGCGCCCGATCGACGGCGTACCCGATCCACACCTGCATGCCCATTGCTATGTGTTCAATACAACGTTCGATCGTGATGAATCCGTCTGGAAAGCCGGTCAGTTCGGGGATCTCAAACGGGATGCCCCGTATTTTGAAGGGATGTTCCATTCCCGGCTCGGCCGGAATCTGGCGGAACTTGGGTTGGAGATTGAGCGGAACAAGACCGGCTGGGAGGTGGCCGGTCTCTCCCGTGAGACGATCGAGAAATTCTCCCGGAGAACCGAGCAAATCGAAGAACTGGCCCGGAAGAAGGGGATCAGCGACCCCGAGCAGAAATCCGAACTCGGCGCCCGGACCCGCGAACGCAAGCAGAAGCACCTACCGATGGACGAGCTGCGCCGCGAATGGTTTTCACGGCTTTCGGATGAGGAACGGGACAGCCTTCAGCGTGTCACCGACCGGATCGGCAGCGAGGCAGTTCCCGAGGACCCTTCCGCCGTTCGGGATGGTCTTGATAATGCCGCCGAGCATTGCTTCGAGCGGAAATCGGTCATTCCTGAACGGGCCTTGCTGGCCGAAGCTCTGAAACGCTCCGTCGGTAAAGGTTCCATTGATGCTGTCCACCAGCAATACCATCAGCAAGATTTCATCATCAGGGACCGTCGCGGCAGGAGAATGGTCACCACCTTGGGTGTACTTGGCGAAGAACAGGCCATGCTTCGCTTCGCCCGTGCGGGGAGGGGGACTTGCTCCCGGCTAGGAGCGGGAACGCATGAATTCTCCCGGACATGGTTTAATGATGGCCAGCGAAAAGCCGTCGAGCATGTCCTGACCTCGCGTGACCGGGTGATTCTGATCCGGGGAGCTGCCGGCGTCGGCAAGACCTCCATGATGCAGGAAGCGGTCGAAGGGATCGAGGCCGGAGGACACCAAGTGTTCACGTTCGCCCCGACGGCGAGAGCCAGTCGCGGCGTGCTGCGGGAGAAAGGTTTTGAAAATGCCGACACCATCGCCCGACTGCTGCAGGATCAAGACTTTCAAAAACAGATCCAAGGGAATGTCATTTGGCTTGATGAAGCGGGGCTGATCGGCAGCCGGACGATGGCCCGTGTGTTCACACTGGCGGACCAACTCGATTCCCGGGTCGTCCTCTCAGGCGACCGTTACCAGCATGGGAGCGTCGAGCGGGGGGCGGCCCTGCGGCTCCTCGAAGAGGAAGCCGGGCTCATTCCCGCAGAAATTAAGGAAATCCAGCGGCAGAAAAACGTATACAAGCAGGCGGTCCTGGCCCTCAGTGAAGGCCGGACGATGGACGGATTTCGGCAGCTCGACGATCTTGGCTGGATTCGGGAAGTGCCGGAAGACCAGCGTTACAAAACATTGGCGGCGGATTATCTCGATGCCATCCAGGCCGGGGAGACCGCTCTCGTCATTGCCCCGACGCATCTGGAAGGGGAACGCTGCACGAACGAGATTCGGCAGGGTCTGCGGCAGGTCGGACGGCTCGGCACGGAAGAACACCGGTTGACCGTGTTACACAATTCCAACCTCACCGAAGCGGAGCGAGCCGACGCCGTGAATTATCTTCCCGGTGACGTGCTGGTGTTCCATCAGAACGCCAAGGGATTTACCAAGGGGGACCGGGTGACGGTCGGCGCGGAGCCGCCGCCGGTCAGCCAGGCGGCACGGTTCCAGCTTTTCCATCAGGATGCGTTGAATGTTTCCGAAGGGGACGTGTTGCGCGTCACCCGCAACGGCAAAACGGCCGATGGCAGGCACCAGCTCAACAATGGCGATCTGGTGACGGTCGAACGGTTCGACGAGCAGGGGAATCTCGTCACCGACAAGGGTTGGACGATCGGCCGGGACTTCGGGTTCCTGGCCCACGGCTATGCCGTCACCTCGATGGCCAGCCAGGGAACGGATGTCAAACGAGTGTTCATTGGACAGTCAGCGGAATCATTTCCAGCCTCATCGAGGGAACAGTTCTATGTGTCAGTTTCCCGGGGGCAGGTCCAGGCGACCGTCTATACAGATCATAAGGGCGATCTGCTGGCAGCAGTCCGGCATTCCGATGAACGGCTGAGTGCGACCGAACTGGTCGCCGATCCGCGTGGGCGTTCTCCAGTTCCGCCGACCATGCCGTCCCAGCAGTGGCTCCAGCAGCCAGTTCCGACCATTCAGCCGACGCATCCACAGAGGGAACTCGTTTATGACCGATAGCATCCTACAAAAGTATACCGGCCGGAAATCGCTGGACGCGGAGTCGGTCAATGGTTTGACGGAATCTGATGGATGGGATGATCTGGGGGCGTTCGGCCTGCTCCGGGGGATACGGGACCGAGCCATCATGCTGGAATTCCGCAAAAAAGACGGCAATCTCCTCGCCCTGGCCTATGCCTGGCTGGAGTCAGTCGAGTTCGATCCCTCGGAGGGGATCACGCTCCAGTTCGGCAGCCGGAAAATCCGACTCATCGGCCGGAATCTGAACCAGACGGGAACGGGGCTATTGTCGGCGATTACCCGGCATCGGCTGCTATGGGTCCAGGAAGCCGATGAACCGGCGATCCTGCAAGCCTCTGCATCCCAGACCGTGATCGAGCGACTGGAATGGTGAAACCTCTCGGCCAAGCGAGTGCTTCGGTACATCATTCAGGATCAGTTCCTGGGGATCAGGAATCGAACACGATGCTTCGGGAACAACTTCTTCAACAGAATCTGGCGTTGCCAGCCACCGATCTGCGTCATCGCCAGGCAAATGGGCGGGCCGCTGGAAATCCAGCATCCTGAGGGAGGCTGTGATGGACTCAATTTGCCGCCCGATTTACGATGATGCCCCAAGCTGTTCGGACATCGATACGAACGGACAAGCTCCTCACTAATTTCCGGTGCGCCCGGAACCGTTGCAATAAGGACAGCGTGAAAATACGCCAGATCCGTCGAGACTCCCTGAGGGGACACTATATTGGCCGCCGCGGCCATTACATTGAGAGCAAACGGAACCTCCGCTGCTGTACCCTGACGAATCGTTCATCAACAGGGCTCCGATGGCAATAGCTGCTCCGCCAATGATGATGGCTTCCAACACTTGTTCCCCTGTACCTGCTTCCGTTCGCGATGGCCGACGCGACTCAACAGGGGGAAACGGCGATGACGGTTTCTCAAAAACAACTACCGGTTTTTCGCGTTGTTCGATCTCCGCCAGATGGCTCCTGGCCTTTTCATGGCCTCGATCGGCGGCCTGCTGATACCACGAAACGGCCAGCTTGGCGTTTTTCGTGACACCCGTGCCATACTCGTAACAAACGCCGAGGTTGTACATCGCGGCCGCGCGGCCGCCATCGGCAGCCTTTTGATACCAAGCGACCGCTTGTGTTTCGTCTTTCGTAACACCTGTACCATTCTTATAACAATTACCAAGGTTGTTCATCGCCACTGTGTTACCGGCATCTGCGGCTTTCAAGTACAATGAAACCGCCTGTTTTTCGTCTTTCGCGACACCCGTGCCATTGTGGTAACAATTACCAAGGTTGTTCATCGCCCCTGTGTGACCGGCATCGGCGGCCTTGCGATACCAAGCGACAGCTTGTTTTTCGTCTTTCGCGACACCCGTACCATACTCGTAACAAATGCCAAGGTTGTTCATCGCTCCCGTGTGACCGGCATCGGCGGCCTTTTGATACCAAGCGACAGCTTGTTTTTCGTCTTTCGTAACACCCGTACCATTCTCGTAACAAACGGCAAGGTTGAACATCGCTCCCGTGTGACCGGCATCTGCGGCTTTCTGGTACCATGAAACCGCCTGTTTGTCGTCTTGGGCGACACCCGTGCCATTCTCGTAATGACGGCCAAGATTGAACATCGCTGTCGCGTCACCGGCATCGGCCGCCTTTTGATACCACCGGACCGCTTGTTTGGCATCTTGCTCGGTACCCGATCCAACTTCATAGCACCAACCCAGATTGCCCATAGCAACGACATAGCCCATATCAGCGGACTTCTGAAAGCACGCGAATGCCTGTTTGGCATCTTTTGTAACACCAGTGCCGTGGAAGTAGCAAACCCCAAGATTGAACATCGCTGCCGCATCACCGGCATCGGCCGCCTTTTGGTACCATGAGACCGCCTGCCTGTGGTCTTGTGCGACACCCGTGCCATTGTGGTAACAAACGCCCAGGCTGAACATCGCTGCTGCGTTACCGGTGTCAGCGGCTTTGCGGTACCACTGAACCGCCTTTTTCACGTCTTTCGCGACCCCCGTCCCATTCTCGTAACAAATGCCAACATTGTTCATCGCTGCCGCGTCACCGGCATCGGCCGCATTTCGATACCACCGGAAAGCCGTTGCGAGGTTTTTCTCGACCACGCCTCCATTCTCATATTCGAGACCAATGTTCCGCATCGCACCACTATCCCCCAGATCAGCGGCTTTCTCCCACCACCGAAATCCTTCTTCGCGGTTCTGGCGGATTTCCCTTCCATGGTAGATGCAAAAGCCCAAGCCACGCATGGAACGCGCATCTGCGAGTTCCACGCCTTTCTGGAACCACCGCATCGCCGCTGCATCGTCCTGTGTGGTTCCAATGCCGTTACAATAGCAACCGCCCAATTCTCCCATCGCCTTGGGATTCCCATTCTGGGCCAAACGATTGTAGATGGCGAAACCCCGAAACTGTGTGGCGAAATCAGTGCTTTTGCAGTATTGGGCGGCCTGCATCAGTTCGTCAGTGGCACCGTCCCGGTCCTGGGCGAGAGAGCCCCACCCTGCCAAGAGGACGATTGCTGCGGCCAGAATGATGCGAGTCATGTTGCCCTTCTTCCTTCACACTGAAGACATATTTCCGTCACGCCGGGTGAGTATATCCTGGTTAAATGCACCGGAAAGTCGGCATTTTCGCCGTCAGCGCAAGCGTGTCGTCACTTTTGCCGACAGCCGCAGACACGGTGAGAGACGTCGAGAATGGACAGGAGAAACTCACCACGGTTCCGCACTCCTGCTTTGTTGAAGATGCGTTCTTGTTGTGTGCGGATCGTGGAAATGGTGATGTTGAGCCGGACGGCGATCTGCTTAAGTGGGGCACCGCGCGCGATCAGCGCCGCGATTTCAGATTGGCGGGAAGAGAGTTTCATCGCCGAAAAAATGGCGTGCCAGTGTGCCGCGTCGAGCGGCAGCGGTGGAAGGTTGTCATCGGAAGTCCCGCGCATCGCCATGTCGCTCCCCGAAAAACAGGGCGTCAAACCAAGGCCGCTCAGAGAACCTCCGCCAAGAGGCATGAAGAACGTACCCCGGCCGACGCCCCTTCTCGAGGGGCGCGGCTGCAAGGCACTACTTCTTCATTTCAAACTTGGCGGTTTTCTCTGAAGCAGCGTCTTGACGCTCGCGCGTCAATTCAGATTGTGGCCGTCGGACGCAAAGCGTCGACGGCTACGATCACTATAATTTATCCCGCTCTGTCAGGCTACGGCCGCGACGAATCAAGCCGGAACCCGCTGTCAGAAACAGTTCCTCTTGCGCCGCAGCGAAAGATCTGATAGCATTGAATTCGATGCGAATTCCATGTGAAAGGACATCAGTCATGTTGAACATTCAGAGCGGGATCGACTCGCTGACCAACTTCAAGCGGCAAACGTCGCAATATCTGGAGCAACTGCACGAAACCGGAGACCCGGTGGTGCTGACCGTGAACGGCAAGGCTCAAGTCGTCGTGCAGGACGCGGCGGCTTATCAGCGTCTGGTGGAACGGGCGGAGCAGGCCGAACGGGAAGAGACCATTGCCGCCATCCGCGAAGGTCTGGCCGACGTGGAGGCAGGACGGACCAAACCGGCCCGGGCGGCGCTCCGGGCACTGGCCAAGAAGTATGGCCTAAGCGTACCGGTCCAATGACGTGATCTACCGCGTTCACATTGCTGGCAAAGCACTGGCCGACATGGAAGTTGCAGGAAGCCAATGAACCGGCCCTTCTCCAAGCGGCGGCACCCCAGACCGTGGTGGAGCAACTGGAGTGAGAAAACCTCTCGACCCTGCGACCATTTTGTGGCATAATTCCAAGTCGGAAATGAATGAGAGAGGAAACCATGACGTTGCGGGAACAGCTTCTACAACAAGCCTTAGCGCTGCCATCCGCCGATCAGGCATTTCTCGCTCAGTCGCTGGAAGATCACCTGATTGCTCATGCAGCCCCGGAGACGGAAGAGTTCGAGGGGATTTCAGACTCGTTGTTGCTCCGGGAACTGCGCCGCCGCTCGGCCGCCTACCGCTCGGGCGAGACCTCGGCCCGTCTGGCAGCCGACGTCCTGGGTGACCTGCGTCATCGGCAGGCGGGCGAGAGGGCGAATTGAAACTGCGAATCCTGCGAGAGACCGAAGCGGAGATCGAATCGGCCCGACAGTATTTCAATGCACAGGCCTTCGCTTTGGGTGACCGCTTTTTGGATGATCTGGAGCAGACGCTGGAGAGAATTGAGGCGATCCCGGAGAGCTTTCCCGGGTTGGAAACGCTGCCCGATTCTGAACCATACCGCCGGGCGCTGCTTAAGGTGTTTCGCTACGCCGTCATCTTCGAGGTTCTGGCGGAGGAAATCGTGGTGGTCGCGATCGCCCATACCAGCCGAAAGCCAAACTACTGGCTGAAACATCGGGACTAGAAACCAGCCGCGCGACAACGGATCGCTGAGTTTTTCACCATGAAAACCAGCGACCGCTGACCGATATCAGCGGTCGCCAAAAATTCTGGCTCAGGTGGTGATTTAATAATTTGTCTTTATTCATTGCAGTTGTCTGAATGACGGATTCGACAGTGAACCGACTTGTGTAGTACAGCATTTTCCGGCACTTTTCTTCGAGCTCCCCAATGCCCGATTGAGAATACCATTTTGTTTTGGATCGGACAGTAATGACGCCTTGGAAGTATCTCAGCTAGCCACCACCAGCCAGTGAGAGACTCATGGATCACTTCCAACCATGGTCGATTTGGAATTGGGGAACTACTCAGCACGTGGTGAAGTCCTTCCTCGCTAATCTCAAGCCCAGCCGCTCTCGCCTCATTTAGGAGCCATTCAAATGAGATTCTCCACAAGCCGCAGTTATCAGGATAACCGCCTCCAACATCGCCGTGGCTTCCACTAAACCAGACTTCGGCGACATCTTGTCCAGGAGTTGCGACACAGAGAGTTGGTTGAAAAAAAGACCGCCGTTCGTCGAGCGCCAAAGCATGACGAAAAGTTCGAATGCTCGGATTACGCACTGTGTTGAATTGTGCAAGGTCCCATATCCATCCAACCGATCCTACAGTGTCCCATACACCCACAAAGTGAATTGGAAACCTCTTGCTTTCGTCGGTGGATTGCGAAAAGGTCAGCCGAAATCTGTTCAACATCAACCAGTTGTTGGCCACATTGGAGTTGACGCCCTGCGTTCGGAATTTCTTTAACATCACAAGTATGAATGGCACAAGCCCTTCGTTGCCTCGTCGGAGTAGTCCAAATGTGTGCAACAACGCAGCGAGCACGCGGGCAGTATGGGCACCGCGGCTGAATCCAAACAAAAACACGCGGTCGCCACTTTCGAATGTGCGCATCAAAAATATGTATGCTGCAATGACTTTTGAAAAAAAACCTGCCCCGAACGCAAGTCCCAAAATCACTGAGAACCATGCTCCTATTGCCGTTAGGTAGCGAGTAGAAGGCAAAGTGCCGATTCCAGCGTCGTAGTACACGAGCTGTCGCGGAGAGTTGGTCTCAACTGCTCTGACAAGGCGAAGAATATTCGTTTCTGCCGTGCCGACGAAGTTACTTGTTCCGTCAAAGCAGATGACAATATTTCGCGACATTGTGCAGTTCCATCATCGAAGGGTCAAGAAAAGGTAGCAGTATGGCACGGCTTGAGTATGGGGTGAGGCTGGAATGGTTTCAACCAGGTTTGCGCAGTAAATTGATGGTATAATCGACTGCAGAAGGTGTTGAGCGTCAACTTACTGCAGGAAAACAACATCGCTTCCGAATCCTCAGTCTTCTTTCCGAAAAACGCTCCAGTGATAATGACCGACCTCTCAATCTAAAGCCAGGCAATATGTCTACACGTCCCAGGGCTTCATCCAGGGACGAACGCCAGATTCCAGACTTGCCACAATCTGGTCAGTAACGCGGGTGTAAACGTCTGTGCGGGGTTGGGTGGTTTTGGTGGAAGTGACCATCGGGAACGTCTCCGTTTTCAGAATGAAATGAACTGCGTTGAGCCAAGCGCTCATGCGTTTGGCCAACGGAGACGAAGGCCACAAGGCAGGGGGGAACGCAGTCAAGGACTGTCCGGACGGAGGGCACCGCTCTGCACGCAGCGCAGCGGAGGAAGAGGGGGAGGAAGCCGACCGGACAGCCCGGCCCGATCCTTGACGGCGTGGGGGATTCTCCCCCTTCAAGCAAACGAAGAAACCGCCGCAGGCATCCGCAATAGGCCGACAAGCCGTATGCACCAGCGGGAGAGAGGGGGCGTCAGCCGTTCGTCAGAACCGAACGGACAGCGAGCCCGGCATCACGCGGTCGCCAGGAGGGTGAAGGTGCCAAAAAGAAAATAAGAACTGTCTAGTTGAAGTATACCCCAACCGGACGTCAGACATGCCACGGCTCATTGATGTCAAATCATGTCCCTTCATGATTTTCTTGACAGTTGCCCGAAAAGGTCATAGGGATTGCCTGACAGTGTGTGAGGTGAGATGGCAACAAAGGGACAACGCATCGGATACATCCGAGTCAGCAGTGAGGACCAGAACCCGGAGCGGCAACTTGAGGGGGAGGTTCTGGATCGAGTGTTTATCGAGTGGGCCACGGGGAAGGACACCCAACGGCCGAAACTTCAAGAGATGCTCGCTTACGCCCGCGAAGGCGATACGGTGGTGGTCCACAGCATGGACCGGCTCGCCCGAAATGCGGAGGATCTGCAACGACTCGTCAGATTGCTCACAGGGCAAGGAATTGCGGTTGTGTTCCGCAAGGAACACCTGACCTTTATCGGCCAGGACAGCCCGATCTCTCAGATGATGTTGACCGTTTTGGGGGCGGTTGCTCAGTTCGAACGGGATCTCATCCGGGAGCGTCAGCGGGAAGGGATCGCTTTAGCGAAACAGCGAGGCGTCTATCGGGGCCGACGTCGGAAACTCGCGCCCTGCCAGGTGACAGACTTGGTCCGTCGTGCAGGTTCTGGCGAAAGCAAATCCGCATTGGCTCGTGAATTTGGTGTCAGCCGGGAAACGCTCTATCAGACCCTGCGTCAACACGTCTCGACAACAACGGGACCGGGCTGATGGACGCATTGCTCTCCGTGACCCTGGAGGCCCATCTTCCGGAACGGAACCTCCACCGATTCTATGAGATCCGAATCGGTCGAGACCTGTTTGGCGTCTGGATTTTGACCGTACGCTTCGGACGAGTGGGGCATTGGGGGCGTACTGCAACATTCTCCTCTCCCGACCGAACTCACCTTTACGCTGAACTCAGGCCGCTCCTTCTCCGCCGCCTGTCAGCTCCTCAGCGAATCGGGTGCAAATACTTCTTTCAAAATGGGTTCTGCTCCGCCGAATCGCTCTGGGAGGAATTCCTGCCGGACGAGGAGATTTGCCAAGCCCTGACAATTCCCGAACTTCTCGCTGGCTGATTTGAATACTGCAATGATTGATTATGGAGCCACAAGACGCTCGAAACGACAGGGGGAGCAACGAGGAGACCCGCGAGGATTTGACGTCAACAAAAGATTAGCCAGATCGTGATTGGCCAGTTCGCAATTTCGGAGCACGAGTAAACGCTGCTTCCAGCATATCAAAGATATCATCGACTGTCCCTTTGACTTCCCAATCCCGATCGGATGCTCCGAGGCTTTCTAGCATCTTGAAGAAGCTCTCCTTCTTCTCCACGTCATTTGGGCACCGGCTGAATTGCAGTCGTATTTCAGTGGGATTATCAGAATCATCATAGACTAATTTTGACAAAAACTCCCGCGATTTAATGTTCCAGCGATTTGCCAGATCATTAACTAAAATCAAGATTGCCAGCTCTTGGTTTGAAATCGGCAAGTCATGTGTGGCCATAAAATGCTCCAGTAATTTTCGAAGCATTGTATGCCGTTATTGTAAACAAACAGTTAATTGTACAGAATGCCAAATGACGTGGTAAATCCCAGGTCACAAATAGTCTTGGTGATGTGGTTTATTTACATAATCGACGCTACGGATTATTGTGAACGCCATTCGGTACATCAAATAAAATCAAATTAGGATACAATTTATGATGCTTGAGGGAAGCGGGCGATTCGCCAACTCCCAGAATCCTTTGAGTCGCATCGAATACCTTTCCGTTCACACTAATCGCGATTTTGTGCTGCCCTGCTGTCGTGGGAAAGCATTGAAAGTTTTGGAAAGACTCACTTATCTGTTCCCCGTCGAGGTACAGCCGGATAGGATCGTCTTGCGTAATTCCATATCGTTGGCGAGCATTTTCAGATATCTGTACGGAGAAAAATGCTCCTTCCGTCACTGGCCGAGAAGGTATATTTAGCTTGACTTTTGCCACTTCTGGTCTTGCCTTGACAATAACAACTTGAGAATCCACTTCTTTTAGTCCGATTTCAAGGCTGACCCGGCACTCTTTGCCAACCTCTAGCGCAGGATTTAGCAACATGAGCGGCAACGTGTAAGAATCAACGGGCCACAGCCTTGCTGTATAAGTTTGATGTCCGTCTTGTCATAACGCACTCCAAAAGGCTCATTCTCATAAACCTTGCCTTCGAATTCCACTTGAACATAGCCTAGAGTCCGTTCTGTAGGTGATAGATAAGGTGTAGTCCTTATTCCAATTCTTAAAGAATAGCCATGGTCATTGGGGAAAAATCCGACGACATTTGGCCAGTTCCAGAGCGCAACTGAGGTTGCCGCGATGCCGCAAGCGGAAATTGCGAGGCCGCGGCGGCGCTTTACCGCCATCGCCCCCATCAGTGCGATGGCAGAAAGAACCAGGCCGATGACATAGAGTGGTCTGGCATTGATTGGGAAGAGGCCAGCGAAAGCGAGCACGATACCTGCGATCCCCCCAGTGACGACAAGGACAAGGATCATCGCCTCGTCTCCTGCAAGTTCCTTTGCCTTTGCAATAAACCCGGACTTTACGAGATGATCTGTGAGCTCACTATGAACGGTACTATCTGGCGCAATCACCGGCTCATTGAAACCCTCAGTGAGCTCTTCGAGCGTAGTACCAAGTATTCCTGCGACGTTCTCAATCACTTTGGGGTCGCAACCGCTCCCCTTCTCAAGTTTTTGGATTACACCCCTACTGCAATCTGCTTTATGGGCGAGAACTTCTTGCGTTAGAGCGTGTTTAAGTCGCAATCGGGCTATTAATTTTCCGTTCGCTTTCAGAGATCTTGGCATTTGTGAGCTCGAAGAAGGTGACAAAAGTTGCGCATTCCGTGCGCTGACATCCCGCTCAGATGTTGCGAAAATTGGAGCCGTGATGAGCAGAAGGAAACGACACCATTCCCACCTTGCGACTTGTCACGACCGACCAGTGATCGTGTTGAAATTTTAACGGTCGTCGGAACCGTCATCAATTCCAGAGCATCGAAAATGAAACCAAGCGGAGAGCATCGAGCGGATATCTGGCGAGGCCTGGCACGTCAATCAGCCTGCTGAGCCAAAACTCAAAAAATGTTCTTGCGGCTGCACGAATGTGTGGCCTGCGGTTGAGGTTCGCGCAACTTGCATGAATCCGGCTTGCGGTAGTAGTTTTCATCGCTCACAAGTATTCCGCTGACAACGGAATTTGACGCAACGAGCGGCAAATGCAAAGTCACCAGCCCAAATTCTGCGCTATCGGTGCGTACCGATAGCAGGTTAATTGTGCGTTAAGAAAAAGAAGGAAAATCCATGCCTCAATACAAAACGAAACCCTGTTCCTGCGGCGGTGACCTGCGAGCGACCGTATTCAGCAATCTGGAGTCAGCCACATTGAGGCGACTTGACAGGCAGCCACCAATTCTGCCGTATCAGCATGCCATCATCATCGGAATGAAGATCGTGGGCTTTCTGAGTGGACGTGTTTACACCTGCTCGAAATGTGGGCGGATCACCGTCGGGTGGTAACTAAAGGTGAGAGCCTTTCTCCACACCTTGAGACACATCGGCAACCTCCGCATTTCAGAAAGGAAATCGATGTCCTATCCGTACAAGCCGGCGGTCCATTTCGGGCCGCCCGCTTGTACGGCGGCAGCAACCGGCGAGGATTCGTTCCCGTCCAGCTTACAAATTCATTCTTTCCATTCATTGCATTTAGGAATTGCTTCCATGGAACAAATCCAATCGATCCCGCTGGATCAGATTCAGACCGCTAGTCAGGTGCGGACCCATTTTGATGAACAGGCGATTCAGGGACTGGCCTTGAGTTTGAAAGAGGTCGGCCAGCTTCAGCCGATCCGTGTTCGCCGGGTGGAGGACGGGTTCGTCATCGTGGATGGTGAGCGCCGCTATCGGGCCACTTTGAAAGCGGGACTGGCGACCATCGCGGTCATCATCGAAGACAAAGAACTCAACGAAGGGAATCTCATTCAACGGCAGCTTATCGCCAACTGCCAGCGGGAAGCTCTCTCGCCACTGGAGAAGGCCCGGGCGCTCCATCAGTTGATGACCGCCACCGGCTGGAACGCCAAACAGGTCGCTGGCAGCCTCGGAATGTCGCGGGCGATGGTCACGCGGCTGTTGTCGCTGCTCAATCTTCCCGAAGAACTGCAACACAAGGTCGCACAGGGAGAAATTACCGTCAGCGCCGCCTATGAACTGACCCAGGTCCCCGACCCCCGGATGCAGGAATCGCTGGCATCCGCACTGGCCGAAGGTCGTCTGAACCGGGACGGGATCAGCCATGCCCGCAAACGGGGGAATGAGGCCACTACCAAGAGGCCCGGCAACGCCTCTCGTGTGACCGCACTGCTTGGGGACGGGCGATCGTTCACGATGACCGCTCCCGGTCTCGATCTGGAATCCTTCATCGGTTCGCTAGAGGAACTGCTCGCCAAGGCCCGCAAGGTCCGTCCGCAGGGAGTTTCCCTGAAGACTTTCATCACGATGTTGAAAGAGCAGGCAGGCGGGCCGCAGGAAAACCGAGTTGTCGTCACTTCTGTTGTGAAGGGAGGTCTGTCATGAAGTTTGCAACCACATGGTGGGGACCACTGTTCATACTGATCCTTGTGTCGAGATTGGGCCTCCAATACGGCCAACGCTGGGAATTCGGGCGCTATGGAATGCCGCGATCCTTGTTGAGATCCGACGGGGTGGCACTGAGTTATGCAGATGGAACTCCGGTCGATCCGATTAATGCCTGGTTGATCCGCGCTCAGAGGGAGGAGGAGTTCATTCTCGTCCTGCTGCTGATCATCATGGTTGCGTTCGGCGCGGCGGTCTGGATCGTGTGGGACACCGCCAGAAAACGCCGCCGCATCCGCGAAATTCTCAACCCCAACCAGACCGATCTAGCGAAAAGGAGCAGCCAGCATGTGGCCAAACTGGATCAGGAATAAGCGCCGGCAAAAACCAAATCAGTGGGATCTCTCCACTCCATTGCTCAATCTGACTCGGCGGGATGTCTGGACGATCGGCGATGCCTGTCAGGGGACGCAGGTGTTCGGAAGTACAGGTTCCGGGAAATCAACCGGCACGGTCGCGGCCCTTTGCAGAGCGTTTCTCCGTGCGGGATTCGGTGGATTATTTCTGACGGTCAAGCCAGATGACAGGCGGACCTATGAAGACTACTGCCGCCAGGCTGGCCGCGAGAAGGATCTCATCACCTTCGGAATTAACTCATCATGGGGATACAATCCCATCGATGCCGAACTCCAGCGGCGTGACGCCGGGGCTGGTCTGACGGAAAATATCGTCGCCCTGCTGAGCACGCTGTTGGAAGTCTGCGAACGGAATTTCAACCAGGGTGACGGTCGGGACGATTCCGGCTACTGGAAACGAACCAACCGCCAGCTCATGCGGAACGCCATCGACCTGCTGGCGATGGCGACCGGAAGGCTCTCCATCGAGAACCTGTATCGGGTGGTTATCTCCGCCGCCAGTTCTCCAGAACAGGTTCGATCACCAGAGTGGCGGGAAAGCTCGTTCTGTTTTCAGTGCCTGACACAGGCGGACAATTCCACCAATCGAGGATGCAAGGCCCATGACCTGGGAGTCGTGGCCGATTTCTTCCTGATCGAATGGCCGAATCTCAGCGAGAAGACCCGTAGCATCGTCCTCAGCACGTTTACCAGCATGCTCGATGTCCTGAATCGCGGAGCCATTCGGACCCTCATGGGAGGCGAAACAAACTGCACTCCCGATATGGCGCTTGATGGGAAGATCATCCTGATCGATCTTCCGGTGAAGCAGTACGGCGAAGTCGGCACGTTCGTGCAGATTCTCTGGAAATTCTGTTTTCAGCGGGCGATGGAGCGCAGGAACATCACCGAAAATCCCCGGCCGGTGTTCCTGGTCTGCGATGAAAGTCATCTCCTCGCGGTCTCAGCAGATCAGATGTTTCAGACGACGGCTCGCAGCTCCCGTGTTGCCACGGTTTATGCAACCCAGTCGATCTCGAATTATCTGGCAGTGTTCGGTGAGAAAGCAGACGCCGAAGTCCACAGCATGTTGGGATGTTTGCAGTCCCAGTTCTTCCACCAGCAGGCGGACATCCGGACGAATCAGTATGCCGCCGACCTGATCGGCCGGACCCGGCAGTTTCTGATCAACACCTCCCAGACCTTGAATCCCTCCAATCCGATGGATCATTGGCTGGGATGTTCTATGCCGAGTTCGACCAGCGGAATGAGCGAAACATTTGAGTACGAAGTGCAGCCTGCCACATTTGCCGCGCTACGAAAAGGGGGCCCTCCCTCCTGGGAGGTGGACGGCATCGTCTATCAGGGGGGGCGCCGGTTCCACACCACCGATCGCCCCTGGAGTCCGGTCAGCTTCCGCCAACAGTTTTGAACGAACAAATCTTCCGAATCACACACTCCCTGTTTCTGCGCTGAAAGTCTGCGCTGCGGGGAGCCTCTTGACCACTTTGGAGTGTATCATGAATTCGTCATCGCATCAGTCGGACCAGGCCCCTTGGATCATTCTCATGTTATTCGTCCTGGCCATTCGGGCCTGGGCACTCACGCTGGAAGTGTTTCTCCGGCGGCAACTGGGGGCACGTTACATCGGCCTGGAAGGCCCGCTGGCGTTCCTGGTCCTGCTGTTCTATGCCGCCGAGTGTCCGGGCTACGACCTGGGACCTCTCGGCGGGTTTACCCTCGCGTTTTTCGGTGCCTGCCTGCTGCATCGCATCCGGTCGCTGTCATATTTTTTCACCGGACAGGTCGACCCAGCCCACACTCGCTATTCTGGTCGGCCGGTCCTGATGAAACTCGTGCCGTTCCTGTCAGAACTGGCCGTTAAACGATTTGTCGAACCGCTGTTCCTCTCTGTACTGGCGATTTGCCTGATTCCCTGGAATCCGCCGTTGGGGATGTATGTGCTGATTGGCTCCGGATGTGTGTTCGTCACCGTATCGGCCGATATTTGCTACTTCCACAATCAGGTCCAGACCATGCAGGACATGCTGGTCGATCAACAAGCCGTTGCTGACGAGTTTCGTCGCCGACCCCGCTGAATTCACTTCCAACCCTTCCATCTCACCTTTTGAAGGAGATTCACATGGCCGCTGACCGTGCCCCCAGAAGCACTCCCCCTATTGGCTCCGAACACGCCGCAGCAATGTTTCGGCAAGGTTTGCACGAACTGAGAGGCGCACTCTATCCCGAATCAAATATAGCCCAACCTCTTGAGACCGGGATAGTGGGAACCATCACGGCGGGTGAAGTGGCAGATGCGCGCCGAAATTACGAACGCACTCTCGATGAAGAGTCAACCCACGGCTCCGTTCTTGATGAGCGGCTGCGAGCGATTGAAGCCCAACCCGCACAGGAACGGGAAACCCGTGACCGGGAAAGGGAGGTGTGATCATGATCACCGGCTTCCTGATCGGAACATTTTTAACGCTCGGATTGATCTTCGCTGGGACCGGCTATGTGACGTTTCTCGTGCTGAAATGGGGGCACCGGCATCCCGGCAAGGCAATTGCGTTCATGGCCAGACTTCCGGGCTTTCTCGGAATCACCATCGACACAGGCTCCGAAGAACCAAAGCAAATTTCTTGAAAGCTCATCGATACGAAAGCAGAGGGCATGTCACTGGAGACTCAACCTCCCCGACACACTCCGCTCCCCGTCGAACGCCTCGCCCGAAAAACGGCCATAGCCTGTCGGCAGGTGGTCCAGAACTGCCTGCGGGAAGAAGAGTGGCGCGACGCCGACCAGGAGTTTTTTGAGATCATTCAACAGGCATTCAAGGAACTGATTCATGGACACACTTCTCCTGAGCGTTGACCAACTCGCCCGCTTGCTGGATGTGTCAGTGCGGACTGTGTGGCGACTGCGTGATGCCGGCAAGCTCCCGCCTCCGTTACGGATTGGAGGAGGAGTTCGTTGGCGCCGCGCAGACATTCAAAATTGGATCGCTGAGGGTTGCCCTCGGCCAGTATTACGAGAAAATGGTTGAGACCGCTTCCTCCCCAGATGTCGCAGGGTGTTTGCATGGCCAGCATCTTCAAGCTTCGTGTGGTCCGTTATCGAAATGCCTCCGGCTCTCGAGTAAAAAAGGGGACGCCCGGAGCCAAGAAGGTCAAGGAGCAGAGCCGGAAGTGGTACGGCGAATACCGGGACGCCGATGGATTGTTGCAGCGCCTTCGGTTCCGTAGCCCAAGGACGTTTTGCTAACGCTTTGAGGATGCTTGTAAAAGCCCCGGTCTTGCCGGGGCTTTTACTTTGCTAATGCGTCCCCCATGCTTTGCCGGATGTTGGCGGATGCTGATTAGTGGGGGGATAAATGGGGGGACAGCGTCAGGCTGCCCCATCCGGTTTGATCCCGATCCGGGGGCCTGTCAGGGGCCTTGCCGCAACCACGACGGGGGCTGATCATGCCGGTCACAGCGCTTGTCACAACGCCCCCGATCCAGTTTGTTACCGGCGTCCAAAATCGGTCCTGTTTGGGGCGTTTGACACCGGCAGAGCGCTGTACAAAGGAAGTGCAACGTCAATCCAGATTACAGATTGAGACAATAGCGAAATGGCCCGAATTTTCCATCCATTGTTGGCGATGATCGCATCCGCAACAGACCGGGAGCTGGCCCGGTATGTGGAATACCTGAAGGAGGAGAACAAGATCCTGCGGGCACGCATCCCCGGGCAGATCCACACCCGTGATCACGAGCGGGAGCGGCTGGTCCAGTTGGGGAGACGTCTGGGGAGGGCCATCGAGGGGCTGATCACCATTGTGTCTGTATCCACCTTTTACCGCTGGCTACGGGACGCCAGTGGCCCCGGCAAACTAAAACAGGGCTGTAAAGGGGGGCAGCGCAAGCCCAAAGAGATCCGCGAACTGGTGATCCAGATCGCCCGTGCAACCGGATTTGGATATACCCGTATCATTGGTGAGTTGAGGAAATTGGGGATCAAGAAGATCAGTCGTCAGACGGTCCGCAACATCCTGAAAGAAGAGGGGATACAGCCCGGTCCTGACAGAACATCAGATACATGGGAAAACTTTATCGAACGTCACGCCAAGACATTGTGGGCTGTGGATTTCTTCAGTATCAGGACTGTCACGGCGCGGGGATTTCAGGAAATGTATGTGCTGGTCTGGCTGTGTATGACCACCCGGGAAATCATCGTGTCTGAATCCACAGCCCACCCCAATACCGCATGGGTGACCAGACAGACGGAAGAGTTTTTAGACAAGACGATGAACCGGGAGGAAAGGCCGTCCATTGTGATGCACGACCGGGACGCCAAGTTTACTAAAGAGTTTGTGGCCAAATTGAAAGAGCATGGTGTCCGTCACAATGCGTTACCCAAGGCCAGCCCCAACCTGAACGGCCGCTGTGAGCGGGCTATTTTTACCTTAAAAAACGAGTGCTTGCGAAAGTTTATTATCTTTGGCAAGCGGCATCTGGATTACCTGCTGGGGGAGTTTGTGGACTATTACAACAGGGAGAGATCCAGCATGGTCCGAGGGCATCTGCCACCTGTCAGCAACGAGCCTGAGCCAGCGGAATCGATCTGTTTATCTGAGGTCGAGATCAAAACACATCTGGGGGGATTGGTGAAATCCTTTGCCCGCAAGGCAGCCTGAAGTCATGGTGCCATTACCTGACTGGCGGTCCTGCTGATGAGTTACCGTGACCATCCAACCATAAGACTGTTATTGCCGTGGCTGATGCAGCGGTAACTGCATCAGCCCAAACGCCACGAAGAGAAGCCCCCTCGCAGCCGGTCAGCTTTAGTAACGACCAAGTCGTGCTGGTGGCTCTGTTCTTGCGCGAGCACTTCACTACTGTTTCAATGCTGCCAGCTATTAAGGGGACTTGAGTTATTGGGACAAAGCAGGCACACCGGGCGGTGGTGACTGGCCTGTCCTGCGGATCGATCCGACGCATCAATCGGAAGTTTTTTTACGAAACTCCCTGCAAGCGTCTCTCTGTACGGGGCGGAAGAGATCCCGGTCACAAATGTGAACAGTGAAACTAGACTGATAGAAATGAGATTGAAAATTGCTGCCCTGGGACTGCTTGTGGGGATATGGATCTACCACAAAACTAATCTTTATAAAAACGAATCTGAAACCTGACGGTAATGGTGCATTTCATGTGCTGAGAGTTTTTTTCGGAAATCACCAATCTCATGGATCCATTGTGCTGTTCCACCACCTGCTTAGCCAAGAAGAGCCCGTTTCCGGAACCTTCGCCATCTGGTGACGCGCGAACCCCTCGTTTAAAGATGCTTTCGTCCAAAGAGTTGTTGAGTTTCGTAAGATTGGAAACATTGATTTCACAGAACGGGTAGGTGTCCCGAACATAAATGTCTATTGTCGATCCGGGCAAGGAATATTTTAATGAATTTTCAATCAGGACAGTCGGAATGATTGATATTGTTTTGTCGCAAGCAGAGATTATCGGATAAAAGTTGGGATCGGAGTGGAGTTGAATCCTGCGATCAGGATTTACAGATCTATATATTTTAACACACTTGTCGAATAGCCTGTAGATTTCGCACTTGTTTACGGCTTCCAATTGGACTAACTCTGAATTCGCAAGTAACTCAATAACATTGAATTGACTTGTCATTAGCTCGGATGTTTTCCAGATTGAAACCAAGTCTGGGTCAGCCTGATCCGGCGCGGATCCATTTTTACTAAGGCAGATCCTTTCGGCGGTCTGCTTGACAGTTCGATTTAGCTTTCTAATCTCATGCAAAGCAAAAGCATAATTATCAGCTAAGTTCCTCTCAAAGTTCAAAATTCTACTGTGCCAATTTTTAAAGGCGGTCTCGTATCTTGAGAATTCTGAATCTGTAATTACAAGTGAGGGGTGCGACTTGCGCAGATCATTCCCCCTCTTTCCGCCCCATGGACCACTGAGCAAAAAACCCGTAAATACAGAATTAGTGTTGGTGATCGTCGTGTACCTAGAGCATAGTCCATGGGGACATTGAATGTACTTGTCGTGGAGATTGTCGTTATCCCTCAATCTCTCGTAGTGGTCTTGGCACGCGTTGTCTCGTTCAAAGTGGCGCTGGCACATACTTGGCGCAGATATGTTGACCCCATTATCAGGTCTTGTGATGTGGTCTAGATCAACAATCGGAAGAGGACTGACTTGGTGAAGTGGATTCGTAGACATCAGTTGACTCCCATGGAGGATGTAATCAGTTGGATGGACTTTGCAATCAGTGCATAAATTGCTTTTTTGCCATCCTCCGATTCTGAGAACTCCTGTAGTTCACGAATTATCTTCATTTTTTTTGTGCCCTTTGAGTATGATCTCAATACTCGATCCTGCAGTTTGAGATCTTCCTTCGAACCTGGTGTTATATTGCATCTCCCAAGAAGGTCATTCCAGATGTCGTGAATACTATGGGCCTTTTTGAGATGCCCTTCTATTTTCTCCAGTGACTCTTGAATTCCTGCGTCTTTAGATAGTGATCCGTCTGTCAGTCGATAAAAATCCGAGTGTTTTATCTTCAATGCTTTTGACGTGTACGCAATGATTATAACTGCTGGGTTTACTCTTTTGATGTGTCTTAGAAGGGAAAGTCCTTCATCTTCACCAAAGCTTCTTCCAACATTTCCATAGTCGAGTAGGATTAGATCGTAAATCTCTTGTTCAACAATTGTAATGTTGTTTTTGGTAATGTCGTGTACGTGATCAACGGAAAGGCTCGCCGCTCTCAAGTCGGCAGCCAGCGCTGGTTCCTCGTCGTCAATGATTAGTATCCTGCTTCTTCTCCTGACTTCTTGGATTGATGTTGGTATATCTAGATCAGAGAAACTTTTCTTTTTCCCGAAGACCCATTCGATCATTTGTTTCCCCTAGGCATTGGACTGGATGTGCATTGTTGGTCAGATGGTTTACCGTTTTGCATCTATGTGGGGCAAACCTATATTGCTCACACCACCTTCATTGCTCGGACATATGCCCGTACGTTCGCTTCGGCAATAGCTTGCTCCTGTACGGCTGCCGCGACAGCTTTGATCCACTCCGACTCGCTGGCGCGATGTGATGCAGCGATTCCTTCAAGATCATTGATCGCAGCCTGAAGTGTCTGAACAACCGGCAGGAGTGCTGGCCCGTAACGGGATGCAATCCGTCTTTTTTCCGTTTCTGGCAATCCCGGAAGAGCCTTGAATTTCGACTTAATTTTGTCCCGCCACTCTATGAGACGCTCGGTAAGGATCGGTCCTATCCCAGGAACTTTCTGATAGCTAAGTATCGTAATGTCCTTGGCGGTCTCAATCCCAAAGGATTCCAGTGAAAGTATACGATCTCCGGTGATGCCCTTAAGGTTGGCGCGACGGATCAGCGATTTGTCGAGATGCTCCTCTAATTGAATTCGTTGGGAGTCCATCTCGGCCTGATCTAGATCCCGCTCATAGTCCTGCCACATATTCTTATGAGAATTAAATAGGTTGACCGCGTTCTCCTTCCGCTCCTGATATTTTGAAGCGGTTGCTTGTCGCTGTGCCGTCAGCTCGTCTTCCATTCTTTTAATGCTTGCTTCGGCGGTCAATGCGCGGTCAATCCACCGTTTTTGCTCTATGACCCAAGGAGAGTTTGCGGCTTCCCAATCCGTAATAAGTTGTCGATTCTTGACGTCAATCTCGTCGCACATACGGCGGTGCTCTGCAAGGCGGAAGGTTGTTAGTGCGTTCCAGGCCGAGGTGAGCCGCTGATTTTCCAGTTCAATCTTTCGGCATGCTTGGTCATAGGTCGCCTGATGAGCCGCATTCTCTGCTTCCCATTCCATAAGGACACGACAATTTAGCCGTTCGATTTCCTGAACTTTTCGCTGGTAATCTGCCTCAATCACCGACTTGTTTGCTTCCCATGGGGCCAATCTGATGCGGTTTTCGTCATCGATCACTTTACAGATTTCTGCATGCTCGGCAGCTTTGACTGCATTTGCAGATTCCCAGGACTGCATGATTTTTCTGTTGGCAACCTCAATAGGCCGAACCCGGTTTTCGTACTCCTTATCAATCTCAGTACATTCCACTTGATGCGTCTGTTCGAGGGATTTCTGCGCCATCGTGTGCCGCACGTCTTCAGTGAGCTTCATGAGTAACAATGCAACTCCAAAACCCAATATCACTATCATTCCAACTGGCGGGGCGATGAAAAACATCGGTACCCCAGCTATGGCAGCGACGATGCAGAGCCGCTCTAAAAATGGATCGGGCGGATCGGGCAACGGAACCGGTGGATAGAGTGGCGGTGGAGGCTTGTCATGAAGTTTGGGGAGAGGAAGTTCTTCTGGCGCAGGCGGGTAGAGGCGGAGTTTGGGGGCGTGTGGAATAGTAGGGGCGGCAGGCAACGGGCAGAGTACAGGCCGGACTAGAAAATTCGGTGGCGGCGGTAAGGGAGACAACTCTGGATTCCGGACCGGCGCAGGCGGGGCTGGATGGGGTAGCAACGTGGGTTTTTGGAGCGCACGCAATCCAGCAGGCAGGATGACTTCAATGGGCAAGATTGGCGTGGGCCGCTGATATGAGGCGGACACCAAACGCATACCATAAAGTTTCTGGAATAAGTTCCGGATGTCTTCAAGCTGCAGTGGCGTGCCAGCCGCTCCCTGACTGGGGATGAAGAACATCAAACGAGCAATCGCGATGAGCTGGCACCATGGGCAGCTCCCCCCCGTCGGATAGGAATGCTTTGAGTCATTCTTGCAACGCTGTAGCCCTTTCATTGAGGCATCAAGCACACTGCGCCATTCGGTCGCCGTAGGACGTTTCTGCGAGCAGAATGCTCTTTCGAAGAGGTCGCGTGTGGCGATATCCAGCATCGCCAATGGTGGAACGTGTGGAGGTGGTTTTAATTTGGTTGGGGTCCGTGCATAGGCGTAGAACCCCTCCTGAATCGCCTTCTCGATAGGGATGTCAAAGTTGACTTGGGGAACACCTGCAAATGGATGGCGCCCCATCATGAGCAAGTGAAAAATCATGACAGCCAAACCAAACAGATCGTGGTTCGTGTCGCGGTCCAAGTCTGTGAATTTCTTTCCGTGGAGTTCGGGTGGCGTGTACTCTGGCACGCCCACGCCACAGCGGAAGATGCGATTCCCCTCTTTCACCTGAAATGAATCGCAATCAACCAGCGCGATGATGCCTTTCTTCGACACCATCACATTCTTCTGGTTGACGTCGCCTACAATGTGGCCATGGCGGTGAACGCTTTCGAAAGCAATCGCACAATTGCGGGCCGTGTGCAGAAGAAACCCCCAGTCGGCCTCAGGAAAATCCTTCTTCCGCTGAGCCACACTGTAGAGGTGGTGGATCTCCTTGTGGTTGGCGATCCGAGGCATGAGGATACCCTCGACCACAGTCGGGTTACCGTTGCTGAGCGTCGCAGTCGGCCAAGCCGCGATCTTGAGCAGGTCGGGGCTGCACAGCTTCGCCATCGCTCGAAGTTTGTCACAGCGATCTTTGCTTTGGGGTTTGCTATAGAGTTTAGCGACCAAGTCGGGACGACTTACGACGTCGAAGACTGATCCCTCGCCCCCGGTTGCGAAGGGCTTGGTTGACAGCCGGACCTCATTTCCCAAGTGGTCACGCAGTTGCGTCGGATAGATTTTGCGGGACATCGGCGGCGATTCGTGTCGCTAGAAGGAGAGTCTTGTCGTCATCGGTGCGTTCATTCACCCGCTTTGAGTCCATGAATTCCAGTAAAGATGCCTGTAAAGCCGCTTCATCCGGGCCATTCCTCACTGCTTTGAATAATGGCGAGAAGAAGCGATCATGGACTTTGGTTCCGGCCATATCGAGAGCAAGCAATTGCAGACCATCAGTAAGGACTGCCAATTCAGAGATACGACGCTCGACGATCTCGACTCGCAAGTGCTGTCGATAATCATCTTCGCTCAGAAATCGCGTCGTGTTGGCGTACTCGCCATTATCTGGCCAGAACGCAAAGTCGTAGCCATCCGGGCCATCGAAGACGATCATACCATCTCCAATTTGAACGAAGGCAGCCCAGTCGTCACTGACCAGAGCTGCTAGGAAAGTGCAAGCGAGTTGACGGGATGTCACCCCATTGGCCTCCGCCTCTTCCAATAGACGCTCTCGGGCAGCATCGACCCACGCTTCAACCTGCTCGTGGGTTGGCATTTTGTCTCCACAAGTAGCTTCCATGAAGCGGTCGACTGCTGCCTTGGAACCGATCTGTGAAAGCTCGGCACTACCGGCCCCATCGGCGCAGGCCGCGACTAATGTCGTACCAGAGATAACTCCTGCGCAGTAATCCTGACAGGGGAGTCCTGATTCAACATGGGATGTGCCTCGCACGCTACCGAAAACAAGCTTCCACATTGTTTCGTCAGACCTCAGTCCAGCCAGGAGGTGCCAAGGCGACAGTGTCGCCGGGTGAGGACTGTGAGACTGCCTGCATTGACTGCGACAGCCACAGGAACATTTCCCGGAAGTTCACCCCCTTGAGCTTCGCGGGTGGTCGCGTCGAAATCTGGGCCAGAACATCCATGTTTGCACCTTCGACGGCCACGGTGAAAAAGGCAAACGACTTTGATGCTTCCCCTTGTTTCACCTGTGCGGCAGCGGATTTCCAAGTATCTGTCGGGCCGCCGTCGGTGATTAGGAAAATCCATGGGCGATAGTAGGAGACGCCAGCTGAACGATAGATTGCCTTTCGCCGCGTAATCATGTCCAAACCGACTTGAATTGCTTCCCCCATGGGCGTGGTACCGCTCGCGTGAAGGTGCGGCGGCTGGAAGTTTTCTGCGGTCACGAAGTCCTGTACAGTCGTGACCATGCTACCAAAGGTCACAATCGCAATTTCGGCCCGACGGCTGGCCAATGAGTCGGCTGCAAGTGTCTCTTTAAGGGTTATCAAACCTTGATTCAGCAGGTCGATTCGAGAAACCCCACCTGAAACAACTTGATACAACTGACCGTCTTGCATGACGCTTTCGCCGGTCTCTTGGTTGTAGCCACCAACAACCTCTGACATCGAACCGGATGTATCGAGAAGTAACACGCAAGGGACACGAGGGTCAGGATTTTCAGCGAATTCACTCGCCTCGAATCCCGCATACTCAAGCTGATCTGACATCGTAAATCTTTCCCCTCTATCGTCTGTTCGTCATGTATTGAGTTTGCATTGATTCACGCGATCTGTTTCGCCGTCTTTACTGTTCCCAGGGTGAAACACTGGTGGGGAGTTCATTTCTGAACCACAAGTTCAAATGCACCCCATGCCCACGCAGCGGACGAAAGTATCAGCCCCAGAAAGCACAGAATGGGCAAACAGCAGCCCATCATCCGTCCGATTTTGCGCTGCCTCCCGGAGCGAGTCAGGGGAACGCCAAGTTGACGAGACAAACGGCCCTTCGCAGCGCTTAAACCCGTTGCCCGCTTCCACGAGAAAGAGAATCCATATTTCCGTCGGCGGCCCATCGACGTGCCCTTGTGTGAACTTCTGTGCAACGAAGTAATTGTCAGATTATGAAGCAGCAGATCAACCAAAGTCAACAAACTGACAATTACTAATTCATTGGGTTCTGTGATCGTGCAGCGCGCTGCACGATCACAGAACCCAATGATGGGGGCATCTTCTGGACTGCAATGACTACAAATCAGGCATACCGACAGACTGCCGCAAATCGCCTCTGGCGCCAGCAGTCATTACTGACCTTGCTGTTCCCCCATTTGCCATTTGACGCGATCTCGTGGCATTCTCGCGTCCACAGGGGGTGTTGTGGCCATTGATTTCTAGTTGTCAGGCACATGTCCCGCCGTCGGCAAACATGCTGAAGAAAAAGAACTTTTTCGACCCCGGCTGTGGGAGGTGCGAGTACATCAGTGGGGGCGGAGAACTGAGGGCTGAATATCTCCCCCCATTCATCTGAGTCCATGGCGAGAAGTCTATTGCCGCAGGGGGCGTATCTGCGGCAACTTAAAATTGACGAATTTCTTGATTTCAAGAACAAAAAAATAGAAATTTTTCGTAAAGCACTTTCAGAAAAAAGGATACGCATCTCGAGTAGTCGAGATCAATTTCCGTAAGTTGATAAGTGTCGTTTACGACGAAGTTTGAACATGCGTCTCGTGCCGCGTTATATACAGAGAAGCATCTGCACTCACACTGCCAATTTCAAAAAAACTACAGCCTGGAGTACGTCAACCATGCCAAATGCAAGAACTATCCACCCAACCATTGATGGCTCCAACATCGGGAAAATACTCATCGGGGATGAGCTTCAAGAACGGCTCAATCTGCTGGGGCATACCGCTCGGCAGAATCACGAAGCATTGACGGAGGCCAATCGAGTCCTTGGTGAAAAGCAGAGGGAGATCATCGAATTTGCCCGAAAGGCCGGCGAAGCATTACTTGAAGTTAAGCGCCGTCTGGGCCACAAGACAAAATGGTCGAAATGGCGATCTGAAAATTTGATCAAACCCAAAATCATGTCGAAAGAAACCACAGTGATCTACATGAGGATCGCACGGGAATGGAACGACTCTGCGGTTAGAGACGCGCTTTTGGACGATTCAACGATACCTAGTATCCGAAAGATCAATGGGATTATCCAAAAGATTACACAGGAGCGTGTTCCACAGAAGACCAGAAAAACAAAACGCCCATCAGAGCAGGTAGACAAAGAAAAAATCGCCGGGATAAAAAAACGGTTCTCATGGATTCTAACACATTTAGATGAATACGAAATCGACATCTTACACGACGACCATGTCGCATTTGAGATTGAGGAGTATATCAGAAATCTCACCAGGACATACGTGGGGGTATTTATTGGTGACACATACCCAGATCAACCTTGCGAACCGATGCCTCCTGGAATCCGGCCAGAGACACATCGCCTATACCAGGAAGAGTTTCATATCTTACCTTAGCGGATGCGCTGAACTCCTGTCGTGACACAGCGATCGTCGATCGCTGTGTCATTTCATCTGAAACAAAGCACAATATGTTAGAATATACGTTGTCGGAGTAATAAAATGCAAAATGGATTAGGTTCGGACTGGCCCCAAAGAGTAGATCCCAATGACGCTGCTTTCATCGCCGGATCGTCACCGAAGGCAAGCGAATTTATTGGTTACTTTCCAGAATGGTATCAGACAGCTACGGATCGCAGAATTTTACTCCTTTGCCGCGTGTCCGGTCGTGAACAAGAGCGCTCAGGTAATTTCGATAATTATGAAATCCCACTCCAGAATGAGATGAGCCGACGTGGAGTCCGTGTCATTGCAACGCTTTCGGAGGCGACTTCTGGATGGGTGACTAAAGATGCTCACAGGCCCATGCTGAAGGCGGCTGTGGCAATTGCCATAGCCAGTCAGACGCCAATATTGGCGTTCTCGACGGATCGCTTTATCCGAAGTCGGGCATACAAGAATACAGCCCAAGATATCCTGCCAACCTTGAAGGAATATCAAATGCTACGAGAGCGGACACAAAATGTAACGCTCCTGACATGGTTGCACCCTGATTTGGATTCAAGAAGAGTGCGAGGAGAGGAGATCAAGTTGGGACATGACGTCAAAGGTAATGTTGGGGGACGCCCGACTAAAGTCTCGGACGAAGTTGATAAGGAGGTCCGACGCCAGAAGAAGGCCCAAGCTATTGAATTCAGATGTGAAGAGGGCCTATCTTTGGGAAAAATTGCAAAGCAATTGGGAATACCAAAATCCACAATCCAAAGATGGGTCAACGAAATCCCCAGATCGTACCGCGCTGAGATCGATTGAAGCACTGCAATGCCCTATTTGCCTGCAGAATTGCTGCGAGCAAATGCCCAATATGGTTTGACTGCAATGTCATAAAAACTATTAGGGCGCGGCGGTACATTTTACCAAATGTCGTCAATGACTCATTGTGATCAATTTGCGATGATCACCCAATCAGCCAGACACGATACAAAATGATGGTTACAATCTATTGTGGCACCCGTTGACTAAGTTGGACTGCACTGAAGGAGGGGATTTACAGAAAGTGAGTGCAGATGGAGTATCCAGAGTCCCCAGTAAATTTGATTTGGTCGCGATTTATCAGCAGGCCACAGGACCATCGGGATCGTCTCGTATCACCCTACGGCCCCACAGTTGCCCTGTAAGGGCATATCAACCCGAGAGGGCGAGAGCAGTGCCCTTTGTTGTTGAGATGCTGTCGTGGGGCATCCTGCGGCGTTGATATCCCCCCTGCCTACGGGCTGCATCTGCTGATTGTCATCTGTTACATGGAGAAGGGGTTGTCGGATTGGAAACGACTATCAAGGGGTGCTGCTGTAATCCTTATGGTTTGTGCCCGTTGGTCCCGCCAACCACGGCTGCCACGAAGATGACCGCGATGAACAGCAGTGGGATCAAGAAAGACAAAAGGCAACCAGCGGCCATCAGGCCTATCAACTGTTCCCCGGGGGGATGAGCCTGCCTTTTATCGACTTGATGTTGGATCACCTGACCACCAGCGACCAACCCCGGCGCTGTGCCACGCATAACCGCATCAGTTGCCCCGCAACGTCATGTTGTACGTGAGCGGGGCGAGGTACTGCCAGTCGCAAAAACGCAATTGTGGGCCAATCCTGGGGCTTTAACACCAGCCTGTCATTTTCTCGGGGTATTTGGTGACGGTGCCCCGAGAATAGGGACGGGGGCCAATCCCTATGTCAGGGTTTCCCTTTTGCTGGTCTGCTGGAAATTTACAGGAAAAGTGGAAGTGATCAATCACGTTTTACGAAATCTGTTGAAACAAACGCGGCCGCCCCAGTATGGGGACCGTCAAGAAGTCGCACCTCATAATTGAGAAAGCCGTCGGTAATGATCCGACACTTTGTCCCGGTTGGTGTCGTTGCTGCAACCCCTGAAAGCAACAGACGGGTGAACCCTTCCGTGTCCCGAGCAGTCGCAAGCTGTTTCATCCGATCATATGTCTCCTGACTGAATGTAAAAGGCACCCCTTTACCGGATGGAACCCAAAGGATCGCTGTATCCCCGGTGTGCGGACGAGTCGTCCTATGATCACTGGGGGAATAACTGCTTGTCCTGTTTCCCATGTTCCCAATTTGTATTGCAATGACAACCAGCACCAACGCGATCGGTAGGCCGATCAAAAAGGCCCGTGAGTAGTCCCACACTTTGCGTTTGATGAATGCCTTTAACCGTGTCGTAGCAGGCATTGCTTGCGGAGGAATGTCATCGACCGCAGCCACAACGGGCGGGATGTCAATGTCTGGAACCTGGATCGTTTGAGCGCACTGGGGGCACTTGGCTGTCTCACCAGCCCGGTCGGGTGTCGCTTTTATCCGCACACCACAGTGAAGACAGTGAAATTTGATCATCGCTAATTAGTGCCGTCTGCTTTGGAAAAGAGGCCTGGGGTTATCGGACTGGTTGATTGACGGGATCAACGCGGCAAATGTTGAGCATCTGATTAAGGGGCGGTTGACTGCTTTCCGATCGTCCCCTCCAGGTCCACTGGATACACGGTATAAACCGAATGTTTGGCGCCGGATGCAGAGGTGTATGACACGGTGGGGCCAATCAGCAGGGGCTTGTCCAAATAGATGGATTCCCCATCTGCTGTCCCCGTGGCGTCAATCCCCTCCAGCATGAGCGTTTTGTCACAAATGGATACCAGACACGTTTTGGCATCAATTGACTGGATCAGGCGTATCTCTTTGGCAAAGGCAAGACGGCCAGGATATGGCGTATACCCATATCGGTCATCGAAATCCACTTTGGCGCGCTGCAACTGGTCGTCATATCCAGGTCGATCAAAGTAGGATTTGAGATTTGGGTTTTCCCGTTGCAGGTCATACCGTCGCTTCTGCTCTTTTAGATAGGACTGTACTGGAGGCGAATTGGAATCTTTGATGAGATCATTGATTACCCCCCACTTTTCAGCCTCTGCCTCTGCAAGCTCCGCCTTTGCCTGCTCAAGCTCTGTTGGCTCGGGACCTGTCGCATCTTTCACAGACTCAACCCGGGGAGACTTGGACTGTTGGGGGCTACAGGACATCGGAAAAATTGTGACCAAGGCCAGTAAACTGAAGCAGAGGTACTGTTGCTTGGTATGTTGCATGAATATCCCTTGACTAGCGTTGTAAACCCGTACTTACCAGAGATGGTATTTATGTTGTACATGTTTTGTACCTTATTGCCAACAGAGAGGTACAGCGAGTACCAAGGCGACATGGATGACGAAGAAGAACGCAGAAATATCCAGTTAAAAGCAATGGTGACGGCAGCCCAGAAGCGCCGTTGGGAAAAGGCCGCGCGTCTGGCACGCCGTACCCTGTCAGACTGGTTGCGCATCACGCTTGACGATGCGGCGGAACTGGAGATTAGCCGGTCGGACAAAAGAAAATCTTGAGCCTACGGAATCAAGCCAATCCGACATTGCACTTGCCAGTCCTGTGTTGGGACATATTGGGGCAATCTGGATAAAATTTCAAAAATACTCGCAACCTGCTCTATATCAATGGGTTGCATCGTTCCTGGCATGTGCTTGAATGGCCTGAAAGGCCAATTGTCAGGGTGGTGAGCGCTGGCGTCGCACCGAGTAAGTGGGGAACAGCTTGCTTTGTGCATTGATGCCTTCCGGGATGATCTGAACGTGTTACAGATGTGACGCATATCGACATCCCCATCAGGCAACAGCCGAATCGCATCAGACATTGGGAAAACCATGCAATCGCATCCAAAACGCGATCGCTGAGTGGATACCGAAATTGTCTGAGCGCCGGGTGTGTTGCCGCCAGCAGAAGATCAATGATTTGCATTGGCAGGACTGGTCATGGGGTCCCCCCTTTGAGGATTGAACAGCGATCCGTTTGAGGAGCGGACCACATCGTACTATTACCAACCCATTGTGTCCGTATTTTGTCTGGAATGAAGTCCATGTCCAAAGAACCACAATCCGGCGTGATCCATGCAGCCGAAGCGTACAGCAAACAAACTGTCCTGAACCGTCTGGGAGTTTCTCAAAAAGTCTGGGATCAGTTTTTGGACAACGGCTTACCTTTCACCATTGTGGGGCATTCCCGCTGGGTGACAGGTCAGGCCCTTATTGAGCACATGCAACGTCACGCCAAACGAAGAGGCGAGTAATCCCCCCCACCTGTAAATGGAGACCACCATGCCACGACGACCTGAAATTGGCAACATCCAACTGTATCCGAATCGCCCCCTTAAAGAGGCTGACCGGAATGGGTATGTCCTGAAATTTTACTGTCCACTATTGGGTAAAAGAGTACGCAAGAATTGTGGGACGCGAGACCGCAAGGAAGCACGGAAGATCCAACGGGAATGCCGGGAACGTCTGATCAATGGTCAATATGTGGAGTCAGGTGGGGCGATCACTGCTGGTCATCAATCCCCCAAACGCCTGACCATTTTACCCGGCAGCACCGGGTTGGATGATCAAGGTAAATCTTGGGAGGAGTGCTACCAGAGGTACAGGGAACAACGGAAAACACGAATCCGGGAAACATCCCTGATTGATGCGGTATCCCGCCTGAGCATTGCCGAACGTATTTTTGCGTCCTATCGCAAAGAACACGGTCTGTCCGAGCACATACCTGTTAAAGACGTCCTGACGTTGGACATGTTGGAGTATCTGCAAGACAGGTTACTGGCAGGGGATGAGTGCCGGTACGATCAGCGGTCCCCCAGCACCGTCAATGGGATGATGAAAGCAGTCTTGGCATTTGCCAGATTTTGCTTTGTCAGGAAGTGGATTGACGAGATGCCGCCCATCGAAAAGCTGGACGTTGATGAAGTGATGAAAGGTCGACCAATCACGGGAGAGGAGTTTGATCGCATGTTGGACGCCTGTCCCAAGATTGTGGGGCAGGCGTCAGCACCAAGCTGGCAGTTTGCTTTATGGGTCTTGTGGGAAAGTAGTTTTCGAATTGCCGACCTGTTGGATTTTTCTTGGGATGATGATCGCCATGTCCATCCGGTCTGGCCAACACGCGGGGAAGATAGTCCAACCATTGTTATCCCATCCAGTCAAAAGAACGGACGTCTACAAGAAATCCCCATGCTGCCCGGGCTGGTTACACTGTTGGCATCCATACCAGAATCCGAGCGGACGGGATGGATTGTCAATCCTGCCCCCTGCCAGTACGAGATTAAATCACGAGCGGAGTGGTACTGCCCGAGTGAAGTCGATTTGCGGAGGACAGTAAACCAATACAGCAACCGGGCAATTGCCCATGCCTGTGGGGTATCGGATACGGCTGTCCGAAAATGGATGCGTCAGTCCGAGATCGTGCGGACAGTCGAATTTGATGCCCATGCTGGCAGAATGCCAGACGATGCAATCGCCGCACTGCGCCAGAACGCAGTGCGGCACACCACCCACCGAGGGAGCCGGTCATCAGGCCGTCTGACCAAAGAGCGGGTGAGTCGAGTGATTGCAATGATCGGCGAGCAGGCTGGGATCGTCGTCCGTCCAGCCGATCCCAGAACCGGACAACGGCAAAAGTTTGCGAGCGCCCATGATCTGCGCCGGGGGTTTGCCCACCGATTGATTAATGCGGATGTGCCAGCCGAGTCCCTAAAGGTGATCATGCGTCACAAAGATTTTGCGACCACCGAAAAGCATTATGGGGCGATCCGGTCAGTACAAACAATCGCCAAAGAGGTGGCTGCAAAGCTGTCCAAATCCCAAAATCCTGCGATTTGTGGGGGGATAAATGGGGGGACAAAACAATCTCCTGAGCTTTCCGCCGAGGAGATCGTTCGTTTAAAGTCTTTGCTCAATTCACTTTGAGTAAATGCACCCCTCAGGGTTCGAACCTGAAACCTTCGGTTCCGTAGGACGACCGTTCAGAATTCCGCAACACATTGTCTTTAATCATGTTGCGACGATAATCGCTTGTGAGGCAACCGCTTAAAACCGACCATGAGTTTGTCGAGTTTGCCCGTAGTTTGTCGGCGTGTGGGTTGATAAAGGTACATCCGTGTGAATTTCACATGACGTAAGTTGGTATTTGGCCCTCGATACCAAGGTCATCCCTTCACATTCTCTCCACCTGGTCCGTCTGGCAGCCCGATTTGAGGGGGTGAACCCTCATCGGATTCTGCCGCTTCTCGGGCCTGTATCAGTGTCCCAACGGGGTCTCGAAAAACCGGTTTTCGAGGCCCTGTTTTGGGAGCTGAAATCAGGACGTAGTGAGGTACAACGAATGTGCAACACCATTCCAAATTACAGATTGCGACAATAGCGAAATGAGCCTGATTTTCCATCCACTCCTGGCCCTGATTGCCTCCGTGACCGACCGGGAAAGGTTGTTCTCTGATAATCGGTTCGGTCGAATTTTCCTCCCGGAGCCACCGATAGAACGTGCTGGGACTGACGATGGTTATCAGCTCTTCAATTGCCCGGCCGAGGGCTTTGCCGAACTTAATCAGTCGTTCCCGCTCGGCGGGCTTGGTATGCACCTGCGTAGGCAAACGGGATCTTAGGATCCTGTTCTCTTCTTTCAGAAACTGAATGCACTTGGCCAGTTCCTTCCACACATCTATTGGACCGCGCGGGCCACGATGATTCTGGTAACGGGTTCCAGCGGCACGGTCGGCGCCGAACTGTTGAAGGAGCTCACGGCGGTCGGGGAGACTGTTCGCGGAGGGTATCATACCCGGCCGCCGTCCGTGCCGGGCGTTGAACCGGTTCGCATCGATCTGGTCACGGGCACGGGACTCGATGAAGCGCTGCGTGGAGTCGAGGCCGTATTTCTCCTTGCGGGTGATATGGATGACCAGACAGCAGGCGAAATTCATGTTGTCGAAGCGGCGAAGCGGTCAGGCGTCCAGCGGCTGGTGAAGCTCTTGGTGCTCGGTGCCGAAACGGAAGCTTTCTCGTTCGCGCGGATCCACCGCCCGGTCGAGCGCGCGATTGAGGCATCGGGGATCACGTATACCTTTCTGCGGCCGGGAAGCTTCATGCAGAACTTCGTGAAGTTCTACGGGGAGACGATCCGCAACGAGAGTGCGTTCTACCTCCCCTGCGGGGACGCACGTGAAGGCTTTGTCGATGCGCGGGATATTGCCCATGTCGCAGCACGGGTACTGATCCACGAAGGACACGACGGCCGGGCATATGATCTGCTCGGCCCCGAACCACTGACCTATGCCGAGGCAGCGGCGAGAATTTCTGCTGCGGTTGGCCGAACGATAACCTACGTGGCGATGGCTGACGACGAATACCGGCATGCCATGAGCGGCATGGGCGTTCCGGACGCCTACATGGACAGTCTGCTCGATCTCTATCGCTTCGTCCGCGAGGGGGAACCGCCATTGGCGAGTTCTGCCATCCACGACGTCACCGGGCGCAATCCGATTTCGTTCGACACGTTCGCACGTGATCACGCTGCCGTGTGGAAGACGTGAACAAGATCACAGAAAGGCGGGCGCGAAAATTGCATGGCATCCAATCATGAAATGGCTCATGACCCTCCTGTGGTGAACGTCCATGCAGTTTCATGTTTCCTCCCATCTCGAATACGAAGCGAAATTTCCCTCGACGATCCTTTTCAGTATTCAGGCGCAACACACAGATTCCCAAGTCATTACGAACGAATCTCTCGTGTTCGACCCGCCATTGAGCTATGAGGAAATCGAGGTTGATGAAAATCGCTTTCTGCGCCTGGAGACCGGACAGGAAAAATCCATTCAGGTCACTTATCAGGCCACCGTCGACAGTGAAAGCGAACTCCTGCCTGCCAAAGAGATCGACAGCATGCCGGTCTCTGATTACGGGCGGGCGGCGATTCCATATTTGTTTCCGAGCCGCTATTGCCAGTCCGACCGGCTGGGACGTCTGGCCTGGGACTTGTTCGGAGCCATCCCGACTCCTTATGAGAAGGTGATTGGAATTACCGACTGGATTCACGATAATGTCGAATACGTTGCTGGAACGACGGATTCCCAGACGTCCGCTTATGACACGGTGACCCAGCGGACAGGCGTCTGCCGGGACTTCGCGCATCTGGGAATCGCACTCTGCCGCGCCTTGAATATTCCCGCCCGGTATTTCACCGGCTACGCCTATCAGCTTGTTCCCCAGGATTTTCATGCCTGCTTCGAAGCGTATGTCGGGGGCCGCTGGATGATCTTCGACGCCACCCATCTCGCCACTTTGAACGGGCTCATCCGCATTGCCACCGGACGGGACGCTGCCGATGCCGCCGTGGCCAGCATCTTTGGCAACGTGACGACCAAGACAATGCAGGTGGACTGCCAGCTTGTTCCCGGTCAGAAATTTGAACCGATGACATGGAAGCAGTTGCACCGCAGAGCGGTGTCTCTCGAAAAGGCCGATGAGACGCTCGAAGACAGTGGCGGCTCATGACCGCGAACCAAAAAACTGAGATGTAGAAACTGAATTCGGACATGGGCAGACTGACCATCCAGCATGAGACGGCCTATCGCTACGCCCGTCCGGTGACGTTCGGACGCCATCGGCTCGTCCTCCGACCTCGTGAAGGTCATGATCTGCGCGTCGAAAGCATGGATCTGTTCATCACCCCAGAGCATCACGCTGCCTGGGCCAGCGACGTGTTTGGCAATTCCATTCTCGTCGTCGACTTCTCCGTTCCAGCCATGGAACTGCATATCCGAAGCGACGTCGTCGTGTTTCGTCGAAAGCCCTTTCCAGCAACCGAGCCGCGAGAACCGTGGCGTGTCCCGTTTCCGGTGGCCTATGACCTGCTGGAAACAACCATCACCGCGGCCTACCAATCGCTGTCCTATCCGGACGATCTGGACGCGATCCGTGAATGGCTCGATCACATTCTGCCCACGCCCGATCCCGAAGACGCGGAGGGAATGATGTTCAAGCTGGGGGAAATCATCCATGAGCAGATTCAGTATCGCCGGAGGTTCGAGAAAGGGGTGCAGACCCCGGCGGAGAGTTTGCAAAAGAGGAGCGGTTCCTGTCGCGATCTGGCGACGCTGATGATGGACGCGGCCCGCGTACTGGGGGTGGCGACCCGCTTTGTCAGCGGTTATTTGGACTGCCCCGCGAGCGAAGCCGGTCGAGCCGCTATGCACGCCTGGGTGGAAATTTACCTGCCCCCTCTGGGATGGCGAGGCTATGACCCCACGCTCGGAGAACCGGCATCGCAAAAGCATGTTGTCGTGGGAGTGAGCAACCATCCTCGAGGAGTGATGCCAGTGTCAGGAATGTTCAGCGGCAGCGCGGGTGACTATCTCGAAATGACCACTTCCGTCAAAATCGAAAAGATCTCGGCCGAACCCAATGCTGTTCGGAACGACGAGCTAGCCCAGACTGATTGACCAGAATGGAGAAGTTCCGGGAACCCGCCGGTCCTCTTCATTCCAGCAGTGATGACGATTGCATGATCGAGCGGGCAGGCGGGCAGGGCCGGTTTGTCGAAGACCATCGGCCCATCATCAGTTCTATGCTTCTTTGTCTTTTCCCAGAAGGATTTCTCTTCCACGAACTTTCATGAAGTACAATGGGAACCGGTTTCCATGAAAGAGTACGGAGAGAGTAATGCCCAAGTATATAGTCCCGTCGGATTGTCGCGTATTAGCTGATCTCGTTTTCTTGTATCTATCTGAACATCGGGGACAGGAGACCCTGGATTCCGTCGACTTGAAAGCGGACTGGAGGCGTTCAATGTTGCTCCTTCAGGAGATACCAGGTAACGCTCGATTGGCTGATTTTGATATTTTGGAAGAATTCCGCTGGTCTCCTGAAGACGCCCAAACGATCCGAGCTGCCACAGATTGAGCCGATCACTCGTTCCTTTCTTTCTGAAGTGGGAAACAAAATGTCTGCGCGGTCGTTCCCGGATATGTACTCCCTCGGGTACTGCTTTATCAGCTTCTCACCGATACTGTCTCGTTTCCTGATCCGAACGCGGCGATCAAGGCCGGAGGCATTCCGGCCAAACTCCCCAGCGAATACCATGAAAGTATCATCGCAAAGCTGGAAGATCTGGATCGGCAGCTTCTTTGCGTTTGCCGATCCAAAGGCCCGGCCGAAACCGGCTGAGGTACTCGCGATTCACCGCGAGCACCGCGAAAGCTCCACCGAGCCGAAGCCCAGTCCGTCCTTCACCGCCAGCACTTCTATGCATTGTGGACAAGGTGTACAAAAAAGATGACACAATCGACGGTCAATATCGCACCCTCGACGTTCTGGTGAAAGGCGGGCTCTCCCGTGTCTATAATGTTCTGAATCTCGATCAGAATCGCATTTATGCGATGAAGATTCTCGCCAAGCCGGAAGATGCAGACCTCATCCAGTACGACTACAACGCGGTCGTCCGATCGCATCCATGCAACCGCCGCGACGCTTTGAACACCTGACGAATCGGCCGATCGGTCAACAGCCCCATGGCCTATGTAATCTACAGCGTGACGGCATGCGTCAGCCGACACTGACGTTTGGCGATACCAGCCTGCCGGTTGTCGTTTGATCCACCGCAGTCCCGTGACTGGACGGCCTTTCTTCGGGGGACGGCCACGCAGCATCACCGGCATCACAAACGGCACATTCCCCTCCTGCAGCAAAGCGATCACCGCCGCACTGAAGAACGCCCGGTTCAGCAGCATCCGGCGAATCTTCACTCCGGCAGCACGGATTTGGGCGGCTTCATCGCGTACGTTGCAAAGTACAGCGCATTGAGCTCACTCTTCGTGAGATAATGGCGGCCCGCGACATCTCGCTGGGGCCTTGACCGAGGAAACCTGGGAAGTGTTTCAATGAAATCCTGCTCCCAGGCCCAGGACAGAACCGCGCGCAGATTTTCCCGGACCTTATTCGCAGTCCGTCCTGGATTGCGTCCTCCTTCTGCCACAGCCTGCTCATGCACATGATCCATGGAACTCGCGAATGTGACAGCGCGAGAGCCGTTCGATCGGAGTTTGACCCCACCATTGATCCCATTTCCGGAGAGTCACGTGGTACTCGGCACGAGTCCCAGCCAAAATCCGTCCCGCATCTTCCCAGCGTGACAGGGTGGTACGGCTGATCTTCAGAAGTACACAGGCTTCATCCGCTAAGTTCGACTTTCGCACTTTTTCAGAGGCAAATGCCAATAAAACCCGTGTTTTTTGAATGGTTGTGACTCCAAAACAACAAATTGGAGATCACAAAACATCAGAACCACCAGTAGAACTGGTGGTATGAGGAAGGCCCCTAAAAGGGGCCGTTGGGTTGAACGTTGTCAATGTCGGTCAAAACACAACATTTTCAGAATTCCCCTGCTATTAATGTTTTCGGCATGAATCTACGTCTATCAAACTTCATGGCGATCCTTCTTGGCCCCTGGACCGGGCCTTCCTCAGAAGGATCGTCTTCAATTTTCGCAGGAAACGGCAGAGCCTGATGAATTCTCACCGGCGGAGCCGGTGGATTACCTCGGATTTAGATAATCGTTGCAATCTGACGACCTACTGCCATCGCAATCTCTTAAGATTGCTGACGTGCTTTTGGTGAGTAATGTTCGAAGTGGGTATAGAAAGCATTGATGACTTGACAGAGACCAGCGTCATTTTGCCATTCAGCGACAGCATCGGACAAGCCTTGACGATCGAGCGTGTAACCGTTTTTTCGTGCTGACATAACTCTTCGGCGTCGCAATTCCTTACGGAAAGCAACATATTCGCTACAAAGTCAAAGGCTTCTTGCTTATTGAGTGGGTGACAGATAGAATGTAACCATGTTGAGAGTGGTGACCGGGGCGGTCGCGATTTCTCAGCTTTCGGATGACTTGAGAAAACGCAACCCGGAACTATTTCGGGAGGCGAGGTGTTAAGTAAGCCGACGCGGCAGAAGGCCTTCTGCCGCGTCGGCTTACTTATTTGCCCCACACCAGACGGTTGGTACCATCGGAGAAATCCCTCATGGACAAGTCCGCATTCACAAAGGCGGAGCAGATGGCCCACAAAGCCGTGTTCTCAGAGGGCGGATGGTTGTGGTTTTCAAAACGCTCTTGAATAGTGACTGCGTCACGTCCGGACGGCACATTCCCGAACGGGTGACAGCCCTGAATGATTGAATCGCCAACACGATTCGTCAGCACGGACGAACGAGACTTCCCACCTGAGCACGTGGGAAGGAAAGGGATGCTTGCTGCCTCCATAAGCAAGTCCGCGGATCACGTAAAATGATCGCTGAACCATGGCAGTCCGCGGAAGAGGGAAGCTCCCCGCGAAACACCTCGGGGCGAGCGGACCGCATGTGTCCCGGTCGTTTCCTGTGCCACTTGCGGGCTCGAAACGTGGAAGCCGGAAGGAGAAGCCTGTGCCGCGTCCAGACAGTATTGATAAGATGTACTTCCGTGTCGGGAAAGTTCACACCTTCGCGGAGGGGCAATCATTGACGAATGCCACGGGATTCTTTTTCCTGCACGATGACTTTCTCTATCTGATCACATCACGGCACGTGGTGACCAACCCCGCGGTCGGCCATATCCCGGATTGCCTGCACGTCTCGCTGCACTCGACCATTGCGGATCTGCAACAGAGAAGTGATCTGTCAATTCCGTTGTATGTGAATGGCGTGCCGCAATGGTATCAACACCCCGGGTGGGCGGATGCCGATCTCGTCGCGGTTGCGGTCAATGACCCGCATGTGCTCAACAGACACGTTGTCGTCCCGTTTCGTAGCGAGGACATTTTGAACAGGAACACGATCCTCCCCTTGGGGCAGGATGTGCTGATTCTCGGATTTCCACTGGGATTTCACGACACGATGCACAATCTCCCCATTGTACGAAAAGCCATGATTGCCAGTTCGTTTCCGCATCCGTTCAAAGGCGAACCCTACTTCCTCACCGACGCGCGCCTGCACCGCGGCATGAGCGGGTCACCCGTGATTGCCAAAATTTACGACGAGTCCAAGCCCCGGGACGCTGTTAGACCGGAGTGGCAACTGCTCGGTATTCACGCATCCGCGCTCGATGTTTCCGATCGTGACCCCGTGCAAGATGAACGGCTGGCTCTCAACACAGCTTGGTACGCCACTCTGATCACGGAATTGCTTCCGGATCGCTCCGTCGTCGGCTCAGGAAGCCGTCGAACAAAGAATTCCACCCCGATTCTGAAGGAGCCAATGAGTCATGACGCCCACTCCGGTCATGCCGACACTCCTGCGTGATATCTCCTCCGGTCTGGTCGTCTTTCTGGTCGCATTGCCGTTGTGCCTGGGAGTGGCGCTGGCGTCCAACGCTCCGTTGTTCACCGGCTTAGTGGCAGGGATCATCGGCGGCGTCCTCGTCGGACTGTTGAGCGGGTCACAGACCAGTGTCAGCGGACCCGCTGCCGGATTGACGGCCATTGTGGCGGCGCAGATCGCAGCCCTTGGTTCCTTTCAGGCGTTGCAGTTGGCGCTCGTGATCGCGGGAGCGCTGCAACTCGGATTAGGATTCGTCCGAGCTGGCGCCCTGGCTGTGTTCTTCCCCTCCAGCGTGATCAAGGGGCTGCTGGCTGCGATTGGTATCATCCTGATCCTCAAGCAGATCCCGCATGTTCTGGGCCATCACTCAGTCCCCGTGAGTGACCTGGCGTTCCGGCAGGCCGACCGCGAGAACACGTTTTCGGAACTCCTACAACTGTTCAGGGATCTTCACGCCGGCGCCGCAGTGATCGGTCTGCTGTCGATCGCGGTGCTGGTGGTCTGGGAACGTTGGAAGCCCTTGAAGGCGTCGGGCTTCCCCGCTCCTCTGGTCGTCGTGCTGCTGGGGGTCGGAACCAGCCAACTGTTCCAATTCCTGGGAGAACCATGGCACATCGAACCAACCCATCTGGTCAGAGTTCCGATGGCAGAGAGCCTTTCCGGCTTCATCGGGTTCTTTCAGTGGCCCGATTTTTCCCAGTGGTCGAATCCCACAATCTACATCGCAGCCGCGACAATTGCCGTCGTCGCCTCTTTGGAAACGCTCTTGAACCTGGAAGCGATCGACAAACTCGACCCCCAGCAGCGCACCTCTCCTCCGAGTCGGGAACTCCTCGCTCAGGGGGTGGGAAACACGGTCTCCGGACTGATTGGAGGGTTGCCGATCACGTCGGTCGTCGTCCGTGGTTCCGTGAACGTCAATGCCGGAGCCCGTACGAAGCTGTCAACGATCGTGCATGGAGTGCTGCTGTTGGTCAGCGTTGCATTCCTGCCGGGGTGGCTGAATACGATTCCGCTCTCTTGCTTGGCGGCGATCCTGCTGGTCACCGGATTCAAACTGATTCCCTCCGCGCTGGTGCAGCGGATATGGGAGGAAGGGTGGCCTCAATTCATCCCATTCACCGCAACCGTCGTCGCCATCGTTCTGACGGATCTGCTCATCGGCGTCCTGATCGGCATGGGGGTGGCGATCGGGTTTATTCTCATCAGCAACGTCCGCCGTCCGCTCCGCTGGATCACGGAGAAGCACCTGCGCGGGGACGTCCTCCACATCGAATTGGCCGATCAGGTCAGCTTCCTGAATCGCGGTGCCCTGACTGAAGCCCTCGACACAGTCCCCCGCGGTGGCCACGTGCTGCTCGATGCCCGACGGACCGACTACATCGACCCGGACCTGCTCAGCCTGATCCGCGACTTCAAGGACGAAACCGCCCCAGCCCGGGGAGTGGAACTGAGCCTGCTGGGATTCCGGGATCGATACAACCTCCGCGACCGGACCCGATATGTCGTCCACTCCACCCACGAACTCCAGGCGAAACTCTCTCCGGAGCAGGTCTTACAGGTTCTGAAGGATGGCCATGCACGTTTTCGCTTCGGCAGACGGCTCACCCGTGACTTGGGGAGACAGGTGGCCGATACGTCGGCGGGACAGCACCCCTTGGCCGTTGTGGTCAGTTGCATCGATTCCCGGACCCCCGCGGAATTGATCTTCGACTTGGGAGTGGGGGACATCTTCAGCGTCCGTATCGCCGGAAATGTCACCAGCCGGAAAGTTCTGGGGAGTATCGAATACGGCTGCGCCGTAGCGGGCGCGAAACTGGTACTGGTGCTGGGGCACACGCGGTGCGGCGCGGTGACGGCCGCCGTCGATCTCATCGGTTCGAGCGAGACCGTGAACCTGGCCACCGGCTGCCAGCATTTGAGTTACATTCTCGAGGAGATTCAGCAGTCGATTGACCGAGATTCTTCCGAGAGAATTCAGAGGATGACATCCGTCGAGAGGGAAGCACTTGTCGATACTGTGGCGCGCCGCCATGTGATGCGCTCGGTCCAGACGATGCTCCGGCAGAGCCGTACCCTTAGCGATCTGGAACGTGACGGCCGGGTGGTTTTCGTAGCAGCGATGTACAACATTGTCTCTGGCGAGATCGAGTTTCTTTCCTGACCAATACAGGCATCGCCCCCGTGCCAGGATCAGAAATGGGAAAGACCGAGCGGCGGGGATCGCATCCCCAATAGCGCCGGTTGCCCACGAGCGGGAAGCCGCAGAGAGATGCATCCTTTGTTCCGAGACCCGCAGCTCTTCAGATACTTGCATTACGTTTCAACATGACCCTCCCACCTTCGAATCCTGTCGGGCGCGGCGCCAAGCCGCTGAAACGTCATAGGCCGCTTTTCGGACTCGATTCATTCCTCCCAGGGGACGATGGGCTGCCAAGGCATTCCAGACGCTGAATGAAAGCTCATCCCCCAGTTTCCATGCAGACGAATTCAATTCCTGCTGCGGGAGCATTAAGCGAGCCACGGTGCGATAGGGAGATTCTGCTTCGGGCCAGGTTGCTGAGGCATCTTCAATGGGCATCGACTGAGCGTTCGTACGCAGCTGCACTTGAAACTCAAACGTGAGGCTGGAAGCGCGAAGAGTTTCCGCAAGCAGAATGCGAAATGCATCAGCTTGAGTGGCTAATGTTTTGAGAAAGTGCAGGGAAGATACAGAGAAACGGGACATCAACTTCAATCGGTATTTGGCGATATAATTCCCGAAGCGGATCGGAACCATACTATAATAGGTCTGACAGGCCGGATGTACGGGGAACTGGGTCAGGACTGTCGCTGTCGCGAGGGTTTCTTTCCAGTACCATTGCTGAGGATCCCAGGTTCCGCGGGTCAAGGCCTCCAGCATGGTCAATGGTCTGTAGACCGCATTGAGTCGTGCACGTTGCAGCCGGAGATAATCTTTCACGTCCCGTGCGATGAATGCTGGATGATTGGCCATCACGAAGTCCTGGACTGCGGGGTCGGTCGTCCCCTCCAGGATGAATTCGCCGGAGACATCCTGAACCTTAATGGCGGCGCCCCGGGCATCAGGGACCGCATCTGCCTTCACCCAGGGGCTTGCACTCGAAAATCGAACGACGGCTGGGTAAGTCCCCTCATATTCGAACAGCCCTTGGCGGAGTTGGGGGCAAGGCCGGGCAGAATCTGAAATTGAGCGGCGGGGCAACCATGTGATTTGACATGCACATCGCGGCGCTTCTGGCCGCTCGCGGCTTCATCCCGTATCAGGAGTGCCTGTAGCGTTTCAATGACCCGCTGGATCTCCTCCAACTCATCCGGCGGAACCACTTCAACGTCGGGAGAATATGGCAACGGGATCTTTTCAGTCATCGGCAGATTCCTCTAGGGGCAATTCCCCCCCCCCCCCCCCACATCACGCGCGGACTTTTTTTTTTTTTTTTCCCC
>Ga0182745_1000196_pt1 | contig 76621 bp, 72 predicted proteins | sample eDN3rd30CKraftBY_FD_128523 | JGI IMG/M metagenome (GOLD analysis project Ga0182745, IMG submission 128523) | Enriched backyard soil microbial communities from Emeryville, California, USA - eDNA 3rd pass 30_C Kraft BY (version 2) (version 2) | ecosystem: Environmental > Terrestrial > Soil >...
CGCGTCTCCTGTCAACTCGCTGCGTTGACTGCCATATTCCGTTTTTTCAACTGCCTCGCTCGAAGTGCCTTCCGCGCCAGTGCGCGGGCTTCTTTGCGAGGGCGCGGCTTCTACCACCGCCGCCTTCTGGGTCAACAAACTTCGTCGACCCTTTCTTCCGTTCGTCGCTTGGGTGACGGGCACCGAGGCGGCGAGCAGGGGTTCACTTACTAACGCGTCGCTTCCTGGACGTCAATGGATCTTGATCGGTGCCCCAGCAAACGCCAGCGGCGCCTCCGGGGGCGGCTGCAGCTGCTTCGGCGGCAATGCCCGTTCGGTGCGGCACTTCCCTTCGGAGACTCCGCCGCTCGCTGACGGTCAGCTCCCCGCCAGACGGGCCATGGCCTCAGGAGCGCAGGCCGTTTCGCCCGGCGCTGCGCCGCCCTTCCGGCCTCCAGCGCGTACCGAAGAGCCAGTCCGCCAGCGGGAACGAGATGTTGAAGTTGTATCGCTGCATCTTCGAGGGGTCGTGGTGCGCCTCATGGTGGCGCCGCAGCTGCTGCATCACAGCGAGACGGGCGACGGGGTGCTCGGGAGGCAGGTGGTGGCAGAAGTGCAGCCACTCATAGGTCAGGTAGTAACCGACGGACGCCGCGACGAAGAGCCAGCCCACGTTTGGAGAAATGAGCGCGAAGCACAGCGCGCCCAGCGGCGCGGCGATGGCTCCCAGGAAGAAGAGCAGCAGGATTGGGGGAAACAGCACCATCTTCACGTCTCGGGAGGACTCGTAGGACAGGGCCTCGTGCGTGAAGAAGCGGTGGTGCTGCTCCGTGTGGCGCAGGAAGAGCAGTCCCAGGCCCGGCCGGCGGTGGTGCATGGGGCCCCGGTGGCCCAGGAACTCCACGACGTTTCCCAAGAGGAAGACCCCGAGAAGGGTCAGCCACTCCAGGGGCTGACCCGAATGGACACGTGACAGGGCGAGGGCGATGACCGCCAGGGAGCCCAGGCTCGTGAAGGCGAGGTGCGCCCGGCCGGAGTAGCGGGGGCCCACCTGCTCGCGACGGTATTCCTCGCGAAACTCCGCCACACGCCTGGGAACCGGGCGAGAGAGTGTGGCGGCCCCTTTCATTCCGTCTTCCTCTCTAGCCCTTCTGGCGGGCCATCACCTTCTGCAGCTTCTTCATCCGGTCCAGGATGAGCGTCCGCTTGAGGCTGGAGAGGTGGTCCACGAAGACGTGCCCGTCGAGGTGGTCGATTTCGTGCTGAAGGATGTGGGCGGTCCGACCCTCCGCTTCCAGTTCGTGCCACTCGCCCGTCTTGTCCTGGTAGCGCACCTTCACCTTGTGGAAGCGGGGGCACTTCTCCCACTCGCGCGGGACGGAGAGGCAGCCCTCCTCCAGCTTCACCGGCTCCTTCTTCTCCAGGATCTGCGGGTTGATGATTTCGAAGGACGTGCCGTCCTCCCGCCCCACCAGCGCCACGCGCAGGGGCTCGCCGACCTGGTTGGCGGCGATGCCGATGCCTTCGGCTTCCTTCATGGACTCGGCCATCTCCTCCAGGAGCTTCTCGAGCGGAGGGCCGAAGTCAGTCACGGGCTTGGTGGACGTGGTGAGGACCTTATGGGGCCAGATGACGATGTCGCGAGCCATGGGCCGCAATCTGCCACGCACTCCCGCTCAACGCCGCCCGATTCCGCACGCCAACGGTCCACCTGCATACACCTCGCCCCTCTTCCGTAAGCCCGTGCTCGGGCCCTGCTCATGGGGCGTCCGGCCACAACAGGCAGTAGAGCCCGGGGAAAGGCAGCGTCACCTGGCGGTACAGCACCGCGTTGCCATGGGGTGCGCCCCCCTCCAGCCAGACGACGTGCGCCTGGGCGCCACAGCGGGAGGACGCCATGGACGCCTCGCCCGAGTCCTCCTGGCTCCGGCTCAGGTTCTCCACCGGGCCCAGGCCGAGGCCCAACCCCACCGTGGCGCGCGTCAGCACCTCCCGCTCGCCATTGAAGCCGTCCGTCCAGACCAGCCGAACCCCCATCCCCGCCGCCACCATCTGGTGCGACAGCGACTGGACCTGCGTCGGCGTCACCGTCCGGGGAGGCGTGAAGGTGGCGCCGCCGTCGACACTCATGGCCAGGGCGATGTCCGGCCCCAGCCTTCCCGGGGGCAGGTCCTGCCATGCGACGAAGAGCCGCGAGTCACGCGCCACGACCTGGGGCCGGGTGGACGCATTCCCGTCCTTGCTGACGTTCACCACCGGGCCGAAGGAGCGCCCCGCATTCGCGCTCCGGCGCAGCAGCACCTCGCACGTCGACAGCCCCGTGCCGCACTCCGTCCACACCACATAGACGTCACGGCCCTGCACCGTCAGCGTGTGGTCCCGAGCGCTCTCTCCCAGCCCCTTGAGCTGTTGGGTGGGCTCGAAGGTGCGGCCTCCGTCGGTGCTCCTCCGGAAATAGAGGCTCGATGCCTCCTCACTGCCCGCGCCGTTCCACAGCACATAGACGTGGTCCCCCTGCGCCGCCAGCTCCACGTCGCCGTAGTTCTCACTGCTCAGCGCCTCGACTTCCGCGAAGTCACCTCCCGCGGGGCTCCGGATGAAATGAACCCCGCCCCGCTCGTGGCCGCTCGAACGGAACCACCCCATGTAGACGCCGCTGGCGGTGGCCGCGAGGCGCAGCCCTCCCTCCTTCTGCTGCCGGGTCAACTCGAGGACAGGCCCGAAGGTGGCGCCCCGGTCATTGCTCGAACGAAAGCGAAGCCCCTCCTCCAGCCAGGTCACATAGACGCGCTCGCCGTTGGCCAACACCTTGACGCCTCGGACATTCGCGCTGGGGACCGCGCTCGGCACGCTGAGGCTGTGCACCGGCTGGAAGGAGAGCCCTCCATCCATGCTGCGCTGGTAGCGCACCTCCGTCCCTTCCGCCGCCCCGTCGACCCAGACGACGTGGACATCCCCCTCCCAGGTGCATACCTGGGGGACCTGGAACCCCACCGCTGTCGTGGTCAGGGGCCGCGCGGGTGAGAAGCGTTGCGCGTGGGCACTCCCCGGCAGGGCGCTCACGCCCATGAGCGCCGCCGCCAGCAGCACCTCCACCGCGCCGCCGAGATTCAGACTGCTCATGCACCACCCCCAGCGCCATGGCATGCGACGCGGAGTCGTCGGGGTAGCGCGGTGCCCACCCCATCACCATGCGTCTCCAGTGCGCCCTGGCGGCGATGCAGTGGACGCACTCATACTGACAGCTCTGCTACACCCACCCCATGCACCCGCACGCCCAGCTCATCACTGACTTCTATTCGGCATTCCAACGACGTGACGCCCAGGCCATGGCGGCCTGCTACCATCCCGAGGTGTCATTCACGGACGAAGCCTTCGTCGGGCTCCATCACCGGGAGCCCGGCGCCATGTGGCTCATGCTCTGCGAGCGCGGCAAGGACCTGGAGGTCACCTTCCGCGACGTCCAGGCCGATGACCGGCAGGGCCGCGCTCACTGGGATGCGCGCTACACCTTCGGGGCCACCGGCAGGAAGGTGCTCAACCGCATCGACGCCGAGTTCGAGTTCCGCGACGGCAAGATTGTCCGGCACCGCGACCACTTCGACTTCTGGGCCTGGTCCCGTCAGGCGCTCGGCCCCGCGGGGCTGGTGCTCGGGTGGACGCCGATGTTGAAGAAGAAGGTCCAGGCCCAGGCTCGAAAATCGCTGGATGCCTTCATGCGCGAGCGTGGCATTCCCACCGTGTGAGCCCCATGTCCTCGAACGACACCGGGAACGTGGATGTCCTGGACCTCTGGCTGCTGGAGGTCGTCATGGAGCTGCCCACTCCGCTGCACATGCTCGTCGCCCCCAGTCCCCACGTCGCGCTCAACATGGCGGACGACCCGAGGATGTCCCGACATGAGCTGTGTGAGCGCCTGTCGCTGCTCGCAGAACGCGGGCTCATCCGGGTCCATGCGTTTCCCAACGGACTCCAGGAGCTGTTCTCCCCCGACGAGATATCGCGGGCCATCGACGCCTGGCAGCCCCGCTCCTTCTTCGGCTACGAGCTGACTCCCGCCGGTGGCGCCATCTGGGAGCGCCACGCCAGACCCGACTGGAGCCGATACGTCAACGCGGGGCAGGAGCCCTCGGCGGATGATGCGCCGGACACGTGGGTCATCGAGGCCGCGAGTCTCGAAGCCGCTGAGGCGGAGTTCCGCTTCCACGAGTCACTCGGAGACGAGAACCAACCCGTCGTCGAGTCGAAGCGCGGCGAGGCGCTGGTGCCGTGGCAGCTGAACTACTGGAAGACGCTGCCTCACGGTTACCGGCTCCGGTACACCACCGTGCCCCGGCCTCGAGATGTCGCGCGGCTGATGAGCGTTCCATCCCGCCCACCCTGGTACACACGCGTGTGGCTGTGACGCCTCGCCCTGAGGCGCGCGCTCACCGCTCCTCGCCGAGCGCTTCGAGGGATTCGAAGCCAAGTGGCCCCTGGCCCTCTCGGGAGAGGACGGCCGTGCAGCACACGCTGCCCATCCAGTCCAGGAGTTGGAGTTCCAGCGTGCCGTCTGCGTGCAACAACATCGAGCCGTAGCCGTTGCTCCCCAGCTCCTGCCTGACGCCCGTCGACGACGGGAAACGGGAGTGCGACTCCAGGAACCGAAGCGGTACCGGGGACGGCAGCCCCGGTTCGGCCACGGGCACCGGCAGCCCCGCCGACCTCAAGCTGATGCCCAGGAAGGGGAGCGCTGCGCTTCGGTCGAAGAGGGCTCCGTGCGGCGTGCCGCCCCAGCACCAGACGTCCACCAGCGCCCGCTCGACCGCCAGCGCCCGGAGGTCCTCGAGCAGCATGGAGGGCCGGGCTTCTCCGTAGCGATAGGGCGCATCGTGACTCATGAGGATGTTCGTTGCGCCCCGCGCGCGGCCTTCCTCCAGCACGGACTCCAGCCAGCCCAGCAGCACGGGCTCCCGGTGCTTCCCTGGCTCGAAGTAGGCCGTGTCCAGGCCGATGAGCTGGAAGCGCTCCGAGGCCAGACAGAAGTAGCTGCCCTCCTGGACCTGCTTCGCTCGCGAGGCGCCCCGGCGCTCGTCCAGGTAGCGGAAGAAGGGCGTGCCTCCCGAGCGCATCTCCGCGCTCGCGTTCAGCGTCATCAGCGTCGTCACTGGGAGCAGCGGCTCGAGGGGCTCGGCCACGTGCGCGTCGAACTCCCCCTGCCGGCCCGCGTAGTACACGCCGCCCAGGTGCACCGCGTACTCCAGGCGCTCGCCTCTCATCACGAGCTGCCGCGCCACGTAGCGCGCGGGGTACTCCCCCGTGCCAAAGCCGGAGAACAACGCAACCTCCACCGGGTGCCCCGGCGCTGGCTCGCGAAGCGCGTAGCGGAACCGGCTGGCGTGATGAACGTCGTCGTGCCGGCGAAAGGGGGCCCGGTGCATGGCGCCGTGCAGCCAGGCCTTCCCGCTGAAAAGCAACCAGCCGCGCAGGTCCGCGATTGGCTCGAACTTCGTTCGCGCCGGGTCGATGGGGATTTCATGCGTCATCAGCGGGAAGCGAAAGTCCGGGGGAAGCCACACCGCGGCCCCGGCGCGAAGCGCTGGTTGCTGCAAGGTCTGGAGCGCGGCCTCGGGCTCGCGTAGCAACTGCTCCAGTTCCTGGAGCACATGAACGAAGGCCCCCTCCGATACGGGCGCGCCCAGGCCCTGTCGGATGAGCGCGAGGACCGCCTCTGGCTCATGCATGAAGCGCTCGCGCAGGGCGCTCAGGTCCTCCAGCCCGAGGGGCGGTAGCTCCAGCGCCTCGGCGCCCGCGTCCGCTTGCTCCGCGCCAACGCGCACATGCCCGACTCGTGCGCTGGGGGTGGAAGGCGCCAGATAGCCGAGCGCCGCGTAGAGCTCCATCCGCTTGCGGTCCATGCGCGCGTCATGGCCCGGTGGCCCGACGCTGGAAATGCAACGCCGGAGACGGCGTCCACCGGGACACGGATGGAGAGGCACCACGAAGCGCGGCTGGGAATGCCCCCTTCGATACCGCGTGCCTATGCCCCACCACCTCTGGTCAGGAGCATCTGGATGCGCGGTAGCGGCAGGATGCATGCGACGCCTGATGCCGCGAGTCCATCATGTCTCGCTGCGGCGAATGCCCTCCGAGCCACGCGGTAGCAACAGGACGAATGCGACGCTTGAAACCGCGTGCCCATCATGTCTCGTACTGGCGAATGTCATCGAGCCGTGCCGTAGCGGCAGGATGAATGCGATGCCTGTCGCCGCGTGCCCATCATGTCTTGCACTGGCGAGTGCCATCGAGCCGCGCGGTAGCGACAAGGCGAATGCGACGCCCTGTAGCACGACCATCCAGGTACGCAGGACGGGACACCACCGTGGTGCCCGATACCACCCCACCTGGCGATGCGCGGCCGGAGAAGTTTCCAGCGGGCGCCGTGGAGCATTGGCGCCGCTCCACGCCCCCATGTCCGCACCGGGCCGGAGCTACTGTCGCCCGCTCGCGGCGGCACCGGCCTTTCGGACCTCCTTCTTCGGGCTCCGCGTGTCGCCCGGCTTGCCGTCACGGTAGGCGTAGAGCGTGTAGTACGAGCCCGTCGCGTAGCCCGGCAATTTCCGGGGGTTGAAGACGCTGGTGCTCGACACCGTTCCGCCTACGAAGCCCTTTGGCACGTCCACGAGCCGCATCGCGCACCCAGCCAGCACCAACCCGTCCGCCGGCACGTCGTTGCTCACCACCGTGCACGTGCCCCTCGCCGTGAAGCCGCCTTCCGGAAGGACGTAGCGCATGTAGACATTCAATTGCTGCCCGGCGGGGAACGCAGCGTCCGTCATCTCGATGCACGCGGTCGCCGTGCCCACACGCCGGCCTCCCGCGTCCACCACCTTGCCGTCAGCGGGCTGGTGTTGTGGCACGTAGACGCTCGCGCCCAGCTTCACGTTCGCTGTGAAGGGCGCCGCCGCGCACACCGCCGCGTCCGCCGGGACCGCGGGGTCCTCCTGCGTGCGGAACTGCATCACCACCTCACTGGCGTGAGCCTCCGCCGACAGCAGCAGCGCTCCCACCACCCACACCGCGCTCCCATACAGCCGCGACATGCGCTCCTCCCCATCCGGACCACGAGCTGGGTTCAGCCAACCGCTCCGCCTTCAACACCGGGGCACACCTCTCCCGTGCCGCTCCAACGCGGAGAGAGAGGGGCCCCGTGACGTGGGCTACTGCCAGGACAGCGTGTACTCGGCGTCGAGCGGCCCCGTCTGGCGGCCGTGCACCTGCACCTGCTTGCCACCCACGGCCTCTATGACCGCCTGCAGCGTTCCCTCGTGGTACGAGGGCGGCATGAAGTCCCGCTTCATCGTGAAGACGCCGCTGGTGTCGCCCGTCCACTTCACGCTGCGCTCGCCGTAACTGACCGCCGCGCGATAGCCCGAATGCAGGTTGCCCACGAGCCGCTTCGGGCTGTCCGACGCCAGCAGCAACAGCGTCTTGCCCGCCGCCGATGACAGGAAGTCCGTGGTCGCCACCACGCCCATGCGCCGCAGCGCCCCGTCGAAGCCTCCGTGCTGGGACGCCATCACCTGCGCCGCGGTGAAGGACATCTTCAAGAACGAGGACACCGGGTAGTTGAAGAAGTCGATGAAGCGCGTCTCCCCGCTCGCCTCCAGACAGCGCGCCACCGCGGAGTCACCGCCCAGGGTCCGCACGGCAGAGACCACTCCGTTGAAGAAGAGGCCTCGGGCCGTGTCGTCCTTCGTCGCCAGCGCCAGCCGCGCCTCCAGCTCCCTGGCGATGTTCGCATCCAGTTTGTCCATTACAACCTCACGAGCTGCGCACCGTAGTGGATGTTCGCTCCCACCGCGGCCACGACCACCAGGTCGCCACTTCCCAGCCGCACGCGACCCGCCTCAAGGTCCTCGGCGAGGAGGATGAGCATCCCCGCCGCCGAGGTGTTGCCATATCGATCCACATTGCACGCCACCGCCTCGCGCGGCAGCCCCGCCCGGTCCACGAAGGCGTCCATCACGCGCTTGTTCGGCTGATGGAAGTAATACCGCTGGACCTGCGAGCGGAGCTCGGGACGCGGCCCGAGCACCGTGTCGAGGCACTTCTGCATGTACTCAGGATAGCTGCGCGCCACGCGAAAGCCATCCACCACGAAGGCCATGTCCGCCGGACGCATGCGCCCCGGCTGGTACGGGAGCTTCAACAGACCACCGCCCTTGCGGATGACCAGGTCTCCATAGGCGTTGCCGGAGAAGGAGGCCAGGATGCCCTGCGTCCCCTCCTCACCCGGCTTCGCCTGGAGCACCACCGCGCCCGCGCCGTCTCCAAAGACGTACATGGAGAGGTAGCCCTGCAGCGTCTTCGCGCGGCCGGGCCCGGGCGGCAGCTCGTCCGTGTAGACCTCGCGGTTCACCAGCGGCGACGTGAAGGCCGAGGCCACCACCGCCACCGTGCGGAAGCGGCCCCCGTCCATCATCTTCTTCACCATGTCCAGCACGTACGGCGTGCCGCCACACCCGTCGTCCACCAGCAGGCCGAAGGCGTCCTCGCGCAGCTCCAGCCGCCGGTGCAGCTCCATGGCGTCATGGTTGAAGTGCGGCGCGTCCGGCGTGCACGTCACCACGAAGAGCGCGTCCAGCTCCTTCGCGTCCACGCCGGACTGCGCGAGCGCCTTGCGGAGCGCCACCTCGCACATGTCCGTGTTGCTGGCCGGGTAGATGTGCCCGTCGTCGTCCGGCGGAGGCACCGCGCAGCCGGAGGCCTCGTCGATGTCCCAGAGGAAGCGGCGCTCGCGAATCCCTATCTTCTCTTCGATGCGCTCCGCCGACCATCCCGGGATGGCTCTGGCGATGCGCTCGTTACTCACAACGCGTGAAGGAACGAAGGCACCTGCTCCGACGACACAGACATTGGGTGTCATTTAATCGCCCCGTTTTTTCACAGCCTCACCACATGGGAGAGATTCCCTGGCAAGCGGGGGTTGAGCAGGATTCAGGCCACTTACGAAGTCATTGAAACGACTACCCCTGACCTCCCGGGTGGATTCATTCGTGAATCATCACCCTGCCGGAAGTCGCAGGAACTACCTAGGATTATTTGGAATTCTTGGTGCTTCACAAATGAAGCAGCGCTTCGCGAGAATGAAGCGCCCGGCGTTGAGAATTCTCTCCTGGTGACTGAGTATGTCACCGAAGGTGTCTCAGCTGACTTCGCCTCGAGTGAAAGCCCCTGATACATGCATGAGTAAATCAGGACCCATGCAACACACGAGGGCTGAGCATCTCACTGCGAGTGCCTGTCTTGGCGCAAAAGCGTCAGCACTGCCTGTCTGGATGAGACATCCGTGCTGAATTCAACACACCGGGAAGGCCGCCCGAGGCCGGGCGGCCACTCACCCGTGGGAACGGCTCAGAACGGGATGTTGTCGTCGTCGGTCGGCGGTGGGATGTCGTCGCCGCCGTAGCTCCCCCCGCCGTAGCCGCCACCCCGGCCGCCGCCGTAGCCGCCGCCCTGCTGGCCGCCATAGCCGCCCTCGTCGCCCGCATCGCCGCCTCGCTGACGCGCGATCTCCGCTTCGATGGCGGCGAGGAGCTGGCGCTCCTTGTCGTGCCAGCGCGACTTGCTCGCGTCGTTCAGCGAGCGGCGCGCGCCGTTGGCGTAGAACTCCAGGTCGCCCATGCTCGCGCCGACGATGGGCGCGCCCTTGCTGCGACCATAGTTGGGGAAGACCATTCCGTCGCCGCCGCCCCCGCCGCTCGCGGGCGCCGAACGCCGCGCCGCCGGGGCCGCCGCATCCGGCGTGCCGCCGATGGACATCTCTCCCAGCGTCAGCGTGAAGCCCTCGCCGCTCTTGAACGCCGTGCCCACACGCACCTGCTCCACTCGCCCGTCGGGACGACGCACCGCCACGGTGACTGGATAACCTTGCTCGCTCATGCCGGGCCGAATCCCATCCCGCCCGTCCACTGTCAACGGTGACCCGAACGCCGATGTCCGGCACCCCGCCGCCCGCCCGGCTGCGGGAGGTGGCGCCTCGCGAGAGCCCCTGCGCTCGGCGGGTCCGTCCCTCCGCCACGGGATGGCCGTGGCGATGCGCCACGGGCGGCCCTGGGCGCGGGCGCCCAATGCGTGGCGCATGGAGAAGCCCGCCTAGAACAGGGAGCCCTGCGCGCCGCCACCCTTCTTGCGCTTGCCCGCCCTGGCCTTCGCCCCCTTCGCGGCCTTCTTCGCCGGGGCCTTCTTCACCGGGGATTTCTTCGCCTGCGCCTTCTTCGCCGGGGCCTTCTTGGACCGGGCCTTGGTGTCGGCGGCCTTCGCGCTGGAGGTCTTCGCGCGCTTGCCCATGGTCCGGGGGGCCTTCTTCGCGCTGGCGGCCTTCTTCGCCTTGCGCCCACCCTTGGCAGGAGCCGTCGTCGCGCCTTCAGGAGCCCGCGGCGCCTCGACGCCCTCACGCAGCGCCTTGCTGGCGGCGCGGCCACGCGGCAGCGTCACGTCCTCCACCGACTGCGGCGGCGCGTCGTCCTTCCACTCCGCGGGCCGGCGGTTGGTGCGCATCAGCAGCCGCAGCTTCTGGTAGTGCGCCGAGCAATACCCCTTGGAGCGGCTGGGCCGGTCGCACCCGATGACGGCGCATGCCCGCGCGCCCTCATCCCGCGTGCCCACCGTCCTCGCCGTGGCGACCTTCCCGATGGACGGCCGGCCTCGCGTGGACAGGCGCGCCTGCTTCTGGCGTCCCCGCCCCGGCGCGGGCGCAGGCAGGGCCGAGGGCGCCCTCACTCCCGCCATGGCTCCCAGGCGACTGGTCAACGGCGCCAGCCGGTGTGTAACCGAGCGCAGCAACTCCAGGGCCTCCAGCCCTTCCTCCATGCGCCGGACCGCCTCCTGCAACGGGACCAGCTGCGCATCGAGTTCGCGCCGGAAGATTTCGCCAAGAGCATTCGCAATGGACATTGCTCGGGAGAATACACGGGGCCCCGGGAAACCGGTGTGAAAACCTGTGCTTGGCTCACACCGATCGTTGACCGGAGGGCGAAGCCATACATCCCGTGAGGTCGGCCCCACCCGGCAGAGAGACACCTACCCCCGGCTGCTGACGGTGGCTGGCGGCTCGTGTCCTGACGAGGACGGCGCCGGCGACTCCCGCTGGAGCTCGGACGCCCGGGCGACGGGAGCCGTCCCGCAGGTACGCACCGCCAGGGAGACGGCCCCCACGAGCAACAGTGCTGGAACGAACAAGTGCCCCATGATGCCTCCTCGACGCCGGCGTCGGGCCTGGCCCCCGGCAACCCCACGGGTCCTGATGGCCGCCGGACCTCCGGCCGCCCGCGCCCGATACATACGAGCGAGTCTGCCGTCCGGGTCTGACGTTTCCCGAGCCCCGGGTACGTCAGCCCCCACGGCGGCGCGGTGGGTGTTAAAGGGACGGGCCATGAGCCAGGCGCCCACTCCCGTCCGCTTCAAAGGCACCGACACCTACCTGACCCATGAGAGCCTCCAGGCCGCGGTCAACTGCGCGCTGACGCTCCAGCGCCCCCTGCTGGTGAAGGGCGAGCCCGGCACCGGGAAGACGCTGCTGGCGGAGGCCATCGCCGAGGCCCTGGGGCACCGCCTCATCACCTGGCACGTGAAGAGTACCACCCGCGCGCAGGACGGGCTCTACGTCTACGACACCGTGCAGCGCCTGTATGACTCACGCTTCGGCGACGGCGACGTGCGCGACATCCGCAAGTACATCCGCCAGGGGCCGCTGGGCGAGGCCTTCTCGTCCCCGGAGCGCGTGGTGTTGCTCATCGACGAGGTGGACAAGGCGGACCTGGAGTTCCCCAATGACCTGCTCCACGAGCTGGACCGGATGCGCTTCCGCGTCACCGAGACGGGCGACGAGGTGGCGGCGAAGCACCGCCCCGTGGTGGTGATTACGTCCAACAACGAGAAGGAATTGCCCGACGCCTTCCTGCGCCGGTGCGTGTTCCACTTCATCGACTTCCCGGACGCGGACCTGATGCGCCGCATCGTCGACGTGCACCACCCGGGCCTGGACCGCGCGCTGGCGGAGCAGGCGCTGAAGGTTTTCTACGAGCTGCGCAGCCTCAGCCGCCTGCGCAAGAAGCCCTCCACCAGCGAGCTCATCGACTGGATTTCCGTGCTCAAGGCGCAGGGCGTCCACGACATCAAGCTGGACGAGCAGCTCCCCTTCCTGGGCGCGCTGCTGAAGAAGGAGCAGGACCTGGTCTCCGTGGCGGAGGCCTTCGGACGCGGGCGCCGCCCCCGGGCCTGAAGAGGCGCTGCCATGTTCCTGCCCTTCTTCTACGAGCTGCGCCGGCGCGGGCTGAAGGTCGGCGCGCAGGAGGCGCTGGCGCTGGCGGGCGCGCTCCGAGCGGGCCTCCACGACAGCCACCTGGACGGCTTCTACCACGTGGCCCGGGCGCTCCTCGTGCACTCGGAGACGCAGCTGGACGCCTTCGACCAGGCCTTCCTCGCGCACTTCCAGGGCGTGGAGACGGCCAGCCTGGAGCTGACACAAGAGCTGCTGAGCTGGCTGGAGGAAGCGCGCGAGCGGCCCGACCTGAGCCCCGAGGAGGTCGCGCTGCTGGAGCAGCTGGACCCGGAGGAGCTCCGCCGCCTGTTCGAGGAGCGCCTGCGCGAGCAGAAGGAGCGCCACGACGGCGGCAACCGCTGGGTGGGTACCGGCGGCACGTCTCCCTTCGGCAACAACGGGTTCGGCCGCGAAGGCATCCGCGTGGGTGGCGCGGGCGGCAAGCAGGGCCGCGCGCTGATGCAGGCCGGCGCCCGGAAGTACCTGGGCTACCGCGACGACCTGATCCTGGACACGCGGCAGATGGCGGTGGCGCTGCGCAAGCTGCGGGCCTTCGCTCGCGACGGCGCGCCAGACGAGCTGGACGTGGAGGAGTCCATCGCCGCCACGGCGCGCAACGCGGGCGAGCTGGAGGTGGTGACGCGGCCGCCGCGCCGGCCCAACACGCGCGTGGTGCTGGCCATGGACGTGGGTGGCTCCATGGACCCGTATGCGGCGCTGGTGAGCCGGCTGTTCAGCGTGGCCAGCCAGGCGACGCACTTCAAGGAGCTGCGCACCTACTACTTCCACAACTGTGTCTACGGGAAGCTGTACGCCACCCCGCAGCTCACCGGCGGCCTCACCGTGCCGGAGCTGGTGGCCCAGGTGGGTCGGCACCACAAGCTGGTCATGGTGGGCGACGCCTCCATGGCGCCGTATGAGCTGGGCATCCGCACCGACGCGAACGGGCACTACAAGGCAGACGGACAGGAAGGGCTGACGTGGCTGATGCAGCTGGCGCAGCACTTCGAGCGCAACGTGTGGCTCAACCCGGAGCCCATGGGCACGTGGCGCTCGGGGTCCATCGCCGTGATTGCCCGCGTCTTCCCCATGTTCGCCCTGACGGTGGAGGGCCTGGGTGAAGCCGTCACGCACCTGACGCGCGGGCGCACCGTGAGGGGCGCGGCGGCGCGGCGGTAGGGCGCGCGCAGGCTTCATTCCCGTGCCCTCCAGGGCAGGAATTCCCGGCGCGCCCGTGGACTGGCGGACGGCCCGGCGCGACCCCACACATTTGGTGCAGCACCTGGAGCGCCAGTTGCGGCATGGTGCGCGCGCACACGCGTGCGGAACCGCGAGGACATCATGACAACCGACAAGCAGGACGTGCTGGCCATCAACACCATCCGCACCCTCGCCATGGATGCGGTGCAGCAGGCTCACTCGGGCCACCCGGGGGCCCCCATGTCCCTGGCGCCCGTGGCGTACCAGCTCTGGCAGCAGGAGCTGCGGTACGACCCCTCCCATCCCATCTGGCCGGACCGCGACCGGTTCATCCTGTCCAACGGCCACGCCTCCATGCTGCTGTACGCGCTGCTCCACCTGACCGGGGTGAAGCGCGTCACGCGGGAGTACACCGTCGAGGACGCGCCCACCGTGTCGCTCGATGACATCAAGAAGTTCCGGCAGCTCGACTCGTCCACCCCGGGCCACCCCGAGTACCGGTGGACCAGCGGCGTGGAGACGACCACCGGCCCCCTGGGCCAGGGCGTGTCCAACAGCGTCGGCATGGCCATGGCCAGCCGCTGGCTCGCCAGCTACTTCAACCGCCCCGGCTTCGACCTGTTCGGCTACGACGTCTATGCCATCTGCGGTGACGGCGACCTCATGGAGGGCGTGGCGTCCGAGGCGGCCTCCATCGCCGGCCACCTGCAGCTGCCCAACCTCTGCTGGATCTACGACAGCAACCACATCTCCATCGACGGCAGCACCGACCTGGCGTTCACCGAGGACGTGGGTAAGCGCTTCGAGGCCTACGGCTGGCGGGTGCTGCGCGTGCCCGACGCCAATGACCTGAACGCCGTGGGCGAGGCGCTGCGCACCTTCAAGACGATGCGCGGCAAGCCCACGCTCATCATCGTCACCACCCAGATTGCCTACGGCGCGCCCAAGCTCCAGGGCTCGTCCAAGGCCCACGGCGAGCCGCTGGGCGAGGAGGAAATCAAGGGCACCAAGCGCTTCTACGGCTGGCCCGAGGACGCGAAGTTCCTGGTGCCCGACGGCGTGCGCGAGCGCTTCCAGGAGCGCATGGGCAACCGCGGCAAGCAGCTGCGCACGGAGTGGGAGCAGAAGTTCGCCGAGTACCGCAAGCAGTTCCCGGAGCTGGCCGACCAGGTCGAGCGCCTGCAGCGCCGCGACCCCCCGCAGGGCTGGGACGCGGAGCTGCCGACCTTCCCCGCCGACGCCAAGGGCCTGGCCACGCGCGACTCCAGCGGCAAGGTGCTCAACGCCATCGCCAAGCACCACCCGTGGCTGGTGGGCGGCTCGGCGGACCTCAACCCGTCCACGAAGACGTACATCACCGGCTCGGAGGCGATGAAGCCGGGCGACTTCGCCGGGCGCAACATCCACTTCGGCGTGCGCGAGCACGCGATGGGCTCCATCGTCAACGGCCTGTGCCTGAGCAAGCTGCGCGGCTACGGCGCCACGTTCCTCATCTTCAGTGACTACGAGCGCCCCGCCATCCGCCTGTCCGCGCTGATGGAGCTGCCGGCCATCCACATCTTCACCCACGACTCCATTGGCGTGGGCGAGGACGGCCCCACGCACCAGCCGGTGGAGCAGCTGGCGTCGCTGCGCGCCATCCCGGGCATCATCGTGCTGCGCCCCGGCGACGCCAACGAGGTGGTGGAGGCGTGGCGGGTGATTGGCCAGCAGCGCAAGCACCCGGTGGTGCTCGTGCTCACGCGGCAGCCCGTGCCCACGCTGGACCGCAGCAAGTACGCGCCCGCGTCGGGCGTGGCCCGCGGCGGCTACGTGCTGTCCGAGGCGGAGGGCGGCACGCCGGAGGTCATCCTCATCGGCACCGGCAGCGAGGTGTCGCTGTGCCTGGACGCGCAGGAGAAGCTCAAGGCCGACGGCATCCGGGCGCGCGTGGTCAGCCTTCCGTCGTGGGAGCTGTTCGAACAGCAGTCCCAGGAGTACCGCGACAGCGTGCTGCCGCCGTCCGTGCGCGCCCGCGTCGCGGTGGAGAAGGCCGCCGCCTTCGGCTGGGAGCGCTTCGTGGGGCATGACGGCAACATCGTCGCCATGCGCAGCTTCGGCGCCTCCGCGCCCATCAAGGCGCTCCAGCAGAAGTTCGGCTTCACGGCGGACCACGTGGCCCAGCAGGCCAAGGACTCGCTGAAGAAGGCGAAGACGCGGCCGTAGCCCGCCAAAAAGCAAGGGCCTCGGACCATCCCCCAATGGTCCGAGGCCCCTCGGGCCTTCTCGGCATCCAGGTTCTCGTCCTGGCGGACTCATGACGCGGAAGGCGCGACCCCCGTCGCATCCCAGCCCCCCGGCCGGGTTCTTCCGCGCCATGAGCCCATCAGGTCACTTCGGCGTCGTTTCCGGTGCCCCCCGACTCCCGGCCCCCCCAGGCCAGGCCCCCGTGCTTCGAGCCCCGCTCCGTGCTGGAGCGTGATGCCCTGGCCTATTGCGCGTGGCGTGCCACACACCCGCCCTGGTGGGCCCACCTTCACACCCCACGTCTTTTCAATGGGTTGGAGAATCCCCGGGACGCCTCTGCCGTGGCGTGCGGGGTGGTGACGGTTGTCACCACCGATGACAACCGTCATCACCAGGGCGGCCTGGAGGTGGTGACAACTGTCACCAGTGGCCGTGCTGGGAGGTGGCGCCGGACAGCCCTGCACCACCTCCGTGCCCCGCCGACGCTGGATGTCCCGGGTCGAGCGGAGCGGCGCGGTGGCGAGGCCCCCGTTCCGGTGGGGCTCGTGGATGAAGCGGGACGGCAGCCCGATGCTCACGCGCACAGCCATGGCGCCCGAGTTCCGGTGGGCTCGTGTCGTGGATGAAGCGGCAGGCAGCGCCCCATGGAGTCCGCGCCGCCACGGGCCTGGCTCCGCGCTTCGCGCTACAGCCCTCCGCGAAGCTCCAGCTCGCTCCAGAGCGCGCCTTCGCGCTCCCGCAGCAGGAAGGTGAGGCGCCCCTGGTGGAAGCCCCGGATGGGGGCCTCCGGGTCCGGGAAGCCCGTGGGCAGCTTCCAGTCCGCGGGCTGTACGCCGCTGGCGGGGATGGGGCGTTCGCGGCGCAGCTCGCCCACCTCCGCGTCCGTGAGCGCCCGCACGCGGGCCCAGGGCAGCAGCTCGCGCCCGTGCAGCCACCCGCGCGGCCCGGAGCCCGGGTCCTCCCAGGGGCCAATCGCCGTGCGCCGCAGCGCGGACAGGTGCGCTCCGCAGCCCAGCGCGCGCCCCACGTCGCGGGCCAGGGAGCGCACGTAATAGCCGCCGCGGCAGCTCAGCCACAGGCGGCTGCGGCGTGGCAGGTCGTGGGACAGCCAGCGCGCCTCGTGCAGGTACACGCGCGAGGGCGGCAGCTCCACCACCTCGCCCCGGTGCGCCTTCCGGTACGCGGGCTCTCCCCCCACCTTCTTCGCGCTGGTGGCGGGCGGCACCTGCTCCCGCCAGCCCACGAAGGGCGCGAGCGCCGCGTCCAGGCGCGCTGGCGTCAGGGCCGCCGCGTCCGCCTGGAACACGGGGCGGCCATGGAGGTCCCCGGTGTCCGTCTCCGTGCCCCAGACGACTTCGGCCTCGTACGTCTTCGGGACGGCGTGCAGCAGCTCGAACAAGCGCGGCGCCTGCCCCACCAGCACCAGCAGCAGCCCTTCCGCGAAGGGGTCCAGCGTCCCGCCGTGGCACACCGGCATCCGCTTGCCCGGCCCTGCCGCCTGCACCTCTTCCATGAACCGCCGCACCACCGAGAAGCTCGTGGCGCCCACCGGCTTGTGGACCCGGTAGATGCCCGGACTGAGTCTCCCTCCCACCTCGACGCCTCCCATGGCCCCAGCCTATCCCGTCCCCGCGAGGACGATGGTGCCGCGGCACAGCGAGGTGCGGATGGCCCGGCTGGCAGGTCCCCGGGCGGGCGTCACCTGCCCACCGGGAAGGCGCTCGAACGCCAGCCGCCAGGAGGATGCCTGTTCGTTGACTCCCGACGACTCCAGAATCCCTGTGACGCGTCACACGCGCCCTCGCTGTGAACTCGTCCATCCCGAGCCGGGTACGGGGGAGGCAGATTTGGGTGGGGCTGGAACAGTCGGAGACTGCCGCGACCAGGAGCTGTTCAACGGAGCGGCCGTCTCCCTCTGGGAGGAGGACTTTTCAGCCGTGGCGGCAGCGCTCGAAGCGTTGCGCACCTCCGGTGTCCGGGACCTGCGCGCCTGGCTCGCGGAGCACCCCGGCTTCGTGCGGGAGGCCGCGGAGAAGGTGAAGGTCGTGGACGTGAACGAGGCCACGGTGCGCCTGCTCGAAGCGCGCTCCCGGGAGGAGCTGCGGGGCTCGCTGGCCCGCTTCTTCGTCCCGGAGACGGCGAGCGCCTTCGCCGCCGAGCTCTTCCTGCTCTGGGAAGGCGGCACCCGCCTGGAGCTGGAGACGGCGCTCCAGACGCTGGGCGGCCGTCACATCGACGTGGTGCTCACGCTGATCCGGCCATCGAAGGAGCGCAGCGAGCGGGTGTTCGTCACCATGGTGGACGTCACCGCGCGCACGGCGTCGCAGCGAGCACTCCGGGAGAGCGAGGCCCGCTTCCGCAACATGGCGGACCATGCACCGGTGATGTTGTGGATGACGGATGTCACCGGGCGCGCCGTCTACCTCAGCCGGAGCTGGCATGAGTTCACCGGGCAGACGGAGGCGACGAGCCTGGGCTTCGGATGGCTCCAGGCCGTGCATCCGGAGGACGCCCCACATGCGGAGCACATCTTCCTGGACGCCAACGCCCAGCGCGCCCCCTTCCGGCTCGACTACCGGCTGCGGCGCAAGGACGGCGAGTACCGCGGGGCCATCGACTCGGCCAGCCCCCGCTTCGGGTCGGACGGCGAGTTCCTGGGGTACATCGGCTCGGTCATCGACATCTCGGACCGGAAGCGAGCCGAGCAGGAGCGCGAGCGGCTGCTGGCCGGCATGGACGAGGCCATCCGGCTGCGCGACGAGTTCCTCGCCGTGGCCAGCCACGAGCTGAAGACGCCGCTGACACCCCTCAACCTGAAGCTCCAGACGCTGGCGCGGGCGGCCCAGGAGCGACGGGGGCCGGAGCTGCTGGAGCGGCTGCCCGCGGACCTGGAGCTCATGCAGCGACAGGTGAAGCGGCTGTCCTCGCTCGTGGGCGAGCTGCTCGACGTCACGCTCATCAGCGGGGGCCAGCTGCGCCTGGAGCTGGAGCCGGTGGACCTGGGGGCGCTCATCCGCGAGGTGGCGGCGCGCTTCGAGGGAGAGTCTCGACGGACGGCGACGCCCCTCCAGACCACACTGGCGGAAGGGGTGGTGGGACAGTGGGACCGGGGGCGGCTGGAGCAGGTGGTGGCGAGCCTGCTCTCCAACGCCCTCAAGTACGGCGTGGGGCGGCCCGTCCACGTGCAGCTCGGCGAGGAGGGCGGATACGCCTGGTTCACCATCCGCGACGAGGGCATCGGCATTCCCCCCGAGGCCCTGGGGCGCATCTTCGAGAAGTTCGAGCGCGCCGTGTCCGAGCGGCACTACGGCGGATTGGGACTGGGGCTGTACGTCACCCGACAGAACGTGCGGGCCATGAGAGGAAGCATCGAAGTGCGGAGCATCCTGGGCCAGGGGGCCACCTTCACGGTGCGCCTGCCCTGCCCGGCGCCCAGCACACCCGCGCGGCGGTAGCACTCGGCATGACGGACCGCGACGCCGTGGGCACGGGTTCGCGAGACTCCGCGCCACGAACCGCCGCAGCGCGACCCCGTCACCCCGTTGCCCGGCGCTTGCGCGCGGCCCGCGCCGCGGGCTTCACCGCGGCGGCCGGCGCTGCTCCCGGACGAGGCAACACCGTGACGACGGCGTTGACCACCCGGGACACGGCGCGGAGCTGACCGGGCTCCAGGTCCCGCAGCTTGCGCGTCATCCTGCGCAGCTCCACCGGGTCCTCCTTCACCTTCTTCCGCGGCGTAATGGGAGCGCCGTCCGCGCGGCCCACCCCCAGCAGCGTGTCCGCAGAGACCTGGAGCACGTCACACAGCCGGCGCAGCGTCTGCGTCCGGGGCAGCATCTTCCCGCGCTCCAGGCGGCTGTAGACCTCCATGGCCATGCCCATGCGCTCGGCGACGTCGCTCTGGGTGAGCCCCAGCCGCAGGCGGGCGTCGCGGGCAGCCGCCCCGAGGAGGACGGCCAGCTTGTGGTCTACGGGCTCACGCATGGCGGCGGAGGGTTGCACGCTCTCCGGGTCCTGCAAGTTTCCATCCGCCGCCCCGGCACATTCCCTCCCCATCTTCCTACCTCCCAAGTCAGGACACTACCTCAAAGGGCAGACGTCATGCTATGGACCTCCCAGGTTGAGTCATGACGCTATCCGCAATGACATCCGCTGGAATCCCGTCTGATTTGGACCTCAGAGGTCCTATGGGAGCTCGTCCGTGATGCCAGGAGAGGACCTGCACCCGCTGATGCTCCAGGACTCGGAAGAGGTGGGCGCCTTCCGCATCGTGCGGCGGCTCGCCACGGGAGGCTTTGGCGCCATCTTCCTGGCCGAGTCCGAGACGCACCGGCCGGTGGCCCTGAAGTTCGCGCTCCAGGGCCCTTCTCCCGAGGACGGCCCCGGCGCGGACGCCCGGACGTGGAAGGAAGCCCACGTCCTCATGCGCCTGGAGCACCCCAACGTCGTGGAGCTGCTGGGCTACCGGCGGTGGCCGGACGTGAAGAACGGCTACCTGGTCCTCATCATGGGCTACGTGGAGGGCCCCACCTTGTCCGAGTGGGCGCTGCACGCGCAGCCCTCGCCCCGGCGCGCGGTGGAGGTGTTCCAGCAGCTGGCCCTCACCCTGGGCGCCGTCCACCGCGAGGGCGTGCTCCACCGCGACATCAAGGGCAACAACATCATCATCCGCGCGTCCGACGGTCAGCCGGTGCTGGTGGACTTCGGCTCGGGCGACCACGTGTGCTCGCCGGTGCTGACGGAGGACACCCTTCCTCCTGGCACGCCCAGCTACCGCAGCCCGGAAGCCCTGCGCTTCTGGGCCCAGCCCCGGCCGCCGAACTCCCGCTACGCGTTCGCGCCCACGGATGACCTGTACTCACTGGGGCTGGTGCTCTACGAGGTGCTCACCGGGAGCTTCCCCTATCCCGCGCACCTGCCTCCCTCCGGTCTGCTCGCCAGCATCGAGGCCGGCCGCTTCGCTCCACCCTCCGCTCGCAATCCGCGCGCCCCGGCGGTGCTGGACCCCATCGTGTCCCGGCTGCTGTCCCCCTACGCAGCGGGCCGCTACCCCACGGGCGAAGCGCTCTTCGAGGCGCTGAGCGAAGCCCTGGCCCGCGCGGACGCCTCCTGGGAGGAGCCCCTGTTTCCGCCGCGTGCCCCCGAGGACGCCATCACCGAGGAGGCCCAGGAGCTCTTCGACGGGGATGAAGACGCCCGAGAGCTGCGCCGCTGGATGCGGGCACCCGAGTGGCCGGGCTACGTGACGCCGCCAGCGGGAGCGGAGCGCTCCGCCATGCCCTCGACCGAGCCGGGCTCGCCCCCGCGCGGGGCCCTCACCCCGCCCAGGACCCGAGCGGGCCGCTGGCCTCCGCGCTGGCTGGCCCGCTGGCGCGCCGCGCTGCGCAGCTGGCGCCGTGGACGCTGACGGCTCACTCGCACGACTGAACCCCTGACATCCATTCACTTCGATTCAACCTGGGACATTCCCTGCGGGCAGATGTTCGTGCTACCTGGGAAATCCCTTACACGCCACACCACCTCAGAGGTCCATTGGCAGATGATGACGCCTGACACGACGACGGAGGAGCTTCCCGGCGGTCCTCGCCGGCCACGCGTGCTGTTCACCGTGGCGGGCACCGTGTTCGAGTTCGTCCGCAAGCTGGAGATGCGCTCCACGGGGGAGCTGTTGATGCTGGCGCAGCGGCGCTACCGGAACGGGCTGGGCGGCCCCGTGGTGGTGAAGCGGCTGCGCAACCCGGCCACGTTCGTGGAGCGGCGCCGGCTGGTGGAGGAGGTGGACCTGACGTTCCGGCTCAACCATCCCGCCATCGCCAAGGTGATGCTGCTGAAGCTGTACCGCGGCGTTCCCCACGTGGTGATGGAGTATGTGGAGGGCCGGTCGCTGGACACGGTTCTGAACCTGGCGGCCATGCGGCGGCGGCCCCTGTCCGCGGCCTTCGCGGCGCACGTGACGGCGGAGGTGGCCGAGGCACTGCACCATGCCCACATGCTGACGGATGAATGGAGCCGGCCGCTCCACATCGTCCACCGGGACGTCAGCCCCCGAAACATCCGCGTGGGCGTTCACGGCGAGGTGAAGCTGACCAACTTCACGGTGGCGGCCTCATCGCTCGCGGGGCGCGAGGTGACGAGCCGCGCGCTCGTGAAGGGAGACATCGCGTACGCATCACCCGAGGCGCTGCGGCGGCGGAAGGTGGATGCCCGGTCGGACCTGTTCTCGCTGGGGTTGGTGCTGCTGGAGCTGCTGACGGGCAGGCACCCGCTGATGGTGGACGACCTCGCGCCCGTGGTGGAGCCGGAGGCGCTGGAGCTCCAGTCGCAGGGCCCCACCTGGATGCCCGTGAAGGAGGTGGCCGCGCGGATGGCGCAGCTCGGACCGGAGCAGGTGGAGCGGCTGGCGGCGGGCATCCCCGCGCCGCTGGTGGCCATCGTCCAGCGGGCGCTGCGACAGGCACCGCGAGAGCGATTCCAGACGGGCGCGGAGATGGCGAAGGCCCTCCGCATGTGGCTGGAGATACAGGGCCTCCATCAGGGACGTCAGGCCATCGCCGAGGAGGTGGAGCAAGCCGCCGTGGAGGCGACGGTCCGGCGGAACCAGGCGGAGCTGCTGGAGGGTGGCCTGCATCCGGAAGGGCTGACGGTGGAAGAGGCGGCGCTGGCCGGCGAGCCGGCATCCGAACGGCCCCTCGGGGAAGACGCGGGGTCCGCGGTGCGGCTCTCTCAGGTCGTGGAGCTGACGCTGGAGGCGCAGCGCTCAGAAGTGCTGGGGGCGGAGGTGGAGGCTCCACTGGCCGATGCGGTGCAGACTCCAACGGAGGCACAGCGCCCCGAAGCGCTGGTGACGGATGTGGAGGCTCCACTGGCCGACGCGGTGCAACCTCCTCCGGTGGAGACAGAGCGCCCCGAAGTGCTGGGGATGGCTGTAGAGGCTCCACTGGCCGACGCGGTGCAGCCTCCGGCGGAAGCAAGGCGCATTGAAGCATCCACGCTTGTGACGCGCCCTCAGTCCTTCGATGCAGCGGAATCACGACACACTGAAGCGGCGGGCCTCCCAGCAGAGCAACGGCGCATCGAGGCGCCGATGCCCGCTCGGACGCCACTCTCCACTTCCGCCGTGGAGCCCCTCTCACAAGCACCCGGCGAAAGCGCCCCGCAGGGCGACCAGGGCGCTCCGGCTCAAGACGCGTCTGCTGCGCAATCACAGCCCACCTGCACACCACCCGAGCACAAAAAGCCTGACGTCCCGTGACGCACGTTGCGCCACCGGCCGCCACTCAAGGCACAGCGCACGCCAGCAGGCGCCATACCTCCGCGCCTGTCCCAGTCGCTCAGAGCACGCCCGCGGCGAACAGCACGCCCACAATCACGAGCAGCGCGGCCACCACCACCGCCGCCACCCGCCATGCGGAGATGGGCGCATGGCCCAGCACCACCTCCGCGTCCTGCCCATGCACCAGCACCCGGTACGCCTTGTCCCGATAGCGATAGGCCATGACGTACACGGGCAGCGCCAGCCGCGTGGTGCGCAGGCTGGACAGCGCCACCGCGACGTGGACGTTCCTGAAGCGGTGGCCCGGAATGACGCCCTGCTGAAGCCGCTCACGGGAGAGCCGCTCCACCGCCTCCAGCACGCTGCGCCGGGCGCCCGAGCGCGTCGCCTCGAAGCGCTCGACGTGCGCGCCCTCGGGCCCCACCGGCGTGTCCCGCTTCGAGCCCCGCTGGTAGTGGGGAGCGAGCGCCTCGCACTCCTTCACCTCCAACCCCCGCGACGCGGGCACCGGAATGCCGTCGAAGTCGAAGCGGGTCTGCCCCGCGTGCGGCGCCCAGCTCGAACGCCGGGAGCCCGCATCCGAGTCCGCCGTCCAGCTCACATCCACCCCCGCGTGGAACATCCACGCCGGCCACCACACCGGGCGAAGCGTCTCCAGCGAGGCCTCCTGCGCCAGACCGGAAGGGCGGAAGAAGCCACCCCGCCCCAGGAAGCCCATCAGCGCGCCCCGCGCGGCCTCCGGGTCCACGGTGAAGGGCAGCCAGACCTGGGCCTGCTCCACCGGGTCCGCCGTCGTCTCCACGCGGGTGACGGAGCCGCAGTAGTCGCATCGGGGCGCCTTCGCCTCGACCGAGTACTCCACCGCCGCGCCACAGCTGTCGCACCGCACCACGCGGGCTCGCGCGCGCTCCACCGCGGCGCGAGACGGAGGCGGCGCCGTCAGCCCACACACGGGGCAGCGCAGGTCCTCCGCCTCCAGGGCGCTGTCACAACGCTGACAGGGCGCCACCTTCAGGGCCATGGCGCTCATCGCCCACCTCCCGAGGCGAGCAGCCATCCCACCGCCAGCACCGCCAGCAGCACCACCACCGCCACCAGCACCTTCCAGGTGGAGATGGGCGCCTTGCCATGGACCGCGCCTGTCTGCCCGTTCACCAGCACCCGCAGCGGCGGCGCATCCTCCGCGTACTTCACCGCCAGCACCCAGACGGGCAGCAAGCACACGTCCAGCGCCTCCCACTCCAGGCGGGACTGGAACTCCAGGTCCTTGTGCGAGTCCCCCGGCATGAAGCGCGACAGCTGCCCGCCCACGCGCTCCACCGCCTCCTGCCGGGCGAGCGCCTGACACTGCTCCAGCGTGAGGGAGGGCTCCTCCGCCATCCACCCGGAGACAAGCGCCGGGGTATAGCGGGCCAGGGCGCGCAAATCGAAAGGCTCCAGCGCCTCCAGCTCCGCGTTCTCCAGGCCCTTGGACGCGGTGACCAGCACGTCCGCCACGTAGCCAGACAGCTCTCCCGCCAGCGAGCGCCACTCGGTGCGCGTCACCGTGCGCGTGCGCGTCACCGTCTTCCCGTTCTCCACCGTCGTGTACGTCTCCGTCTCCTGGTAGTTCTCACCAATGGAGGCCCGGTAGCGCGCCTGCGCCAGCACGCTGTAGAGGTACGCGGGCACGTACACGCCACGCACCTCGCCCGGCGACGCGGAGCGGATGCCCGAGCGCGTGAAGCGGCTGCGCGAGCGCAACCACCGCGCCACGTGCTCCTTCGCCGCGGTGTGCGTCAGCGCGAAGCCCAGCGCGAAGACGGGCTCGGGCACACCGGACGCGGGAGGGCGCTCCACCACCGCGGGCGCCGCGCAGTAGGGGCAGCGCGTGGTCCGCAGCGCGGGCTCCAACACCAGCCTCGCGCCACAGGACTGGCACCCCAGATGGAGGCGCGGCTCCGTCACCTTGGACGGCATGTCATGGGATTGCTCGGGCATTGCCGGTGAGTCTTGGCGCATCCGCCCGGGGACGTCCATGGCGTGATGGGGAAGCCCTGCGCAGTGCCTGCCGGGAAGCCGCCACGCCCGCCCGGCCGCCCTCCTGACTTCCGGGCCCAGGCGGCGCGTTGCCGACGGCATTCCTCATCACAAACATCATCCGACGGAGGGAATCCACCATGGCTCAGCGCGACAAGCAGCACCAGCCGGGCATCCAGCCACCCGAGGATTACTACGGCCGTACGGCGGAGCCGCGGCACCCCACTCCGGAGCAGGAAGCGAGCGAACGGGAAGCGGACACGGTGGAGTTCGTCGAGGCCGAGGTGACGCATCGCATGCGCACCATCGACCCGACGGAGCGCACGCCCGGCGCCATCCTGGATGAGATTGGCGACGGCGATGGCCCCCGCAGCGACGCGGGCACCAACCCGCTGCCGGACACCTACTGGAGCGCCTACCCCGAGGGCGAACCCCAGAGGGAATGAGACCTCCGCGCCCAGCACGGATGCCATGCCGTCCCGGAGCGCGCACCCGCCTGGACGCCGCTCGCGGTGTCCAATGCATGTCAGCCCCCCTGTGTACTGTGTGCTCGTTCGCCAGCACTCAGGGGGAGCGATTCCATGGCGGAAATCCGTGAACTGCCGCGCGTGTCCGTGAACAAGTTGGGCGAGTACCTCACCGCCACGCCCGCGCGCCGCAAGCGCATCATCCACGACCAGAAGCACCCGCCGGAGCAGCAGTACCTGCGCTATCCGGAGGCGTCGCATGCGATTACGGACTTCCTCTGCCGGGGCATGGACCTGTCCATCCTCCGCGAGCACCAGCGCCGCTTCGCGTGCAGCGTGCCCCAGTCGGAGTTCGAGGCGCAGCGGCTGCAACTGTGCTCGGAGGCGCTCGAGCGCTTCGCGGACCTGGTGCCCTGGCTGGACCTGGAGGAGACGCTCATCAGCGCGGTGGGCGCCGAGCCGCCCGTGCTGGAGGTTGCGGGGGTCACCATCAGCGTGCGGCCGGAGGTCGTGCTCCAGCGAATGGACAGACATGGCAACGCGCGCGTGGGCTTGATGAAGCTCTACTTCTCCAAGCACCATCCGCTGGACGAGCGCTCGGGCCAGTACATCGGCACGCTGCTCCAGCGCTTCACCGAGCAGCACCTGTGCCCGCTCGGCCCCAGTGACTACCGCCTCATCCAGGTGGTGGACGTGTTCGCGGGCACCGTCTTCACCGCGCCGCGGGCCCACATCCGGCGGCTGAGCGACGTGGTGCTCGCCTGCGAGGAGATTGCCGAGCGCTGGTCCGTCCACTGAGCGTGCGCCGGCGGAGACCTGCTGGCCCACACTCGCGGCTTCCGCCCAAGCCCGGCGCGACATTGCGGGTTGCGGTGACAGACACCGGACGCTATATGCGGCCCCGTTGAGCCACCCGACGCTTCGATGGCGGTCCCACCACCCGGGCCGTAGAGCGTTCAAGCGTGGTGTGCTCCCGTGGCGACTGTCCCCACGCTTGTCCTCTCTGGTCGCCGGGAGCAGCTCACATGGGAATCCGGAACTTCTGTCGGACGCACTTCCGTCACTTCAACGCCGCCGCGCTGGTGGACGCAGCCGAGGGCTACTGCCGTCACGTCGACAGCGGCGGGAAGATGCTGGTGACGCTGGCCGGCGCCATGAGCACGGCGGAGCTGGGCATCTCCCTGGCAGAGATGATTCGCCAGGACAAGGTGCACGCCATCAGCTGCACCGGGGCGAACCTCGAGGAGGACATCTTCAACCTCGTCGCCCACGACTCTTACGAGCGGGTGCCCCACTACCGCGACCTCACGCCCGCGGACGAGCAGGCGCTGCTGGCCCGGCACATGAACCGCGTCACCGACACCTGCATCCCGGAGATGGAGGCCATGCGCCGCATCGAGTCCGCGGTGCTGGAGGAGTGGGTGGCGGCGGACCGGGCGGGTGAGCGGTACTTCCCCCACGAGTTCATGTACCGCGTGCTCCGAAGTGGGAAGCTGGCGGCGAGCTACCAGATTGACCCGAAGCACAGCTGGCTGCTGGCCGCGTGCGAGAAGAACCTGCCCATCTGGGTGCCGGGCTGGGAGGACTCGACGTTGGGGAACATGTACACCGGGCACTGCATCTCCGGTGACGTGAAGAACGTGCACACCGTGCGCACCGGCATCGAGGCGATGCAGACGCTGGCGGCCTGGTACTCGGAGACGGCGCCGAAGTCGCCCGTCGGCTTCTTCCAGGTGGGCGGCGGCATCGCCGGGGACTTCCCCATCTGCGTGGTGCCCATGCTGCATCAGGACCTGCAGCGCACCAGCGCGCCGCTGTGGGCGTACTTCTGCCAGATCAGCGACTCGACGACGAGCTATGGCTCCTACTCGGGCGCGGTCCCCAACGAGAAGATCACCTGGGGCAAGCTGGGCGTGGACACGCCGAAGCACATCATCGAGAGCGACGCGTCCATCGTCGCGCCGCTGGTGTTCGCGTACGTGCTGGACCAGTAGGCCCGCGCCTGAGGCCACGTCCGGGCGGGCACCCGCCCGCCCGGGCGCCTGTCCCTTGGAGGCTCGCGCCCTCCACACCAGCGTTGCAGTTTGAAGCCAACTTCGCGCGAGGACAGACATGGCCCACAGAAGCATGGACAACGGCCGGGACGAGACGCCCGGCGCGCGCCGCACGCTCCCCACCGAGCCCTCCTCCCCCCGCGCGGTGGACGTGGCGCCCCCGGGCTCGCGCGAGCGCGCCGAGTCCGACCTCACCGGCTGGAATCCCGCTCGCGACGAGGAGTCCTCCACGCGCCAGGGCCGCTACCACCGCGCGGCCACGCTGCGCATGTCCCAGCCCCGCACGCAGGTGGATGACGCGCCCGACACGGACCTGTACGGCGCGCCGCCGGAGGAGAGCGATAGCGGCCCCTACGGGAGGGATGACCGGGACAGCCGCTACGCGACGGGCTGGGGCCCCCTGCATGACACGGGCGAGCAGGACGTCGAGCTGCCCCGCCAGCGCGCCGACTACCGCCCCTGGAACCGCTTCGGCTACGGAGCCGGTGACGCGCCCTCGCGCGCACAAAGCCCGCGAGGGGAGCCCTCCCGCCTCCGCGGCGAGGAGCGCCACGGCGCCGCGCGTCCGCGCTACCAGATGGACCGGAGCCACGCCGACTCCAACGGGTGGCACGGGGCCACGGCCTCCGCCAGCGGAGCCCCTGACGAGGCGAGCACCCACCGCCGCGAAGGCGCGAGCACGTCCGTCTACACCGCCATCGCGGGGCGCCCGGAAGCGCGCCCCGTCCGCCGCGAGCGCGCCCGCCGCTGGCACCCCGAGCCCCTCACCGCCCGCGAGGTGATGACGCGCAACGTGCGCACGGCTCGCCCAGAGAATCCCCTGCGAGACGTCGCGCAAATCATGAAGGACGAGTCCTGCGGCGCCGTCCCCATCGTCGACGGGCAGGGCCGGCTGGCGGGCATCGTCACCGACCGCGACCTGGTGGTCCGCGCCTTCACCGGCAGCCGCGCGCCCGAGCAGCTTCGCGTGTCCGACGTGATGACGGATGACGTGGAGGCCGTCACGCCGGACGACTCGCTCCTGGACGTCATCGCGCTGATGGGGCGCCGTCAGCTCCGCCGCGTCCCGGTGGTGGAGCGCGACGACCACATCGTCGGCATCATCTCCCTGGGGGACATCGCCCTGCGCGCCGACCAGGACGATGCGCTCCAGCGGGCCCTGGAGCGCATCTCCGCCCGGCGCTCCTTCTGGAGCCGGCTCGGCTGAGCCAGGGGCCGCGCCGCCTTCCAGGAGGTGGCGCGGTCGAGCCCGGCGCCAGGCTCATCCGCGCCCCGGACGCGGCTCACGCCACGCCGGTGAGCACGATGGCGTCCGCCGTCTCCGACACCTGGAACTTCTTGAGGGGCCGCGTGGCCGGCCCCTGCGTCACCGAGCCCTCCCGCGTGAAGATGGACGAGTGGCAGGCGCAGAACAGGTCCGCCTCCTGCTCGCGGTAGCCCACCTCGCAGAAGGCGTGGGTACACACCGAGTCCACCGCTGACACCGAGCCATCCTGCAGCCGGAAGACGAAGATGCGCTTGCCGTAGCCCGACGGGACGCCCGTCACCGAGCCGCCGACGTCGCGCAGCTCGGGGAACTGGCTGAGCGGCAGCACCACCTCCCCGTTCACCGCGGACGGGAAGTCGCTCTGCCCGGCGCGCAGGTTGATGCGCAGCACGCCCGTGTTCGGGTTGTACTCCGCCGCGTAGGTCTGGAGCGGCACGGTGGCCGGCCGCTGCAACACGGACCCATCCCGGGCGTTGAAGCGCGACAGGTGGCAGGGGCAGATGACGTCCCTGCCGTCGTAGCCCAGCGGGCAGCCCACGTGCGTGCAGAGCGACGACAGCACGGAGAAGTCGTCCGGGGCGCCGTCATCCTTGGAGTGCACCACCAGCAGCGGCACCTGCTCGCCCGGGACGCGCACCGTCAGCGCGCCGCCCACGGGCTCCAAATCCGGATAGCGCGACACCAGGATGTCCACGGTCCCCTGCTCGCTGGCCGTGACGTCCGTCACCGGAGCGGGGTTGATGTCCGGCGCGCAGCCCGGCAGCGCAGTGGCCGCCGCGCTCGCCGCGCCTGTTCCCAGAATGCCCTTGAGGAACCCTCGTCGCGTCGAACTCACGTACCCTCCACCTCGAACACCAGCTTGGGCTCCAGCACCAGGACGTCATCCACCTTCACCATCAGCAGCGACGGCCGGTCGACGTTGTATGCGTCCAGGCTGATGTCGAAGGTGCCTTCGGCCACCGCCTCCTTCTCCGACTTGAACAGCACCGTCATCGGAATCTCCACGGTCTTCTTCACGCCGTGGAAGGTGAGCTGGCCCTTCACCTTCACCGGCACCTTCCCCGGGAAGCTGCTGGGCGGCTTCACGCCGGTGGCGACGCCCTTGAAGTCGATGATGGGGTACTTCGCCGCGTCCGTGGTCTCCAGCATGTGGGCGTCGCGGTTGGCGTTGCCCGAGTCGAAGTCCTTCACGTTGGCGCGCACCGCCACCTGGAGGGTGCCATCCGGCAGCAGGCGGGCCTTGCCATCGCTGGGCGGCGCCTTGCCCACCACCTCGTGCAGCTTGTGCTTCAGCTTGTAGGTGAGCGAGCTGGAGTCCTTCCTCACGGTATACGTGCGGGCCTGCGACTGCGCGACTGCGGGCAGCGCGAGCACCAGGGTGGCGATCAGGGCGATTCGTCGAGCAATCACGTCAACCTCCAGGAAACCACGACAAAGGCAGGCGCTTCAGAAGAACAGCGTGATGACACCCGCGGTCACCGCCCCCAGCGTGACGAAACCAGAGACCTGGTGGGCGGTGGCGAAGTCCGTCTCCGACAAGCGGCCGAAGCGGTCCGTGGCCATGATGCCGAGGATGACTTGCGCCACCATGCCGGCGGTGGCGAGCGCCATGAACATCTTGTGGATGGTGATGGTGTCCCACCGGAACTCCTTCTCGAAGGGCTCCGGCGCCAGCACGCCCAGCAGACCCACGGTGGCGAACAGCGCCGAGGTGCCGATGGCGAGCCCCCGGTGCAGGCCGAGCAGGTTGCGGTCATCCCCGCCCCCGCGGAACGAGTCGTGGAACTGGAGCTGCCCCACCACCGTGGTCCCCACCAGACCGGCGGCCATGGCGAAGCCCAGGCCCTGGTGCAGCTTCAGCATGGTGCGGCGGCGGCCGATGCGCTTCTCCAGCTCCGGGTCCACCTGCGCGGCGGCCGCGGCCTCCGCGGGCTCCAGCAGGTCGAAGTCCATCAAGTCGTCGCCCTCCGACGACTTCTCGGGCTTGCCCACCGTGGGCGCATCGTCCGTGAGCGATAGCGGGCTTGCGGGCTCCACCTGCATCATGGGCTGCACGGGCTGGACCTCCGGCTCGCCCGCCTTCCGCGAGCTCACCGCGGGCGCGGCCTTCTTCCGGCTGGACGTGGCCTTCTTCGCGGGCGTGCGCTTCGACGACGTCCGCTTCGCCTTGCTCTGGGTGGCCTTGCTCTTGGACTTCGAGGAGTCCTTCACCACCCGGGCCTTCTTCGCGAACTCGGCCTGCCGCTGCTGGGCCCAGGCGGCGTGAGGTGCGGCAATCAGGGACAGGACGACGAAGAAGGCAGCAAAGCGGGTCATCGGGTTGTTCCGTGTAGACGCAAAGCAGACTGCCGGGTCAGGACCGGTCATCCAAGGTCGAGTCCTCCGCCGCACCATGTCCAACCACCCTCTCCGAGGACCTCGCGAACGCTACCGTGTCCAGGACTTCCCGGAAACGCACCGCGTCGAGCGGCGCCGACCTGAAAGTCGCGCTCCGGCAAAATTTCCTGTGCCTCCCCGAGTCCGGATGGACCTCTCTTTTCGGGGACGCAGCGGCTGACGGTAGCGTCCGGTGTGACGAATCGGGAGGTGCCTGAAGGTCATGGCCCTCTGTCGGGCAGCCGCCAGGGAGGGCAGGCGGCTGACACCCGCGCCAGCGGCCCTGCGCCCAGGTCATACGCTGCCACGCCGCTGGGGCGCGTCCATCTGGACGCGGGGGCCAGGGGTTGTCGCATCACGCCACCAGGCGGCCGCACGCCTCACGCGGGGGTGGTGGCGGGGACTTCCGAGCGCGGCGCGGTGCCCTGGGTCAGCTCCATGCCGAGCGCGTGGGGATCGAAATACGCGTAGAAGCGGCGGATGCAGTCGCCGTCCCATTCGAGGATGGACACGCCTTCGTAGGCCACCGCCGCGCCGTTGTGGGCGGTGCCCTGCGTCTCCCACTCGATCGCGACGCGCGAGCCGGCTTCAATCATGTTCCGGAAGGTGGACTTCACGCGCTGAAGTGTCCCCTTGTACTCGCGCCAGAACCGCCGGGCCCCCTCCCTGCCGAAGAAGACCTGCCGCGAGGCCACGTTGCTCACCTGGGCGTCGTCACTGAAGAGGGCGACGAGCGGCTCCATGTCCCCGCTCGACTCCAGCTTCGCCAGTGCCTCCACGAACCGTTGCGCTCGCTCCATCGCCATGCGCTGCCTCGCTCCTGCTGAAAGGGTCCCTGCTGGGAAGGGTGCACATGACCCGGCGGCGAGGCCGCCTGGAGCGTCCGGTCCCTCGCTCCCCGGACAATCGCTCCAGGCCCCCGCAGCGCGGCCCGGTGGTAGCATCCACGGCCTCCGCCCATGACCTCCACCCTCGTCCGGCCTCCCTCCGTCGCGACGGACTCCCACCCGGAAGCCCTGGCGCCCCCAGCGGCAGCGCTCCCGCTGACCGAGCTGCGAGCGGCCATGGCCTCGCCCGGCGTCATTCCCGCGGAGGTGGATGCGCTCCTGGCGGCCATCGACCAGCCTCCGGGCGGGGACGAGACGCCGCGCGACCGGGCGGACTTCCTCCTGTCGTTGATAACGATGCCGGGCGAGGCCGGCCTGCAGACAGGGAGCGCGGGCATCACCGTTCGCACCGCGGCGGTGGAGGCCCTGCTGGAGCTGGGCTACCCGTACGCGCTGGAGGTTCCACCGGACGCCCTGGAGCGCGCCCGCCAGGAGCGGGGAAGACGGGCCAGGAAAAAGGCGGCGCGAGCCTCGGCCGTCAACGCCCCCACCTCCGGCATCGTGGTCACCGTCATCAGCGTGCTGTTGCAGCTCCTGATGCTGAGCCTGCTCGGCATCGTGTCGCTCAGAACGCCGAGCCTCTTCACGCTTCCAGCCCTGCTCGCCGCCGGCGCGCCGCCGGTGCTGGCCATCCTGGGAGCCCGGAAGAAGTCATCCTCGCTCCAGCGGTTCGGGGCCCTGGGTATGGGGCTCCAGGGGTTGATCTGGCTGGTGGCGACCGTGCTGGTGACGGGTTTGGACGAGCGGCCGCTGTTGTGGCTCGTGTTCCCCTGGTACATGCCCCTGCTGTCCGCATACCTGATGCACCCGAAGGCGGAGTGGCCCCCGCCAGACGCCGCGCCCTGAGCGAAGACCTGCCTTCAGCGCGGCAGGGCCTGCGTCCACGTCTCGCGACTCCACCCCTCCTTCGAATAGGCCGCCCGCGCCGCCTTGGGCAGCGCGTCCCAGGCCGTCCCGGACTCGAGCTCGGCGGGAGGCTGGAAGACGCCGCGATGCCCGCGGGCAACGGCCTGCCGCGCGCGCTCCGCCGTCAGCCCCTTCATGGAGAAGCCAGCCTCGAAGCCGGCCTGGTCCCCGTCCGCGGTCAGCTTCGCGGAGACGCCGCCCCCGAGCTCCGCCTTCTTCGGGTTCAGCGACGCATGCACCTGGAACATCTGGCCGATGCCCACCGCGACGCGCTGCTCTCCGGCCGAGTCGACGCTGAGCTCCACGGGCCCCAGGTTCAACTTGGCGCTCACCTCCTTCCCGCCCGCCGTGTCGCGTGACGTCTCGACCGACAGGGGACCGTCGCGCACGGTGACCCCGACCTCTCCCTTCAGCTCCCGCTGGCCGCGCGTGTCCAGAGACGCCTTCGCGCTCCACTGGCCGCTGTCATTTCCGATGCCCACCTTGCCGTGGAGCCGCACCGAGCCCGCGGCGCGCGCCCCGGAGAGCTCCCGCTCCCGGGCACTCACGTGCTGCAGGGCGAGGTTGAGCGACCGGGGCCGGCCGATGCCCGCCTTCCACGCGGCCTCGTAGTCCTTCCGCGCGGGGTCCTTCCATTCGAGCCCCAGCAGGGACTCGGGCAGGTGGGCGGCGCGCGGCGGGCCCAGGGCCCCCAGCTCCCGAACGCTCTGGGCCTGGTCCACGGCGCGGGCATACCGGTCGAGGTACTCCGTGTGAGCCTTGTAGAAACCCGAGCCCACGTCGATGGCGTGTGCGTTCACCGCGTCCCGCATCGCCTGGGGCAGCCGCTTGTCGTTGACGAAGAAGTCCGGCACGGGCGGGTAGCCCAGGGGGTCCATCGGGCCCACCTCCCCCTTGCCGCGCTGGAGCATGCCCTTCGACTCCGCCTGCTCCAGGAAGGCGCGCCGCGAGCCCGCGTCCTGTGCCTTCACGTATTCGCCCAGGAGGCCATCGCGCTGCAGGTGCTCCAGCGCCGCCTTGTACGTCCCCGGCGGCAACGCCCCCAGCGAGGCGTGCACCGCCCTCACGTCCTCCGCGCCCACCCTCCACTGTTTCAGGCGGGAGCGGACGTCTTCGAGCACCTCCGAGGGCACCTCCTGCGACGCCGGCTGACGCAGCGGACCTCCGAGAACGGCCAGCGCACCCGCGGACAGGGACGGGCCGGCGTCCGGCGGCGTGGAGGTGGAGGTCCGCGCCCGCGCGTCGGACGGCCGCGCGGGGGGCCCGTCGAAGGCGCGCACCTCGTTGCGGGCCACGGCGGGCGCCGGCGCGCGGGGCGGCGCCGCGCCGGACGTACTGGCCGGTGGTGGCCCGGACTCCGGGGTGGTTTCGATGGGAAGCGAGGAACTGCCGGACGAATCGATACGAGACATGAGGCGCGCTCCGGAAGGGAACGGCCCCGGCGATGCAGCCAGCGCACCACGGCCCTTCCGAGGGGAACCTTCGGAGACACCCTTGTACGAAGTCGCTCACGGCGGACGCGGCATCTCCCGGATGGGATGGCGCCCCCCATAACGCGACGAGGACCGTGGCCTCACGGGCCCACGGTCCTCGTATCACCACGCCCCGGCGGGGAGGCGCGGGCTCAGAACACGTTCAGCGCGCGGCGGTAGTACATCTCGCGGTCCGCCATGCCGTTGTAGCCGCCGTTGATGCGGCGGGTGACCTCGCGGAAGTTGCCCGCGTCCGCGTAGCTGTTGAGGTTGCGCGTCGACCAGTACCAGCCGGCGATGCGGAAGGCGACGTCCGGGTCCTTCGCGCGCTGGGGGTTGCCCTCCAGGTCGATGCCCAGCGCCTGGCCCGCGGCGCGGTAGTTGGCGCGGCCCGTGAGCTGGATGGGGCCACGGCCCTTGTAGCGCGTGCCATCGCCCGGCTGGGTGTTGCCCAGGTCCCGGCGACCCTCGTAGGCGGCGCCGGAGGCAATCTCCTCCATGTAGCGGAGCTGGCCGCTCTCGTGGGCGAGCTGCGCAATGAAGGCCGCCTTGCGCTGGGGCGTGGTGATGTTCGCCTCGGCCATCGCCCGGTTCAGGTGGGGCAGGTACTGCTCCGCCTTCGCCTGCGACAGGTTGGGCATCACCGCCCGGAGCTGCTGCACCGTGACGCCCGCGGAGCCACCGGTGGGCGGCTTCGGCGCGCCCACGCCGCCCACGGAGGGCTGGTCCGGCGCGGCGGGCCGGGACGGGGACGAGACACCGCCGCCGCCACCACCGCCACCAGGGATGGTGAGCCGATTGCCCGCGTAGATGAGGTCCGGGTTGGAGATGTTGTTGGCCTTCGCCAGCGCGTCCACCGTGGTGCCGTACCGGCCCGCGATGCCGGTCAGCGTGTCGCCCGACTGGATGGTGTAGGCGCCACCGGCCCCGCGAGACCCGTCGAAGCCGTCCGTGATGCGGAGCGTCTGCCCCGCGTAGATGAGGTCCGGGTTGGAGATGCCGTTGCTCTTGGCCAGCGACGACACGGTGGTGTTGAAGCGCTGGGCCAGCGCGCTGAGGGTATCGCCACGTCGAACGGAGTAGGTCTTCACGGGGGAAAGACTCCTGAAAACAGAGAGGAGGCGTACCCACATTTTCGTAACGACTGAGAGGAAGTTTCCCCGCCAGACCAGTTATTTATGTGCAAACTTATCCAAAACCACTGAATTCACGAAATTGTGACGGTGGACTGGGTCGTTACAGACTCGTGACTTTCTCCCCCGAGTAGCAGGCGTGGAGCACGGAAACGGACCGCGCTTGTGCGACCTCGCGGGTTCCGTTAGCTCGGGGTGCATGTCCGCTGAATCCGCTCTTCCGGCCCCTCGGGCCCGTCTCACGCAGCGCCCTGGCTTCTGGGCGGGTGTCGCCGTGGCCGCGATTGGTGTCGCCACCGTATCGGGGACCGCGCTGCTGCGTGCCCGGAGCACCCCGCTGCCCCAGCTGGGCGCGCTGCCGGACTTCTCCTTCACCCGGCATGATGGGACGCCCTTCGGCAGCGCGCAGCTCCGGGGCCGGCCCTACGTGGCCAACTTCATCTTCACGCGCTGCCCCACCATCTGCCCCGCCTTCACCCGGAAGATGGTGGGCGTGCAGGACGCCACCACGTCCTTCGGCGCCGGGCTCCAGCTGGTCTCGTTCTCCGTGGATCCGAACTACGACACCCCGGAGCGGCTCGCGGAGTACGGCGAGCGCCACGGCGCGGACTTCTCCCGCTGGAGCTTCCTCACCGGCGACTACGAGCAGCTCAAGGAGACCATCGTCCAGGGCTTCAAGAGCAGCATGGGCCGTGAGGCCGGCGCGCCGGAGGACGATCTGCTCTCCATCTTCCACGGGACGCACTTCGTGCTCGTGGACGACGCGGGGCAGATTCGCGGCTACTACGACAGCGCGGACAGCGACTCCACCGAGCGGCTCCTGCGCGACACGCGGCGCCTGGCGGCGACGGGGCACTGAGGACGTCCCGCGGTGGCTTCCCCGCAAAGCCGAAGGGCCGGCCCCGTTGCTTCACGGGAGACCGGCCCTTGGGCTTCCTGCATGGACACGCCCGGAGGGCGCGGCGCATCACTCCACGAAGCGGGCGTGGTTCTGCGCGATGATGTTCTGGAAGTTCTGGAGGCCCAGCGGGTTGTTCGCGAACGCGCCAACCTTGTCCGCGGCCGTCTTCACGGACGTGGCGATGTTGGTGATGTCCTGCACCTTGGGGGCGATCTTGGACAGGAAACCCAGGCTGCCCAGCGTGCCCTCACCCAGGAACGACGAGGCGCCCTGCTTCACCAGGTTCTCCGCGGTGGGGCCGAGGAACTTGCCCACCAGCGGCAGCTTGCCGACCTTGTCACCGATGAACTTCGCGATGGGGTTCACCAGCGAGCTCAGCGGCTTCTGGAGGAACTCCATGGCCTTGCCGCCGATGTTCGCGATGCCGCCAGCGATCTTGCTGACCGTGCTCGCGACTTTGCCAATCGTGTTCGTGATCGCCTTCAGCGGGCCGCCCATGGTCGTACTCCTCGAATTCTTAATTTGTGGAAAGCTGTGATTTGTGCCGGAAGAAAAACTCAAGGGGATTGTCGGACATGGAGAGGAATTGTTTCCTCCTGATTTCCGTCGGATTTTCTTCGCTGCATTTCCCTCGAGGACGAGGGGTTACGAGCGGTTACCGCCGCTGCCGCCCTTCTTGAGCTGATCCATCAGATCCTGGCGGGCCGCCGGATCTTGCGGACCGACGATGGGGGCGGCGCCCTCGGGCGTGGTGAGGGACGGCTTGCCAGCCGTGGAGGGCTTGTCGTGGGTGAACTTGGAGGCCTCGAAGTCGGGCGGTGAGCCGGGCAGCTCCCCCTTCATGCCCTTGATGAGGATGTTGGCGGCCTCCTCGGCGGAGAGCGGGTTGAAGCCGTTGCGGCGCAGCTCCTCGTCCGAGATGACGGCGACCTCGGCTTCCTTGTCCTTGTCCTGGGCGTACTTGAGGACCAGCTCCACGTAGTCCTCGAGCTTCATGCTCACGGCTTCGGCGATCTTCTTCGTCTCCGGGTCGTTGAGCAGCTCGGCGCGAACGACCTCGATGGGTCGCTTCAGGCCGCGCTTCGGCTTTCCAGCGGTGTCCTGGGACATGTCTTGCTCCGGGGAGAAAATGGGACAGTGCGCCGGACTCTAGCCCAGTTTCCCGACTTCACACATTCCCGCCCACCTTGGAACGGACGACAGCAACTGGCGGAGGGTGCTTCACGCGCGTGCGCCCGTGACTACCTTTGGCGGCATCGAAGCTCAGCCGAAGAGAGACGAGGCGCGCCATGGCGATTCCCAAGCAAGGGCTGATGGACAGGGTGAAGGAGGTGGCCGTCCAGGCCGGCACGCGCGGAGCGAAGGTCCTGCTGGGCACCGCGTTGCTGACGGCGCACGGGGTGGTCTCCCTCCAGTCGATGATTCGAGGCAGGAAGGCGCGCGGCCGCGCCGCGTCCCCCTCCCGGACTCGGCGCACCGCCAGGGCGGCCCGCGGGGTCATCGAGAGTGGCACGCCCCCGAAGGTGCCCACGCGCCGGCGCGCGTCGCCCGCCAAGGCGGTCTCCCCGGCGGCCGCGAACAAGCAGACGGGGCGCAAGTCCGTCCCGGGACAATCCGCGGCCGCCAGACGTGGCACGGCGAAGCAGGCGCGCCCCGTGAAGGCGAAGCGCGGGCAGAAGCACCGGCACTGACTCCAGGCTCGGGAGCTTGGGCGGTGGCCTTGCACGCCCCCGCCCGCTGCCCTGGGCAGCAGAGCCTGCGCCGAGTTCAGGCGTGGGAGCTTCGCCGTGCAGGACACGTCGCCTTGCACGACCCCAGCCGCTGCCCTGGGCAGCAGTGCCTGCGCCGAGTTCAGGCGTGGGAGCTTCGCCGTGCAGGACACGCCGCCTTGCACGGCCCCAGCCGCTGCCCTGGGCAGCAGTGCCTGCGCTGATTCCAGGCCCAGGAGCTTCACCCGGCAGGGCGGAGGGTCCCACCATGCCGGGGCTCGCCTAGCCTCACGCCGTGACACGCCGAGGTGGCTGGCACCTGCGCGAACCGGCCCCGCGAGGCACGGAGCGCTCCGTGCCGGGAGCCTCGCTCAACGGGCCGCGTTCCTCGACACCACCTGGGTGTGCGCGGCGGCGGCGCCCATGCTCTTCGCGCGTGGCGCGATGCGCGTCACCGTGCCGGGGCGCCGCTCGGCAGCCGCCACGCGAGCCTGCTCCTCCGCGGCCCGCGCCGCTGCGGCCTTCATCGCGAGCTGCTCCGCCTGCTGTGCCCAGCGGCGCTTCAGCACGTCACGCAGCCCTTCCTTCTGCAGGTCCACCTGGGCCAGGTGCAGGCGGTAGTGCAGGTCTTCGCGCAGCATCCCTCGCGCGAGCGCCGCGTCCGCCGAGCCGGAGACGCCCAACACCAGCTTCGGCCGCTCCTCCTGCGTCTGCAGACACCGCAGCAGCAGGAACTGCGCGTCCCGGCCCAGCCGCGCCACATCCGCGATGAACACCACCCCGTTGGGTTGCCGGAGCGCCTGCGGCAGCTCCGCCGCGCTCCGCACCTCCACCAACTCCACGTCGAAGTTGTGCGCGGCCTCCTTCGCCCAGCCTCGCCGCTCCTCCTCCGTGCCTCCATGGAGGAGCAGCGAGGAACGATTACAGACGAGCTCTACTTCGCGATAACCCTTCGATGTCACCGGCAGCCCCCCTGCGCCTGGAAAAACGTGGTTTCAGGATTCTAATGCCTCACAGGGTCCTGACTTCAACGGCGCAGGTGCCCCATCGGGCGCGTCGGAGCCGGGGCCACCTGGCATTGCTTTCAGGTGATGAAAGGGATTCCTGTCGACATGGAGACAGAGGCCTCGGACCTCAGGCCGATGGCACCACCATGACGGGCCGGCGGCAGCGGGCCACCAGCTCGTGGGCCACCTCGCCCTCCAGCGCGTCCCGCGAGCGCGAGGGCTCCAAGGACGTCCCCAGGCACACCAGATCAACGCCCTCGCGCTCCGTGGCCTGGCAGATGGCCAGCGTCACGTCCTCTCCGGTGACGCCCTCCACGCTCCAGCGCACCGTCTGCGCGCTCTCGTCGCGCGGCACCAGCGCCCACAGCCGCTGGAGCACCTGGTCACGCTCACGCGGAGGCTCGGGCAGCACGCCGTAGTGGTCCACGAAGCCGCGGTCCTCCAGCCGGCGACGGTGGACGTGCAGCAGATGGACGCGCCCCCCGGGCCCCACCAACATGCGCGCCTGGGAGATCGCCTTCGCGCTGGCCTCGGAGAAGTCCACCGGCACCAGCACGCTGCGGGGCGGCTGGCCCGTCCTGAGCGTCTGCACCAGGGAGGGCACACACACCACCGACTGCGCCGCGTGCCGCAGCACGCCCGCGGACACGGAGCCGTGCCACAGCCGCTTCACCCCGCTGCGCTGGTGCGTGCCCACCACCATCAGGTCCACGCCGCGCGTGTGCGCCACGTGCATCAGGTGGTCCGCCGGGCGGCCGAAGCCAGGCTCCAGCACCACCTCCACGCTGCCCTCGCCCACCAGCTCCCCTACCTGCTCGCGCACCTCGCGCTTCAGCACGCGCTCCACCACCGGGTCCAGCACCTCCATGTCCTGGAGATACGGCTCCAGCAGCTCCACGTGGACGGGGCTGTGGATGCCCAGGCGCTCGCGCTCGTCCATGGGCGAGCACACGTAGGTGGCCAGCACGTCGCACGGGCCCACCCGGCGCAGCTCGCGCAGGAAGGCCACCGCCGCGCCGGTGGTGGACGAGCCCGGGTCCACGCCCACCAGCACCAGCAGCCGCCTCCGCCCGCGTGCCCAGTCCGCCAGCGCCGTGTCGCTGCGTACGGCCAGCACCGGGGCACAGCCGTACCGCGACAGGCGCTCCGGCACCGTGGCCCGCCGCCACGCCGGGGTGCGCCAGCCGGAGGCCGCCACCACAATCCAGCGCGCGCGGCGGCACTCCTCGTCGCTCAGCACCTCATCCGCGGAGGTGCCCGCCTGCAGCCGGTAGCGCACCACCCGCGCGAGCGGCTCCAGGCGCGCGGCCTCCGACTCCAGGTGCTGCTGGGTGAGGGACACCGTGCCCAGGCCCTCTTCGAAGAAGACGTCTCCCTCCGCGACGCCCAGGAGCAGCAGCGGCTCCTGCAGGCGCCCCGCCACGGCCGCCGCCACGTGGGCCGCCGCCAGGGACTCAGGGGACAGGTTGGTGACGCAGACGATGGCCATGGCCGCCCTCCAGGTTCGGGAATGCCCTTCCCTGTGAAGGAAAAGTGACCATGCCCATCTCCGGACGCGGGCGCCCGCGCCACGCTGGCTCGCTCCGGGGCCCGGCTCACGACACGTCCGCAGGCCCGGGGGGCAGGCACTGGCACTGGCGCCCGTCCGCCCGCGAGCTTCCGGCGCTCGCTAGCGCGCCACCTTCGGCGCGAGGTGCCCGTCGTGGTTGGTGTGGTCCTGCTCCTCGCCCGCGCCGCCGCGGTCATCGCTCTTGCCGAAGGTGGCGAGGAACACCTGCTCCCCGTTGCTGGTGTAGCGGTACGCCCGGCCCCACGGGTCCAGCGGCAGGGACTGCAGGTACGCCGGCACCAGCAGCTCTTCGAGGTCCGCCTCTTCCGGCAGGCTGCCCTGGTCCGCCCGGTAGCGCATCAGGGCCTCTTCGAGCACCGTGAAGTCCTGGTGGATGCGGTCGACGTACAGCGCCTTGGAGCCGTTCAGCGCGCCCACGAGGACGGTCCCGAGCAAGCCCAGCGCGAAGACGAACCCCACCCACAACACGGGAGAACGGCGGGAGGGAGGGGGCTCTCCATCGGAAGAGGCTCTCATGACTCTTCCTATAGCCGCTTTTGGCCCGGGAGGCGCGCCCGGACTGCACACACTCAGAGCGCGCGGAACAACGGAACGGGCTGCTGCTTGCCCTTCAGGCGCACGGGAGGGAGGTCCTCGAAGGCCGTCTCGTTGGCGTCCACCAGCTCGCGTGTGCGCTCACCCACGAGGATTTCCCCCGGGCCCGCCAGCGCGCACAGCCGCGCGGCCACGTTCACCGCGTCCCCGATGCACGTGTACTCGGCGCGCACCGTGCTACCGATGTTGCCCGCCACCACCACACCCGAGTTGATGCCGATGCCCAGCTCCAGCACCAGCGGCTGGCCCTCGCGCCCGTTGGCGGCCCACTCCGCCTCCGCCTCGATGCGCAGGTCCGTCAGCGCGTCCATCATCATCTTCGAGCACTGCAGCGCACGCAGCGCATCATCCGGGCGGGCCACCGGCGCGCCGAACACGGCCATCAGCCCGTCCCCGAGGAACTTGTCCAGCGTGCCGCCACACGTGAGCACCGCGTCCGACATCCGCCCGAGCACCTGGTTGAGCACCCCCACCACCTGCTCCGGCGGCAGGCTGTCCGCCAGGCCGGTGAAGTTGCGGATGTCCGCGAACAGCAGCGTCACCTCGCGCTTCTCTCCGGTGAGCACCACCGCGTCCGCGCTCTTGAGAATCTCCTCCACCACGGCGTCCGAGGTGTAGCGCGCGAACAGCTTGCGCATGCGCTCCGTCTCGCCGGTGCGGCGCACCACGCTCTCGATGCGCGCGGCCAGCTCGTCCATGGAGGCGGACTTGTTGACGTAGTCGTCCGCGCCGGCGCGCAGGCCGCGCACGCGCTCCGCCTCCACGTCGTTGGCGGTGAGGATGATGACGGGCACCGCGTGGCTGGGGCCCTCCTTCAAGCGGTGGCACAGCTCCACGCCGTCCAGCCCCGGCATCTCCAGGTCGCTGAGGACGATGACCGGCTGGAGGCGGCTCATGCTCTCCAGGGCCTCGAAGGGGTCCTGGAAGCAGAGGACCTCGTAGCCCAGGGCCACCAGCCCCTCCTGCACGAAGGCGCACGCCAGCGGGCTGTCGTCCACCACCACCACGCGGCGGCGTCCGTCCGAGGCCGGGCGCGGCAGGTCCTGGCGCCCGGCGATGCGGTTCTGCAGCCCCAGCGCCTCGTAAATCTGCTTGTAGGTGCAGTGGCCCAGCTCCACGAGGATTTCGCCGAGCTTGCGGCCGTCGCGGCGCTGGCGCGCGAGCGCCTCGTCGAGCTGCGCCAGCGTCACGTACTTGAGGCCCACCAGCAGCTCCCCCAGCGCGGGCTGCAGCGGGCTCGTGTCGTGGTGCAGCCCCAACGCCTCGCCCAGCGCGTCCTGGATCTGCTCCCGCGTGACGTAGCCCAGGGAGATGAGGGCCTCGCCCACGCGCTGCCCGGTGAGGGCCTGGAGGGCGAGCGCCTCCTGCACCTGACCGGGCGAGACGATGCCCAGCTTGAGCAGCAGATCACCAAACAAGGGGCTGGAAGCACTCATGGTGGGCGAGCGTACCCCACGGCCCCCATGTGCGGGGAGTCCGGGCGTCACGGCCGGGCGCGCGGCGCCACGATTCGCAGCTCCATGCGCCGGTTGGCCTCGCGGCCCTGCGACGTCTCGTTCGTGCCGACGGGCTTGTCGGGGCCGAAGCCCCACGCCTCCAGGCGGTCCGGCGGGACGCCCTGCTCCACCAGATAGTCGCGCACGGCCTCCGCGCGGGCCCGCGTCACCTCGCGCTGCACGTCCGGGTCGCCGCGGTTGTCGGTATGTCCCTCGATGGCGATGACCCCGAGCCGCGGGTGCGCCAGCAGCACCTGGGCCACGTTGTCGAGCACCGGGTGGGAGCGCGGCAGGAGCGTGGCGCGGCCGGGCGCGAAGGCGATGCGCTCCAGCAGCTCCAGCCGGTCCTGGCGGATGATGACGAGCTGCTTCCGCGTGGCGGCGCAGCCCTGGTTGTCCGCCGCGCCCCGCTCGCGCGGGCAGTTGTCGCGGTGGTCCGGCACGCCGTCTCCGTCCACGTCCCGCTCCGGGCACCCGCGCAGCGACGGGAGCCCTTCTTCGTCCGGGCACGCGTCCTCCTCGTCCGGCACGCCGTCCCCATCCGCGTCGCGCAGCGGGCAGCCGTCGCGCGAGGCCGGGCCGGGCTCGTCCGGGCACTTGTCCGCCGCGCCCTCCACGCCGTCCCGGTCCGGGTCGTCGATGGGACAGCCCTGGCGCTCCAGCGGGCCGGGGACGCGCGGACAGAGGTCCTTCGCGTCCTCCACGCCGTCCTCGTCCGTGTCGCGAAAGGGGCAGCCGTCGCGCGAGGCCGGGCCCGCGTGGCGCGGGCACTTGTCGAGCGCGTCCTCCACGCCGTCCCCGTCCGTGTCCCGCACCGGGCAGCCCTGGAGCCGCGCCAGCCCGCGCACCGTGGGGCAGGCGTCCTCGCCGTTGGGGATGCCGTCGCCGTCCGCGTCGAGCGCGGGGTTCAGCTCCGGCCCATGGCGGCAGGCGGGAGCGAGTCCGCCCAGCACGGCGGCGACCAGGACGAGTCGGAGGAAGGCGCGCGTCATCCACGGGAACAGAGCGCAGGGCCCGCGGGCTGTCCAGGCGCTCAGGCCGGCAGGGGCAGCTCCACGGTGAAGGTGGAGCCCCGGCCCGGCTCGCTCGACAGGCGGATGGTGCCGCCGTGGGCCTCGACGATGCGCCGGGTAATCCACAGGCCCAGCCCCAGACCCTTGAAGTGCTGCACCGACACGGAGCGCCCGAACTGCTCGAAGATGCGCTCCTGCTCCTCCGGCGCCACGCCGATGCCCTCGTCGTGCACGGCCAGCCGCGCCAGCCGCCCCACCACGTCCACCGACACCGTCACCGGCCGGCCCGCGCCGTACTTCGCCGCGTTGGAGAGCAGGTTCACCAGCACCTGCTCCAGGCGGAGGCGGTCCCACTGCCCCACCACCGGGCGCTCCAGCACCAGCCGCACCTCGTTGCCCGCCAGCGCCAGCTCCTCGGACATGCGCTGCACCAGCTCGCGCGTGAGCGCCGCCAGGTCCACCTCCTCGCGCTTCAGCCCCAGCCGCCCCGAGCTGAGGCGCGAGACATCCAGCAGGTCGTCGATGAGCAGCCCCAGGCGCTGGCCCGCCCGCGCGGCCCGCTCCGCGCGCTCGGCCAGACCGTCGGAGGCCACGGCGTCGCGGGCCATGCGCGCCAGCAGGTGAATCTGGAGCTGGAGCGCGTTGAGCGGCGACTTCAGCTCGTGCCCCGCCACCGACAGCAGCTCGTCGCGCGCCTTCACCGCCTGCGTGGCCGCGCCGTACAGCCGCGCGTCCTCGATGGCCAGCGCCGCGCGGACCGCCAGGCTCTCCAGCAGCGCGCGCTCCTCCACGGAGTACTCGCGGCCCTGCGCCTCGCGCATGACGCCCAGCGTGCCCAGCACCCGGCCGCGCACGCCCAGCGGGACGATGATGACGCTGTGCGGCCCGTAGCGCTGGAGGAAGAGCCGGCCCTCCGGCACGCGCTCGTCGCGCAAGTCATCCGCGTGCAGGCGCGGCAGGAAGAGCGTCTGGCCCGTGGCGGCCACCCGGCCCGACAGCCCCTCCCCCACGCGCACCGGGCCGCGCAGCATGGACGCGTCCAGCACCTCGCGGGCCTCCGCGTCCGGGTGGTGCACCGTCACCACGTCCAGGTGCGTCCGCTCCTCGGAGAGCAGCTGGAGCACGCACGCGTCGCCCAGCGCCTCCGACACCTTGCGCACCAGCACCTCCAGCACCGAGGGCAGGTCGAGCCCCGCCTCCGCGATGAGCTGGCTGACCTGCACCAGGACGTGGAGCCGGGCCGCGCTGCGGCGGCTCTCCTCCTCCGCCGCGCGCGCCTTGCGGAACAGGTCCGCGTTGTCGATGGCCAGCGCCGCGCGCCCCGCCAGCTCCTCGGCCAGCGACAGGTCCGGGATGTCGAAGGGCGGCGAGGACGCGCCGCGCATGAACGTCAGCACCCCCAGCGTGCGCTGCCGCGCCACCAGCGGCGTCAGGATGAGCGAGCCCACGCCCAGCTCACGCGCCGCCGCGTACAGCCGGCCCGCGGGCGAGCCGGCGTCCCCAGGCTCCTCGGTGGGCCGGGCCATCATCCAGGGGCGGCCGGAGGCGAGCACCTCCGTCAGCAGCGTGGGGCGGCCCTCCTCGGGGGCGAAGCGCAGCAGCTCCAGCCCGCGCGGCGCCACGTCGGGGTTCTCGTAGAGCACCGCCAGCCGGCGCACCACGCCGTCCTCGTACGAGTCCACCGCGCAGCCGTCCGCGAAGTGCCCCAGCGCCAGCCGCGCCACGCCGGCCACCGTCTCCTCCCAGTCCAGCGAGGCAGACACCAGCGCGCTCGCGTCCGCCAGCAGCCGCAGGCGCTGTCCGGCCGCCTCCGCCTGGAGCCGCGCCGAGCGCTCGCGCTCGTACAGGCGCGCGCGCTCCAGCGCCTGGCCACACTCGCGCCCCAGGCCGGTGATGGAGGCCCGCTCCAGCGCGGAGAAGCGCCGCGCCTCGGGGAAGCCGAAGCACAGCGTGCCGAAGGCCTGTCCCTCCACTTGAAGGGGGAGGAGCACGACCGCGCGCAGCGGCCCGGGCGACACCAGCGGCGCCAGCCAGGGCAGCGCGTCGCGCGCCTCCGCCGCCGACTCCAGCCAGAGGGGCTCGCCCGCTGGCGCCGCGCCCAGGTCGCCCGGCTCCGCCACCCCGAGCGGCGAAGCCCACCGCGTGTCAGGCGCCTCGCCAACGGGGTCCGTTCCGGACAGCACGCGCAGGAGCGCCAGCCGCGCGTCAGGCGCTCCATCCACGGGGCCCGCCCCCGTCCCGGGCAGCACCCGCAGCGGCGCCAGCTCCGCGTCGGACAGGCCCACCGCCGCCTTCAGCGCCACCGTCCCGTCCGGCTCCACCAGGTGCACCATGCCCGCCACCGCGCCCGCAGCGGGCAGGCCCTGGTCCAGCACCACGCGCGCCACCTCGTCCCGCGTGAGGGCCCGCCCGAAGGCCTCCGTCACCGCCTGGAAGCGCCGCAGCCGCGCCACCTCCGCCTCCTCCGCCTCCGCCCGGGCGGCCAGCACGGAGTGGCGCAGCGTCTCCGCCATGCGCTCGCGCTCCAGCGCCAGCACCGCCAGCTTCACGCAGAGGCCGAAGCGCTGGAGCTCTCCCTCCACAGGACGCCATGGCTCGCGGAAGAGCACGCCCAGCACGCCCGCCGCGCCCTGGCCGGACGCGAAGAAGAGCGGCTGCGACAGCAGCGACACCGCGGCCAGCCGGCGGCGTGCCTCGGGCTCCGGCGCCAACAGCGCGTCTCGCGACAGGTCCATCACCACCGAGGGCTGCCGCGGCGCTCCCGGCCCGGGCGCCCGCTCCAGCAGCCGCTGCCCGCAGACGGCCGCCGCCTGGGCGTCGACGCCCTCCGTGGTGTGCGTGCGCCAGTCTCCCGCGCCGCTCCACCAGCAGATGAAGGCGCCCGAGGCCCCCAGCGCCGCCGAGGCCTGACAAAGCAATTCCTCCAGCACCGCCAACACGGACGGTGCTGTCGACAGCCGCTCCAGGGCCCGCGACATGCGGTCCACCGCGGCGCCCATGGTCGTCTCGGGCACCTTCATGCCCCACTCCCCCCGCAGGGACGTACGGCCTCCCTGCCTCGAAGCCTCATCCTCCCACGTCCAGCGAAGCGTGGAAACCGTGCAGAACCCGTCCTGAAGTACGGGGTTCCCGAGGCGCCTCAGTGCTCGAAGACGCGGAAGACGGCGAAGAAGATTTCAACGACGATGAGCAGGACGATGACGGCCTCCAGCGTATGGGAGCGGTCGATGTCCACGTCGCCCTTGAGCAGGCCATACGTCTGGGCCAGCAGCTGGTGCTTGCGCGTGACGGAGGCCTGCCAGGCAGGGATGCGCATGCGGCGCACCGCGCTCTCGTAGACCTTGGCCAGGTAGAAGTCTCCGATGATTTTGAGGCTGTTCTCCACGCGCTCGATGAACTCGTTGAGGTCCACCAGCGTGGAGAGCGTCCGCCGCGCCAGCGTGCGGTAGGGGCTGCGGAACAGCGTGGCCCAGCCGTGCCGCGCGGTCTGCACCTTCTCGTGGATGCGGGTGATGTGCCCGTCCAGCCGCTCGTCGTAGTAGCGGAACTCCAGGAGCTGCGCGTTGGCAATCTCCAGCAGGTCGGGAATGTCTCGCGAGCCCGAGGGCTCGTAGACGAAGGCGCTGTTCCAGTCGATGACGACCAGGTCGTGGATGGTGTAGCTGAAGCGCGACTGGAGCACGGATTCGCTCTCACGCGGGGACAGCGGCACCGCGCCGCTCTCACCCAGCAGCAGCCGGGCCAGGTCCGCCTGCTTCAGCAGCTCCTCCGCGGTGGGGTTGCCGCGAATCTCCTCCGCGAAGATGACGGTGTAGCTCTCGTTCTGCTCCCACAGGTGGGGCGCCTGCGCGGCGGGGGCGATGGTGCGGCGCACGCCCTCCACCAGCTCCAGGGCCAGGTCCTCCAGGGCCTGACTGTCATAGAGCTCGTCCGCCATGCGGGTGAGCTCCTCCAGCGTGGTCCCCGGGAGGACGGGCACCCGGAGGATGATGGACGCGGCGCCATGGTCGAACAGCCGCGCGGTGGCATCCACCGTCACGGGCCCTTCACGCAATGCCAGAGGCCGGCGGCCCAGCTCATACGCCAGCGGCGGGTTGGGGAGCTGAAGGTACTGACTGTTCTCCCGGGACAGCTTGAGCCGGCGTGAGTCCTCGGTGAGCACGCGGCGCGCGTGCTCCAGGTCCAGCTCCTCCGCGATGTCGAAGGTGCGGTAGCAGAGGACGTACGCCTTGTCGAAGAGGAGCGGAGCGGCAGCGTCCATGGTCCGTAAAGGTTACCCCTCGGCCATGACACGCAACGCCACTCCGCGCTGGCATGCGCGACAGTGGTCACTTCTCGCGCACGGCCGTACCGCAGTGGACGGCAGGAACGCCGCCCTCCCACCGGGACGCCGCTCAGGCCCCGCGGTGACGTGGCGGCGGCGGTGACAGCTCCGTGCGCACGTCCCACAGCTCGGGGAAGAAGCGCAGGTCCAACGCCTTGCGCAGGAAGCCCACACCCGACGAGCCGCCCGTGCCCTGCTTGAAGCCGATGATGCGCATCACCGTCATCATGTGGCGGTAACGCCAGAGCTGGAAGCGCTCCTCGGTGTCCACCAGCTTCTCGCACATCTCATACGCATCCCAGTGCGCATCCGTGTCCTGGTAGATGCGGCGGAACACCTCCACCACTTCCGGACTCTTCTCGTAGGGCTTGCGCCAGTCACGCTGCACGTGGCTCTGCGGCACGGGGTGTCCCATGCGCGACAGGTGGCGCAGGAACTCGTCGTAAAGGCTGGGGGATTCGAACAGCCGCTCCAGCTCGCCGTGGACGGCCGGGACGTGCCGGAAGGGCATCAGCGCCTGGGCGTCCTTGTTGCCCAGCAGGAACTCCAGCGCGCGGTACTGGAAGCTCTGGAAGCCAGACGCGCTGCCGAGCGTGTCGCGGAACTCCAGGTACTCGTTGGGCGTGAGCGTCTCCAACACGCTCCACTGCTCGAAGAGCATCCGCTGGATGTGCGCCACGCGCGCGAAAATCTTGAACGACGGCTCCAGCCGGTCCGCCTGCACGTAGCGGATGCAGGCACCCAGCTCGTGGATGAGCAGCTTCATCCACAGTTCGCTCGTCTGATGCTGAATGATGAACAACAGCTCGTCGTGGTGCGGCGGCTGCGAACGCGCCACCTGGGCCGACAAGAGCCGGTCGAGCTGCAGGTAGTCACCGTACGTGGTCCTTCCGGCCAGGTCGGTGATGATTCCAGGCTCCAAATCGCGTGTGTTCATGGGCCCGGGCATTCATGCTCGTGCAAGCCCCCACGGGCAAGTCTCTCCCGCATGGGCGGACCCCGATTCCTCTCTCGACGACAGAGCGGAATGGCGGGGGCGCGGTCACTCTCTGCCCGGGCCGGGGCAGCGTGCCGCTGGCTAGCCTGCGTGCCCAGCCTGAGCGGCCGCCGCCAGCGCCTTCGACGCGGCGCGTCCGCGCGGCAGCTTGATGTCTTCCACGCTGTCCGGGTCGGCGTAGTCCTTCCAGGCGCTCGGGCGGCGGTTGGTCTTCTCCAGCATGCGGAGCTTCTGGTAGTGGGCCGCGCAGTAGCCCTTGGTGCGGCTGGGCTTGCCGCAGCCGATGATGGCGCACGCGCGAGCGCCGTCAGCACCCGCCGCCGGCTTGCGGCCACGGCGCTTGCCAGCGGCCGCGGGGGCCGCCATCACCGTGCTGCGCGCCGCGGCAGGGCGGCCCGGACCACGACGACCCGCCTTGGCGGCCGCCGGAAGCTGCGCGCCGAACAGGGGGCCCACGACCTCGGCCAGGGGCGCCAGGCGCTCGGCCACGTTGCGGAGCGCGTCCAGATCCGCCGTGCCCTCCTCCAGCCGCGCGACCACGTCACGCAGCGGCTTGAGCTGGACCTCGATCTCATTGCGGATCATGTCGCGAAACGCTTTATCCACGGACATTCGTTGAATCCTCACCTGGGGAACGACAAGGGTAATGCAGTACTAAGGGGGGGCTGATGCTCGATGCTTGTGATGCTGCCCATACCCATACCTTCCAAAAAAGGTTTTGTCTAAAGGAAGAGATAAAAGTTGTGACTGAACAACGGACCCGTCGCCCCGTTGTCGCAGGTCTCACCTGTTTCCCGGCGGCGCCGGAGGCCCGACCGTCTCAATGGTGAGACTCCGGAAGGGGGGCTCCCGCCCCATGGGACACCGGGGGACGCGGCTGCAGTTCCTCCCGGGTGGCCGATAAATCACGGCGCAGGTCGTCCAACGCCAGGGAATCCAGGGCCGTCATGAGCTGGGGCAGCAGCGCATTCTCCACTTCTTGGAAATGCGCCACCACCCGGTCTTCCAGCGTCAACAGACGGGCCTGCCACTCGGGATGGCCCGGTGGCAGCGCTTCCAGCTCATCCATCAACTCTCGCATGGTGAGATGGTCTTCCTGCTGCTCACGGCAGCGCTCCCGGCCCGCCACCCGCGCCAGCACCGGATGGAGGCAACGCTCCTCCAGGCGCGAGTGGAACCGCAGCAATGCCAGCAGCTCCGCCTCCGCCTCCCTCGATGCCTTGGGCTCCGCGCCAGACGCCAGGCGCTCGAAACGCGCCTCCAGCTCCCGGTGCTGGCCGACGAGGCTATCGAAGGGGCTGTCCATACAGCCAACGTTCAGCATCCATCGGGAAGCAGACAACCTGAGTATGCCTGCAAGCGGGCATTACGCAATCTCCTACCCTGGCGCCGCCGCCGGGGTTGGCGCCGCCGTGTGCCTGAGCGCCCGCCAGCCAGGAGATAGACAACGGCTGCCGGGGAGGGCTGGCATCCCCATCCTCTTCCTCTATGGAAGCCCCGCTCGCCAGCCAGCGCCGGGACGTCGTGTTCCGGCTCGCCGGGCAGGGGACGGCGCTGTCCGCCCGGTCCCACCGGGCCCGGCCGCCCGGTACGGAGCACCTGTCATTGCAAGGCCTGGAGGTGCTCGTGGGCAACCCTGGCGTCTGGGGTTACGAGACACCTGTCTTCTTTCAGCTGATCCATCCGCGCACCGGCCGCCCTCCCTTGAACCTGACGGAGCAAGGTTTCTTCCGCGTCCCGCTGATCCGCGCCGTGCGGTCCCCTGGAGGGGAGCGACTATGCGTACGCCTGTTCGACAACGCGAAGTATCGGGAGACGTTGGCGGTGGACCTGAAGCCCCCTGCCCTGGCTCGCATGCGGCGCTTCCCGGAGGGCCACGCGGAGGTCGCGCCCGAGGCCCGGCTGGCGTTCACCCACGGCGCCAGCCACCTCCCCCCTTGCGTCACCCAGACGCCCTCGACGCCACCGCCAGAGACTTCCTCCGACAACACCTGGACTGAACAGGACGCCCCTCCGCCATGGCCGCCGCCACCACCCACCTGTCCCGCACCGCGTTGCTGTTCCTCGCCCGCAAGCCCGCCTTCGAGGACGCCGCCACCCGCCTGCGCCCCTTCCGGCGGCTGGCCTCGCGCTTCATCGCCGGCGAGACGCTGGAGGAGGCCGTGGACGCCGTGAAGGCGCTCTCCGCCCGGGGGGTGCTGGCGTCCTTCGACCACCTCAACGAGGCCGTCCAGACGCCCGAGGAGACGCGCGACGAGGTGCGCGAATACCAGCGGCTGCTGGCCCGCATCGATGCGGTGGGCATACACGCCAACGTCTCGCTGAAGCTCACCCAGTGCGGGCTGCTGTTCGACGCGTCCCTGGCCCTGGAGAACGCGCGCGCCGTGGTGGCCGACGCGACGGCCCGCGGCTCGTTCGTGCGCATCGACATGGAGGACAGCTCGGTGACGCAGGTGACGCTGGACCTCGTCCGCCAGCTCCACGCCGAGTTCGGCGAGCCCCACGTGGGCGCCGTGTTGCAAAGCGCGCTGCGGCGCACGGAGCAGGACGCGAGGGACTTGTGCGCCCAGCGCATCCGCATCCGTCTGTGCAAGGGTGCCTATCTGGAGAAGGCCGACGTGGCCTTTCCAGACAAGGGCGACGTGGACGCAAGCTTCATCCGCTGCATGCGGGTGCTGCTCGACAGCGGCGTGTATCACGGCATCGCCACGCACGACGAGCGGATGATTGAAGCGACGCTGGACTACGCGTCGCGGCGCGGCCTGCCGCGCGGCGCGTTCGAGTTCCAGATGCTGTACGGCATCCGCAGGGACTTGCAGGAACGACTCGCCAGGGAGGGTCACCCGGTGCGCATCTACGTGCCGTACGGACGGCACTGGTACCCGTACTTCATGCGCCGGCTGGCCGAGCGCCCCGCGAATCTGGGCTTCATTCTGCGCAACCTGGTGCGTGGGTAGGCCCCGTGCGAGTGGCCTCGAAAGACGGGTGGGGCCCTTCCAACCCCCACCCCGCACGTGAAACACGCGCTTGAAACACCAGACCCGCGCGCCTCCCGGCCCTCGGCCGCGCATCCCCCAACACCAACGGCGAATGCCCGAGCGCAAGGGCAGTCATGCCAGGCCCACCTTGCCCCGCTGGCACCTCGGTGCGCCGCCACATGGACGGCGCGGGCCACATGGAAGAGGGCCCGTGGGCTCGCCCGCCCCCAGTGCGTCCCTTCGAGGGCCCGGGGCCGCCAACCTGGCGCCGCCCCGCGTCCCTAGCTTTCCGGCATGGCGCCGCCCATCGAAGACCACGCGCTCATCGGAGACACCCACAGCGCCGCGCTGGTGGCGCGGGACGGAACCATCGACTGGCTGTGCTGGCCGCGCTTCGATTCGGATGCCTGCTTCGCGGCGCTGCTGGGCAACGAAGCGCACGGGCTCTGGCGCATCACCCCCACCGCGAACGTGCGGCGCGTCCACCGCCGCTACGTGCGGGACACCCTGGTGCTGGAGACGGAGTTCCACACCGACGCCGGCACCGTGCGCCTGTGCGACTTCATGCCGCTGCGCGAGGACGCGCCGCAGCTGGTTCGCATCATCGAGTGCCTCTCCGGCAAGGTGCCGCTCCACATGACGTTCGCGCCCTGCTTCGGCTACGGCGACCGGACGCCCTGGGCCCGGCTGCTGCCCGGAGGCATCAGCGCCAAGGCCGGCCCGGATGCGCTGCACCTGGCCACGGACGTGCCCCTGCGCCTGGAGCGCAGCCACGCGCTCGCGGACTTCAGCGTGCCCGAAGGACAGCGCCTGACCTTCACCCTGTCCTGGTACCCGTCCCACCTCCACCACCCCCGGCAACCGCCGGATGCGCTGCGCCAGCGCGAGGACACCGTGCGCTGGTGGCGCGCGTGGGCCCACCGCTGCATCCACCAGGGCACGTGGCGTACGCAGGTGGTGCGCTCGCTCATCACCCTCAAGGCGCTCACCTACTCACCCACGGGGGGCCTGGTCGCCGCGCCCACCACCTCGCTGCCGGAGCGGCTGGGCGGCGTGCGCAACTGGGACTACCGCTTCTGCTGGCTGCGCGATGCCACGCTCACCCTGTTGACGCTGCTGGACGCGGGCTACACCCAGGAGGCGCTGGAGTGGCGAGACTGGCTGCTTCGCGCGGTGGCTGGCGAGCCCGACGAGCTGCAAATCCTGTACGGCGTGGCCGGTGAGCGCCGCGCCACCGAGCTGGAGCTGCGCTGGCTGCCGGGCTACGCGGGCTCGCGCCCCGTGCGCATCGGCAACGCCGCCGTGAGCCAGCTCCAGCTCGACGTCTTCGGCGAGGTCGCCGACTGCCTCTACCATTCGCTGCGCCACGGCGTCAGCGCGGACGACGAGGCGTGGGACGTGAGCGTCCACCTGCTGCGCTTCGTGGAGCTGCGCTGGGACGAGCCCGACGAAGGCATCTGGGAGGTGCGTGGCGGGCGGCAGCAGTTCACCCACTCCAAGGTCATGGCGTGGGTGGCCATGGACCGGATGGTGAAGATGGCGCAGCTCCGCGGCATGCGCGGCGCGCAGGTGGAGCGCTGGATGGCGCTGCGCGAGCGGATGCACGCGGAAATCTGCGCGCGCGGGTATGACGCGCGCCGCAACACCTTCACCCAGGCCTTCGGCAGCGACGCCCTGGACGCCAGCCTGCTCGTGATTCCGCTGGTGGGCTTTCTGCCTCCCGAGGACCCGCGCGCGCGGGGCACCGTGGAGGCCATCCAGAAGGAGCTCTGCTACGACGGACTGGTGCGCCGCTACCACACGCACGAGACGCGGGATGGCCTCCCGCCGGGGGAAGGCGTGTTCCTGGCGTGCAGCTTCTGGCTGGCGGATGCCCTGGCGCTGCTGGGGCGCAAGCACGAGGCACGCGAGCTCTTCGAGCACCTGCTGAGCCTGTGCAACGACGTGGGCCTGCTGTCCGAGGAATACGACCCGGCGGCCCGGCGGATGGTGGGCAACTTTCCGCAGGCCTTCAGCCACCTCGCGCTGGTGGGCACCGCGTTGAACCTGTCGCGCGAGGGCGGCCCCAGCCAGCAGCGCAGCCACTGACGCGCGCCCGGGTCCAGCCGTATGGAAAACGACAAGCCCCGGCACGCGGTGGGCAACCGCCCACCCCGCCCGGGGCCTGGGACCGCGGCCCCGTCCACGAGAGACGGGGCGACGCGGTGACTAGAAGTAGCCGCCGATGGTGGAGGCCACGCTGAAGTTCACCTCCACCTCATCACCCAGGCCGAAGGCCAGGCGCGGGCCACCGCCCACGAAGAAGTGCGGCGTCACGTGGAAGAGGAAGGGCGCGTAGCCCTCCAGGATGACGGTGACGTCGGCGGACAGGGCCTGATTGGCGAACGGCAGCAGGTTGTCGCCGATGTACAGGGACACCTGCCCCTTGGGCCACACCGACACGCGGTCGGACAGGGCGATGTTGTAGCCGATACGCGCGTTCAGACCGAAGGCCGCCAGGGTGTCACCGGAGCCGAAGAGGGTCCGAAGCTGGAGGCCGCTTCCCACGGACAGGTTCTTCTTGAGGAAGTAGTCCGCGCCGGGCTCCAGGAAGATGTAGCCCACACCGCTGCCCTGCGTGGTGTAACCCAGGCTCGCGGAGGCGTCCGTGCTGATGACGATCTGCCCCTCCTGCCCGAAGCTCCCCGACGACTCCTGCGCGCCGGCGCTCATCGACACCATGACGCCCGCCACCGCGGCCAGGCTCTTCCAGTTGTTTGCCTTCATGAGACGTCCCTCCGTTGCGTAGGCCCGGCCCCCATGTCCGGGTGCTCGGCGCCCTTCTAGCCAATGGGCGCGACAGAACATCAACTATTTCGTCATGGTTGTGAACAGTCCTGCCGCTGCGCTGTAGGGACCCGGCGGATGTGTACGTCCATGCACTTGCCGGAGCCGGCCGTTGCGAGCCGCCGCCCCCCACCCCATGACGCGGGGCTCCGTACCGAAAGGACGCCCCGCATGTCGCTCCGACCCCGTCTGTCCGCCCTGCTCCTCGCCACGGCCCTGCTCCCCGGCGCCGCCGCCGCGCAGGCCCCGTCGGCCGCGCCCGCTCCCACCAAGGCCACGCCGCGCGAGCCCCCCGCCGCCTCGCGCGTGCGCACCGAACCCCTGACGCCCCAGCGCCAGGAGGTGAAGCTTGACACGCTGCCCAAACCCTTCGCGACGCGGAGCGCGTCGAAGAGCCCGACCGTCATCCCCCCGCCGCCCGACGCCGTGCTGCGCGTCCCGGAGGGCTTCGCCGTCAACGTGTACGCGGAGAAGCTGGACGCACCGCGCTGGATGGCGCTCTCGCCCGAGGGCGACGTGCTGGTGGTGGAGAGCCGCGCCAACCGCATCCTGCGCCTGCGCGACACCCAGCGGGACGGCGTCGCCGAGACGCGCGAGCCGTTCGCCAGCGAAGCCAACGGGCTGAACCTGCCCTTCGGCATGGCCTTCAACGACACCCACTTCTTCCTGGCCAACACCCACGAGGTGCGGCGCTACCCGTACCAGCGCGGGCAGGGGCCGCTGACCGGCAAGGGTGAAGCGCTCACGAAGCTGCCGGGGCTCGGGTACAACCAGCACTGGACGCGCAACGTGCGCGTGGCGCCGGACGGCCAGCGCCTCTTCGTCACCGTGGGCAGCGAGACGAACGTGGGCGTGGAGCCGTCTCCGCGCGCCTCGGTGCTGGTGATGGGGCTGGACGGACAGGGGCGCGAGGTCTTCGCCAGCGGCCTGCGCAACCCGGTGGGCCTGGACTTCCACCCGCGCACCGGCGAGCCCTACAGCACCATCAACGAGCGCGACGGGCTGGGCGACGACCTGGTGCCGGACTATCTCACCCGCCTCCAGCAAGGCGCCTTCTACGGCTGGCCCTACGCGTATCTGTCGCCCAAGAACGTGGACCCGCGCCGCACCCGGAATGGCAAGAGCGAGCGGCCGGACCTGGTGGCGAAGACGGTGACGCCGGACGTGCTCTTCCCGTCGCACTCGGCGGCGCTGGGGCTGGTCTTCTACAGGGGAACGGCCTTCCCGGAGCGCTACCGCAACGGCGCCTTCGTGGCCTTCCGCGGGAGCTGGAACCGCTCCGAGGGCACCGGCTACAAGGTGGTGTTCGTGCCCTTCAACGCGCAGGGGCGGCCCGAAGGCGGCTTCGAGGACTTCCTCACCGGCTTCCTCGTGGCCCCGAAGATACCGGAGACCTTCGCGCGCCCGGTGGGCCTGCTGGAGCTCCCGGACGGGAGCTTGCTGCTGACCGACGACGGCAACGGGCGCATCTACCGCATCCGCTACACGAAGTAGGTCAGTCGTCCCAGGACAGGGTGTACTCGCTGTCGAGCAGCGAGGTCTGCCCGCCGCGCACCTGAATGTCCTGCGCGCCCACGGCCCGCAGGGCGCCTTCGAGCATGCCCTCGTTGTAGGCCACGGGGGTGAAGATGCGGCGCATGAGGATGCGGCCCGAGCGCGGGCCCGTCCACGACACCTGAAGCTCTCCGAAGTTGATGGCCATGCGGTAGGCCTCGGGGAGCATCTCCATGAGGCGCTTGGGCTCGCCGCCCACCTGCTGCCGCACCTCGGCGCCGAACATGGAGTTGATGAAGGCCAGGGTGCCCTGCACGCCGAGCTGCCGCATGGCCTCCTCGATGCCGCCCAGTTGCGGCGCGAGCAGCCGGGCCGCGGAGAAGAAGACGCGCATGAAGGGCGGGACGGGGTAGAGCTCGGTGGTGTCCAGCTCCGCCGGGTAGTCTCCCTCCTGCTGGATGCGGGCCACCGCCTGCTCACCGCCGAGGAAGCGCACGGTGTCGAGGACGGCGGCGAAGTGCATGCCGCGAATCCCCTCGGATGCCTCCACGAGCGCGAGCCGCGCGCTCAGCTCACGCTCCACATCCTCTGGCGTGTCCCACTTGCCGCGCTCCATGCGCACCTCCGGTCTGAGAGCGCGCGGGATGCTGGCACAGCTTCGCCACCCGCGCGAACTCCCAGCGGGGACGCGCACGGCGTGTGATGGGGCAACCTACCCGAGATGTCCGGTGGCCGACGGAGCTCAGGGCGCGGGCTCGACGGCTGGTGCGGAGGCCTCGCGGCGAAGGCGCGCGTCGAGCACGAAGGTGCCGAAGGGCAGCAGCGACGCGACGAAGGCGCCCAGCACGCGTACGATGGACCAGCGGTGGGCGATGGCCACCTCCATGAGCGTGAAGAGGTAGAGCACGAAGAGCAGGCCGTGGGCCCAGCCCGTGTACTTCACGGGCAGTGGCATGCCGGCGGCGTACTTCAAGGGCATCGCGATGAAGAGGAGGGCGACGAAGGACAAGCCCTCCGCGAGCGCCACGGCGCGGAAACGTCCAAGAGCGGTCTTCAGCATGAAATTCTCCCTCACCTGTTTCCCATCTCCGGACGCCCGGGTCCATGAGTCAAGGTGACGCAGGGGGTGCCTGGCTGCTGGCCCGCCGGGACGGTACGCTCGCGCGAGGACGCCGGGGCGAACCCGATTCCGGAAGACTGCCGTGGGGGGCTCATGAGGCACGGCTATCGTGATGGCTGCATGCTCGTGATGGCGCTGGCCATCGCGTGCGGGAGTGGCCGGACCTACTACACACCCCTGGAGGTATCGAAGCTCGATGGCCATGACGCCTTGCTGGTGGCTCCAGGTCCCTGGCCTCGTGTTCCCGCGGTCCTCTCGGATTCAGCGGGTGTCCCGGACGCGCTGGTGCTCCCCACGCTCACGGCATTGATGGAGCTCCCGGGCGGCGCCGGAGCTTGCGACGCGAGCACCGGGAGGCCCCGCCCGGATGCCACCGAGTACTGCGTCGCCATCTATCGGACGCCTGAAGACTGGCGGGTGTCCTGGCCGCTGCGCAACGTGGCGAATGCCTCCGGGACGTGCCAGCCACCAAGGGGTGGCGTGGAGGACGCCGACTTCGGCCGGGACCTTCCCATCCTCGGATATGCACACAACCACCCCTGCGGCTCTGGCCCCAGCAGTCAGGACCTCGGCGTCTGGCCTCTCGCGAAGTCCCGTGACGGCATCTGGGTCATGGTCACGTATGGAACGACGCCCTCGGGGACGCTGGCACGTGACGCGCGAGGCCAGTTGATTCCCGCCTGGGGCTGGCTGGCCACCGGCGAGCGCCACGCCACTAGTCTGATTACCGGTGCCCCATGTTGAGCCCCCATCACCTCATCGTGCTCGTCACACTGCTCGCGGACGGGGGCACTCCGCCTGTCCTGGTGCGCGACTCGGGCACAGCTGCTGAAGCGACTTCATCCCGCCCGACGCCAGCCCTCGGGCGCATGGACGCAGGCACTCCGACATCCACGCCAGCTGCCTCGACCGCCGTTCCCTGGCCCGAAGAGGAGCTGGAGCCGCTCGGCACGCTGGATGGTCCCGCGGTCCTCGCCGCGCATGCGGTGCTGCAGGAAGTGATGAAGCGCTTTCCAAAGGGGGCGGCGAAGTCGTGCGCCTTCTCGCCGCGCGCCCTGGAGCTCGTCATTGCCTACCAGTCGGGGTGGCATTTCGTCCGAGTCAACCGCCGTGTCGACAAGTGCCCGGGGTTCGGCCCAGGGGTGATGCTGGAGTACGACTGGTTCGAGTTGTACGCCGTCTCCCCCGAGGGGCGCGTGGAGCGCTACCCCGCCATGCCGTGACAGCTCAGCCTCTCCGTGACGGCAGCGCGACGCCGTAACGCAGCAGGTCCTCCGGCGTGTTCACGTTCGCCAGGGAGCGCAGGGACGGCTCGACTGTGCGCAGCGCGGCCTCTGGCAGCAGGCGCGCCCGCACGCGGGCCAGCAGCTGCCGCATGGAGGGGTCCTCCTCCAGCGCCTCGCTCCACGGCCCCGCCAGCGCCGACCGGTACACCGCCAGCAACGGCTCCAGCCGCCCCTCGACCTCGAAGCACACCGCGTCCACGTCCTCGGCCCGCGCGCCCAGCAGCACCTCGAGCACCGCCGGCGCGACGAATGGCATGTCGCACGCCACCGCCACCACCCACGGCGTGCGCGCGGCAACCAGCGCCGCATGCACACCGCCCGGCGCGCCCTTGCCAGGCACCACGTCCGCCACCATGCGCAGCCCGAAGCGGGCATAGGGCCCGGGCGCGTTCGCCACCAGCAGCACGTCCCCGAAGCACGGCGCCAGCGCCAGGAGCCGCTCCAGCACCGTACGCCCCTCCACCTCCAGCAGCCCCTTGGGCACGCCGGACAGGCGCCGCCCCTGGCCCCCCGCGATGATGGCCAGTGTCACGTCCGGATATGCCGTGCCGCTTCGCTCCATGCCCGTGCCTCGCGCGCGCCCCACCGCCGCCACCATATCCCTCCTCCGGCGCACGCCCGCTGGGGAGGAAACCGGACGGAGCATCCCGTGCCGCCGTGGACACGGCGCGCGCCCCACGGCATAGGCTGCGACGGTCCATGCCGCTCATGCCCCTCAGCTCCGCCCGGCAGGCCGCGCTCGACGCCATCGCCCCGGCGGCCCCCGAGCGCGTGCCCCTGCTCGACGCGCAGGGCCGGTTCCTCGCGACCCGCGTCATCGCGTCGCGCTCCCTGCCCGGCTGCGACAACTCCGCCATGGACGGCTGGGCGGTGCGCGCCGAGCAGACCCGGGGCGCCTCCCGCGACCGGCCTACGCGCCTGCGCATCATCGACACCCTCTTCGCCGGGGCGCTCCCCACCGCACACCTGCGGCCCGGCGAGGCCGCGCGCATCTTCACCGGCGCCCCCCTTCCCCCCGGCGCCGACGCCGTCGTCCGTCAGGAGGCCGCGCGCCCCACCGGAGACGGCACCCATGTGGACGTCTTCATCACCGTCCCCGCTGGCAACGACATCCGCCGCGCCGGAGAGGAGGTCGTCACTGGTGCCCCGCTCTTCGACGCGGGCCAGCGCGTGGGCGCCGCCGTGCTCGGCGTCCTCGCGTCCATGGGCGCCACGGACGTGTGCGTGCGCCCCGCGCCCCGCGTCGCCGTGCTCGCCACGGGCGACGAGCTGGTCCCTCCCGGGACGCCCGCCCTGCCCCACCAGGTCTACGAGAGCAACCGCATCCTCGTGGCCGCGCTCGCCCGCGACGCCGGCGCCGACGTCCGCGAGCTGGCGCACGCCCGCGACGACGAGGACGCGCTGCGCGACGCACTCACCCGGCTCGCGCCCCGGGTGGACGTGCTCATCACCACCGGCGGCGCCTCCGTGGGCGACAGGGACTGTGTGAAGCGCGTGCTCGCCACGCTGGGCGCCCGCTTCTTCGTGGACGGCGTCGCGCTCAAGCCCGGCAAGCCCGTGGCCGTGGCCCGGCTGGGCGACACCGCCGTCGTCGTGCTGCCCGGCAACCCCGGCGCCGCCACCGTGGCGTTCGACCAGCTCGCCCGCCCACTCCTCCTCAAGTACCAGGGCGTCACGGAGGCGCGCCGCCGCGTCCGCGCCCACCTCTCCGAGCCGCGCCACAAGCAGGCGGGCCTCACCTACCTCATCACCACCACCCTGGAGGCCCGCGACGGACTCGCGCCGCGCGCCCTGCTGCGGCCCCAGGGCGCCGGGCAGATCTTCCAGAACGTCCACGGCGAGGGCTGGGCCATCCTCCCCCCGGGCCGCGCGGACTTCGCGGCGGAGGACCCCGTCGACGTGGAGCTCTTCGACGGGCCCCGCTACGGCCCCGTGGAGCGCCCCGCGTGAGCCGCGTGCCCGCGCTCAGCGTGGTGGGCTGGTCCGGCGCCGGCAAGACGACGCTGCTCACGCGGCTCGTCCCGGAGCTCGCCGCCAGGGGCCTCCGCGTGGCCGTGGTGAAGCACTCCTCGGACGCCCACCCGCTGCACCGGCCCGGCAGCGACACCGCCCGCTACCAGGAGGCGGGCGCGCGGCTCGCCGGCTTCGCCTCGCCCGCTGGTGTCCAGCTCACCACCCACGCCGCGCCCACTGAAGCGCTGCCAGCGCTGCTGGAGCGCTGCGCCGGCCAGGTGGACCTGGTCCTCGTCGAGGGCTGGAAGGACGGCCCCCTACCCAAGCTGGAGGTCTGGCGCAGCGGCCTGGGCCCACCGCTGGCCCCCGCCCGCCCGGAGGTCCTCGCGGTGCTGTCCGCCGAGCCCGCGCTCCCTCCCGGCTTCCCGCCCCACCTCCGGGTGCTGAGCCCCGAGGACGTGCGCGGCGTGGCGGACCTCGTCCTCGCCCACCTGCGCCCTGGCCGCCGGGCGCCGCTGCCCCCCGGGGACGCCCGCGGCGTCACGCGCCGCCCCGTGCAGCGATGGACCGGCGCCGCGCTCACCCCGGCGCGGGAGGACGACGTCGCCGTGGAGGAGCCCCTGGAGATTCGCGTCAGCGGAGAGCCCGTGGCCACCACCATGCGCACCCCGGGGAATGACCGCGAGCTGGCCGCGGGCTTCCTCTTCGCAGAGGGCATCCTCCGGAGCGTGGACGACCTGGGTGGCCTGGCGCACTGCGGGCGGCCCGGCGAGGAGGGCTGGGGCAACGTCATCGAGGTCACCCCCGCTTCCGGCGCCATCCTGGACGTGGAGCGCGTGCGCGCCGCCCGCCGGGGCACCCTCACCACCTCCGCCTGCGGCGTGTGCGGCCGGCGCAACGTGGACGACCTGCTCGCGGTGTGCCCACCCCTGCTGCCCGGGCCGGTGCTCCCGCCCGACGCCGTGGCCCGCGCCACCGAGCGCCTGCGCGACGTGCAGCGGAACTTCGCCCGCACAGGCGGTGTCCACGCCGCCGCCGCGCTCGACGCCGAGGGACACCTGTTGGCCGCGTACGAGGACGTGGGCCGCCACAACGCGGTGGACAAGGTGGTGGGCAGCCTCGTGCTCGCGGGCACCGTGCGCGCGGATCGGCTCCCGCGCCCGCCCCCGCTGACACGTCAGCCCGCACTCCTCGCGGTCAGCGGACGCGTCAGCTTCGAAATCATCCAGAAGGCCGCCATGGCCCGCATCCCCATCGTCGCGGGTGTCTCTGCGGCCAGCTCGCTCGCGGTGGACCTGGCGCTGCGTGCCAGAATGACGCTGGCGGCGTTCGTGCGGGACGGCCGCTTCAACGTCTACTGCGGGCAGGAGCGCCTGACGCAGCGCTAAGCCCCCGAAACTCCAGTTCCCCCTCCCGGCCTCCTCCCGCGACGGACGCGCTCCGTCAGAGCGGCATCGTAAATGCAATCCATCCGGCGCCAGGACGCCGGGGAGCCGCGGCGCGACGCGAGGTGTTCGTGGTATTCGGGGACCCCCGACCAGAGTAGGGCGAGCGCAAGATTTCACATGCTGTCACGTCTTACTGACGCGGTAGGGGTTGCAACGCGCCGCAATATCAGGCAAAACTGGTTTCCTTCCGACTTAAATATTTTTAGCCTCAACGGCGACCTCTGTCTGGACTGCACAAGAGTCAACAGAGGGGGGTGGACACGATGAGCGGCGCAACGGCAAGTGCGGCGGTGGTCGGTGCTCCTGGGTCGGCCAACGCTCCGGGACACGTCGTAGAAGAGGTGCAGGGGCCACCGAAGCTGGCTCCGGGGTTCGCGGCGAAGCTGAACCTGACGGTCGACCTGGTGCTGCTGTCCTCGGTGCTCGCGGGCTCCGCGTGGCTGAGCGGTGAGCTGTCGGCGAAGTCCGGCTGGACGGTGCCGGGGCTGGTGCTGGCGGCGTGGGTGGTTTGGATTGTGACGGGCACCGCGCTGTGCCTGTACGACTCGCGCTTCGCCGAGCGCAGCAAGCTGGACCACATCGCGCTGGTGTCGGTGACGACGCTGGCGGTGGTGACGGTGCTGGCGCTGGGCAGCGTGGCGCTGCCCGAGGTGGTGACGACGCCGGTGGTGGGGCCGCTGCTCTTCATCTTCTGGCCGGTGACGCTGCTGCTGCGCTTGTTCGTCTTCCAGCCGGTGGCCTCGCAGGAGCGCCCCATGGACGCGGTGCTCATCGTGGGCACGGGCGCCATGGGCCGCTACACCGGTGAGGACCTGGCCCAGCGCGGCCGCCGGCAGATCCTCGGCTACGTGCGCTTCCACGACGACATGGGCTCGGTGGGCGAGCTGCCCGGCCCCGTCATGGGCTCGGTGGACGACCTGGAGCACATCCTCCGCAACACCGCGGTGGACGAGGTCTACATCGCCGGCAACACGCTGAAGCAGGGCGAGTCCATGCAGGCGGCCATCAAGCTGGCCGAGCGCTTCGGCGTACCCTTCGCGCTGCCCGCGCACAGCTTCCGCCTGGACCGCGCCCGCCCGGTGGAGCGCCGCGCGGTGTCCGACGGCTTCCTGCACTTCGCGGCGGTGAGCCCCAAGCCGCACCAGATGGCGATGAAGCGCCTGTTCGACATCTGCGTGTCCTCGGTGGCGCTGTGGGCGCTGCTGCCGCTGCTGGCCATGGTGGCGCTGGCGGTGAAGCTCACCTCCAAGGGCCCCATCTTCTTCAAGCAGCTGCGCGTGGGACAGAACGGCAAGCCCTTCTACATGCTGAAGTTCCGCTCCATGGTGGTGAACGCCGAGGAGCTGAAGGAGAAGCTGGCCGCCCTCAATGAGCAGACGGGCCCCGTCTTCAAGATGAAGCACGACCCGCGCATCACCGGCATCGGCCGCTTCATCCGCAAGTTCTCCATCGACGAGCTGCCCCAGTTCATCAACGTGCTGCGCGGGGAGATGAGCATCGTCGGCCCGCGTCCGCCGGTGCCCAGCGAGGTGGCCAAGTACGAGACGTGGCAGCGCCGCCGCCTGTCGGTGCGGCCCGGGCTCACGTGCATCTGGCAGGTCTCCGGCCGCAACCAGATTTCCTTCGAGGAGTGGATGTACCTGGACATGCAGTACATCGACCACTGGAGCCTGACGAGCGACCTGCGGCTGCTGCTCCAGACGGTGCCGGTGGTGCTGACGGGCCGCGGCGCCAGCTAGCAGGCCACCAGGCGACCCAACCTCCACGGGGGCGGCATTGACGTGCCGCCCCCGCTCGTTTTCTATGCACCCGGGCAGTCCTGGCAGGCGCCGGGTCCGCACGCTCCCACCGTGAACAGTCCCAGCCATTCCATTTCGCAGGACGCAGGCGAGCGCGAGCGCTCGCATGACGCGATGGGCGCGGTGCGCAACGGGCTCCAGCTCGGCGGCTCGCTCCTGGCGACGTATGCCATCGCCATGGGCGTGCGCTTCCTGCTGCCCGCCCACCTGGGTCCGGAGAGCTTCGGGCGCTTCAACTACGCCGACAGCTTCTCCGCCGTCTTCTTCATCGCCACCCACCTGGGCCTGGAGATGTACATCCGCAAGGAGGTGTCGCGCAGGCCCGAGCACGCCAGCGACTTCTTCGGCAGCACCCTGCTCTTGCGGCTGGGCCTCACCGTGGTGCTGATGGGCCTCATGGGCCTGCTCATGGCCCACTTCGACGAGCCCCCCGAGGTGCAGCGGCTCGTCCAGGTCTTCGCCCTGGCCCAATCCCTCATCATCATCAACGCCTCCGTGGCCGCGCTGCTGCACGCCAAGGGCAAGGTGGCGGGGCTGTCCGTCTCCAACATCGTCACCAAGCTGGTGTGGGGCGGAGGCCTGCTGGCCGTCGCCATGGCGGGCCTGCCGCTGCCATGGCTGGCGGTGCCGCTGGTGGTGTCGGAGGCGGTGAAGCTCGCGGTGGGCTGGTACCTGGCGCGCGAGCACATGGGGCTCACCTTCAAGGTGGACATCCCGGCGACGCTGAAGGTGCTCAAGGCCAGCCTGCCCTTCTTCATCACCGGCGCGGCCCTGACGGCCAACGGCCGGCTGGACGTCATGATTCTGGGCATGCGCGCCAGCCACGAAGAGGTGGGCTGGTACGGCGCGGCGTGGAACATCGCGGGCCTCACCTTCTTCCTCAACCCGGTGTTCGGCTGGGTGTTGATGCCGCTGGCGTCGCGCGCCGCCGAGCGCTCCGAGGCGGAGCTGACCCGCCTCACCCGCCGCGCCATGGAAGGCACGCTGGCCGTCACCGTGCCCATGATGATGCTCATCGTGCTGGGCGCGCCGCTGTGGGTGGGGCTGATGGGCGGCAAGTTCGCCGAGTCCGCCATGCCGCTGCGGCTGATGTCGCCGCTGTTCGTGCTGGCCTTCGTGACGATGAACGCCGGCCTGTGGCTCACGATGACGAACCGCGAGTGGTGGGTGACCATCACCAGCGTCGTCGGCAGCGTGATGCTGATTCCCCTCTTCAACCTCCTGTTCGTCCCGCTGCTGCACTCGGCCCTGGGCAACGGGGGCGGCGCGGCGGGCACGGCGCTGTCCATGCTGCTGATGGAAATCTGCGTCACCATCAGCCTGCTCGGGCGCATGGGCTCGGCGGCCTTCGACACGCGCCTCCTGTCCATGATGGCCAAGACGGCCGCCATCTGCGTGGCCATCGCGGTGCTGGACCAGACGGTGCTGGCCCCCCTGAACCCCTGGGTACGCCTGGCCCTGGAGGCGGTGCTCTACGTCGTCGCGGTGCTGGCCACCGGCGCGGTGCGCCCGCGCGAGGTGCTCCAGGTGGTGCGCATCGCCCGCCGCCGAGGAAACCCCGCGCCCGAGCCGGCCCCCGAGGCCGCGCCCCCCCCCTGAGGAGGGTCCCGCCCCCCATGCCTTCCACGCTCCGCCAGCCCGCCTCCGCCTCGCGCCGCCCCTGGCGCACGCTCGCCTGCGCCGCGCTGCTGTTGCTGGCGCCCGCCTGCCGGGGCCTGGGCAAGTACACGTGGGTGGATGACTACCAGGAGAAGCCCCCTCCGCTGGACGCAGCGTACCGCATCGCCGCGGGAGACCTGCTCAACATCCGCGTGTGGAACCAGGAGTCCCTCACCACCCAGGCCCGCGTGCGCGAGGACGGCCGCATCAGCCTGCTCTTCCTGGACGACGTGGAGGCCGCGGGCCACACCCCGGCCCTGCTGTCGCAGCAAATCCAGACGCGGCTGAAGGACTACATCAACCACCCCGTCGTCACCGTGGCGCTGGAGATGGCGCGCCCCATCAAGGTGACGATGATGGGCGAGGTGAACCGCATCGGGCCGCTGGAAATCGAGCCGGGCGCCAGCCTGCTCCAGGCCCTGGCCGGCGCGGGCGGCTTCACCGAGTACGCCCACAAGGACCGCGTCTTCGTGATGCGCCAGGAAGAAGGCGCCGCGCCCGTGCGCATCCGCTTCCGCTACGACGACCTCATCCACGCCGAGGGGCGCGCGCCGACCTTCCGCCTGCGCCCCGGCGACGTGGTGGTGGTGGAGTAGCCCGTGCTGGGGACGGTCCTCACCGTCGCGTGGCTGGAGGTGTCCTCCGCCTCGGTCAGCTACGCGACGGCGGCGCGCGTGGACTCGCGCGTGCGCTCCAACGAGGCCCCCTCGCCGGACGCGCCCCGCGTCGCGGGCGACACGGACGTCACCCCCCTGCTGGGCCTGGAAATCCGTGACGGCAACGCCGCGCTCCAGGTGGAGTACGCCCCGCGCATCAGCCTGCGCGAGGTCACCGCCCGCGCCCGCACGGAGCTCCAGCACACGGGCCGGCTGGCCGGCCTGTGGCAACCCGCGCGCGGCCTGTCCCTGCGCCTGACGGAGGAGCTGGTGCTGGGCAGCGTCAACCTCCTCACCGCGGACCTGGGCGCGCTGCCCGGCGGGCCGGGCTCGGAGCCGGGCGGGCAGCAGCCTCCCCCGGGTAGCGGCGGCCCCCTCCAGCCGCTGCCCCAGGCGGACACCGTCTACTTCCTCTCCTCCGCCACCACGCTGACGGCGGACACCGGCTGGCTGGGGCGGCGGTGGAACCTCACCGGCTCCGGCGGCTTCTCCATCAGCGGCGGCCTGGACGGGCCCGCCCGCGAGGCGGTGCCCCTGCAGTACGGACCGCGCGCCGACGCGTCCATCAGCCACGCGCTGTCCCCCCTGAGCGCCCTCACCACCTCCGCGGCCTTCTCCTACGCGCGCTTCTCCACCGGGGCGAACAACACCATCGTCACGCTGCGGGAGGCCTGGGGCCACCGGGTGGACCGGCGCACCGCGCTGGAGGCCGGGGCCGGCGTGAGCGTGGTGCGCTCCCTCCCCATGCCCCCGGCGGAAGGCGAGCCCGAGCCCGGCCCGCTGGACGGGCCCCGGACCGAGCTGCTCCCCAACCTGAACCTGGGCGTGAGCCACCGGATTCCCTCGCGCACGGCGGACTTCAACGGCCGGGCGGACCTGCGGCTCGTGCCCTTCACGGACCGGCTGACGGCGCGCGTCTACCCCCGCGCGGACCTGACGCTGACGGGCACGTGGGCGCTGGGGCCGCGCGTCCAGGTGTCCGCCATTGGCGGCGGCGCCACCGCGGTGGGCGGGAGCAGCGGAGACAGCATCCTCTCCGGCGGGTTGACCGGTTCCTGGATTCTCACACGGTGGGTCTCCGTGGATACCGACCTGCGCGGGACGTGGAGCCGCTCACCCGAGCTGCCGACGGCGCGGCTGACGTGGGCGGCGACGCTGGGCCTGTCCGTGCGGCAAACTGGTATCCTCTGAGGGCTGGCGACATGGCGAAGCTCATCTTGATGTCCGTCCTCATCCTCACCATCGCCCTGCCAGCCAAGGCGGCGAGAGATCCGCATCCCATGCGGGGGCTGAAGAAGGCCATCCTCTGGTTCGTCCTCTTCAACGCGGCATACACGTATGGCGTCCTCGTCTGGGTGCCAAGGCTCGGGTTCGGCTGAGCGAGTTTCAGAAAGAAGGTTGACGAAGGATGGAGTCCGACCTGCACACGGTCCTCCTCGTGGAGGACGCCCCCTTCTTCCGGAAGATGCTGGGCGACTACCTGCGGGACATGGGGTTCAAGGAAGTGGTGGAGCTGCCCAGCGGGCGCGCCGCGCTCAAGCACCTGGAGACGGCCTCGCGTCCGGCCCTGGTGTGCCTGGACCTGACGCTGCCGGACATCTCTGGCTATGACCTGTGCGAACACATCCGCCGCACGCCGACGCTGGCGGACGTGCCGGTGCTGGTGGTGAGCGCGCGCGACCTGCCCGAGGACAAGGCCCACGCCGAGGAGGCGGGCGCCAACGGCTATCTCGGCAAGCCCTTCACGCAAGAGGAGTTCACCCGGCGGGTGCAGTCGCTCCTCAAGAGCAGCGCGGCGAGGAGGGCCCCGTGACAGTCCCCGCGCCCGGGGCTCCCGGGCCGCGCCCCCCGTTGATGCCCGCGCCGCAGCCCGCCTTCACGCCGGAGCGCCCGGAGACGAACGCCCCAGCCGACCTCATCGACTGGGGCTTCGTCATCGACGCGGCCTTCTATTTGAAGAACGCGGTGCTGCGGCATTGGTTCCTCGCCCTGGTGGTGATGGGCACGGTGTCCGCCCTGGCCGTGGGCGTCAGCAAGGTCATCCCGCGCAAGTACCGCGTGGAGACGCGGATGCTGACGCAGCGCAACTTCATCATCTCCTCGCTGGCCAACCCGGGGCGCTCCATCCCCGTGGACGCGGACCAGCCCACGCGCGCCGCGTGGGAGATGGTGATGAAGCACGACAACCTCCGGTCCATCGTCGCGCAGGCGAAGCTGGTGGAGTACTGGGAGCTGCAGCGCTCGCCGCTCGGCCGGCTGAAGGAGAAGGTGCTGCGCAAGCCGCCCAAGCCCATGTCGGACGAGGACAAGCGCGACGCGCTCACCGCCATGCTCGAGCAGGCGATGATTGTCGGCGTGGAGGGCGGCACGGGCACCGTCTCCATCGGCGTGGAGTGGAGCGACCCGCAGCTGGCGCTCAACATCGTGGAGGCGGCGCAGCAGAACTTCCTGGACATGCGCCAGGCGGCGGAGATGGGCGCGGTGTCGGAGGCCATCACCATCCTGGAGAAGCAGGTGGAGGAGGAGTCCCTGGGCATCCAGCAGGCGATTGCCCAGCTCAACGCGGCGGTGAAGCGCGTGGAGGCCCGGCGGAAGAAAGAGGAGGCGAAGCAGGGGCGCCGGGGCAACCCCGTGGCCGCCACCAACGCCGCGCTGGGCATCAACACCGACCACCTGCTGGCGCAGATGCGCTTCATGATTCAGACGAAGCGCCGGGCCATTGGCGACGTGGAGGACTTCCGCGCGCGGCGGCTGACGGAGCTGCGCAACCAGCTCTCCGAGCAGCGCGTCATCTACTCGCCGCAGCACCCCATCATCACCGACCTGGAGCAGCGCATCTCCGCGCTCCAGGAGGACTCGCCGCAGCTCGTCGCGCTGCGCTCGGAGATGACGGAGCTCATCAACGAGTACGTGCGCAACGGCGGCGACCCGGCGGAGCTGGAGTCCGGGCTGGCCACTCCGGCCCTGGGCGGCGCGGCCTTCGGCGGCCCGGCCATCTCGGATGACCCGGAGGTGTCGGTGGCGGCGGACAAGGTGCGCATGCTGGTGATGCGGCACCAGGAGAAGATGCGGCGGCTGGACCAGGCGCGCACGGAGCTGGAGATTTCCCGCGCGTCCATGAAGCACCGCTTCAGCGTGCTGTCTCCGCCCACCTTCCCGGAGCGGCCGTCCAAGCCGAAGGTGCAGCTCATCGTCGCCGCGGGCGTGGTGGGCGGCATCGGCATGGGCATCTTCGCGGCGCTGGCGCTGGACATCATCCGCCGGCGCATCCTGGAGAAGTGGCAGGTCGAGCGGATTCTGAAGCTCCCGGTGCTGGCGGAGCTGGAGCGTCGCTGAACGGCGCGCTCGGGGGTGCATGTCGTGACATCGTGGACATGGCTGGACGTGGCGCTGTGCGTGGTGCAGCTTCCCGTGGCGGTGGCGTGTGGCTACCTGCTGAGCCTGACGCTGCTCTCCTATCGGCCCCAACCGCCGACTGCGCGCGCCGGGCCGAGGAAGTTCGACATCATCATCCCCGCCCACAACGAGGAACTGGGCATCGCCCGGACGGTGGCGAACCTGTCCGCGGTGGACTACCCGGCGCACCTTCGGCGCATCATCGTGGTGGCGGACAACTGCTCCGACGCGACGGCGCAGAAGGCGCGCGAGGCGGGCGCCTTCGTCCTGGAGCGCCAGGACACGACGAAGCGGGGCAAGGGCTACGCGCTGGCCCACGCCTTCGAGTTCAGCCAGAAGGACGGCTTCGCCGAGGCGGTGGTGGTGGTGGACGCGGACACGGTGGTGTCCCCCAACCTGCTGACCGCCTTCGCCATGCGCATCGAGGACGCGAAAGCGCCCGCGCACGCCATGCAGGCGCACTACGGGGTGATGAACCCCACGGCGTCCTGGCGCACGCGGCTGATGACCATCGCCCTGGGCATGTTCCACAAGGTGCGCTCGCAGGGCCGCGAGACGCTGGCCGTGTCGTGCGGTCTGCGCGGAAATGGCATGTGCTTCACGCACCATGCGCTGGCCCAGGTGCCGCATGACGCCTTCAGCGTGGTGGAGGATTTGGAGTACGGCATCCGCCTGGCCCAGAACGGCTTCCGCGTGCACTACGTCTGGGAGGCGGAGGTGCAGGGGGAGATGGTGTCCGGGGAGAAGCAGAGCCGCTCTCAGCGCCAGCGCTGGGAGGGCGGGCGCGCGCAGATGCGCAAGCTCCACGGGTGGCCGCTGCTGAAGGAGGGCCTCCGGAAGCGGGACGGCACGCTCCTGGATTTGGCCATGGACGTGCTGGTGCCGCCGCTGAGCCAGCTGGTGCTCGCGGCGGTGGGCTGCGCGGTGCTCGCGGGGGCGCTCGCCCTGTGGGCCCGGGAGCCGATGCCGTGGGCGCTGGGCGTGGCGGGCTTCAGCGTGGCGAGCCTGGGGCTGTACGTCCTGCGCGGCTGGTGGGTGTCCGGCGTGGGGGCTCGGGGGCTGTTGGATTTGGCCTGGGCCCCTGTCTACGTGGTGTGGAAGGTGTGGCTCATGCTGCGCGGCCCCGGCGCGGAGAAGCGCGGCGAGTGGGTGCGCACGACGCGTGAAGGGGAGAACCGGTAGCGGATTCTGGGTGCACAGAACTCAAGTTGGACTTGAGTTTTGTGCAGATGGGCGTCGCGCGGGCCTTGTCACGCGGGTTCATCCTCACTTCAGGGCCAGCGTCCCTAGGACTGCGAGCACGCAGCGGAGCATCCCTGGGCATGCCCCAGGGCGGTATTGACCGCTGTTGTCCGACCAGGGTGATAGACGCATGAAGCGGGGCCGTGTTTTCCAGCCCGACATGCGAAAACGAAACACCCCAGCTTCTCTGATGGGCATCTTCGCCACCCTCGCGCTGGGTTGCTCCAGCAGCGCCACCGGCACCACCAGCCGCCGCGATGCGTACGCGCTCGCGACCTGCTCCGACACCGTATCGTGCTGCATCCAGCGCAACCCGGGTGTCCCCGAAGCGTGCGGCCTCACGGCGAGCGAGGCCGCCCTGTACATGGCAGGCGTCAAGACGGCCATGGACGAGGCCGCCAAGGAAGAAGAGGCACCCGTTGTCTGGGACGACGCTCACAACGCGGACCTTCCCGAATGGCGGCGTGAGTGCATTCGGTTCTACGGCGACTGCAAGACGGAGCCTGGGTGGACGGGCCCTTGCTACGAGTGTCTGCGTCGCTGCGAGGCTCAAGAAGAGTGGCCCGTGTCGATGTGCAAGCCCGGAAGAAAGACGCGGAGGAAGTAATGGACGACAGCCCCGATTGGGACCCGGTGCGCGCCCTCGCACATAGCGTGTTGAATCAAGGCATCCCGCTGGAGCTGACGGATGACGTGCGGAGCTTGCTCAGGCGCACCGCGCGAGAGGTTGCCATCTGCGACGCAGACACCGCGCTACAGACCGAAGCGGGTGCAACGGAACTTCTGAGAGAAGCCATGCGCCGAATCAAGGAGGGCTCCTGGCGCCTGATGCGTGCGCTTCACCGCATGTACCAGCACAAGCGCGCGGGTGACTTCGACAGCGCCCGCCAGGAAATGCGGGATGTGCTCGCCGAAGAAGTGGTTCCCTTCTACCGCGACGTCGCAGCCGGACAGCTCGAAGACCTCGACGACGAGCCGTAACGACAACGGGGGGTGACTGCCGTACCCAGGTGCGCCGTCAAGGCCGCGCACAACGTCAGCGATGGGAGGGTGGGCGCGGCTGCGCAGGCTGTCATTTCTTGGGAACGGCGCGGCACAGGCAGCAGCAGGTTGGGAGGAGGAGGCAACGTGGATGGCCGTGCGCACCCCGGGACGACGCAAGCTCCACCGGGAGAACCGGCTCTTCCCCTCGTGGGTGGTGACGGCCCGCCTTCGCACGTCGTTTCGTCATGGATGCTCGATGCGGAAACCGTGATGAAGAGACGAAGCGCTCGTGAAGTTCGTCACATGCGCTCCCTGGAAGATGGCCACCTCCTGTCAGTCCGAGGTGGCCCACACGATGCAGACCCTCGTTCGAAGTGTGCTGTGCGTCTTTCTGTTGCTGTCCGCCCCTCCCGCGTTGGCTCAGCCCGATGCCGGCACGAATCCGAACACCAGCACCCTCATTGGGACGGTCCTCAACGCAAACAACGGGCCTCCCCTCGCCGATGTCACCGTGACCGCGAGCTCGCCCAGCCTTCAGGGCGGGTTGAAAGCCGTGACCGATGCACAAGGGCGCTACCGACTCTCCAGCCTTCCACCGGGTGATTACACGCTGACGTTCGAGAAGCAGGGGTTCAAGCCGTACACACGCTCCGCCATTCAACTGCGACTCAACCGGACCGTCGTCGTCAACGTGGAGCTACTCCGCGAGTCGCCCGCTGAGGTGGTGGAGATCGTCAGTGCTCCAACGACCATCGACATGGGCTCCACCGTCATGGGGGTGAACGTCGACCAGGAGTTCATCAAGCGCATCGCCGTTGCGCGTCCGGGTGGTCAGGGCGGAGCGGCCCGCTCCTACGACTCCCTGGCCGAGCTCGCGCCGGGTGCCCGGAGCGACAGCTACAGCGTGTCCCTCAACGGTCCACCGGCCTCAATCCTGCCCTCGCAGCCCGTGGGACGTCCGGCGCCGCAGACGCCTCCGAGCGCGCCTCAGCTCGTCCTCGGTGTCGTCGAGTCCCCGGCGCCCGCGGTGACGCCCACGCCGGTCTCCCCCTTCCACATGTACTTCCAGGGATACGGCGTCAATCCCACCATCAACACGGAGGAGGAGCGCTTCTCCACCTTCTCCGTGGACACAGATTCCGCGTCGTACACGCTGACGCGCGCCTACCTGGAGCGCGGCAGCCTTCCCAATGAGCAGGCCGTCCGCGTGGAGGAGTTCGTCAACACCTTCGACTACGGCTACACGCACCAGGGCAGCGCCCCCTTCAGCGTCCAGGTGGAGGGCTTTCCGTCTCCGGTGCGCAAGGGCTACCACGTGGTCCATGTCGGCGTGAAAGCCCGGGAGGTCAGCCGCCCGCAGCGCAAGCCGAGTCACCTCGTCTTCGTCATCGACGTGTCCGGCTCCATGAACCTGGAGAATCGGCTGGGCCTGGTGAAGCGGGCACTCCACCTGCTCGTGAACGAACTGGATGAGCGAGATCAGGTCTCCATCGTCGTGTACGGCTCCACCGCGCGTCAGGTGCTGGAGCCCACCAGCGCCGTGCACCCGCACATCATCCGCGCCGCCATCGACAGCCTGTACACCGAGGGCGCCACCAACGCGCAGGCGGGCCTGGAGCTGGGCTATTCGGTCGCGGCCTCCCATCTCGTGAAGGGTGGCATCAACCGCGTCATCCTCTGCTCGGACGGCGTGGCCAACACCGGGCTCACCCATGCCGACAGCATCTGGGAGCGCATCCGTGCTCGCGCGGCGAAGGGCATCACCCTGTCCACCGTCGGCTTCGGCATGGGCAACTACAACGACGTGCTGATGGAGCGCCTGTCCCAGGTGGGCGAGGGCAACTACGCCTACGTGGACCGGATTGAAGAGGCGCACCGCATCTTCGTGCGCAACCTCACCGGCACGCTCCAGGTGGTGGCCAAGGACGTGAAACTCCAGATGGAGTTCAACCCGAAGGCCGTGTCCCACTACCGGTTGCTCGGCTACGAGAACCGCATGCTCACCAAGGAGCAGTTCGCCGATGACCGCGTGGACGCGGGCGAAATCGGCGCAGGTCACGCCGTCACCGCGCTCTACGAAGTGAAGCTGACCGAGCCCTCCGCGTCCTTCGGCACGCTGCGCATCCGTTACAAGGCGCCCGAGGGTGGCAACTCGAAGCTCATCGAAAAGCCGCTGCCGTCGAGCGTCATCCGTCCCACCTACGGCCGCGCCACGCCGCCCACGCGCCTGTCCTACGTGGCCGCCGCCTTCGCCGAGAAGCTGCGTGGCTCCTACTGGGTGCGCCCGCTGACCTATGACGCCCTCTTCTCCTTCTGGGAGGAGATTGGCCAGCCGCTGAAGGGTCGCGAGGACGTGGCCGAGCTGGGCGCCCTCATCCAGAAGGCCCGCGCCCTGGACCATCGCGAGGACCGCTTCGAGGCCTTCGCCCCCGTGAGCACCATGGACTTCGACCGCGTGCCCACCCTGCCCTGAGTCCCGCGTCCGCGCCTGGCGTCAGGCCCCGCCCATGCCGGGGCATTTCCGCCAGGCGCGAGCGCACGCTCCCGTCAGGGCGCCGTGTCCAACCCCGCCGCGAAGAGCACCGAGGCCTCCGCGAGCTTCACCGTCTCCTGCTGCTTCAGGTGGAGCACCCGCATGTCCTTGAGCGAGCGGAACGCGTCCAGCAGCTCCAGGATGCCGCCGCGGCCCTCGCGGTAGGCGTCCTCGGCCATGCGCCGCACCGTGGGCAGCCGCTCCACCACGTCGTGCTCCAGCCGCGCCAGCGCCCCCTTGCGCCCCTCCAGGACGGCGTGTGCCCGGGCCAGCTCCGCGCGCGCCTCCGCCAGCTCCGCCTCCAGCGCGCGGGCCTCGGCCTGCATCTCCGCGGACGCGCGGGCGATGGCACCCTGGTTCCGGTCGAAGAGGGGCAGCGGCAGCCCCACGCCCAGCATGGCGATGGTGCTCTTGTCGTTCCGCGTGAGCATGACGCCCGCCGCCACGGACGGCACCGGCAGCCGCTCCCTGCGCGCCACGTCCAGCCCGCCCCGCGCCACCGCCTGCCGCGCCCGCGCCGCCACCAACGACGGCCGGCGCTGCTGAGCGGACTCCCACAGGAGCGGCAGGTCCGGCAGGGCCGCGGTGGCCCCCAGCGAGCCCTGCGCCCTCGGGTGCCACCCTTCGATGCCAAGCAGCGCCGCCAGCCGGCCGGAGGCGTCCTCCACGCTGGTGCGCGCGTTCAGCACCTCCACCTCCAGCGCGCGGCTCTCCACCTCGATGCGCTCCACGTCGTACCGGCTGGAGTCACCCGCCGCGGCGCGCCCCTTCACCACCTTCTCCACGCGTCCCAGGTCCACCGCCGTCTCCTCCAGCACGCGCAGCTCCTCCTGGTTCGTCAGCAGCGCCGCGAAGGCCTCGCGCACCGCCAGCGCGCGCTCGGCCAGCAAGGCCTTCACCCGCGCCTGCTCGGCGGACACGTTGCGCTCCGCCAACTCGCGGCGCACGCCCCGCTGCCCGAAAATCATCAGGGGCTGCTCCAGTGACAGCTCGTGCACCACGGACGAGCCCGTATTCACGCCCGCGGCCAGGAGCTGCGTGCCGTAGCTGAACGACGGGTTGGGCAGGACGCTCGCCTCGACCCGGTCCGCCGCCGCCACGTCCACGCGCGAGCGCTCCGCCGCCGCCCACGGGCTGCGCTCGTCCAGCAGCGACAGCGCCTGCTCCAGCGTGATGCGCTCCGGCGGCGCCGCCTCGGACCGCTTCTGCTCCAGCGTGAGACGCTCCGTCGGAGGCGACGCCACCTGCTCCGCCCGGGAAGCCCCCGCTGTCAACAGACACAACACACTCCATGCGGTGAAGTGCCTCATTCCGTGACCTCCGCCTCGCCCTGAACGTCTTCCGTCACCAACGACAGACATGAAACTCCCTCTGGACTGAAACTCCGCGCGGAGCCGCGCGGCTCCGCCTCCGGGACCGCCCAGTGCGCGCGCACTGGCAGGAAGCGCTTCAAGCCACCGTTCGCTGAACGCACACCACTCCGAAGGATGGGCCCGCAGAGGGTGTCGCGCCGAAGCGCCTCGATGCTCCAGCGTTGCCGGGCCTTCAGGTCCGGCGTGCCGCGCCTCGCCCCGCCCGCTTCGGGCACCATCCCCGAAGCCGACCTCCGGGCTCGCGCCCCGATGAAGCGCCTCACGCCGCCACCTCCGCGGTGGCCGGCTCCGGCACAGGGCCCTTCTTCGGACCGAGGTACTCCAGGTCCGCGTCCAACGCCTCGTCCTCGTCGTCCTGGGGCCCCGTGGAGGACGTGCGGTTCCCCACGATGACGGAGTAGAAGGCCGGCAGCGCGAACAGCGACACCAGCACCGCCGTCACCAGGCCGCCGATGATGACCACCGCGAAGGGCCGCTGCGTCTCGCTGCCCGCCCCGCTGGAGAGCGCCGCCGGCATCAGCCCCAGCATCGCCAGCAGCGCCGTCATCAGCACCGCGCGGAAGCGGCTGGCCGCACCCGCTGGCAGCGCCGCCTCCAGCGACTCGCCCGCCTTGCGCCGGTCATCCACCGCGCTCACCACCAGCAGCGAGGCCAGACACACCTGCCCCAGCAGCGTGATGAAGCCCACCGCCGCGCTGAC